>Ga0209108_10000681_pt1 | contig 18877 bp, 10 predicted proteins | sample Rifsed10ft1_FD_184003 | JGI IMG/M metagenome (GOLD analysis project Ga0209108, IMG submission 184003) | Soil microbial communities from Rifle, Colorado, USA - sediment 10ft 1 (version 2) | ecosystem: Environmental > Terrestrial > Deep subsurface > Rock core/Sediment | place: Rifle, Colorado...
GCTCGTGATCAACGTAGCGTCGGTGCCGACGCGGATCTGCCCGCCGTTCGAGAGATCGCGCGCATACACGACGGAAATATCGAAGCCGTCGGTATCGAGCGCCGACGCGTTCGCGAAATACGAATCGACGCGCAACAGCAGCCCGCTCGCCGGATCGCGGATGACTTGCGCCAACGCTTGCGGATCGCCGAGCGCCGCGGCATTGAGAATAGCCTGCGGGTTCTGTTGGATGATGACCTGGTTGTAGTCGAACGACCAGTAATCGATACCGAGCTCGATGCTGTCGGTGATCGACCAACTGACGCCGACGTTGAAGACGTCGGCCTCTTCGGGATTCAGCGGCCCGCCGTCGGGATTGGCCTGGGTGCGCACCGGAAAGAACTGTGGAATCCCGACGCCGGGATCGATGAGCTCGTTGAGCGTCGTCTGCACGCCGAAGTCCTGAAAGAGCGACGGCGCGCGAAACGACGTTCCCGCGGAAGCGCGCACGGACACGTCCAGCGTCGGACGCCACAAGAGAGCGACCTTGGGGTCCGTGGAATCGATACCGCCGCCGTAGTCCTCGTAGCGCACCGCGAGCTGAAGATCGAGCGTGTCGCTCAACGGCAGCGCAAGCTCGGTGAATACGGCGCGCACGTCGCGATCGCCGGCGAAATCGGGATTGGCGGCGAAGAAGAGGAAATTGCCGGCGTTGGAATTCGCATCGTAGTCGTAGGCGATGTCCTCGTTGCGCAATTGCAAGCCGATGGCGATACCGGTGGGGCCGCCGCCGAGATCGCCGAGCTGGCCCGTCACGACGCCGTCGATCGTGAGAAGCTCGCTGTCGGCGGCTTGCGTGAAATCGCCGAAGAGATCCTCGAACAAAGCCGCTGAGTTTTGCGTGCCCGCGCCCGTCAGCGCGGTCCCAAAGGGATTGAAGTATTGGCAATTGCCGACGCCCGGTCCCGGGTTGACGGAACCGCACGCCGCACCGCCGAATCCTTGAATCGCGAACCCGAACCGGTCGACGAGCACGTCCTTCGCGGTGACGAGGAAATCATTGGCGCTCGTCGTCAGCCCAGCCTCCCAGCTCCAGGTGTCGTTTACGTCGCCCGCGACCGTCGCAGCGAGTCGCCACGTTTCTGACTCGTGGATGCTCGGGCTCGCGACGCCGCCCGCGCCGATGACGCGGCCGATGAAATTGACTGCGCTGCCGAACGGATTATCGGGATGCGTCGCAGGCACGGTCGGAAACGCGGCGAACGGAAACGACGGCGAGTTGTTGCGCGACGCTTCGTTGTCGGCGTAGTGGAGCTCGAGCCGGCCGTTGACGCGATCGCTGAAATCGTGGTCGACCTCGAGATAGGCGCTCAAGCGCTCTTCCTCGGGCACGAGCGAATAGTACCCGCCGAAGTCGAATTGGCAGAGGCCGATCGGGATTGCGCCGATCGGGCTCGGGACGGACGCGGCAAACGCAGGCACGACCTTGGGATCTTGCGCCGCGATGTTCGCGCAGTCGGGATCCGCGAACACGGGCAATTGCGCGCCGGGCACGGGCGGGAGCCCCAAGCGCGGCTCGAGCGCGTCCGCGACGCCGTTCAAGTTGCTGTCGAACGCGGCTGTCCACACGAGCGCGTACGTGGGATTCGCGGGCAAGCTCGGCACGAGGAACGAGCCGGGATTGCCGGCCTGGCTCAAATCGTCGGTCGGGCCCGACAAGCGCCGGTCGTAGGTCGTCAAAGGGTCCCGATCGAGATAGCCGAGCGCCGCGAGCACGTGTGTCGAGTCGCCGCCGCCGCCCCAGAGCACGCTCAACTGCTTGTCCTCTTGCGGATAGCCGTCGACGGTTTGGAGCTCCAAGGAAAGATCGACGCCTTCGAAATTCCGGCGCGTGATGAAATTCGTGACGCCGGCGACGGCTTCCGAGCCGTACAGCGACGTCGCGCCGTCCTTGAGAATCTCGATGCGGTCGAACACGATCATCGGTGGCAGCGAAGACGTGTCGACGAAATTCTCGCCACGGTCCGTCGCTACGGCGCTGTGCGTTTGCCGGCGGCCGTTCAGCAGCACCAACGTCGAGGCGACGCCCAAGCCGCGCAGGTTCACGTTGCTCGTACCGGTGCTGAAGTTCTGCGTGAACGCGTCCGGATTGTTCTGCGAGCCGGTGTTGATCGTGAGGTCTTCGATGACGTCGCTGAGCTCGTTGACGCCCTGCGCGAGCAAATCGTCGCGCCCGACGGTTTTGAGCGGCGCCGGCGTATCGAACTGCGACAGCCGGCGAATATAGGAGCCCGTGACTATGACTTCCTCGATTTCGGCACCGGGCGCGTCCTGAGCGCGCAGCGGAGCTTGCAACGCGAGCGTCGCGGCGAGACCGGAACCGAGCACGATGATCCTTCGATGTTGTTGCATGGCTCGTCCTCTCGTCACTGCACGACAGTCGAATTCGTGATCAAAATCGTCGTGCCCGAGGTCGCCGCGAACGTGACGGCCTCGGTCTGCATCTCGACCGTCACGGCGAGACTCGGCCCCGGATTGAACATCGACGAGTGCGCGCCCGCCGTGAAGCGCACGATGCCGCGCACGCCGCCCGCGTCGACGGTGGTGCTGCTCACACTCGCCAGACCCATGAGGCTCGCGACGTTCTCCGTTAGGCCCGCGGTGACGGCCGTATCGCTCAAAACCTCGACCACGTGCACGGGGTGATTCTGTGCCGCCGCCGCCGAGTAGTTTAGCGGCTCGATGGGGTCCAAGACCGTCTGCAAATCTCGTGCAAAGTTGTCGAAAGCGAGCGTGCCGAACGCGAGGCCCTCCGCTTCGATCGCGGTGCGTATCGGCAACCCGAAAACGATCGCATTGGGGTCGTAGAGAAAATCGATGAAGCGACCCCCGGGGCTCGACATCGTCGCGGAGCCGAAATCCGTGTTCACTGCGAGCAGCGCCGTGCTGAAGATGCTGCCGAGCGACAGGCTCACGAAATGCAGCCGGTTGGCGTCGACGTCGGGACTCTGATCGCCGTCGAAGTCCATCGTCGGCAGAGTGCGGAGCAGTTGGATCAAATCGGAGACGGCCTGCCGGCCGTGATCGCGGGCGTTCAACGGGTTCTGCAAGTTGAAAATCTGCCAGCCATCGTCGGTGAGCCCATCCGGCGTGTAATCGCCGAGCGGGCCCACGTTGTCGGCGTTGAAATGCCGCTCCGTGGTGCCGAACGGATTGCCCGGGCCCTGATAGAACGGGCTCGTGAGGTCGGTCACGCCGTGCAGCGGCAAGTCGATCGCGACGACGCCAAAACCGGCCTGCGCGAACGCGTCGGCCATCGCGACCATGACTAAGCGGTTGACTGTGACGCCGTGCTGTACGACGACGATCGGCCAGCCGGCCGCGGGCTCGGTTTGGCCGCTCGCCGCGTTCGGCAGCGACGCGAGCACGGGGATGCGCTGCAGCCCGCCTTGCGGCAGCGGGACAGGGTCGTCACGCGTGAGCGGCACGAAGCTCGCGTTGACCCAGACGCTGCCCAAGGGATCGGCCGGACTCTGGTAGTAGGGTACGGCCAAGAAACCTACGTAAAGGTCGGCGATGCCCGGCAGCCCGAGCCCTAGGGCCGCCGTCGACATTCCCGTCGGCACGAGCGCCGCCGCTTGCGCCGTCGCCGTCTGCTCGATGTAGTCGAGCACGTCGACCGTCGATTGCGTCGATACGCTCCAAGCGCTGACGACCGACGTCCCGGGCAACCCGAGCACGTTGACGGCCGCGTCGACGAGCGGGCCGATCGCGGGCAGCAAGGCGTCAAGGCCCGGATTCCCGGTCATGACGCCGGCGAGATGCGCATCGCGCACCAGCCGAAAAACCGTGTCCGGTCCCGCCGCGACGCCGGCGGTGCTCTCGATGCCGCTCGTGAGAATGAATGCATAGGTCGTGTCGGGCGCGAGCGGCACGAGCGGTTGAATCTCGAGAATGGCGCCTCCCGATCCGGCCGCTGTCGAAATGCGCGCCGCGTAGTGCACGCCGGGCACGAGCGGCACGCCGTTCGTCGCGTCGAGCACGAACAAGGATTCGGCGCCCGTCGGCGGGGCAAGCGGATTGAACGGCACAACCGTTGCTGCGTCGATCGGCGCGTTGAACGGCGCCGAGATGTGCGCCGTCGTCGAGAAGCCGTCGAGCGTATTGAGCGCGGGCGCAAGCGGGCTCGTGATTTTTTCCGGAACGTTGAGCGTCTGCCCCGGCGGGTGATAGATGTCGTTGGGATAAGGACCGATGTCGACGGGCGGCGCGTACAACGCGACGAATCCGGCACCGGCCGGCGGTGCGGCGGGCGTGAAGTCGACCGCAGGGGGACCTTCGGAGGAGCCGCTTTCGCAGCCGGATTGGAACGCCAGCACACCGAGCACCGCGAGCAGATGGACGCGTCGCATGATCGTTAAGCTCCCCGAGTTCCTGTGGTATTTAGAGTAGTTCACGCCTGCAAATTGTTCCACCAAGGTACAATCCGCGGGCGTAGTAACTCGCGAGGTGGGGCGTGAAGATTGCCGTTTTGTTCGGCGGCGACAGCATGGAGCGCGACGTGTCCGCTGCGAGCGCCGCACAAGTCGTCGCGGCGTTACGCGCGCGCGGCCACGACATCATTGCCGTCGATGCTCATCGCGGCATCTTGTCGGCCGAAGCGGAGGGGCGGCTGCTCACGGGCCGCATCGACCGCGCGCCGCCCGCGCAAGAGGCAACCCGCGGGTTGCCGGCCGTCGTCGATTCAGCGGGCTTGCGCGACGTCGAGCTCGTGTTTCTGGCGCTGCACGGCGGCAACGGCGAGAACGGCACGATCCAATCGGTGCTCGATCTCGCGGGCGTGCCGTACACGGGCTCGGGCCGCCTGGCGAGCGCGATCGCGTGGGACAAGGATGTCGCCAAACGCCTGTTCTTGAGCGCCGGCGTGCCGACACCGGAATGGCTCATGACGCCCGTCGATCCGCGCGCAGTCGCCGCGAAAATCGGCTATCCCGCGATCGTCAAGCCGAACGGCCAGGGATCGACGGTTGGGCTCACGCTCGTCGAGTCGCCGGCGAAGCTCGACGCCGCTATCGAGCTGGCGGCGCGCTTCGACCGCGAGGTCATGATCGAGCGCTACATCGCGGGCCGTGAGCTCACCGTCGGCATTCTCGACGACGTGGCGCTCGCGGTCGGCGAGATCGTGCCGGCGCAGGGGCCGATCTTCGATTACGCGGCCAAGTACCAAGCCGGCGGCGCCGAGGAGGTTTTCCCCGCCGTCTTGAGTGCCGAACAGACGCGCCGCGTGCAGGAGCTCGGCCTCGAGGTTCACCGCGCCCTCAAGCTCGAAGACTACAGCCGCGTCGACTTCCGCATGGATGCGCACGGCGGGTTCTGGTGTCTCGAGGCCAACACGCTGCCGGGCTTGAGCTCGAGCAGCCTGTTGCCGCGTTCGGCCGCGGCCGTCGGCATCGGCTTCGCCGAGCTCTGCGAGCGCATCTGCGCCGCCGCCCTCAAGCGCCGCCGCCGTGCCTGATGTCCTGTAGGAGCGAGCTTTGCTCGCGAATGAAAGATCGCGAGCGAAGCTCGCTCCTACAAATCGGCGCGTGCTGCCGGTAGACGAATTGCCGCAAACGCGAGCGAGAGCCACCCCGCCATGAAGCAAATGCCGCCGACGGGTGCCGCGCGGCTCGCGCCCGCCGGGCCGCCGAACGTGATGAGATAGATGCTGCCGCAAAAGAGCACGATCCCGGCGACGAACAGCCCTCCGGCGGCCCAGAAGAGCTTCCTTTCCGGATACCTGTCTGCGAGGATCGCCGCCGCGAGCAAGCCCAAGCCATGGTAGAACTGGTACTCGATGGCCGTCTCGAGCGATGCGAGCGCGCGTGCCGTGAGCACGCCTTCGAGGCCGTGGCTCGCATAGGCACCCAACGCCGTGGCGACGAGCAGCAACAGCGCAGCGCCGCCGAGCAGAACTCTCGCCATCGTCGCACCTGCCGAGCTACCGCAACAACAGAATCCATGATACTAAAAGGCGCGTCGAGCGCGCTCGGCGCGACTGAAATGGGTGTGCCGCAGCGTGCGCGATCACGCCACGTGGCTCGGGGAGAGGCGATGAAGCGAAGCCTCTGCCGCTTACCGGGGCCGCGCCCCCAGGGGGGATTTTAGATGTCGTTCGTGGAATAACTGTGAAGGCGCAACGTCTTCAAGGTCGGCGGTTCGCGCCTTCAAATTGGCCACGTCCGCGATCCTGGCGCGGTGTAGACTTGATCAGCGCCTGTGAGGCGGCCCTACGGAAAGGTCGGTCGGCCTGATCGTCCGAAAAAGCGAGTCGGCTTTCGATGAGCAGCTCAAGAATACGTGCCGTCTATTCCATCGGCGGATTCCGCCTCGATCCCGGGAAGCGTCTGCTGGCGGATGCCCGCGGAGAACCGGTCGCCGTCACCGCCAAGGCGTTCGACGCCTTGGTCTATCTCGCGGAACACGCTGGCGAGCTCGTCCCGAGATCGGCTCTCGTTGAAGCGCTGTGGCCGAAGACCGTCGTCGAGGAGAACAACCTCAACCAGGCGATCGCGTCGCTGCGCCGCGTCCTCGGCGAAGGGATCATCATCACTATTCCCGGCCGGGGCTATCAGCTCGTTGCAGATGTGCGCGAGGTCGATTCAACGCCACCCGCGTCCGAGTCGCTCGCTGTTGTCACGGCTCCGAGGGAATCCGCGCCGCGTTGGCGCCTCGGAATTGTCGGTGGCCTGATGCTTGCTCTGGTGACCGCCGGCTATCTCTACTTTTCACCGTTTGATCCGGACGGCACCGTCGAGACACCGGCGGCGGGCCATAGGGATCGGCCGACCAGCATCGCGGTTTTGCCGTTCGTCAATTTGTCCTCCGACCCGGAGCAAGACTACTTCTCCGACGGATTGTCGGAGGACTTGATGGGTCGCTTGGCTCGGTTCGACGACTTGCTCGTCACGGCACGCACGTCTTCCTTCGCTTTCAAAGGTCGAGCACAGGATATCGCGACGATCGGCGCGCAACTCGGCGTCGAGCACGTCCTCGAGGGCAGCGTCGACAAAGCCGGCAGCCGCCTTCGGATCAGAGCATCGCTCATCGAGATCGCCGGCGGAAAGCGCCTATGGACGGAGAGCTATGAGCGCGAGCTCGACGACGTTTTTGCGATCTACGACGAGATCTCCTACGCAGTGGCCGGTGCGCTACAAATTACCCTGAATCTCGATGAAAGCGTGCGACCGGAGGGCGGTACGGAGAACGTGGCCGCTTACGAGCACTACTTGTTCGGGCGAAGTCTCCTGAGAACGACGACACCGTCTTATCACGACCCGATGGTCGCCGCGTTCGAGAAGGCCATTGAGCTCGATCCCGATTTCGGGCTGGCGCGTGTTGCGCTCGCCAATGCGTATGGTCAAGCGGCGATGTGGGGCTTCGTTCCCAATGCGGCGGCGCTTCGCGCTAAGGCGATCTCACGGGCCGTTGAGATGGCGCCCGAGCTGCCCCAAACGGACATTCTTCGAGCGCAACAGTATGCGGGGCGGTGGCAACGCGTCGAAGCCGACGAGCATTATCGGCGCGCGCTCGCGCGGTTGCCCAACGACTCCGACGCGCACAGCTCCTACGCGGGCTTCCTGATGGGACAGGGGTACATGAGAGAGGCGTTGCGCTACGGAGAAATAGCCCATCGTCTCGATCCGCTCGCGATGATGAATGTGCACGGGATGGCACTCGCGGCTGAAGCGCTTGGTGATTACGATCAGGCGCGCATCTATTACGAAAGTACGCTGTCGCTTATCGGCAATCGGTTTATCCTGGCGTTCGAGCAGATTTTGAGGCTCGCGGCGGCGGGCGCCTTTGATGAGGCGAGAGCGCTCTATCGAGAAATACGACAGGGCGATTCGGTGAACCCGCGTCCAACGGTTTTCGATACGTGCATGGCGCTGCTCGAGGATCCGGCTTCGGGGCGGGCGGCGCTGCGAGAGTTCTATGCCGATCCGGCCTACACCGACGTTTCGGGCATTACCGGGATTACGCGGTGCGCTGCGCAATTTGGCGATGCAGAGCTGGCCCTCGCGGGGCTGCGCAAGGCCAACGAGGTCAGCCACGCTCTAATGCCGGCGATCTGGGGTCGCTCTTGGCAGACGGTGCGCGCGGATCCCGCCTTCAAGCTTTTCGTCACGGACGTCGGCCTCGTCGCTTACTGGCGCGATGCGGGCTGGCCCGACAAGTGCCGCCCGCTCGGCGACGACGATTTCGAGTGCTTCTGACCCATCGTCGGCACTGAAGACGCTGCCGGGCCGGCGCGCCGAACGTGCGTTCAACCGCACCGCAACCGCAGCCAGGCGCTTGGCTAGGCGGGGCCCCCGCCGCGGTACAAAGTACAGTCTCTGGGAGGAGTTTGTCTGTGGCCGCAGCGGGAGCTCCATAAAACGCTTGATGCTGTAGCTAACACGAGCACTCGCAATCGCGTCCCAGTCGAGCATCGCACACGCAACTTAGCGGTGCCCCGGATTCGCAGACATAGCGAAACGCGTGCTCGCGCGCGAGACGTCTCGGCAGGTTGTCGAGAAGGATTGGCCCTGCAAACGGGGGATACGATGTGGATGTCCGCCGTGGCTCCATTAGGCCGCATCCACCGAGTGACAGGAACGCCAACAACGGAAAGACCAGGCTTGCGAGAGCCAGTCGCTGGATCCGGCTAGGGCTGGATCCTAGGAATCTCGCGTTCATGTTCGTTTTCCTCGTTAGTTTGAGCTTCTATCCGGCGGGGCTCTCGTAGGGCCCTGCTTCGTAGGCAAACTTAGCGAGGGCTACGTGAAAGCACTGTGCCTCGACGTGAAACGGTGTGAATCGTGCAGAAAGTGCACGAGACATTGCGGATTTCAGGGGTAAACGCCTCGTCGGCTATGATGCGTCGCGCATTCTCAGGCGATCGAGAAACCATTGGACATTCAATTCACAACGAACGAAGCCCGCGTCATCGGCTGCCTCATGGAAAAAGCCGTGATCACGCCCGATCAATACCCGCTGTCGTTGAACGCGCTCATGAACGCCTGCAACCAAACATCCAGTCGAGACCCCGTCATGGAGCTCGACCGGGGCACAGTGCAGCGCACGGTCAACGACCTCGTCGCGAAACGCGTGATCATGGTGCAGAACTTCGGCAGCCGCGTTGACAAGTACCAGCAACGGTTCTGCAACACACAATTCGCCGACATCAAGGTCTCGCCCCAGGAATACGCGATCCTTTGCCTGCTGCTCTTGCGCGGGCCGCAGACTCCGGGCGAGCTCAAGGCGCGCAGCGGTAGGCTGCACGAGTTTGCGGACGTCGAGGAGGTCGAGGCCGCGCTCGAGTCGCTGCTGCAACGGCCCGATGGGCTGCTCGTCGCGCGTCTGCCGCGGGAGCCGCGGCGCAAAGATCACTGCTACGCGCATCTCTTCGGCGGCGCCATCGAATCGGCGCCGAAATTTCAAGATCCGCCTCAGCGCGATGCGGCACGGCCGCGGCCGGACGAGGCGATCATGAGTCTCGACGCGCGCATCGCGAACCTCGAGCGTGAGCTCGACAAGATAAAGCGATCGCTTGGAATCGAGTGAGTGCGGCTACCGCCTCGGAATAACCGACATGAAAGGTGGGATCCCCGCACCGTCAGACGAATCGCCGCCGCGTTCTGTCGTAAGCGGTAAGGACACGAGCGGGTCATTCTCGGAGGTATCATCTGTTTTTCGGGGCGGGACGCCGCCGAAGGTCAAACGTGCAGGGCTGTCGAGCCGCAATACTCGTCCTACTCCTCGTCGCGAGCTCGCCGTGCCTCGCGCATCACGGGCGCGCACCGCACTACGACGAGACGAAAGCCGTGCACCTCGAAGGCGTCGTCGCGAAATTCGACTTCATCAATCCGCACGCGTTTCTCTACATCGACGTCGTTGACGCGGAGGGCAACAAAGAGGCCTGGAGCTGCGAGATGGCCTCGCGCACGGTGCTCGCGCGCAACGGCGTGACGGCCGAGTCGTTCACTCCGGGCGCGAAGATCACGATCGACGGCGTCGCGGCCCGGAACAAAGCGACCGGTTGCGCGTTTCGCACCGCGTATTTCGCAGACGGCAGCACGCTCGAGGACTCGTTGCTCTTCGCGCCGACGCGAGCCTCCGAGGCCGAGATTCCCGCCGACAGGCAATCGATCGTAGGCGTCTGGACGATCAAGCAATTCCTCGCGTCGCGGTACTACGGCGTGTTGACCGAAGCGGGCGAGCAAGCGAGCGCCGCGTTCGATCCGATCAAGGACGATCCCGCAATACATTGCGATCCCGGGAGCCCGGTGCGGTTCTGGATCAACGTCAATGAGCCGTTCGAGATCAAGCGCGAACCCGATCGCGTCGTTATCAACCATCGCTTCATGGACAGCCAACGCATCGTGCACTTGGACGCCGTGCCGCCCGCGGATGCGCCGCGCGGGACCATGGGTTATTCGACGGGACGTTTCGAAGGCGACGCGCTCGTCGTCACGACCGATCATTTCGTCGCGGGGGCGATCGAGCCGCGCCGCGGCATCATGCACACGGAGAACTTGAAGCTGACCGAGCGGCTCGAGGTGAATGCGGAAGGCGAGCTCGAGATCACGTTGACCATCGACGATCCGGCGTTCTTTGCGGAGCCCTATACGATGAGGGAGCTGTTCGTCCGGAGCCGCTGGGATCCCGAGCCTTTCGACTGCAAACCGGGGTACCAGCAATAGCGTCGCCGAGGGAGAAATCGAATGGCAGATGAGCTCACACTCGAGGTAAATGCCAGCACGTGGACCGTCACGGCATCGCCGGAGACGCCGCTCTTGTACGTACTGATGAACGACCTCGGTCTGCTCGGGCCGCGGTTCGGATGCGGTCTCGGCCAGTGCGGCGTGTGCTCCGTGCTCATCGATGGCGTGGAGATGAGATCGTGCATCACTCCGACCTCCGCCGTGGTCGGGAAATCGGTGACGACGCTCGAAGGGCTGCCGGCGTATTACGCGGCGCGCATGAACGTGACTCCGGCGCCGAAGCTCCATCCGCTGCAAGAAGCGATGATCGCCGAGCAGGCCCCGCAGTGCGGCTATTGCTATAACGGACAGATCATCAAAGGCGCAGAGCTTTTGTTTCAGACGCCAGAGCCGTCCGAAGCAGAGATCCGGTCGGCAATGAACGGCCACCTCTGCCGGTGTGGGATGTATCCGCGAATCATGTCGGCGATTCAGCGTGCGGCGCAGGCGATCGCGGCGAACGGGATTGCGTCCTCCAAGGAGACGGCGGAGATAGCCAATGTTTGAACGAGACGATGCGCCACGTATGCTCCGCCGCCGCGACTTTCTCAAGACGACCGGAGTCGTCGTCGCGAGCTTCAGTATTGCCGGGAAGCTCCGCGCGCAGACGCAGCCCGGTGGAGCGCTTGTCGCGCAGCGCGGGTTGGTTTCGGGTCCGCCCGATCCGAACGAAGTCGATTCCTACATTGCGATCAACGCCGACAATACGGCAACGATCTACTCGGGCTACGTCGAGCTCGGCCAAGGGGGACCCACCGCGCTCCTGCAAATCGCGGCTGAGGAATTGGACCTCGACTTCGAACAGGTCAAGACCGTCACGGTGGACACGTTCGTGTCGACCAACGGCTTAACGCTAGCAAGCCGCACAGCCGCAATCGGCGGGACCGAAACGCGGGCAGCGGCCGCCGAGGCGCGACGCCTCTTGCTCGAGCTCGCGTCGGAGCGGCTCGACGCTACTGTCGATGACCTGGCAGTTGCGAGAGGCGTCGTATCGGCCCGTGGCGACCCTCGGCGCTCCGTCACCTATGCCGAGCTCGTCGGAGACCGATCGTTCGATCGGAAGTTCGAGCAGTTCTCCTACAACGGCGGCATCGAGCTGCCGCGGAAGAACGCTGACCACGCGATCCCGAAGCGGCGGGACGCCTACCGCATCGTCGGCACTCGCGTGCCGCGGCCGGATATCGCCGAAAAAGTCAAAGGCACGTATCAATTCGTTCAGCATGTGCGTCTACCGCGGATGCTCCACGGCCGTGTCGTGTGGCCGCGCGGACAGGGAGCTCACGGCATCAGCAACCCGACGGTCGTCGGCATCGATGAGTCGTCGATCAAGGACATCCCCGGGGTGCAGATCGTTCGGCGCAGGAATCTCGTCGGCGTCGTGGCGGAGCGCGAGTGGGACGCGGTGCGCGCGGCGAGGCAACTGAAGGTCACGTGGGCACCGTTCGCGGCCGTGCTTCCCGGCCACGAGGGGTTGTTCGAGAGCTTCAGAACGGCCGAGACGAACGACTTGATCGACACTGATACCGGCGACGTGGATGACGCACTCTCGCGCGGTGCCCATGTGGTCTCGTCCACCTATCGCGGGCCGTACCAGTCGCACGGGACGATGGCGCCGAACTGCGCGGTCGCGGACGTTACGACCGACGCTGCTCTCATCATGTGTTCAAGCCAGGCGCTCTATCAGATGCGCTTCGGGCTGGCGCAATTGCTCAGCCTTCCGGTCGAGAAGATCCGCCTGCAGTACTACGCCGGCTCCAACACCTACGGCAACAGCTGTTACGGCGAGGTCGCGAACGCGGCCGCTGTCATGTCGCAGGAAGTCGGCAGACCCGTCCGGCTGCAGCTCAGCCGTGAGGATGAGCTCGGTTGGGACAACTACGGCCCGGCGCTGCTTTCCGATCTGCGCGCGGCGGTCGATGCAAGCGGCAAGCTCGTCGCGCTCGACTATCAGGCATGGGTTCACGCTACGGCCTGGTTCGAGACCGTGTCGCAGCTCGCGCTCGGCTCGCCGCCGCCGACCGGTGGCTTCGGCGCCGGAGCCCCCGGGCCGGGCGGCGCCGGGCTCTTTTCGGTCCATTTGTCGCAGACCGACATGTACGAGGTCCCGAATCGCCGGATCGTCAACCACCGCGTCGCCGGTGCCGGATACCTCCGAACCGGTGCGTTGCGCGCGCCCATGGATCCCTCGACGTTCTTCGCCCTGGAAGGAACGATGGACGAGCTTGCGTACGCGGCCAAGCTCGATCCGTACGAGTTCCGCAAGCGCAACATTTCGCACCCGCGCTGGCTTGGCGCTCTCAAAGCTGCGACCGATGCCGCGAAGTGGACGCCGCGCGTTGCGGCGTCGGAGCTTTCGAACGCGAGGATCGTCGCCGGTCGCGGCATTGCCGTCGGCACGCACCACCTGCCGCAGAATCAAGGCGATCGCGTCACCTATGCGGCGGCCGTGGTGGATATCGAGGTGAACAAGGAGACGGGCGTCGTCGTTGCGAAGCACGTCTACGGCGCGATGGACTGCGGCCTCGCCATCAATCCGGGGATCGTCGAGAGCCAAATCGTCGGCATGTCCGTGCACGGCACGAGCCTCGCGCTCTGCGAGGAAGTGCAGTTCAACGAGACTAACGTGACGAGTCTCGACTGGGGCACGTACCAGACGCTGCGCTTCGGCGACCACCCGACCGTTACGCCGATCGTGGTCCAACAGCTTCACGAGCAGAGCAGCGGGGCGGGCGAGGAAGTCCTGCCGGCCGTGGTTGCCGCGATCGGCAACGCGTTCTTCGATGCGACGGGCGTGAGACTTCGGCAGTATCCGTTGACGCCGAGCCGCGTCCTCGCCGCGCTCGGCTCTCATTGAAAGGAAGCCTTGGATCAGCGGGAAGCGTTTAGAAACTGCGCTTGACGGTCACCGCCCACTCACGCGGACGTGAAGGTTGACCATGAATGTAGCCCGCGGCGTTCGACGACAGATCGAACAGGGTCACGTAATAGTATTCGTCCGTAAGGTTGGTTCCCTCTAACGCGAGTTGCCACTGAGCGTTTACCGACTGCCATGTCACGCGTGCGTTGACGAGCGTGTAGTCCTCTATGAGGTTTGTCGGCGCGTTGACGGCATTCGCATAGACCTCGTCCTGGAAGCTGGCGTCGATACGCGGCGTCAGAGTTCCCCCGTTGCCGAGCGTGAATGCATATTGCAGACCGAGGCTCCACTTGGTCTCAGGCGTGTACGGCGTGATCATGCCGAGCGTGACCGCCGTGGCGCCCGGAACGATCGTCTGATATTCGAAGTCGAGAGTGCTGAAAGAGGCATCCATCTCGAACGCGTCCGTGGGATGCCACTCGGCTTCGAGCTCGACACCCCAGACCTCCGCATCGCCGACGTTGTTCTGGCTCGCGCACGGAACCTGTTGACCGGGATTCGCCCAGATGCAAGCCGTCGTCGGCAGCTGGATGTCCACATAGTCGTTCCAGAAAACCGCCGCGTTCAGGCGGAGCTGACCGCCGAAAGTGCTCTTCACGCCGAACTCGTAGCTATCGAGCGTCTCCGGTTTGAATGCATTGAGCTGGCTTGGGAAGAACGGGCGCGCATTGTTGCCGCCGGCCTTGTAGCCAGTGCTAACCTGCCCGTAGACCATGGTGGCATCCCCGACGTCATAAGAGAGCGCGGCACGGTAATCCGTGTTATCGCTCGAATAGGCGACGGATATGAGATCCAACCCAAACACACCGCAGTTGGCCGGGTTAGGCGCCTCCCAGAACCAGAAGGTCGTGCAGGCGGCCACGGGCGTGAGGTCAGGGTTCCGCCGACGGAACGTGTAGCTCTTTTCGTCTTCCGAGTAGCGCACGCCGAGCGAGAGGTCCATGCGGTCGGTTAGATGCAACGCCACGTGACCGTAGATAGCCTGGTTGGTCGCAGGCACCAAGTCGGGGCCGTGGATGAAGTCGAATCCGACATAGGGCAGATCGACGCGCGCGTCTTCGGCGGTGTCTTGGTCAAGATAGAACAAGCCGAACGTGAGATCGGCAAACCCGTCGCCAAGCGTTGCATTGAGCCGCAGCTCCTGGCTCCACTGCTCGTGATCCAACACTTGGAGCAATTGCTGGGCCGCGAGCGGCGTGCCGTCGGTATCTTCCGCAAACGAGTTCTTGTACGTGCGGTAGGACGAAACCGAGAGCAATGAGACATTGTCCGAAATCTGCCAATCGACATTGATCGACGTGTCCCACGATTCGAGCGTATTGACCGGCTCTACGACGTAAGGTTTGTATACGTCTGTGTTCGCGCCGGGCGTGCCGCCTTGGAACAGCGGACTCGGCGTGCTCGAGCCGTCGTTGATATAGGTCGCGTAATTGATATAGCTGCCGCCGGTGACGAAGCGGCTATCGAACGGAACATCGACTCCCGCCTCGAACGTGCCGTTGCCGTTGTTGTCGTGATAGATGGGCACCTGGGTGCTAGACGTCGGACTAAACGTCGGATTGTTGAGGGCGCAGCCGGCCCATGGTTCGATTCCAAGGCAGGTAAAGGGGTCGGCCGGGTTGAATGACGGTCCGTTCGGCGAGAGCCACGGCCAGTTCGACCCCGAGTGATCTGCCGCAGCCACGAGAACTCCGGGCTGCGACTCCGAATCATCGTTCACGATACTGGCCGTGAGGTTGACCTCGAGGTTGTCGGAAGGCTCCCAGCGCAGGCCCAGGCGGCCGGACGCGTAAGATTGGCCGCCTTCTTCGCCAAGCACGCACCCGAAGCTCGGCGCATAGGTCGGCAGGCCGCCCGGAGTCCCCGGCGGCGGCAGGCCGTTTACACACGCGTAGTCGAGGCGGGTCACATAGCCATCGATCGTCCGCGCCACGCCTGCAATGCGTGCGTAGAGCTTGTCAGGAACGAGGGTAAGGCCCGCCGCGCCCTTGATTTCCGTGCGGTTAAACGTGCCTTTCGTCACCCCGATCTCAGCGTCGTCGCTGCCGTCCGGCTTGCGCGTGAAGAGCTTGATGGCTCCGCCGATGGCGTTGCGTCCGGCCAGCGTTCCCTGCGGGCCGCGTAGAACCTCGACGCGGTCAAGGTCCAAGAGATCGAGCACATTACCGGTGATCGTCGAATAATAGACATCGTCGACGTAGATGCCGACACCCGGCTCCACTGACGGGTTGAAGTCCGTCTGGCCGATGCCGCGAATGAAAGCGACGAGGGCGTTGCCGAACGCAGAGCCCGCAGGCCTCAGTGAAACGTTTGGCGTCTGAGCCGTAATCTGCGCGAGATTGGTCTGGCTCCTCCCTTCGAGCATGTCGGCGTTGACCGCGGTGATCGCGATCGGCGTGTCCTGCACGTTCGCTTCGCGGAACTCGGCCGTGACGATGATCTCTTCCAAGCCTTGGCTCGCGCCCCGCTCGTCCTGCGCCCACGCTACGTGCGACGCGCCCAACCCATAACCTGCAAGAGCCGCGATGATCGCGGCACGCAATGCTGTGCCCTTCATGTTGCCCCCTAAGCCCCACCCAGGTTGCGGAATTGCGACGGCGTAGTGATCCACCGGCGCACGGGATTCTGGTCCATTACTGACCGGTGAAACAGTAATCGCCGGCGCTAGCGGTAGGGATACCTTTCTTGTGGTGCCCGGCAAGCGATGGGATTTTCGCGATCGCGGAACGGACCAGAAGCGCGTGGTGGGCCCGGTAGGACTCGAACCTACGACCAAGGGATTCACTGTATCCCGCCGTTTCCGGGGGAGTGGACTATCTCTTCACCCGCAAGTTGCCTTGGTAGGGTGCGGGACGCTCATGCCTGTCATCAAGAGCACTCGAAGCTCTCAGGTAGTCTCTGCACCGTCCGCCGGTGCACCGGCGGCTTGGCTCAGGATTGCCGGCGCGGTGTTGAGACGCGCTACGGTTTCCCTGAATTCATCCCGTTCACTTTGCCGCTTTCGCGGCGAAGGCACCTTTTTCGATGAGTCCCCTGCTCTAACCAACTGAGCTACAGGCCCACGGACGCTATCGTACCACCGGCGTGCCGCGGATCGTTGGCACCGCTGAGCGAGCTCGCGAAGGCGATCAACCGAAAGACCGCGAGCGAAGCTCGCTCCTACGGAGGTGGTGTCTCATGTAGGAGCGAGCTTCGCTCGCGATTCGTCAATCTTCGACGAGGAAGCTGCGAAGCTGATCGGAGCGCGACGGATGACGCAGCTTGCGCAAGGCCTTCGCCTCGATCTGCCGAATCCGTTCGCGCGTGACGTCGAACTGCTTGCCGACTTCCTCGAGCGTATGATCGGTATTCATGTCGATGCCGAACCGCATGCGCAGCACTTTCGCCTCGCGCGGCGTCAAGCCCGCGAGCACGGCATGCGTCGTTTCCTTGAGGCCTTCGTCGGTGGCGGAGTCGATCGGTGACGCTACACCCTGGTCTTCGATGAAATCGCCGAGATGCGAATCCTCGTCGTCGCCGATCGGCGTCTCCATGGAGATCGGCTCTTTTGCGATCTTCAATACTTTGCGCACCTTGTCCTCGGGCATCTCCATGCGCACGGCGAGCTCGTCGGGCGTCGGCTCGCGCCCCATCTCCTGGAGCATCTGTCTCGAGATCCGATTGAGCTTGTTGATCGTTTCGATCATGTGCACGGGAATGCGGATCGTGCGCGCTTGATCGGCGATCGAGCGCGTAATGGCCTGCCGAATCCACCACGTCGCATAAGTGGAGAACTTGTAGCCGCGGCGGTATTCGAACTTGTCGACCGCTTTCATGAGGCCAATGTTGCCTTCTTGAATGAGGTCGAGAAACTGCAAGCCGCGGTTAGTGTATTTCTTCGCTATCGAGATGACGAGACGCAAATTGGCCTCGACCATCTCTTTCTTCGCGCGTCGTGCCTGTGCTTCGCCGAGCGAGATCTCGCGGTTGATGTCCTTGATCTCGCTGATCGACAACGACGCGATTCCTTCGAGCTTCTGCAGCCGCTTCTGCGCGCGTACGATCTCTTCCTTGAGCTTGGCGAGAGCCGATGAATGCTTGCGCTTGGCACGGATGTGCTTGTCGACCCAAGACGCGTTGGTTTCGTTCTTGGGGAAGCTCAAGAGAAAGTCCTTGCGAGGCATGCCCGCGTCGCGTACGCAGATCGCCATGACTTGGCGCTCCTGCGCGCGAATGCTGTTCACCGTGTCGCGCAACTGTCCGACGATTTGGTCGAATAGCCTCGGCGCGAGCTTGAGCTCCATGAATTCGTTGGTGAGGCTCTTGAGCACCTTCTTGGTGGCCGGGTTCTTGAGGCCGCTGCCCTGGAGGAACTCGACGTAGCGCTTGTGCAGGCGCTTGATCTTTTTCAAGCGCTTGGCCACTTCCTCCGGATCGGGGCCGGTATCCGCGCTCTCCTCGTCGGTGCCTTCCTCGTCGCTTTCTTCGATGACGGGGCGCGCTGCGGGATCCGCGATCTGTTCGTTGGGATCGATGAAACCGACGATGAGATCTTGGAGCCGCGCCTCGCCGCGTCCGACTTGCTCATAGGCGTCGAACATGAGGTCGAACGTGAGCGGAAACTGAGCGAGCGCAGTGCGCACCTGGTCGAGGCCTTCTTCGATACGCTTCGCGATGCGGATTTCGCCTTCGCGTGTCAGGAGCTCGACCGTGCCCATCTCACGCATGTACATGCGCACGGGGTCCGTCGTGCGGCCGAATTCCGCGTCGACGGTCGCAAGCGCCGCAGCCGCTTCCTCGGCCGCATCGTCATCCGTGGAGACCGCCGAGTCGGACAACAGCAACGACTCGGCATCCGGTGCCTTCTCGTACACCGTGATGCCCATATCGTTGATCATGTTTACGATATCTTCGATCTGCTCCGGATCGACGATATCGCTCGGCAAATGATCGTTGACCTCGCCATAGGTCAGATACCCTTGCTCCTTGCCCTTCGCGATGAGCAACTTGAGCTGGGATTGGCGTTCGTCTTCTTGGGGCTGAGCCTGTGCTTCCATGAATTGCGCGTCCCTCTCTCTAGAACGAGCTAAACAGCCTAATTTACCTAAACTTAGGGGGCCGGACCAGGTACTAGTTCCGTGGCCCCACCCGTCCTTACGCGCGGCCGGGGCCGCCTTCCGGCGGCGACGGGCCGCGTCTTTTCACGGCCGCCGCGGCC
>Ga0209108_10000682_pt1 | contig 18865 bp, 18 predicted proteins | sample Rifsed10ft1_FD_184003 | JGI IMG/M metagenome (GOLD analysis project Ga0209108, IMG submission 184003) | Soil microbial communities from Rifle, Colorado, USA - sediment 10ft 1 (version 2) | ecosystem: Environmental > Terrestrial > Deep subsurface > Rock core/Sediment | place: Rifle, Colorado...
TGATCACGCAGCCGAGGCAGACGACGGCGTCGTAGCGGCCGCTCTCGGCGAGGCGCTGGGCCGCGTAGGGCAGCTCGAACGAGCCCGGCACCCAGACGACGTCCGTCCGCTCCTCGCTCACGCCCATCTCGGCCAGGCCCGCCAGAGCGCCGGCGAGGAGTCGCTCCGTCACCAGGCTGTTGAAGCGCGCGACGGCGACGGCGATCGAGAGGGAGCTGCCGTCCAGGTCTTCAGGGAAGGTGCGAGCCATTTCAGTGGATGTGCCGGTCTGTCATTGCGAGGCTCGCCGCAGGCAAGCCGTGGCAATCTTTGACGTTCCGCCAAAGATTGCTTCGCTTCGCTCGCAAAGACAGAAGGAGAGCTTCATCCCCCTAGACGATGTTCATCGGGTCGTCGTCGAAGCGGTGACCGAGCTTCTCCCGCTTCGTCTCCAGGTAGCGGGCATTGAACTCGTTCGGCTCGACGATGATCGGCACGCGCTCCACCATCTGCAGGCCGAAGCCCTCCAGCCCGGCGCGCTTCTTCGGGTTGTTGGTCAGGAAGCGCACCTTCTGCAATCCCAGGTCGACGAGGATCTGCATACCGATGCCGTAGTCGCGCCGGTCCGCCTCGAAGCCCAGCGCCTCGTTCGCCTCCACCGTGTCGAGGCCGTTGTCCTGCAACTCGTAGGCGCGCAGCTTATTGTGCAGGCCGATGCCGCGCCCCTCCTGCCGCATGTAAACGATGACGCCGCGGCCCTCCTCCGCGATCATCTGCAACGAGCGCTGCAGCTGCTCGCCGCAGTCGCAGCGTATGCTGTGGAAGACGTCACCGGTGACGCACTGGCTGTGCATGCGCACGAGGACCGGCTCGTCGCCGTCCACGTCGCCCATGACCAGCGCGACGTGCTCGTCGGCGTCGATGGAACTGCGATAGGCGATGGCGCGCCACTTGCCGTGGATCGTCGGGATGAGCGTCTCCGCCACGCGCTGCACCAGCCGCTCGTGGCGCTGCCGGTAGGCGATGAGTTGGTCGACGCTGATGACCTTGAGGCGGTGGCGCTGGGCGAAGCGCTTGAGGTCGGGCATGCGCGCCATCGTCCCGTCGGCGCGCATGATCTCGCAGAGCACACCGGCCGGATGCAATCCCGCCAAGCGGCACAGATCGACCACCGCCTCGGTCTGGCCGGCGCGCACCAGGACGCCACCCTCGCGCGCCCGCAACGGGAAGAGGTGCCCCGGCATCACCAGGTCGTCGTTCGTCGACCGCGGGTCGATGAGCACCTGCACGGTGCGGGCGCGGTCGTGGGCGGAGATGCCGGTGGTCACGCCCGTGCGCGCCTCGACCGAGACCGTGAACGGCGTGCCGAAGCGGGAGTTGTTGGAGACCGAGCTCACCATCATCGGGATGCCCAGCTGCTCGATGCGCTCGCCGGTCATCGGCATGCAGATGAGGCCGCGGCCGTAGCGGGCCATGAAGTTGATGTGCTCCGCCGTGACAAACTCGGCCGGGATGGTCAGGTCGCCCTCGTTCTCGCGGTCCTCGTCGTCGACGATGACCACGAAGCGGCCGGCGCGGTACTCCTCTATCGCCTCTTCGATCGTCGCCATGACGCTCTCGCGACGCCGTCTCGTCGTCTTAGCGAGCCCTACCGCTCCACCCGGCTCCGCTGTCGTCGTCATCCTTGGCGCCTCACTTCTCCGGCGGGGCCCTTCGTCAAGCCTGTCCTGAGCCCGTCGAAGGACTCAGGACGAGCCTCCATCCAGATACCGCTCGTCCAGTAGCTGCTCGACGTAACGGGCGATGATGTCCGATTCCAAGTTTACCCGATCACCGGCGCGCAGACTCATCAGGTTCGTGTTCTGCTGCGTGAAGGGGATGAGGCCGACCGAGAACGTCTCCGCGTCGCGGGCGATGACGGTGAGCGAGACGCCGTTGACGGCGATGGGCCCCTTGACGATGACGTAGCGCAGTATCGTCGCCGGCGCCTCGTACCGGGCGACGACCGAGTGCTCGGCCGGCGCGAAGGAGACGAGCCGCCCCGTGTGCTCGACGACGCCGCGCATGAGGTGGCCGCCGATCCGCCCGGCCAGCGTCAGGGCGCGCTCCAGGTTCACCGCGTCGCCGGACTGCAGGTCGCCCAGGTTGGTGCGTTTGTAGGTCTCCTCGATGACGTTGGCCGTGAAGCCGTCCTCGTCGATGTAGACGGCGGTGAGGTCGCAGCCGTTGACGGCGATGGAGTCGCCGAGGTTGGTGCCCCTGGTGACCTTCTTCGCGTCGATGACGAGTCGCCCCGGCGCAACCTCGCGCACGCTCCCCACCTCTTCGACGATGCCCGTGAACAAGACGCCCCGCCTTCGCTCCTCGTGAAGGGAGTCTACGGGGCAAACGGGCAAACGGGCAAACGGGCAAACCGCTGCCGCGAAAGAAGACGCAAGCGGGGTACAGGGGCGCAGCCCCTGACGAGGAGTCTGAGGGGTGTCCCCTCAGAAGACTCCTCTACTAAGCGGCGGAGCAGACAACCCTGAGCCCTGAGCTTGTCGAAGGGCGAAGGGGCAGGATGCGCAGCCGCGAGGCTTCAGGACGCGCGCCAGCCTAATGCCTGTCCTGAGCCTATCGAAGGGCCCCCACGCTAGTGGGCCCAAACCGGATACCCCGTGACGACCACGTCCTCGCCCAAGCGCTCCACGGTTACGTCGCGCAGGCGCACGGCGTCCGCCATGCGCTCGGCGCCGCGGCCCGAAACCGCCGCCGGCGCCGGCGCCGCGCCGATGATCATCGGCGCGATGACGGCGTGCACCTTGTCGACGAGGCGCTGGTCGAAGAACGAGCCGTGGAGCACGCCGCCGCCCTCGACGAGCAGGAGCTGCACGCCGCGCTTCCCCAGCTCGGCGAGGAGCGCCGGCAGCGACACGCGGCCGTCCGGCCCCTCCGGCAGCACAAGGACCTCGGCGTGGCGCAGGAACACGAGGTCGCGCCAGGAGTAGGGCGAGCGTTCCGTCGTCGCGATCAGCGTCTTCGCCGGGCCGGCCAGCACCTTCGCCTCCAGCGGCGTGCGGCCGTCGCTGTCGACGACGACGCGCAGCGGCTGGCGCTCGGCATCGGCCGCTCGCCCTGAGCCTGTCGAAGGGCCTGGCCGCGCCGTCAGCAGCGGGTCGTCGACGAGCACGGTCGAGACGCCGACCATGATGGCGTCGATCTTCGTGCGCAGGTCGTGCGACCAGCGCAGCGTCTCCGGCCCGCTCACCCAGCGCGAGTCGCCCGAGGCGGCGGCGATGCGCCCGTCCAGACTGGCGGCGTACTTGACGATGACGAAGGGCAGGCCCGTCCGGCGCTGCTTGACGTAGCCCTCCAGCAGGCGGGCCGACTCGGCAGCGCCGTCACCCTGCTCGACGCCGATGCCGGCCGCCGCCAGCGCTGCCTTGCCGCGACCGGCCACGCGGTCGTCCGGGTCGATGATCGCGAAGACGACGAGGCCGACGGCCGCCGCGACGAGCGCCTCAACGCAGGGCGGCGTGCGGCCGTGGTGGCTGCAGGGCTCCAGCGTTACGTAGACCGTTGAGCCTCGCGCCGCCTCTCCTGCCTGGCGCAAGGCGACGACCTCCGCGTGCGGCGCGCCCGGCGGCCCGGCGTAGTAGCCCTCGCCGATGATGCGGCCGTCCTTGACGATAACGCAGCCGACGGCGGCGCCGGGGCTGGCGCGGCCGAGGCCCTGCGCCGCCAGCGCCAGCGCTCGCTGCATCGGCTCGGAGGCGCCGCCCTGAGCCTGCCGAAGGGGCGGAGCGGTCATCGTTCGAAGGCCCGCCGGTCGGTGGCTAGGCCGGGCCCGGCGGCTTGCGGCGGTGCCGGCGCTCGGGCCGCGGTTGGCGGCGCGTCGGCCGCGACGGCATCGGTTGGCGGAAGTTGAGGTAGTAGCGGCTCGGCTCCGGCCCCTCCTGCCCCTGGTACTTCGCGTTCGACCCCTTGCCGCCGTAGGGCCTCTCCGCCGGCGACGACAGCCGCACGAAGGAAATCTGCGAGACCGGCATCTCGTAGTAGAGGGTGATGGGCAGGTTGGCGATGTTCGTCAGCTCCAGCGTCAGGCGACCTTGGAAGCCCGGGTCGACGAAGCCGGCGGTGGAGTGGACGATGAGCCCCAGGCGTCCCAGGGAGCTCTTCCCGTCCAGCCGCCCGACGAGGTCAGCCGGCAGCTCCACGCGCTCCAGCGTCACGGCCAGGACGAACTCGCCGGGGTGGAGGATGAACGGGTTTACCTCGTCGATCTGCTCGAGGTCGGTGAGATGCGACATCTCCTGCTTGACGTCGATGTAGGGCAGGCGGTAGTTGCGGAAGACGCGGAACTCGCGGCCCAGGCGCAGGTCGACGCTGGCCGGCTGGAGGTAGCGCTCCTCCCAGGGGTCGATGACGAGCCGGCCCGATTCGATCTCGGCGCGGATGTCACGGTCGCTGAGGACGGACGTTGTCTGCTCTCCCGGACGAGCCTGCCGCGTGGCAGGGATTGAGGCGATTCTAACCGCCTGCCGGAGCCTGAGCAAACCGTAGGGGCGAGCCTTGCGCTCGCCCTGTCCGCCAGCGGGCGACCGCGAGGATCGCCCCTACTTGATGGCGTAAAGGACCTGGACGACGACGACGACCTCCAGCTCGCCCGGCTCGATCTCCGTCACCGGGCCGCCGCCCGTGGCCGGCGCCGGCAGGTAGCCGCGGCCGTAGAACGGCACCGCCTGCGTCGACTCGCTGATCGAGACCACGTCGCCGAGGCTGACGCCGCCCTGGCGCGCCAGCTCCTGCGCGCGCTTCTTCGCCTGCTGCATCGCCTTCTCGCGCGCCTGCGCCTCCTGCTCCGTCCGGTCGTCGATGTCGAAGCTGATGCCCTGCACGACGGCGTCGTTGCCGCCGGCCTGCACGGCGTCGTCGATCGCCTTGCCAGCGCTGTCGATCTGACGCAGGCGCACCGTGACGACGTTGGTGACGCGATAGCCGCGCAGCCTCGGCCGCTCGTCATCCGTGTCGTAGTCGTACTCCGGGAAGACCGAGAACTGCGCCGTCTGGATGTCCTTCTCGGCGATTCCGTTCGCCTTCAGCGAGTCGACCACCTTCTGCATCGCCGCCGCGGCGGCCTCGCGCGCGTCCGCCACGACGGCGCGCTCCACGTCCACGCCCAGCCGCAGGACGACGACGTCCGGCGCGGCGAAGACGCGGCCGACGCCCGCGACGCTAATGCCGGTGGTAGTCGCGCCGCCGGGCTGGATGATCGTGTCGCCCTCGCTGCAGGCGACGAGGGCCAGGCTCGCGACGGCAAACGCCAGGATGGCCGTTATCGAACGCTTCATCTCTTCACTCCTCCCTTGATGCGTGGCCAGGTGAGCACGAAGACGGACGCGACGAAGGCTGCGCCCGCCGCCGCCTCCAGCAGGCGCAGCCAGAGTCGAGACGACTCCTCTTCGCCGAGCTGATGCACTGCTCGTTCGGACGGCGCCGATGCTTCGGGGCCCGGGCCGGTGTTCGGCGCCGGCATCTCGGTCGGCAGCGGGGCGCCGGCGGCCTCCGGTCTGGTCTGGCCCGTGGCAGGCGGCGTGATTGCCAGGCCCGGCGCGCTCTCATCCGCCGCCGACCGCCCCTCGCCCCGGAAGGCCTCGGCCGCCTGCTTCTCGGCCGCGGCGTCGCTGCTCAGCGCGGCGCCGCCGGCGCCCGCGTCGTCGCGCGGCAGCGTCGCCAGGTCGACGGCGAGGAGGGCAACGAACAGGCTCAGCGCCACGGCCGGCGCGTAGGCAAGGACGGAGCGTCGCTGCGGCGGCCGTCCGCCCGGCACGTAGGCGCGCTCCGGCGCCAGCCGGAACGAGCGCGGCGCCCCGACGCGCGGCAGGCCCGCGAGGGCCGCCTTCGCGCCCCGCAGCTCCTCGAATAGCACGCGGCACCACTCGCAGGCGTCCAGGTGCACCGCGACCTCGCCCTGCCTGCGGCCGCGCAGCTCGCCGTCGAGGTAGGCGGAGAGGTCGTCAACACGGGGGTGTTCATCTCGCCGTCGCCAGAACATCGCGCCTCTACTCCTCAGGACGGAACCGGCCCGGCAGAAGTTCCCGCTCGGCCGCCAGCGCCTGGCGCAGGCGGCCGCGGCCGCGGGCGATGCGTGACTTGACGGTGCCCAGCGATGTCTTCATGACCGTCGCGATCTCAGAGTAATCCAAGCCCTCGACGTCGCAGAGGACGAGGGCGAGGCGCTGCTCCGCCGGCAGCCCAGCCAGCGCCCGCTCCAGCCGCCACCGCAGCTCGCCCTGGAGGGCGCTCGCCTCCGGCAGCGGCGCCGGGTCGGCCGGCTCCGGCAGCCCCGCCTCAAGAGCGACGTCCAGCGACGCGGTAGGCCGGCGGGCGCGGCGTCGCTGCTCGTCGCGGCAGGCGTTGGCGGCGATGCGCAGCAGCCAGGGCCGGAAGGCGTCGCCGCGCAGGCCGCCGATGCCGCGCCAGGCGGCGATGAACGCCTCCTGCGCCGCGTCCTCCGCCGCCTGCCGCTGGCCCAGCAGCCGGTAGCAGAGGTTGTAGACGAGGCTCTCGTAGGCCGTCACCAGCTCGTTGAAGGCGGCGAGGTCGGCGCGCCGGGCGCGCTGCAGCAGCTGGGCTTCGTCGGTCAGGGCGGGATTCAACACGCGTTCACACACGTTAGGGGCGCAGCATGCTCGCCCCTACTACCCTATCCCTTCCCGCCGCCCGGCGCGCAGGCTTCCATGACCGCGCGAACCGATTCGACGCCCGGCCGCGCCGCGACGACGCGCACGATGGCCGTGTCCAGCCCTTCAGCAATGCGCCGGAACGCCGCGGCCGCGCCCGCCGCCGGACCGTAGTAGCCCACGCCGCGCAGCAGCGACTCCGGGAAGGCGTCGATCACCTCGTCCTGGGGCGCGCTGCGCCGCCGCAGCTCGTCGATGCGCGCCAGGTCGGCGGCGAATCCCATGCGCTCGAAGTGGGCGCGGTAGCCCTGCGGCCGGCCGCCCGGCGGCCCGAAGCCGAGGGCGTAGCCCATGACGGCGCGCGTGAACGCCCGCCTGGCGACGTCGACGTCCTCGTCGACGCAGACGCGGATGTACTCGGCGATCGTGATCGACGCCGGGTCGCGGCCGGCCCGCGCCGCGCCCTCGGCGACGCGCTCCCGGCTCCAGGCCACCTGCCCGGCCGTGCACCAGTTCAGCGAGAGCCCGTCCGCCAGCTCGCCGCCCAGGCGCAGCATCTCCGGCCCCAGCGCCGCCAGGTAGACGGGCGTCCGCGGCGGCGGGTCGATGGCCAGGCGGGCGCCGCGCAGCGCCGCGGACTGCCCCTCGTAGGTCACCGTCTCGCCGGCGAGGAGGGCGCGGATAGTCGTCAGGTAGTCGCGCATCAGGGCGAGCGTCGAGGGGCCGCGGACGTTCCAGGTGCGGCGGTACTGGGGCGTGTAAGCGCCGCCGGCGCCGATGCCGAGGATGAAGCGGCCGCCCGTCAGCTTGCTCATCGTGCCGGCGCTCATGGCGAAGCCCATAGGCGTACGCAACCCCACCGGCGACACGCCGATGCCGGTCGTGAGCCCACCCGGCAGGACTTCGCGCGTCGCCGCCCAGCGGACGGCACAGACCAGGAACGAGTCCTCGCCGGCGCCCTCCGGCGTCCAGACGCTCGTGTAGCCCAGCCGCGCCGCCTCCACCGAGAGCCGTGCCTGGTCCTCGTAAGACAGCCCCAGCGTCCCGTCCAGCCCGATGCCTATCTCCACGCCTCGCGTCTCCCTCTGACCCGTCGTTGCGAGCCTGAAAGGCGAAGCAACCTTTGACGATCCGCCCAAGATTGCCACGGCTCGCCGGCGGCGAGCCTCGCAATGACATCACCTCGCCTAACGCGGGAATTGTACGTCAGACGGCGGCAAGCCAGCCGCCGGCGAAGATGACGGACGCCGCCACCACGAGGCGGAACGCCCAAACGGCGGCCTCGCGGCCGGGCCGACGATAGGCGAAGCCGGCAGCCGCCAGCAGCAGCCCGTAGCCCGCCGCGGCGGGCAGGAGCACCGCCGCCTCGTACTCAAGCCGGAGGAGCGAGAGGCCGAGGAGCGCCACCGGCGCCGCCAGGCAGGCGCCGAGCAGCCGCAGCGCCCCGGCGCGGCCCAGCCGCACGACGACGCCGCCCCGCCCGGCTCTCGCGTCGCCTTCCAGGTCCGGCAGGGCGTTGGCGAGATGCACCGCGACCGCCAGCGGCGACGCGACCGGGTAGAGCCACAAGAACTCCTCCCGAAAGACGTCGAGCGACGCCCAGACGAAGGGCGGCAGCACCGCCAGGCCGACGACCAGCGGCAGCCAGCTCAGGCGCGCGTCTTTGAGGCCGAAGTCGTAGGCAAGGCCGGCCCCCGTCCCGACGATCAAGAACGTGAGCGGCAGCAGCCCTAGCGCCGCGCCCAGCCCCAGCGCCGCCGTCACCGCCGCGACCGAAGCCCAGGGCAGCAGCCGCGCCTCCACGAGGCCCGCCGGCACCGGCTTCGACGGCTGGAAGACGCGGTCGTGCTCGCGGTCGCGGTAGTCGTTCGTCCAGCCGATGGCGAGCTGCGACGCCAGCATCGCGGCGAGGGTGAGGCCCAGGCGCCCCGCGTCCGGCTCGCCCGCCGCGGAAGCAAAGCCGACGAGCGCCGTCAGGCACATCACCGCGAGGACAGGAAAGGCGTGCGCCGCCTGAAGCCAGCCTGCCAGCCGCCGCGGCCAGGCGACCGAGACGTCAGGCAGACGGCGCCTCCGGAGAGGCGGCCGACGCCTGACGGCCCAGCGTCAGCAGCACGCGCACGGCAACACCCGCAACGGCCACGGCCAGGCAGTCGCGCAGGCCGATCCAGGCGCCGTCGCGCAGGATGAGCATGATCTCGCGGTCGACGGCGCTGTCGAGGGCAGCGTTCCCGGCCTGCGCCAGCAGCCAGGCGGCGAACGAGGCGGCGGCGCCAGCCCCGGCGCCGAAGATAAGCGGCAGCAGGGGCGAGCGGCCGCCCATGAGGAAGCTCGCCACGACGGCGACGAGCGCCAGGAGCGACAGCGCCAGCGCCGCCTGCCAGAAGCCGTGCGCGCCCCGGCTCAGGAGGCTCGCCGTCCAGCGCACAGGCTCGTCGACGGCCAGGTTGGCGTCGCCGTCCTCTCCGACGAAGGCGTCGCGGCCTTCTCGATACAGCGCCTCGCCCATCGCCGCCACGATGCGCTCGCGCAACGTCGCGTCGTCGGCGTCGATGACCGCCGAGGCCGGCAGCGTCACCTCGACGGGCAGGTCTGCCAGGCGCGCGACTCCCTGCGGCCGGTCGCGCGCCAGCAGGTCGATGTCCTCCCGGTGCGCCGGCAGCCAGCGGTCGATCTCGACCAGCGCGGCGCCCAGCCGGCCGAGGAGACGCGTCGCCGCCGTCTCGCTCGTCACCTGGTAGCCGGCGAGCGCGAAGAGGGCGAGCGCGCTCAGGAGGGCGGCCAGGACGCCGCCGTAGCCGCCCTTCATCTCAAGCGAGGTGGACGACCCTGATCCCGGCGAGGCGGTCGTGGATGGCGCGGCGGCGCGGGTCGAGCGAGGCGAAGAGCAGCCCGCCGAGCGGCGCCAGCAGGCAGAGCAGCGCAATGGCCAGGCTCGCCGCCACGGCGAATGCGTTCTCGGAGAGGCCGAGAGCGGCGAAGGCGAACAGCAGCCAGAAGCCGCTGAACACGGGGTGGTAGAGCAGCGGGTGCAGCGCCAGCCAGTAGAGGACGAGCCGCCCGAGGCGCGGCGGCACGCCCGCCTCCGTCACGACGCCGAGGCCGAGGACGTACTGGCCCACGGTCTGGCCGCGCCCGCTCAGCAGCGCCAGGTTGGCGGCCAGCCAGGCCGGGATCGCGGCCATGAGGATGGCCACCGACGTCCAGCCGGCGCCGTCGCTGACGTGGCCTTCGCCGTAGTCGCTGCGCAGGAAGATGTTGAGGAACGACGCCGTCGCGAAGAGCATCGTGAAGGCGAAGAGGACGACGCTGTCCAGCAGGTAGGCGAGGAGGCGGATACGCAGGCCGGCCTGCTCGTTTGACATCGAAACCCCACGGCCGCCGAGCGCGTCGTTGGCTCGCGCCCTGCCGTTCGCCGCGAGCCCGGACGCCGCGAGCCTCTCCGCCATTGCCCCGCGATTATAGCATCGGGGCCCGGGCGCCCTGCCTGCCGGCAGGCAGGCCAGCCTTGCGGAGTCGATCCGGCCGCCTGTACGGTGGTGCAGTGGAGGCGCTCACCGTTCGTCGCGCCTGGCCGGCAGGCCGCGTGCTGGCGCTCGTTCTGGCCCTCCTGCTCCTCGCCACCAGCGGCGCCGGCTCGGCGCTGATCTACGAGAGCCTCGACCTCCGCACCGCTCCGGACGAGTACAACATCGCCGCCTGGGAGGTGCGCAACCTCCCCGGCAAGTGGCTCTTCCTCTTCGGCCAGCTGTTCCGTGGCAAGCCCAGCCTGGCCGAGGAGAACGAGGCGCTCGTCCGCTTCTTCGAGCTCACGCGCGAGATCGACGCGCTGGAACGCGCGACGAGCGACGCCGAGCAACGCGGCCTGTCACCCGACCCCCAGCGCACCGCCTCGCTGGCGGAGAAGCGCCGCGAGCGTGACCGCATCGAGAACCAGGTGGAGGCGGCCATCGAGGGGCGCCTGACGAGGGTCCTGGAGCAACAACGAATCGAGCGCTCGTTCCTCTTCCTGCCCGCCGTCGTCTGGCCGCCCGTCGACTTCGAGTTCACGGACGCGCCCCGCACGCTGGCCGTCTCGCCGCGCGAACGCATCGAGCTCAAGGGCACCTCCCTACTGCGCGAGGACCTGAGCCTGGCGCAGATCGAGGCCATCGAGGCGGGCAAGGGAGCGGAGGGGCTCTCCGCCCTCGCCTTCCCCACCAGCGGCATCGGCGCCTACCCGACCATCGTCGACTACGCCGCTGACTATCGCGCCGCCGTCGAGACCGCGGCCCACGAGTGGACGCATAACTACCTCTTCTTCCGGCCCCTGGGCTTCAGCTACTACGACAGCTACGACCTGCGGGCGATGAACGAGACCGTCGCCGACCTCGTCGGCCGCGAGCTGGCGGAGGCGGTCGTCGCCGCCTGGCCGCTGCCCGGGGCGACTTCGGCGCCGCGAGCGCCGACGCCCGGCGTCGACGTTGGCGCGGAGTTGCGCCGCCTGCGCGGGGAGGTCGACGCCCTCCTGGCGCAGGGGCAGGTCGAGGCGGCGGAGGCGCTTATGGAGCAACGCCGCAGGGAGTTGGCGGCGCAGGGCTTCACCATCCGCAAGCTGAACCAGGCCTACTTTGCCTTCGTCAACCTCTACGCCGGCGCCGCCGGCAACCCCGCCGCGACCAACCCGATCGGCCCGAAGGTCGACGAGCTGAGGCGGCGCACCGGCTCCCTGCGGGAGTTCGTCCGCATCGCCGGCGGCCTGACAAGCGTCGCCGGGCTGGACCGCGCCCTCGCCGAGCTGCAGTAGGCGCGCCTAGGGCGCCCGCGGCGGCGTGCTAGTGGGCGTGGCGCTGGGGCCGCCGACGCTGACGGTCACCGTGGCCGTCAGCTGGCCGCGCCTCCGGTCCGTGACGACGAGCCGCAGCGTGTAGACGCCCGGCGGCAGGTCTTTCGTGTCCCAGGAGCCGAGGGTGCCGGAGCTGACGGCGCTATTGCTCTGGCGAATCGTCCGCCAGCCCGTGGGTGACGCGCCCGGGCCGTACTCGAGCCGGTAGGACTGGAAATCGTCGGAGGACGCCCTGCCCGCCACCTGGACGACGCCGGAGACGCTGGAGCCGGCAGCGGGCAGGAAGATGATCGCCCCCAGGTCGGCGCCGCCGCTGCTGCTGGTCTCGGTCGGTGCCAGAGGTATGCTGAGCGCCGCCGCCCAGTCCTGGGCGATCTTGCGCTCCTCCTCCGTGTCCAGCAGCTCCGGCGGCAGGGCCAGCATCACCGTCTCCTGGACGTACTGGCTGGGCGTGCCGGGCCCGGCCAGTTGGCCGTTGCGGATGTCGACGCGGACCAGGCGCCACCAGTCGTCGTCCGTCTGGGGCAGCTTGTCCTTGACGAAGAGGTCGGTCGTCGTCTTGCCGCAGAGCGAGGTGGGCCGCAGGCCGGAGGGGACGCAGACCGTCGCCTCCTCGATGCCCTTCGGCCGCTCGAACGCCGTCGACGCCCGGCCCTTCATCGCCTCGACGAAGAGGTCGCTCATGGCGCGGAACGAGATCGACGTGCTGTAGATGTGGTCGACGGGCGAGTTGTCGGAGTTGCCGGCCCAGATGCCGACGACCATGGCCGCCGTGAAGCCGAAGGCCCAGGTGTCGCCAATCTTGCCGGCCCTGGGGCCACGCGGGTCGTAGGGCTCGCTCGTCCCGGTCTTGATGGCGGCCTGGTAGCCGGGGATGCCGAGGCCGTTGGTGAACGTGATCGTCCGGGCCTGCGGGTCGCTGAGGATGCTCCAGATGAGGTAGGCGTACTCCGCCTCGATGACGCGCTCCTCCTTGCGCCGCTTCTCCGCGTCGTAGCGGACGGTGTTCTTGGCATCGGTGATGCGCAGGATGGAGACCGGGTCGATCTTGCGCTCGTTGCTGCGGCGCAGGGCCGGGTTGATCGTCTCCGCCCCGCGCATGATGCCGCCGTTGGCCAGGACGGTGTAGCCGAAGACCATCTCCTCCAGCGTCACGTCGACGCCGCCCGTGGCGATGGCGGGTCCGTAGCTGCCGGTGTTGGAGCAGCCGCCCCCGCCGCTCTCCTTGAGGCGGAAAGTCTGCATGAAGCCCAGCTTGCGCGCCTCGGCGACGATCTTCTCGGCGCCGACCGCCGCGGCGGTCTTGTTCGCCGGTACGTTGAGCGAGTTGCCGAGAGCGTTGCGGACGGTGATCGGGCCCTGGAAGTTCTTGCTCGGGTTGGTCGGGACGAACGGCGGCCCGCCGGCGGGGTCCGGATACTCGACCGGCGTGTCGAGGATTATCGTGCCCGGCCCCCAGCCCAGCTCCAGGAAAGCCGTGGTGTAGGCGAAGGGCTTGAAGGATGAGCCCGGCGAGTTGCAGGCCGTCACCATGTTGTTCTTGCCCTCGATGTCCTCGCGGAAGTAGTCACGGCTGCCGACGAAGACGAGGACCTCCCCGGTCTTCGGGTCGATGACCATGGCGGCGCCGTTGCGACTGTTCGAAATCTCCTCAAATGTCTGGCTCCCCGACGCGGGGGCGGTGATCTTCGCCTCGAGGATCTCGTTCGCCCGCCGCTGCAGCTCGACGTCGAGCGTCGTCGTAACGACGAGGCCGTCGCGCAGGAGAGCGTCGGGCCCGTAGAGCGCCTCGATCTGGGGCTCGACGTACTGGAGGACGAAGTGGGGCGCCTCGATGGGGAAGCGCCTCTCGGCGATCTTGACCGGCTCCTGACGCGCCGCCTCCACCGCCTCTGCCTTCACCTCGTAGTACCTGTCCTCGCCGATGCGGATGCGGCCCTTTCGTAGCATGAGGTCGAGGATCTGATTGCGCCGAGCCAGCGCTGACTCCGGCTGGTTCACCGGGTCGTAGTCGGCCGGCGACTGCGGTATGCCGGCGAGGAGCGCGGCTTCTGCCAGCGTCAGGTCCTTCGCCGGCTTGCCGAAGTAGCCCAGGGCCGCGGCCTGGATGCCGTTGTAGACGCCGCCGTAGCTGATCTGGTTGACGTACCACTGGAGGATGCGCTCCTTGTCGTAGCGCTGTGTCAGCTCCAGGGCGTAGATCATCTCCTTGAGCTTGCGGTCAAGCCCCTCCTTACTCCAGCGCTCCTGACGCGCCTCCGCCGCGATGTAGACGTTCTTCACGAGCTGCTGCGTGATGGAGCTGCCGCCCGTACCCTCGAAGATGGTGCCGCCGAAGGTGTTCTCCCAGGCGGCGCGCGTCAGGCCCTTGACGTTGATGCCCGGGTTGGAGAAGAAGCTGCCGTCCTCGGTGGCGATCGTCGCGGCGAGGAAAGCCTCGGAGACGTCCTCCAGCTTGACCGGCCGGCGCAGGCCGGAGCGGTCGTCGACGTACTCGTAGAGCAGGTTGCCGTTGCGGTCGAGGATGCGGGCGCCGTAGGAGGGCTGGTTGATCGCCAGCTCGTCCGGCGCCACGAGGTCGTCGGCGTAGCTCTGGTAGACGATGATCGAGACGATGGCGAGGATGAGAAAGCCGCTGACCCCGACGAGGCCGACTGCCGCCACGACCTTGAGCCAGGGCGGCATGCCGCGGCCATGACCGTTGCCGTTGCGGCGCCGCTGGTTGCGACGGGCGCGCAGCCGGTGCGAGTCGAAGCCGTTGCCGCGACCGTTACGAGCCATGCGCTTCGTTCGCCATCGCTTCGCATCCCTCGCGGTCTGCTCCGCTTCGATTTAGTAAGGAGAGGATGGGGGGACGCCCCCCAGACCCCCCGGCAGAGGAGTGCCTCTGCACTTCCTGAGTGGCTGCAACGTCCGCGGCAGAAGACGACACGCCCGCCAAATTGCCCGAGTGCCAGATTGCCCGTCTCACCGCTCGGTTTTCTCCAGGACGAGGAGGTGGGACAGCCCCAGGCGCCGCAGCCAACTGCGCTCCAGCGCATACATGACGTGGCGCAGGGCCCTGCCTACGGCGGGCCGCTTGGCGATGACGTTGTCGAAGCCGGGGTAGATCACCGTCCAGTCGACCCAGCGCGCCGGCAGGCCGGCCGTGATCCGCTCCAGGCCACTGCGCGTGTAGGCGCGGGCGTGGGGCACCAGACGCCGCCGCAGCGCGTCCGGCAGGTAGTTGACCAGCGGTATGTTGCCGAAGACGTAGCGCTTGCCCAGGTAGACGCCGTGCGTCTCGAAGGGGTAGAGCCTGTTCGGCGCGAAGATGACGATGCGGCCGCCCGGCCGCGTCACGCGCAGCGCCTCGCGCAGCGTCTCACGGTCGTCGCGCACGTGCTCGATGACCTCGTTAAGGAGCACGCCGTCGAAGGCGCCATCGGCGAACGGCAGCGACTCGCTGACGCCAGCGCAGAGGCCGCGCACGCCGTCCGCGGCGCCGCGCTGCAGCCGCGCGATGTCGATATCGAGGCCGCACGCGTGGTCCGTGAAGTCGCCGATCCGTCGCACGTAGGCGCCGATGCCGCAGCCGATGTCCAGCAGGCGCGCGCCCTCCAGCGGCAGGTAGTGCCGGATCATCGCCAGGCGCCGCTCCTGGCCGAAACGCCAGACGTAGCTCGGATGCCCCAGGACGACCTGGTCGAGGCGATGCGCCTCCGTCGTCGCAGTGCCGGTCACTCCCTCCCCCTTACCACCACCGCGAGACATGGTAGCACCCACTAGCGTGGGGGCGTAAGGCTGCCGCCGGGCCTGGGTAGTCGGTCACTTTGGAGGGCTGGCGAAGAGCACACGTTCGTGGTGAGCCTGTCGAACCACGCTCCCTGCTCCAGCAGATCGTCCTTCGACAAGCTCAGGACGAACGGTGCCTCAAACCGACCCACTGCTCGCGTCTCCACGCCCGCGAGGGCCCGCGGCTTACGTCTTGATCGGCTTGATGATGTAGTCGCCCTCGGGGATCCAGTAAGACCAGTTGCTGATCACGGAGGAGAAGAAGCCGTTGTTGCCGCCGGCCACGACCAGGAGGACGTCCTCCGGCGCCCGGAAGGTCAGGCGATAGTGGACGCCATCCACCGTCTGCACGAGCTTGTCGGCGCCCAGCGAGCTGCCCCGCCGCTGGCCCATCTGGGCCACGCGCTCCCACTCCTCGTCCGTCAGGCGCTCTTTCGTGTGCTCGAAGAGGTACTCCTTGACCTGGCGCTTCGTCCAGCCGTGCTTGGCGATCGCCTCCGCGTGCTGCGGGCACATCGCGACGACCATTGTGCCGGCGTGCGAGCGCGCCGTCTTGGCGACGCGGGCGAACAGCTCGAGCACGCCCTCGGGGCGGGTCGACTCCGCGCCGCCCACGGGCAGGTTGCCCGAGCCGCCGACCGGCACCGGCCCACGCGCGCCGACGACCGTTACCGTGCTCTCGTCCGGCGCGAACCCCTTCTCGACGTGCAGCGGCTCCCAGGGACTCTCCTCCTCGTTCTCGGCGATGCAGTAGCTGTACTTGCCGGGATGGCCCTGCACCGACATGTCGAAGACGCCGGGCGTCATGCCGAGCACGTTCAGGAGGATGAGGCGCATCGTCCGGCCGATGGTGGCGTTCGCCCGGTTGCCGGCGCCGAAGACGTTGACGCCGTAGTTCATGCTGATCTCGTTGCGTATCGGCCCGTTGACGATGAGCAGCTGACCCGAGCCGCCGGTACTGGCGATGCTGATGTAGAAGTAGTTGCGGTCGCCCAGGCCCCAGCGCTTGTCCGCCCAGCCTTCGAGGGCGGCGACGACGACGGGGAAGTACTCCGGGCGGCAGCCGGCCATGACGGCGTTGATCGCCGCCGCCTCTACGGTGCACTGCCGGTTCGTCTCGGAGACGGTGAGCAGCACCTCCTGGGCGTCGCGTCCGGCTCGCTGGACGAACTCCCGCACCGCTGCTTCCGTCGGCGGCACGATGGGCAGCCCGTCCGTCCAGCCGTTCGCGAAGTAGGCCTCGATGGCTTCGAGGGGGCCCGCGTTTTCAACGGTGGGTCGACTGACCATGCTCGTCCTTCCTCATGCTGATAGGGCGCCGAGCGGAGCCTGGGCGCGACTCCAGGGCTGGCCCTCGGCCGCGGCTTACGCTACAGGATGTCCCCGTTCCCGAGGGCGATAGCTAGAACCTGGGGCAGGGCCTGCCTGGCCCGCTCCTGCACTTGCTCACGGGACAGGTTCGACACCGGGTGGTCGATGAGGACGATGCGGTAGCTGCTGTACCCCTGTCGCTTCGCCATCGCCGCGCCGGTCTGGGCGAAGGGCTTCGTGCAGATGACGGCTGCCGGCGTCCCCCGCTTCTCGATTTGTGTCGCGTTGTGCACACTGCACGCGCTGCAGGACCCTCAATCGCCGACGGTGACGATGACGAAGTCGCAGCGGCCGGCGAGCTCGTCCAGTTGCTCGTCGCTGGAGATCCAGACGCCGCCCGCGACCTGAACGGGGCCGACGACCTCCTTGAGCGTGTACCGCTCCTGAAGGAGGGCCAGCATCTCCTCTCCCAGCTCTCTGGCGTTCTGCTTATGGTTGTGGAGCAGACCGACCGTGGCGTTGTTCAGGGTGGTCAGCCTCGGCGCCAGGCTGTTCGTCTGCTCGCGTTTCGTTCCCGTTGGGTCATAGGTAAGGATCGCCAACTCGGGTTCCTCCTCTGCTCGAAGGCGCTTGCCTGAGCGCGGCGCCAACGTAGCCCTCGCGCGTTCCATCCGTCAAGAGCCGATGAGCCTCTGCGCCAACGGTGCTAAACTCGCAGCGTCATGCCCCTCTCCCGGGACGAAGTCCTGCACGTCGCCCGCCTCGCGCGCGTCGGCCTCAGCGAGGCGGACGTAGCGAAGTTCCAGCAGCAGCTCTCGCAGATCCTCGACCACTTCGAGGTGCTGAAGCGCATAGACACGGAGGACGTACCGCCGACGACCCACACGCTGCCCCTGGAGAGCGTGATGGCGCCGGACGAGCCGCGCCCTTCGCTCGGCCGCGACGATGTCCTCGCCAACGCCCCGCTGGAGCACGAGGGCTACCTGCGCGTGCGCGCCGTCCTTGAAGAGTAGACGTTGCGCCCCAAGGAATGGTCATCGCAGCGCTTGTCCTGGTGGCCCATGCCCCAGCATTCATGCTGGGGTGGGGATCATCACCCCAGCATGAATGCGGGGGCATACGCAGACGCTACTCCGGAGGCGGATAGCGTTGCCTGAGCTCTACGACCTGACGATTACGGAGGCGCACGATCTCCTCTCGCGACGCCAGGTTAGCGCCCTCGAGCTGACGCGCGCCGTCTTCGACCGCATCGCCGCCGTGGACGACCGCGTGCGCGCCTACCTCACGCTGACGGAGCACATGGCCGTCGCCGAGGCGATGGCGGCCGACAAGCGCATCGCCCGCGGCGAGGCGGGGCCGCTTACCGGCATCCCCGTCTGCGTCAAGGACGTCATCAGCACGCGCGGCGTCCGCACCACCTGCTCCTCGCGCATGCTGGAGAGCTACGTCCCGCCCTACGACGCCCACGTCGTCGAGCGGCTGAAGACGGCCGGCGCCGTCACGGTCGGCAAGTCGAACATGGACGAGTTCGCCATGGGCTCGTCGACGGAGAACTCGGCCTTCTTCCCGACGCACAACCCCTGGGACCTCGACCGCGTGCCCGGCGGCTCGTCCGGCGGCTCGGCGGCGGCCGTGGCGGCGGGCGAGTGCCTCTTCGCCCTCGGCTCGGACACGGGCGGCTCCATCCGCCAGCCGGCGGCGCTCTGCGGCGTCGTCGGCGTCAAGCCCACCTACGGCCGCGTCAGCCGCTACGGCCTCGTCGCTTTCGCCAGCTCCCTCGACCAGATCGGGCCGTTCACGCGCAGCGTCCGCGACGCCGCGTTGGTACTCAACGCCATCTGCGGCCACGACGCCCGCGACGCTACCTCGGCGCCGGTCGAGACGCCGGACTTCACGGCCAGCCTGACCGACTCGCTGCATGGCCTGCGCATCGGCGTGCCGCGCGAGTACGTCCCGGACGACCTCGACGCCGGCGTGCGCGCTGTCTTCCTGCGCGCCGTCGACCAGATCCGCTCCCTCGGCGCCGAGGTCGACTTCGACCTCTCGCTGCCGAGCACGGAGGCGGGTCTGGCCTGCTACTACGTCATCGCCCCGTCCGAGGCGTCGGCGAACCTGGCGCGCTACGACGGCGTCAAGTACGGCTACTCCTACCAGGAGGGCGCGACGATGTGGGAGAACATGGAGCAGACGCGCCAGCGCGGCTTCGGCGACGAGGTGAAGCGGCGCATCATGCTCGGCACCTACGCCCTCTCCGCCGGCTACTACGACGCCTACTACCTGAAGGCGCAGAAGGTGCGCACCCTCATCCGCCGCG
>Ga0209108_10000684_pt1 | contig 18842 bp, 11 predicted proteins | sample Rifsed10ft1_FD_184003 | JGI IMG/M metagenome (GOLD analysis project Ga0209108, IMG submission 184003) | Soil microbial communities from Rifle, Colorado, USA - sediment 10ft 1 (version 2) | ecosystem: Environmental > Terrestrial > Deep subsurface > Rock core/Sediment | place: Rifle, Colorado...
CTTCGGCCTCGACCTCCACCACCGGCTCTTCGACGGGGATCACGATCTCAGGGTAGACAAAGCCGCCGAGGGTCTCGCGGATCTCCTCGATCGACTTCGGGCCGATGCCCTCCAATCCCAGGATGGTGTTCTCGTCCAGCCCCAGCGCCTCGAGCACGGGCCCGGCCTGGGTGAAACCGGCCGCCGCCAGGATCGTCAGGATCCGCTCCGGCAGCCCGGTGGCGGGTAGCTCGGTTTGATACGCACCGGCCGGGATGCTGTCGCGGACTTCGGCCAAGCGGCGCATCTGCTCCAGACGGACCGCCAGGCGTTTCTCCATCGCCGATCGCTGGACCCGGTCGTTGAAGGCCGTCAGCACTTGATACTCTTCCGGGGTCACAGGCCGGGTTTCGGCCTTCTTCGCCAGGATGGCCTCGATCAGCGGGACGGTCTCCGTCTCGCGTTGGGACATCTCGGCGAACTCGGAGTCGGTCGAGAGCCGGTTGATCGATTCGGCGGCCGCCTCGGGCAGGCTCTTGATGTCGATCCGCCAGCCGGTCAGCCGCGCCGCCAGCCGGGCATTGACGCCCGCCCGGCCGATCGCCAGGCTGAGCTGATCATCGGGGACGACCACCAGCGCCGTCTTGCCGCGCGCCGGGTCCTCGTCGAGATACACCCCCGAGACCCGCGCCGGCGAAAGGGCCTTGAGAATGAACGTGGCCGGGTCCGGGTTCCATTCGATGACGTCGATCTTCTCGTCGTTCAGATCGCGCACGATCGACTGGATACGCACGCCGCGCAGGCCGACGCAGGCGCCCACCGGATCGACCCCGTCGCGCATCGCCGCCACCGCCACTTTGGCCCGGCGGCCGGCTTCGCGGGCGATGCCCTTGATCTCGACCAGCCCCTGGGCGATCTCGGGGACTTCCATCTCCAATAGCCGCCGCAGCATGTGCGGATGGGTGCGCGAGACGACGATCACAGGGCCACGCGACGACTTGCGCACCTCGAGGACGTAGACCCGAATCCGATCGCGCACGCGGAAGGCTTCACCCGGGATCTGCTGGTTGCGCGGCAGCAGCGCTTCGGCCCGGCCGAGCCCGACCGTCACCGCTTGCGGGGTGATCGAGTGGACCGTGCCGTGGACCATGTCGCCTTCGCGCTCGATGAACTCCTCGTATTGGGCGTCGCGCTCGGCTTCGCGCAGCCGCTGCAGGATGACCTGCTTGGCGGTCTGGGCCGCCACCCGGCCGAAGTCGGCCGGCGTCGAATCGGTCAGGACCATCCCACCCATTTCCGCTTGCGGGTCGACCTCGTGGGCGGCCTCCAGGGTCGTCTCGGTATCGGGATTCTGGACGCTCTCGACGATCTCCTTTTCGGCGAAGACGTGCACCTCGCCGGTTTCGGCGTCGATGCGGGCCTCCACCTGCTGGGCCGCCGAAGCGTTGACCGCCCGCCGATAGGCGGACGCCATGGCGGCGGTGAGCGCCTCCATGACGACCTCGCGCGGCAGGCCGAAACGCTCGCTGATTTCGTTGAACGCCAGGGCAAACTCGCTCTTCATCCGTCCTGTACTCCAACCCTTCCCGTTCGGAGAGCTCGCCCGATCTTGGCCTATTACGAAGAAAAGTGGGGGAAGCCCACTTTTCCGCACACACCAACCACCGGACAAGCAGAGATAAGTCTAACACAGGCGGCCGGAGGCCGCAAGACCTCCACCCGGCTTTCGTCCAGGCCGCGCTCCGGTGTATATTCTGCCTACGTTTGTCGCCTTTCCCCGAACCAAGGAGGACATGTGGACCTTCCCTTTCGTCCCCGCCCGTCTGCCATCTCGGCGGCGCTCCTGGCGCTCGCCGCCGCTGCGCTGGCCTGCAGCCAGGTGACGTTGCCCGCCTCGACCGCCAGCGCCGTTCCCCTGCCGGCCGTGACCGATACGGCGGCTCCCGCCGCCACGGAGACGACGCCGCCCCAGCCGACCGACAAGCCGACGGCGGTCGAATCGGCCCCGATCCTCCTCCTGGCTTCCGGCGGGAACCTCAACATGCGCCGCGGCCCCGGCCTCGGCTACAACGTCCTGGCCGCCCTGCGCGACGGCGAGCAGGGGACGATCACGGGCCGCAGCCAGGACAGCCAGTGGTTCTACATCGGCATCCCCAGTCAGCCCGGTTCCTCGGCCTGGGTCAGCGGGGCGTCCCAGTACTCTTCGGTCCAGGGCGATCCGACCGGGATTCCGGTGATGCTCGTCGAACCGCCGGCGCCGGCCTATTTGCGCAACTGCACCTTCCATCCGGTCCTGATCCAGCCGGGGAACGTCCTGCTGGCGGAACAGTTCGACGCGCCCGCCAACCAGAAGCAGTTCAATCCCGGCATCTACGAGGGCTACGACCAGAACGTCGAAGGCTATCCTAAGATCTTCAGCGTCGAGCTGCGCGAGGGCAATACCGTCGACATCACCAGCGACGGACTGGACAATACCTACGCCTGCCCGTGATGTGGCACCCGCCATCGGCGGGATCGGTCTTCTAACCCCCACCCCCTTCCCTCGCGAAGCAGCCCGTTAGGGCCTCCCCCTGAATGAAGGCCCGCTCGAACTGAGTGGACCTTCCAGGGGGAGGGGTTGTTGGTTTGGAGAAGGGGGGCGGCAGAGCCGCCCCCCTTTCCAATGAACCTCACCCCCTCTCCGCCACGATGTGTCTCCGATGGCCATCTCCTCCGCGGAGTGGGGGCAGGGGGTGAGGTCGACGTCGCTTGGCATGGGGTTTGCGCTGAAGCGCCGCGGAAGATTGACGCCCTCCCCCGCTCCCCGTATCATTCGCCCGCACTCCAGAAAGAGGCCCCTATGGAAGTCGGACTCGTGCGGCGGATCGACATCGACCACGAGATGCAGCAGTCGTATCTCGACTACGCCATGAGCGTCATCGTGGCGCGCGCCCTGCCGGATGCCCGCGACGGCCTGAAGCCGGTACACCGCCGCATCCTGTACGCCATGTACACCATGGGCGTGCGCCCCGATTCGGAACTCCGCAAATCGGCGCGCATCGTCGGCGAGGTGCTGGGCAAGTACCACCCCCACGGCGACATGGCGGTCTACGAGGCGATGGCGCGTATGGCGCAGGATTTCTCGATGCGCTACGCGCTGATCGACGGACAGGGCAACTTCGGCTCGATCGACGGCGACTCGCCGGCGGCGATGCGCTACACCGAGGCCCGTCTGGCGGCGCTGGCGATGCTCGCGCTGACCGACATCAACAAGGACACCGTCGACTTCGTCCCCAACTTCGACGGCTCGCTTCCCGAGCCGACGGTGCTGCCGGCCGGCTTCCCCAACCTGCTGGTGAACGGCGCCACCGGCATCGCCGTCGGCATGGCGACCAACATACCGCCGCACAACCTGGGGGAAGTGTGCGACGCCCTGGTCTTCATGCTCGAGAATTGGACCCGGCTGGACAAGATCAACGTCGACGACCTGATGGCCTTCATCCACGGCCCGGATTTCCCTACCGGCGGCTTGCTCTTGCGGTCGCGCGACAAGGCCGAAGGCTTGAGCGCCGCCTACGGCACGGGGCGCGGGCGGGTGACGGTCCAGGCGCGGGCGCACATCGAAGAGATGGGCCGCGGCCGGTCGCGCATCATCGTCACCGAGCTCCCCTACCAGACCAACAAGTCGTCCCTGATCGAGCGCATCGCCGAGCTCTCCCGCGGCGGGCAGCTCGACGGGCTCTCCGACCTGCGGGACGAGTCCGACCGTCAGGGGATGCGCATCGTCATCGAGTTGGCGCGCACGGCCGACCCGGCCAAGGTGCTGGGGGCTCTCTACCAGCGCACACCGATGCAGTCGACCTTCGGCATCAGCATGCTGGCCCTGGTCGACGACGAGCCGCGCACCCTCAGTCTGAAACAGTCGCTGCGGGTCTACCTCGATCATCGCCTCGAGGTGACCCGCCGCCGGAGTCTGCACGACCTGGAGCAGGCGCGCGAGCGGGCGCACATCCTGGCCGGCCTGCGGCTGGCCTTGCAGCACCTGGACGAAGTGGTCCAGCTCATTCGCGCGGCGCACGACGTCGATCAGGCCCGCCTGCGGTTGATGAAACGATTCAAGCTGAGCGATCTCCAGGCGCGCGCCATTCTCGACATGCCGCTGCGCCGCCTGGCGGCGCTCGAGCGCAAGAAGATCGACCAGGAGCACAAGGAGATGCTGGCCCGCATCGCCGAGCTGGAGAGTCTGCTCGCCTCCGAGAAGAAGATGCGCGGCCACATCGCCGACGAGTTGCGCCGCCTGAAGGCCGAGTTCGGCGATCGGCGCCGGACCCAGATCGTCGAGGCGGCCAGGGGACGGCGAAGCGCCGGCCCCCTGACGGCGGGCGAGGCGCTGGAGGAGAAGGACACCTGGGTGGCGGTCACACCCGGCGGACTGATCTGTCGCACACCGACGGCCCGCATGCCGCGCCTGACGGGCAAGGACGCGCCGTCGATCCTGGTCGCCGCCCGAACGTCCGACGCGCTCTATCTGTTCACCGGCGACGGGCGCTGCGGCGCCGTGCCGGTCCATCGACTGCCCGAGAGCGACGATCCGTCTCGCGGCGGCGCCGCCGGCGGCGCCACACCGCTGCCTCAGGGGGTGCGGCCGGTGGCGGCCCTGGTCGTGCCGGCCGAGGTCGCCAGGGCCGGCGAGGGGACCGTCCTGATCGGTACGCAGCAGGGTGTGGTCAAGCGGATTCCCATTGAGGCGCTGCCGGCCCCGTCGGCTCGGACCTTCAGCGTGATCGGCCTGGGCAGCGGCGACCAGTTGGGATGGGCTCGCCTGACCAGCGGTTCGGATGAAATCCTGCTTGCCAGTTCCGCGGGGATGGTCATCCGGTTTCCCGAGCAGGAGGTCCGCGCCGTCGGGCTTGCTGCCGCCGGCGTCATGGGCATGCGCCTGGAGAAGAAGGAACACCTGGTGGCCGTCGACCTCGCCCGGCGCGACGGGGAGATGCTCGTGGTGGCCGAGAACGGATTCGGAAAGCGCGTGCCGACGGCCCAGTTCCCGATCCAGGGAAGGAACGGGAAGGGCCTGCGCGTCTACAAAGCCGGGGTGGCGCTGGCGGGCGCCAGCGCCGGCTCCGAAGACGATCACGCTTTCGTCCACCTGGCACGCGGAGGGGCCCGCTCCTTGAAGTTTTCCGCCGCGCCGCGCCGCTCGCGGGCCGCCAACGGAGCTCGCCTCGTCGAACCCGGCGCCAAGGACCGGGTCATCCTGGTCGGTTCCGCGTTCGCTCGCCCGGCCGTGCCCGCCGCGCCGCCGGCCAAGGCGGCGCGCAAGACCGGTCAGGAGCCAGGCAAGGCGAAGGCGGGGCGACGGGGAACGAACGCCAAGAAGGGGGCGCACCGCAAGGCGACCGCCCCTCCGAAAAAGAAGTCGGCGGGCAGGAAACCGAAGAAGTCGAAGGTGAAGTCGAAACCGCGGCGACGCTAGCCCGTAGGGCAGACTTCCGCGTAGCCACTCCCCTCCCTGAGCTGAGCGTCGAGGCGGCGATATGCGACGCTGAGACGCGCAGTCGAAGGGCCGAAGGAAGGAGCGCGCTTCGACTTCGCGCCGTCCCTCGCAAGCTCGGGACGACGCTCCGCTCAGCGCGGAGGTGTTTGGTCACAGGGGGACTACCTCCCTGTGCCTCCCTCCTTGAGCGGAGGCCGCCTCGTTACAGCTCTGGCGAATTCGACCTCTGCGGCCGCAGTCGAAGGGCCGAGGCCTCGCAGCGCTCCCTGCTTTGAGCGCAGACGTCAGGGCAGCGTGTACTCGATCCGGTTCTCGGCCACCGAGCACTCGCAGGCCGGGACGACATTCGACCCACGGGTCATCGTTCCTTGGTAAGGCGCGTCGCCGTACGCCGCCGTCCAGCCCGCCATCTCGAACGGGATCGGGCCGCCGGCGGGAATCCACTCCCCGTTGTACCGGCGCGCCACATGCACGTGAGTACCGGTGGCCCGGCCGCCCTCACACGATGGGTGGCCGAGGGGATCGCCCATCTTCACCGCGATCCCGGCCGGCGCCTGGTCCTCCAACCCGACGTGATAGAAGAAAATGATCCAGCCCGTGCGCTGATCGGCGTCGCCATCGAGATCGAGCATCAGCATGGCGTAGTCGCTGGTGGTCACCACCCCGTCGGCCGGCGCCGTGAAGTGTTCGGGAGACTCGGCGCACCCGGCGATGGCCGACGGCGGCGCAAAGTCGAGGGCGCCCCACGGCAGGCTGTCGCCCCAGGCGGGATGCGGCCCGCCGGTGAAATCCCAGATTCGATTCGGCGCGAACGGCAGGCCGAGCTCGGGCTGCTGCAGGCTGGGCGGGATGACCACCAGCTCTTCGGCGAAGGGATTGCCCCAGAGATCGGTCAGCGTGGCCGCCACCCCGTCCGGCCCGATGGCGGCGTCGAAATCGGCCTGGCCGTACAACGCCGCCAGAACGCCGTGCAGGCCGACGGTCCCGGCGTTCTGCCATGGATCCGGTCGGGAGATCCGGCCGTCGGCCAATTCCAATTCGACGGCGCCGGTCCGCCACCCGTAATACGCGCTGTTGAAGTTTTCCGCCGCCCAGATCAGCTGCCGGTACAGCCCGCGGTGGCGGTAGTCTTCGATGCCGAGGGGAAAGGTCGCCTGCTGGCCGGTGGGTTCGGGTTGCGTCAGCGCGTGTGTCTGGTACTCGAGCAGCGCCAGGAGAAGCTCCGGGTGGATCGAGTAGTTGCGCGCCACGACGTCGACCACCTCCCACGCCGGGCGCTGCTTACGCTGGGCGTAGTCGGTCAGGCCCTTGAGGAATCCCGGGCTCGATTCGACCTCGGCCTGCAGGTCGAAGCCGATCGCCCCCGGTCCGTTGATGGCCAGGCTGTCGGGCAGAATGTGGGAAGGCGGCGATGTGAGCGGGACGTAATAGGCCGGCACCCGCAGCAGATAGCCGGCCGGCAGCGTCGTGACGACGTCCGGCAGGTCCGGATTGGCTTCTTGGATCGCCTCGACGGTGGTGTTGAAATGCGCCGCAACGGCCGGAAGCGTATCGCCTTGCTGCGCCATGTAATCGAAGATGGTCCCCGGGGGGAACGCTGTGGCGGGCGCCAAAGCCGTCGGGGGGGCCGGTTCCACGACGACGGCGGTCGCCGTCGAGGCGCCGGCGGCCGGGGCGATGGTGCATCCCGCTCCCAGTCCACAGACGACCAGGGCGGTCAGCGCGAGATCAGTGTTTCGCGGGTGGCGCATGGGCAGGCCAGGACGGTCTCGCCGTCCCGGGTGAGTGCCCCCTGATAGGGGCGGGTCCCGGCGTGTGCTTGCCAGCCGCTCAAGGTGAAGGGCAGCGCGCCGTCGGCCAGGATCCACTCCCCGTTGTACTTGCGGGCGATGTGGAGGTGTGTGCCGCTGGCGATGCCGCCCTCGCAGGACGGGTGGCCGAGTCTGGCGGTCCGTTCGACCAGCACGCCCGCCGGCATGAGGTCTTCACTAGCCAGGTGGAGGTAGATCATCACCCAGCCCGTCTCCTCGCGTCCGTCACCGTCGAGGTCGAGGACGAGGAGACCGCTCTGACTGCGCGTGACCAGCCCCGGCGCGGAGGCGACGACCCATTCCGTCGACGGAACGCAGCCCGGCTTGATCGACGGCGGCGCGAAATCGAGGGCGGCCCAGGCGGCCTCGCGCTCCCAGGCGCCGTGCGGACCTCCGGTGAAGGCCCACACCACGCCCGGAGAGAAGGGGAGAATCATCTCCGGCTGCTCCAGGCCCGGCTCGTACAAGGGATGGTAGAAGAACCATGGATCTCCGAAGAGGGTGGTATAGGTCTTCAGGAACCCATTCGGTCCTACCGCCTCCTCCCAATCCGGTTGGACTCGGCGCGAAGCGAAGAACGCCTGAAGAGCCACCGTGCCGGCGTTGAGCTCCGGCGCCAGGTGGACGCGAGTGCCGTCCGCTAAGCGCACCGAAGTCACCGTCCCCGATCGCCAGCCGTAGTAACCCAACCCCATTTCGTTGGCGAGCCACGTCAGCTGGCGGTAGAGCCCCGGCTCGCCTGGATCGCGCAGGCCGAGGGGGTAGACGAAGGCCTCGCCCTCCGGACGCTCCGGACGCGTTACCCACCCGGAGACGTATTCCAGCATCGCCATCAGCAGGCGGGGATTGACCGAGTTGTCGCGCGCGGCCAGCGCCAGGACTTCCGGTCCCGAGTGCCATTCGCCGTAGATCTGTTCGGTGTAGCGCGCCAGGAACCCGCCGTAACGCAAGGCGACTGCCTCCGGGTCGAAGTCGGCGGCATGGGGCGAGAAGACGAACTCGCTGTCGGGGATCAGGCGCAGCGACGGGCCGGTGGCCCCCAGACGGCGGGGAATCAGCAGGAGCTGATCCACATCCAGCAAGGCGTTCTCGGTCTCGATCAGCGCGCCGGGCGAAGTGATTTCCGAAGGGAGCACACCGAAGCGGATGGCCAGTGTGCGCAGAGTCTCTCCAGGCTGGGCCTGGTAGAGGATCGTCTCGGATGGCCCGGCTTCGGAGGTCGGGGTCGAGGGGAACGTCGGCGAGACGACCGGTTCGGGAGCCGCCGGGCTGACGGTGGCGGTCGGCGCCGGTGACGGCGAAGGCGTTGTGCCGCTGGTCGGGGCTGGTTCGGTGGGAGGGTCGGTCGGGACGGCCGAGGCGGTGCCGGTCGCCTCCGGCAGCGGCGCCGGGACGTCGGCGCGCGCGCAGGCCAGGCCGGCGGCCAGCAGAACAAGGGCCGCCAACCCCGTACGCAACCCGGCCGAGTCAACGCGCGATCTGGTTCTCGTCATTCCGACAGCCACAGGCTTCCAGTCGCACGTCGCCGCGCGTCATCGTCCCGTCATACTCCGGACCGAGGCCGGCCGAGATCCAGCCGTCGAGCTCGAAGGGCAGCGAACCGTCAGCGGCGATCCACTCTCCGTTGTAGCGCCGCGCCAGGTGGACGTGCGTTCCATTTGACACGCCGCCCTCGCACGACGGGTGGCCGATGCGATCGCCGGCGCGCAGCCGCTCGCCCGTCTGAACGCGGTCGATCGAGTGGATATGCATGTAGAGCACCACCCAGCCGGTCTGTTCGTTGCCGTCCCCGTCCAGATCCTGAAGCACCTCGCCGTTGCGGGCGCGGACGATCGGGCCGTCGGCCACGGCCGTCACCCACGCGTCGGACCAGACGCACCCCAGCGCAAATCCCGGCGGGGCGAAATCGATGGCGGCCCAGGCCGCCCCGCTCCCCCAGGCGGCGTGCGGGCCTCCGGTGAAGGACCAGGTCGTTCCCGATTCAAACGGAAGCTGCATCGTCGGCGTCTGGGGAGAAGCCGGCACCAACGGCTCGATCGCCATCAGGAACGGATCCCCGAAGAGTTCGCCATACAGGGCGCCGAAGCCCCCTTCCGACATCAGATCGCGCCACGGCTCCACCCCGACGAGTTGGCTGAAGAGCTGCGCCACCCCGGCCGTTCCGGCGTTGATGCCAGTCCCGGCCGGGACGACCCTCCCATCCCCGAAAACAAAGGGGCCGGCCCAGCCGGCCTTCCAGCGATAGTAGCCGAGGTTGAGTTGATCGGCGGCCCACGAGAGTTGTGAGAACAATCCCTCGTAGCCCGGAGCGATGTGGCCGACCGGATACGTGCGCGCCGCGCCGGCGACGTTCGACGAGCGAACCCAGCCCCCCTGGAGTTCGAGGACCGCCAGCAGCAGGCGCGGATCGACCGAGTACTGCTGCGCCACCCGCAGGACGATCCCCGGCCCCGAGAGCTCGATCCCGTCGACGGTTTCGCTGTAGGCGTTGAGGTGACTCGACCAGGTCCCGCTGAATCCGCTCAGGTCGAACAGGATCGAGGCCGGGCCGTAGACCAGCGCCGAATCGGGCAGGACCTTGAACGACGGCCCTTGCGGCTGAACGATCGGCGGCGGGACCTCGAGCAGCTGCCCGATGGAGAGCACATCCGGATTGACGAGCGCGTTGACGGCGATGATCTGGGCGGCCCCGACACCGAAGCGTCCGGCAATCGTCCCCAGCGAATCTCCGGGCGCCACGACGTACCACTCGGTTTCGGTCCGCACCGTCGGCTGCGGCCGTGCAGGATCCGGAGTGGGGGTGGGCACCGTAGCGCCGGGCTGCGGCGTCGGAGGAAGCAGGCGAGTCAGCCAGTCGAGCGTCGGTGAGGGGTGCGGCGTTTCTGTCGGACCAGGCAGCTGGCCGACCCACGGATCGATGATCTGCCACGGCGGCGTCTCGCTCTCCACCGGGGCACACGCCGCCAGGAGGGATCCAAGGGCGAGCGCCCCTCCCACAATCGCCGCCGACGGCTTCACGGCAGAGCCCGCACCGGCACGCAGCGTGAGGCGACGGCGCGAACCGGTACAGCCCGGCCCACGCATCGGTTCCTCGAACGATCCTGACCGCGCGCGTCTCTGATCACGTCTGCACAAACCGTCCAATCTTACCTCGCCGACCCTGGCGGGCCATCTCACCGCCGGGATGGGACAAGAATCGTGCCAGGCCACGGTCGCGTTCGATCCCCTCAGAAACCGACAGGGAGACAGCCAGGCTGTCCCCACGAATGTGCGAGGGCTCTGGTCTCGACCTTGGAAAGACAACCGTCGTGTTGGCGGGCCGCGGAGGAAGGGCCGGCGCCCTCAATCCCCCACCCCTACCCTCGCCCGGAGAGTTGAGGGTGTGATTGTGAGGGCGTCGAGCCGGGGGAGGGGTTGGGTTTTCAAGGAGGCGGGGGCAGTTTTCCGTCTTCTCCTAGGGGAAGTCCGGCAGCTCCTTGAACAAGAGGCTCGCCGGCTCGCTCACCGTGTGGGAGCGACCACGATCGTCCCGGTAGCTCCACGTGCCCGAATCATCCGCCAGCCAGACATAGCCCATCCGCTCGTACAGGCGGCGAGCATCGGGGTTGTCCTGCGAGACGGCGATCACGGCGTGCGTCGAGCCGGATGCGGCGAGAGTGCGCTCCGCCTCGAGCAGCAGGCTGCGCCCGATTCCCCGCCCGCGATGCGTAGGCCGCACTCGGAAGGCGTACAGGTATCCGGCCGGCCGGTCGATTCCCGGCACCGGCCGGGGGCAGGTGAAGGCGATGAAGATCTGCCCGACGACGGAATCCTCGACTTCGGCCACCAGGATCGCTCGCGCACCGCGCCGAACGTCGTCCCAGGCGGCGCGGTAGATGGACCGGTAGCGCGCATACTCGCCTTCCCATTCCAGGGCCGGCAGGTCGTCTTCCTTTCCATGGCGGATGACAAAATCGATCGTATCGACCATCAGCTTCGTCCGGCGGTGGCGGCGCCGCCGGCATGGGCTTCGAGCAGGCTGTTCAGCCGTTGGCGCTCCTCGGATTCGGTCTGGATCTCGCCGTCGAGCCATGCTTCCCGAAGTTCGGTCAGCAGGCGTCCGTAGAGCGGCCCCGGAGGCAAGCCAAGGGCGCGCAGCGCCTCGCCGTCGACGCGGGGATGAACGAAGCGCAGCCGGCCCAGGTAGTCGTCGAGCGACCGGCGCGCCTCGGCGTCATCCGTCAGGGCGATCCACACCGCCAGCAAGGCCGCTTCCGGATGAGGATCGAGCCTGCGCACTCTGCGACTCGGCCGCTCTGCCTGGGCCCACACCATTCGGTCGCGCCACAGCTCCGCCGCCGACCGCATGCTGTTGATCGTCGAATGCGGCAGGCGCAGCCGGTCGCCCAGGCCGGCGGCCTGATCCGGAGTCAGCCGGACGGCCCACAACAGGAAGAGCAGCACGTCGGGCGGTGGAACCGAGGCCAGCCGCCACGTGTCCGGGGCCTGGAAGGTACGGGCGAGATCGAACCGCGATTCCAGCCAGGCGTCCCATGTGAGACCGGGGTGGATCGCCCTCAGCAGCCCCAGGTCCTCCAGGCGGCGCAGCATGGCCGCCCGGTTCGGTTCGTCCAGGACCAGCTCCAACTCGCTGCGCAGCCGTTCGCCGCTGACGCGTTGGAGCAGCGGCAGAGCCTGCTCCAGCAATTCGAGGGTGCGCGGCTCGATCTCGAACCCCAATCGGTGTTCGAGCCGGACGGCCCGCAGCATGCGCGTCGGATCGTCGATGAAACTGATCGAATGCAGGGCGCGGATCTGGCGCAGGCGCAGGTCGCGCCCGCCGCCCCACGGATCGAGCAGTTGGCCGTAGTGCGCCCCGTCCAGACGGATCGCCAGCGTGTTGATGCTGAAGTCCCTTCGATGCAGGTCGAGCTTGATCGACCCGGGCTGCACCGAGGGCAGCGCCGTCGGGTGGGCATAGAACTCGGCGCGGGCGGAGACGAAGTCGAGCGTCGCCGGCAGGCTCTGCCGATCGGCGGCTCCCTCAGCCGCCAGCGCCGCCTGCAGCCGCGGCTCGTCGACATCCAGGCGCCATTTGGCCGTGCCGAAACGGCGGTGGCTGCCCACCTTGCCGCCATACGCGCGCGACAGGTCGATGGCCAAAGCGACGGCGTCGCCTTCCACCACCAGGTCGAAATCGACTCCCGGCTGATGCAGCAGCAAGTCGCGCACGAACCCGCCGACGACGTACAGCGCCGACCGCCGCGCCTCGGCCGCGCCCGCCACCAAACGCAGCAGGGCCCGCCGCGCCGGCGGAAGGGCGCCGTCGAGTTCCTCTCCCAACGCCGGACCCGGCTGCCCGCCCCCGACGCCCGCCAGATTGCGCAGCAGGTCGGTGCGGGTGACGATGCCGATGACGCGGCCGTCAAGGCGATCGACCACCGGCACCTGTCCCCAATCATGTTCGACCATCGTCCGCTGCAGCGCTTCGACCGAGTCGTCTGGGAAGACGACCAGATCGCCTGGATCCATCACGGTTCGCAGCGGCCGGTCCGCCAGGCCGTGGGCCACGGCCCGATCGACGGCGCGGCGCGTCAGGAGCCCCACGACCTTGCCCCCCTCGACCACGGGATAACCTTCGTGCCCGAAGCGGCGCATACGATCGGCGGCTTCCCCGATGGCGACGGAGGGATCCAGCAGCTGGGGGGCGTTCGACATGAGGTCGGCTACCGTCTGCGCCGGCCGTACGATCTCGGGCAGCAATGTCAGAAGGGCCGAGCGGGCCGTCTCGAGGGACTGGTCGCGGATCAGCGCCGCCGCGGCGCGGTTGTGGCCGCCGCCGCCGAAGTGCTCGGCGACGCGGGCGACGTCGACCGAATCCGACGAGGAACGGGCCACGAGCTGGACGTGCCCGTCGAGTCCCACCAGGACGAACAGCCCGGCCGGGTCGAACAGGTCGCGCAGTTTATGGGCCAGCACCGAGACCTCGTCCGCCAGCCCGGCCGCCTCGGCGCAGGCGATGACGATCGAAACCCCATGCACGGAGTGGGACTCGGCCGCCTCCAGCAGACGGTCGTAGACCTGGCGCTGGCCGGCGGTCAGCGGCTGGTTCAGGCTGTCCGCCGCCAGAGTGAGGGAAGCCCCTTGCTCCAGCAGCCAGGCGACGGCCCGCACGTCGCGGGCCGTGGTCCCCGCGTAGGATAGCGAGCCGGTGTCCTCGTAGATGCCGGTCAGCAGCAGGGTGGCTTCCACCGGGTCGAGCTGGGCGGCGCTTTCCTCCAGGCCCTCGACCAGCAGCGTCGTCGTCGCCCCGACGGCGTCGAGATGCGTCGACCACAGGGGGTCGAGGCCTGACGCTGGCGGGTGGTGGTCGACGACATGGACCTGAGCGCCGGGCTCCAGCCCTTTCACGGAAGGCAGCGACTGGGTGTCGACCAGGGTGATGTGCTCGATCCGTTCGCGCGGGAGCTCATCGAAAGTCGTCAGAGGCAGGCGATCGCCGTAGAGCTTGAGGAAGGCGCGTACGTTGCGATTGAGCCGGCGCGGCAGAACGGCCCGCGCTTCCGGTTCCAGCAAGCGCGCCGCCAGCAGCGCGCCGACAGCGTCGAAATCGCCTTGTTCGTGGGTGAGGATCAGTCTCATCGCCCGGTCCGACGCCGCGCGGGCGGCCGTCGCGCGCAACCCAGCCGGCTTCCCGGGCGGCCGCGAGGGATTATACATCCGGGCGGAGTCGCCGAGCACGGCCTCCTATTCATCGTCATTGCGAGCCGGCGCTTCGCCGGGCGTGGCAATCGCCTCAACCGATGAGATTGCTACCCCACGCTACGCCTGTCCTCCCGGAAGGACACCCCGTTCGGACCGCGAAGCCCCGGTCCGCCGGGGCGAGACGGCCGAGACGGTGTGAGCGAAGCCGAAGGGCTCTGGGCATGTGGCGTCCTTGCTCTGCTCAGGACGCCTCGCAATGACAACGGATGAGACGGCCGTTCTGCGATTGGCGTCATGGTCCCTCACCCCAGAAGGACCACGCAATCGGATGGCTCGAGGGTCATCGCAAGAATCCCCTCGGTGACGCCAGACTGGCGGCCTGAGAGTCCGTCGCGCACCTCCCGGCCCGGGCCCCACCCCAGATCGGCAACCGACAAGCGAGCCTCCTGGGGAGCTTCCGAGAGGTTGACGACGCACAGGCATGTTTCCGCCTCGAGCTGCCGGGCAAAGGCAAGGATGCGGGCGTCGTCATCGGCAACCAGGAATTCGAGTTGCCCCCGTCGAATCTCGGGCCGGTCCTTGCGGAGCTGGATCAGCCGCTGCAGCAAGCGACGCTGCCCTGCGTCCCAACCGGCCGGATCCCACGGAAAGGCGGCGCGGCACTCCGGGTCCTTGCCGCCGGTCAGACCGATCTCATCGCCATAGTAGATCCCCGGTGCGCCGGGCAAGAGGAACTGGAGGCAGAACAGCAAACGAAGGCTTGCCGCATCCTGGCTCGCCAGGGTGGCCACCCGCTCGGTGTCGTGCGATCCCAACAGGTTGTACTGCGCCAGGAGGTTGGCGGCGGGGTAGGCGCCGCTCTGCCGCTCCCATTCCTCTTGAAAACCCGCCGGTGCGAGACTCCCCTCGACGACCAGGCGGAGCAGGGACTTGCGCAGCGGGTAGTTCATCAGGCCGTCGAAGGCGCCCGGTCCCACCCAGCGGGGATCCACCGTCCAGATCTCGCCCAACAAGTAGGCCTCGGGGTTGGCCTGCTTCACCGTGTGCCGGAACTCGGCCCAGAACACATCGTCATCGATCTCGTTGGGGACATCCAGTCTCCACCCGTCGGCCCCGCGTTCGATCCACAGACGCGCCGTGTCGAGCAAGTACTTGCGGACCGGCGGGTGCGCCGTGTTGAGCTTGGGCAGGCTGCGGAAGTTCCACCAGGCCAGGTAGCGTTCCGCCGGCCCGTCCCCGAAAGCGTCCAGCGGGAATTGGCTGACGTGATACCAATCTCGGCAGACGGAGGCCTGGCCGCGGTCGAGCAGATCGCGGAAGGCGAAGAAGCCGCGGCCGGTGTGGTTGAAGACGCCGTCGAGCACGACGCGCAGCCCGCGCGCGTGCGCCTGGTCGATCAGGCGCGTGAAGTCGGCCAGCGTCCCCAGCCGATCGTCGATGGCGTGGTAATCCGAGGTGTTATAGCGGTGGTTGCTGCCGGCGGCGAAGATCGGGTTGAGGTAGAGCGCCGTGACGCCCAGGTCGCTCAGGTAGTCGAAACGCTCGACGATGCCGCGCAGGTCGCCGCCCTGGAAACCGGTTGTCGTCGGCGGCGAACCCCACGGCTGGAGGCCGGGAGGATCGTTGGCCGGATCGCCGTTGGCGAATCGGTCCGGGAAGATCTGATAGAAGACGGCGTCTTGAACCCAGGACGGGACAGACATGGGGCGGGAGCGGGATTCTAGCATAGTGGTCGGTGGTCAGGGGTCAGTGAAGAAGGGATGATGAGCGACGAGGCTGGTTGGCGAATGGAGAGTGGAGATTGGAGACTTGCGCATGGCGTCCGGTGTCTGGGGTCTTGCTCTCCACTGTCCTCTGACCACTGCTCTATAATCCGGCCGATGCCGACCGCGTGGCGACTGCTGATCACGCCTCCGGCCGAGGGCCGCCGCAACATGGCCGTCGACGAGGCGATCCTGGACTCGGTGGCCGCCGGCCAGGCGCCGCCGACGTTGCGCTTCTACGCCTGGGCCCCGCCCTGTCTGTCTCTCGGGCACGCGCAGGCGGCGGAGGTGGCAGACGAGGCCGGCCTTCTCGCCGAGGGTTGGGACATCGTGCGGCGCCCCACCGGCGGCCGAGCCCTGCTGCACGCGGACGAACTAACGTATTCGATCGCCGCCCCGGACTCGACGCCCGGCCTCGCCGGGGGCGTGCTGCCCAGCTACCAGATCCTCAGCCGCGGCTTGCTGGCGGGGTTGGAGCGACTCGGCCTGCACCCCGACGCCCCGGGCCTGACCGTGCTCGGCCCATCCGACCGGATCAACCCGGTCTGCTTCGAGGTCCCCAGCGCCTACGAAATCACCGTCCGGGGCAAGAAGCTGGTTGGCAGCGCGCAGCTTCGTCGGCGCGGCGCGGTCTTGCAGCACGGCTCGCTGCCCCTCACCGGCGATATCACCCGCGTCGTCCGGGCGTTGCGCTACCCGGACGACGAGGCTCGTCGCCAGGCAGCCGCCCGCTTGCGACGCCATGCCACGACGCTCGAGGAACAACTCGGCCGACGCGTTTCGTTCGACGAGTCGGCCGGGGCGCTGGCCGAGGGATTTGCCGAGGCGCTGGGCTGGTCGATCTCGACCGGCCTGCTGACCCCCGGTGAGCAGTCGATTTCGCGCCAGCTCGAGGCGACGCTCTACCGCCGGCCGGACTTCGCTCCGGCGGCGCTCGCGCCGGACGCCGGCCGGGACGCATGAGCCACCAGGCGACGGTGCACGTCGCCGTCCTCCAGGTCGAACTGGAATTGCCGGCGTGCCGCACGTTGAAGGACAAGCGCAGCGCCCTCAAGCCGCTCCTGATCGCCATCCAACGCGAGTTCGCCTGTTCGGCGGCGGAACTCGATCGGCTCGACGACCCCGGACGCAGCCTCATCGCCTGCGCCGTCGTCAGCAACGACGGACGTCTCCCCCAACGCATCCTGCACAAGATCCCCAGATGGATCGAGACCCATCGGCCGGATCTCGACGTGGTCGATTTCCTGGTCGAGGGCCGCTGACCGGTTCTTCTCCCGGGACCGCGGCGCGCCCGGCTGTATAATCCCCGACCGTTCCAGCGTCGGACCGACCGGAACCATCCTATCTGCCACCGCCGACCGGGAGTCGCGGCGATGTCCCTCTCGGAAGACCGGCTGTCGCTCCTCTATCGGGTCTCGCAGACCTTCAACTCGTCGCTCGATCTGAGCGAAGTGCTCAATCGAGTGATGGACGAGGTCGTCACGGTCACCCGCGCCGAGCGGGGTTTCTTGATGTTGCGGCAGGCCGACGGCGCCTTTCGCTTCGGGGCGGCGCGTGGGTTGGACCAGCAGACGGTCGAAGCGCCTGAATTCCAGGTTTCGCGCGGAATCGTCGACCGCGTGGCGGCCGAGGGCAAGGCATTGATGACCAGCGACGCCCAGACCGACGCCTGGCTGGCCAGCCGCGACAGCGTCCGCATCGTCGGGGTGCGGGCGATTCTGTGCGTCCCGTTAGAGCTGAAAGGACGCGTCGAGGGCGTGGTCTATGTCGACAGCCGCTTGCAGACCGGCGTGTTCTCCCCGGACGACGTCGACATGCTGCAGGGGATCGCCGCCAGCGCCGCCATCGCCATCGACAACGCCCGCCTGTATCAGGTGGCGATCGAGAAGGGCCGCATGGAACGCGAGCTGCAAGTGGCGCGCGAGGTCCAATCGAGCCTGCTGCCGCAATCCGTACCATCCTTCCCCGGCTGGGAATTCGTCGCCTGGTGGCAGCCGGCGCGCGAGGTCAGCGGTGATTTCTACGACTTCGTCACCTTCCGCGACGGCTCTCCGGGGGCCCTGATCGGCGATGTAACCGACAAGGGCATGCCGGCGGCGCTCTTCATGGCCAGCGCCCGCAGCGTCATGCGCGCCAGCATCGCCGCCTCGGACGATCCGCAAGCGGCGCTGCGCCTGGCCAATCAGACGTTGTGCGCCGAGGCGCCCAACGGGATGTTCGTCACGCTCCTGCTGCTGCAGCTGCTCGGCGAGGGCGGCCGAGTGCGCATCGCCAATGCCGGGAACAACCGCCCGCTGCTCTACCGCGCCGGGCGAGATGAGATCGACGACTTCGGCGCCACCGGCCTGCCGCTGGCCATCGACCCGGCCTTCCCGTACACGATGCAGGAGGATGTCCTGGGCCGCGACGATTTCCTGCTGCTCTACACCGACGGTCTGACCGATGCCACCGACATGCATCACGACCTGTTCGGCCGTGAGCGACTGCTGGCCGCGCTGTGGGACGTACGCCGCTCTCCGGCCGACGCCATCCGTGAGCGGCTGCGACTGGCGGTGGCGGCCTTCATCGGGGCCGTGCCGCCTTACGACGACGTGACCTTCGTGCTCGCCCGCCGGACGACCTAGCCCCATGCCGACCGGACCGCTCCACGACCGCTATCGTCTCGACGACGAGCTGGGCCGCGGCGGGATGAGCATCGTCTACCGCGCCTACGACCTGCTGCTCGATCGGCCTGTGGCGGTCAAAGTGCTGCAGGCGGCGCGCGAAAACAGCGGGTGGAAACGAATCCTGTCCGAAGCCCAATCGGCCGCCCGGCTCAATCACCCTAACATCGTCTCGATCTATGACGTCGGCGAGACCGAGATGGACGGCGAACCGAGACCCTTCATCGTGATGGAGCTGGTCGAAGGCCGGCCGCTCAACGTCGATCCGCCGCGCGACCTGGGCGCCGTCATCGCCATGGCCGACGGCGTGTTGGAGGCTCTGGGCCACGCCCATGAGCACGGCGTCATTCACCGCGACCTCAAGCCCGAGAACATCTTGCTGACGGCCGACGGCCGGGTGAAGTTGATGGACTTTGGGCTGGCGCAATCGGTCGCCTCACGCCTGACGCAGAGCGGCGAGGTCGTC
>Ga0209108_10000685_pt1 | contig 18820 bp, 12 predicted proteins | sample Rifsed10ft1_FD_184003 | JGI IMG/M metagenome (GOLD analysis project Ga0209108, IMG submission 184003) | Soil microbial communities from Rifle, Colorado, USA - sediment 10ft 1 (version 2) | ecosystem: Environmental > Terrestrial > Deep subsurface > Rock core/Sediment | place: Rifle, Colorado...
GCTGGCGTGGGGAGCGAATCCCTACCAGTGGATTCCGCTCGACCCGCAGGTGTACGCAGTGCCTTATGTGCCCTTCCATGCCAACCCGTCGGATGCGTTCTGGATTGCCGCGGCGGCGCTGGGGATCAGTCTGGTGGCGACGCTGGTGCCGGCGCGCGCGGCGGCGCGCATTCTGCCCGTCGAGATCCTTAGGTACGAATAATTTGATCCAGCAACTACTTCAGGCTTCGTCGTGCATCTCGATAAGGCGGGGAGTCGTACGACAGCGGGGGGCGCGGTAGGGGTACCCACGGGTGGAGGCTTTGGCCAGAGGCTTGCACCATGTAAGGTGTAAACTGACACTCGCGGCCGTAGAAGAGTGCGGGACTGTCGGCGAGAAGACTGCTTGGTGCAACAATTCTCGGTTTTGCAACAAGTTGCGGGGAAGCGGATTGGTAACGGATTCAGCCGGGTTGGCGAGCCAGGCAGGCGTTGGGCGAGAATGTGCAATGAGTTTGGCCAGCAGGCCGGGTGCAGGGTAGCCTGAACAGGGGAAAAGGATAGACACAAACCCGCAAACCTTTGCACCATCGAACAGACTAGAGGTCGAAGGTTGGAAGTTGGAGGTTGGAAAAAGAAAAAACGCGGGCAACGGCAGATGATGACCGAGAGACCAGAGACGCGAGCGAGCGAAGGCGGGCCGGTTGCGGCCGCTGTGCTGGAGGCGCGCGGGCTGGCGAAGGTCTACCGCTCGGGGGCGGCCGAGTTGCGCGTTCTTTCGGGTGTGGACCTGGCGCTGGAGCGGGGAGAGATGGTGGCGCTGGTGGGGCCTTCGGGTGCGGGGAAGAGCACGCTTTTGCATTTGCTGGCCGCGCTGGACAGGCCAACAAGCGGTACAGTATACTTTGCTGCGAAGGCGCTCGAAACGCTTACAGACGAAGCGCTTGCGGAGCTTCGAAACCGCCAGATTGGCTTCGTGTGGCAGCGACATCATCTCCTGCCGGATTTCACCGCAGGGGAGAACGTGGCCTTGCCCCTGCTGATGAGGGGAACGCGTCGCTCGGAAGCGCTCGACACCGCCCGGCAATGGCTGGGCGAGGTGGGGCTGGCGGAGCGGACCGATCAACGCGCGGGGGAACTATCCGGTGGCGAACAACAGCGCGTAGCTCTGGCCCGCGCGCTGGTCAGCGAGCCGGCTGTATTGCTGGCCGATGAGCCCACGGGGAATCTGGACGAGGAAAACGCGGAATCGATTTTTCAGTTGATGCAGCGCCTGCACCGGACCCACCGGCTGAGTTCGATCCTGGCCACACACAATCCGGGTCTAGCGGGGCGATGCGATCGGGTGTTGGGGTTAGAACACGGCAAACTAGTGCCTCGCGGCGGGGAACCGCGGGAGCACGAAGCCTCCGGGAAGCTTATCCCTTCTCTGCGTCCCGGAGTCGGAACCCGGGGAGAAACGAGCTAAACCGTGTTTGAACGCTATACCGAAAAAGCCCGGCGCGTGATCTTCTTCGCCCGCTACGAGGCCAGCCAGTACGGCAGTTCGTTCATCGAGACCGAGCATCTTTTGCTCGGGCTGATGCGCGAGGACAAGGCCCTGGCCAACCGTTTTCTGCGCTCGCACGGTTCGATTGAATCGATCCGCAAAGAGATTGAATCGCGGATCACGATTCGGGAGCGCATCTCGACGTCGGTGGAGGTGCCACTGAGCCAGGAGTGCAAGCGCATCCTGAATCTCGCCACCGAAGAGGCCGAGCGGCTGGGGCACAAGAACGTCGGCACGGAGCACCTGCTGCTGGGCATCCTGCGCGAAGAGAAATGCTTTGGCGCGGAGATCCTGCAGGAGCGCGGCCTGCGGCTTTCGACGCTGCGGGACGAACTGGCCCGCAGCGCCGGCGAGAAAGTGCCGGTAACCCGCCCGAAGGAAACTTCGTTGCTGGCTGAGTTCAGCCGGGACCTGACCCAGTGCGCGGTGGAAGGGCAGCTTGATCCCCTGGTGGGGCGCGAGCGCGAGCTCGAGCGCGTGGTCCAAATTCTGTGCCGGCGCACGAAAAACAACCCGGTGCTAATCGGCGAGCCGGGGGTGGGCAAAACAGCCATCGTCGAAGGTCTGGCGCAGCGGATTGCCGATGGCGACGTGCCACCGTTCCTGGCCGAAAAGAGAATCCTTTCGCTGGACCTGTCGTTGATCGTGGCGGGCACGAAGTACCGCGGGCAGTTTGAAGAGCGGCTGAAGACGATCATGAAGGAGCTGATGGAGAGCCAGAACGCCATCATCTTCATTGATGAGCTGCACACGCTGGTGGGGGCCGGCTCGGCCGAAGGTTCGCTGGACGCCGCGAACATCCTGAAGCCGGCGCTCTCGCGCGGCGAAATCCAGTGCATCGGCGCAACGACGCCGGGCGAATACCGTAAATCAGTGGAAAAGGATCGCTCGCTGGAGCGGCGTTTCCAGTCCGTGAAGGTGGCCGCGCCGAGCGAAGACGAAGCTATCCGCGTGCTGCACGGGGTGCGCGAGCGCTACGAAAAATTTCACGCCGTCAGCTACACCGACGAGGCGCTGCGCTACGCCGTCTATCTCTCCAGCCGGTACATCCCGGACCGTTACCTGCCGGACAAGGCCATTGACCTGATTGACGAATCCGGTTCGCGGGTAAAGCTGCGCCAGGCGATGCTGCCGGAAGAAGTGGCCGAGGTGCAGAAGCGGGTGAAGTTCATCACTCACCGCATGGAAACGGCGATTGCCAACCACGAGTTTGAGAAAGCGCGCTTTTACTCCGAAGAAGAGCGCAAGGAGAAGGAAAATCTGCGGGGGGTGCGAGAGAAGCTGAAGATTGATGAGTCTTCGACCGGCATCGTCACCCGCGACGACATCGAGGAAGTGGTGGCCCGCTGGACGGGGGTGGCGGTGACCTCGATCAAGGAAGACGAGCAGCAGAAACTGCTGCGCATCGAGGTGGAGCTGCACAAGCGCGTGATCAGCCAGGAGAAGGCCATCACCGCGCTGGCCCGCGCCATCCGCCGCAGCCGCGCCGGCCTGAAGGCGCCGGGGCGTCCGGTGGGCTGCTTCCTGTTCCTGGGGCCGACCGGCGTGGGCAAGACCGAAGTGGCGCGGCGACTGGCCGAGTTCCTGTTCGGCACGGAGAAGTCGCTGGTGCGCTTTGACATGTCCGAGTACATGGAAAAGCACTCGGTGTCGAAGCTGATCGGCGCGCCTCCGGGCTACGTCGGTTATGAAGAGGGCGGCCAACTCACCGAGCGCATACGGCGGACGCCGTACTCGGTGATCCTGCTGGACGAAATCGAGAAGGCGCACCCGGACGTTTACAATATCCTGCTGCAGGTGTTCGAGGACGGCCAACTGACCGACGGCCTGGGCAACACGGTGGACTTCCGCAACACGATCCTGATCATGACGTCGAACCTGGGGGCGCGGCACCTGCAGAAGCGGCAGGCGATGGGCTTCCAGTCTTCCGGCGAAGAGGCCACGGCGAAGAGCCTGGAAGATATGGTGCTGGGCGAAGTGAAGCGCGTGTTCAACCCGGAGTTCCTGAACCGGGTGGACGAAGTGATCCTGTTCAACTCGCTGGGCGACGAAGAACTGCTGCGCATCATTGACCTGCTGGTGGGCCAGATCAACGACACACTGATCCACCGCCAGGTGCAGATTGTGATGACGCCGGAAGCGCGCCAGTGGATTCTGGAGAAGACCTGCGGCGACCGCAGCTATGGCGCACGGCCGCTGCGGAGGGCGCTGCAGAAGTACGTTGAAGATCCGCTGTCGGAAGCGCTGATCCAGGGCGGACTGCAGCGGCCGGCAACGCTGGAAGTTTACGTTTCCGGGGATGGCCTGAGCTTCCGGCCCGTGCTCGAAGCAACCCCGGCTATCCAGTAGCGAATCCTACGCGCACAGGCCGGGCTTCTTCCCGGGGACCCGGCGGGGGAGAGAGACATTTTGGGTCTGGGGGGCGCGGCCTTGAGAAGGCGCCTGGCCGCTCGCATAAATTCCTGCCTACCAGTTTTTCTACTGCTTACCCTGGTGTGTTTGCCGACGGCCGCGCAGGCGCAGGCCCCGCCGACCGCCAGCCCGCAGCAGCCCGCCCAGCCGCCCTCCGGACCGTCCGCCGTCATCCAGAGGATTGAGTTCGTCGGCAACCGGCGCATCCGCAGTGAAACGCTGCGCTCGCGCATTTTCTCCCGCGACGGCGACGTGTACAACGAAGACGCGCTGCGGCGCGACTTCCAGGCGCTGTGGAACACGCAGTACTTCGAGGACATCCGCCTGGAGGAGGAAGACAGCACCGACCGGCCCAACGCCAAAATCATCGTGTGGCACGTCAAAGAGCGTCCGACAATCCGCACCATCGACTACAAGGGGTTGAAGTCCGCGCAAGTGTCGGACGTACTCGAGCGGTTTAAGGACCGCAAGGTGGGGCTTTCGGTGGAAAGCCAGTTTGACCCGACGAAGATCCGCCGTGCCGAAGTTGTGCTGAAGCAGTTGCTGGCCGAAAACGGCCGGCAGTTTGCCACCATTCGAACCACCTACGAGCGCATCCCGGCCACCAACGCGGTGCGCGTGACGTTCAACATCACCGAAGGGCCCAAGGTCAAGGTGGGCAAGATCAACATGGAAGGCAACGCTGCGTTCTCCGACCGGAAAATTATCCGCACGATGCGCCACTCGCGCCCCTACGCCGTGCCGCTGGGGATCACCCAATGGAACGTCATGTCCAAGACCTACGACCGGCGAAAGCTTTCGGAAGACCTGGAAATCGGCATCCGCGGGCTCTATCAGGACAATGGCTACTTTACGGTGCTGGTGAAAGAGCCGGTGACGGACACGGTGGACATCAACCGCGGCGGCATCCCCGGACCCTGGCCGCTGGTGGGGCGCAAGCGCGGCAAGGCCACCAACATTACCATCCCGATCCAGGAAGGCGAACGCTTCCGGATGGGCCGGCTGGTGATCCGCAGCAGCGACCCGGACAAAAGCCTTTCGCTCAAGCAGGAATTCCTGGTGTCCATTTTTCCCCTTAAAGAGGGGGACATCTTCGCCATCGACAAGGTGCGCAAGGCGCTGGAAGACTACACCAAGCTGTACGGCGAGTTCGGCTTCATCGACTTCACCACGGTGCCGGACACGGATATTGACCAGGCGAAGAAGGTGATCAACCTCACGTTGGAGTTTGAGGAACAGAAGCAGTACTTCATCCGGCGAATCGAGTTTGTGGGCAACGTCACGACGCGCGATAAGGTGATCCGGCGCGAGATCCTGCTCGACGAGGGCGACCTGTTCAACAACCGGCTGTGGGAGATCAGCCTGCTGCGGCTGAACCAGCTCGACTACTTCGAGCCGATCAAGGCCGAAACGTCGCAAGAAATCAAGCGCAATGTGAAAGATGCCACCGTGGACCTGATCCTGAAGGTGAAGGAAAAGGGCAAGCAGTCGGTGGGGCTGACCGGAGGCGTGAGCGGCATCGCCGGGAGCTTCATCGGGTTGAGCTACCAGACCAACAACTTCTTGGGCCTGGGCGAGACGCTGACGTTTTCCGCCGAGCTGGGCGACCGGCAGCGCAACCTCCTCTTCGGCTTCACCGAGCCGTACCTTTTTGACCGGCCCATCTCGTCCGGCTTCACGATTTTTTCCAGCCGGTTCAGCTTCGACCAGGCGCGTGAGTCGGCCCTCCGGTTTGGCCAGCAAGTGCAGATTGACCCCAACCTCGTCCAGAACTTCAACCAGAACAGCAGGGGCTTTACGATCTTTGCCAGCTACCCGCTCAAGAAGTTTTCCTTCATGCGGCTGGGCGTGACCTACGGTTTTACCGACAGCAACATCACGGCGTTCAGCCTGTCGTCGCAATTGCTCTTTGAACAGTTGCAGTTCCGCAACCTGGCGGGGCCGTCGTCGCTGCGCGGCATCCGCTCGAGCCGCATCGTGCCGACGCTCAGCTACAACACGATTGACAGCCCGATTAACCCGACGCGCGGCAAGAGCTTTTTCTATAACCTGAGCTTTGAGGGCGGGCCGCTGCAGGGCAACGTCAACGCCATCACCAACGTGTTTGAGACGAAATACTTCCGCCCGATCAACAAGCGGCGCAACGTGGTGGGCTTCCGCCTGCTGGCCGCCTATGCCACCGGGTTTGGCGGGCTGGTGCTGCCGCCCTTCAACCGCTTCTTCCTGGGCGGTGAGGATACGATTCGCGGGTTCGATATCCGCACGGTCGGGCCGTTCGCCTACGTGCCGCAGACCACCGCCCCGCAATTCTTCTTCTCGGACCCGCGGCAGCTCGACCAGTTCGGCAACCCGATCCTGCGGGCGGTTAGTGTGCCGGCGCTGGTCTATACGCCGACCTTTCCGGGCGGGGATACGCAGGGCGTGGGGAACATCGAATACCGAATCCCGCTGGCCGGCCCGGTGACGCTGGCGGTGTTTTTCGACATCGGCGTGAACGGCGTGTTGCGACGGTCGCAGCTACAGTTGGACCCCGGCGGGGTGGACCTGCTGCGCAAGCAGTTTCCCAACGCGACGATCAGCAACCAACTGAATCTGGCCTCGGGGTCGAACTTCAAGCTGCGCACGTCAACCGGGATTGAGTTTGTGGTGCAATTGCCGGTGGTGAATGCGCCGTTCCGGATCTACTGGGCCTATAACCTGAACCGGTTGCGGCAGACGTTCATCGCTCCGACCGGCGATTTTTTCCTGACCGACGAGTTTAAGCGCTCGCTGCCGCCCGGCGTGCTGGAATCGCAAATCCTGCCGCAATTGAACTTGCTGATCGGCACGCCGCGACCGCTGCCTTTCTTCGAGCCGATGCGGACGTTCCGGTTCACGGTGAGCCGGACGTTCTGAAGACGCGGGGCGCAGTGGGTAACGAAATGCCCGGCCGGACGAGGGCCGGATGGAAGATTCAGGGAGTTTGGGAGGCAAGGGAATGAGGCGGTGGAGAGGCTGGATTCCAATCATGCTGGCGCTGGGCCTGCTGGCCGCAGGCTGCGGCGGCGATGGCGGCAACAAAGACAACAAACAGGAAATCACGGTGGTGGTGGGGCCGTCAGTGGCGGTGGTGACCGTCAATGGCACGCAGCAGTTTTCGGCCGCGGTGCAGGGGGCGAAAAGCGCCACGATTGCGTCGAATGGCGCGGCGCGCGCCGCCAACGTTGTGACCATCACCACCACGGCTGCGCACGGGTTCACCACCGGGCAGGTCGTGGTCATCGCCGGGGTCACCGACGTCAGCTTCAACGGCACGTTTACCATCGCCACAGCTCCCTCGACTACGACGTTTACCTATCCGCAGACCGGCCCGGACGCCAGCAGCGGCAGCGGCATCGTGGCCAACAACACGGTGACGTGGTCGGTGAACGACGTTGCAGGCGGCAACAGCACTGTGGGAACAATCTCCACGAACGGGCTCTACACAGCGCCGGCGGTGGTGCCCCCCGCGACTACGGCCACGATTGCGGCCAGTGGGGCGGTGCGCAGCAGCAACGTCGTGACCATCACCACCACGGCGGCGCATGGGTTCATCGTCGGTCAGACGGTGGTCATCGCCGGGGTTACCGATGCGAGCTTCAACGGCACCTTCCTGATTGCGACAGTTCCCTCGACCACCACCTTCACGTATACCCAGGCGGGCACGAATGCGACCAGCGGCGGAGGGACGGCCAGCGGGACCACGGTGACGGTCAAGGCGACGAGCACGGCCGACACGACCAAGAGCGCGACGGCCACGGTCTCGCTTGATTCCGGCATCCGCGTCAGCGTGGCGCCGCTTTCTGCCTCCGTGGGACTTTCCGAGACGCTCCAGTTCCTGGCGACAGTGACCGGCACGGCAAACACGGCGGTCAATTGGTCGGTGAACGACGTTGTGGGTGGCAATTCCACGGTCGGCACGATTACCGCAACGGGCCTCTATTCGGCGCCCGCCACGCTGCCCTCGCCGGCGAACGTCACCATCAAGGCTGCCTCGGTGGTGGACACTTCCCGGACGGCCGCGGCCAATCTGGTCTTGCTCACGGCGTCCGACCCGACACTGACTGCCATCAGCCCGACGTCGGCGGCGCAGGGCGCGCTGTTCCAGGATATTTATCTGACCGGGACAAACTTCATCTCCACAACGACCGCGCGGGTGAATGACACTCCGATCCTATCGGTGGCCGTGCTGACCACCCTGATGCGCGCGCGCATTCCGGCAGAGCTGCTCGCCACTGCCGGGTCGCAGACGATTGACGTGCAGCGACAGGGAACCGGCTTCACCACGCCGCCGCAGACGCTCACCGTCACGGCCGTGCGTCCGGCCATGGTCGGCGCAGTGCCCGATAGCGGCACGCAGGGCGGGGCGGCGTTCAGCTTTAATGCCAACGGCGGCTACTTCGGTCCGGCGGCCTCGCCGGTGGTGACGGCCGAGTTCAACGGCAGCGTGCGCACGGCGTCTATCTCCGCTACAAACCCAGCGCGGCAGTTGAGCATCACGATCGGCGCGGCAGGCTCGGGCGACCTGGACCTGCCGGGCCTTTATTCCGTGGCCATCCGCAATAGCGCCGCCGCAGCGCCGATCGCGGTGACCAACCTGGCTGTGCAGCCCGCACCTGCAATAACGCCGCCTGTGGTGGTAGCTACCTTGCTGATGACGGGTGTCTCGCCCGCACCATCCGCGGTGGCGGTGAATACAGCCACGGGAGTGGCCGTGGTGGCCAACCGTGGAACGAACACCGTCCAGCGGATCGATCTCACAACGCCTGTGCCCACGCTGCTGGGCGGGGCGATCGCGGTGGGGACGTCGCCCACCAGCGTTGCCGTGGACAACATCGGCAACCGGGCCGTGGTGGTCAACAACGGGAGCAAGACCCTCTCCATCGTGAACCTAGCCACCGGCACGGTGAGTGCTACGATTGATCTTTCTACGGTTACGACGGCTTCGCCCTTTGCGGTGGGCGTGAACCCGGTTTCGGGGCTGGCGCTGGTGGCGTTTCAGTCCACCAACGTCGTGGTCGTGGTGGACCTGAATACAAACACGGTGTTTAGCGCCGCGAATGCGAGCACGGGAGGCAGTCCGCAGGTGGCCGTAGACCCGCACCTGAACTGGGCGGTGGTGACGCCCGGCGGTGCGGGCACGCTCGGCATCTTCAATCTGGGCCTGCGCACGGTGAACGCGATCGCCGCGCCAACGGGCGGGGCGTCGCGGACGGCCAACTCCGTCACCATCACCACAACGCAGCCGCATGAGCTGATCACCGGCCAGGCGGTGCTGGTCAGCGGCGTCACTGAGGCGAGTTTCAATGGCGCCTTTACGGTTACCTCCGTGCCGACGGCCACCAGCTTCACCTACGTGCAGGCCGGCGCCAACGCGACCAGCGGCAACGGCACGGCCAGCTACGCGTCGCCGGTGGCCACGGTCACCCTCGGGGCCGACGTCCGCGGCGTGGCCATCAACCCCTTCACCAGCAGGGCCATCCTGGTGAATCCGGCCAGCTTCGGCGTGACCTTTATGAGCACGCTGGACCAGACGGTGCTTTCGCTCAACCTGCCGGAGGCGGGCGCGGTGGCGGCGGCGTTCAACCCGTTTACCGATGTGGCTGTAACCGTGAACGCGAATACGGATGCGGCATCGTTGTTTGACGCGCGGACCCCGGTGCGGCTGACGACCATTGGAGTAGGCACCGACCCGCGCGCGGTGGCCATCGACCCGGGCAACAACCTGGCCGTGGTGGCCAACGAGACGAGCAACGACGTCACGATCATTTCGCTGGGAGCCATCCGTTCGCTGCATCTGGCGCAAGTGAATATCCCGGTGGGGCGGCAGCTAGCTCCAACAGCTACGCTTACATCGGCTACCGATCTGCCGCTGACCCTGGTGGGCAAAGGTTTCCTGCCCGGCTCGATCGTGCGCCTGGACGGTGTAGCGCTGCCGGCGCCCACGAGCGTGAGCGACCGCCAATTGAGCGTGACGGTACCGGCGTCGTTCCTGGCCGGGCCGCGTCGCTACGCGCTGGACGTGCTCAACGGCAGCACGCCGTCGAATGCGCTCGAGCTCACCGTGATTCAGCCGGTGGACGTTACCAGCGCAGGCTGCGCCGCACCGGCACCGCGCGCAGTAGCCATTGACTGGCAGCGGGATCTTGCCGTGGTCACCAACCGCGGGTGCAACAACGTCTCGATCATTGACGTGAACACGGGCGCGGTAACAAAGACCGTGGCCGTAGGAACGAACCCACAGGGCGTGGCCGTGATTCCGCGCCTCGGGCGGGCCGTGGTGACCAACCGCGGCAGCAACAATGCGTCGGTGGTGGATGTGGTGGCCGGAACCGTGGCCAGCACGGTGACCACCGGGACCGAGCCTCTCGGCGTGGCCATCAACCAGGACACCGGCAAGGTAGTTGTGGCCAATAGCCTCTCGAACACGATTGCCATTTTCTTTGCCGATTCGCCCGGCCCGGCCACCGTTTCGACCACGGACCAGCGGCCGGTGGCGGTGGCCATCGACCCGTTCCGGAACCGCGCCGCCGTCGCACATGCCACGGACAACAGCGTAGGGTTCTTCGACCTCCGGCTGGATACGCCGTCGCTGACCAACCGCTTCCAGGGCGTGCAGGTGCCCACCGGGCTGGTGTTCGACCCGCTGAGCGGCCTCTTCGTGGTGAATTCGAGCCTGGCCAACCAGTTGTTCGTCTTGAACGCAGACACCACGCAGATCTCAGCCATCCGCGTGGGGATCAACCCGACCTCGCTGGCGTTCAACCCCCAGTCCAGCACGTTCATGACGGTGAATACGACCAGTGGCACGATGTCGGTGCTGGATATCCTCTCCCAACGAGTGCGCCACGTGCTGTCGCTGCCGGGCTCGCAGCAGTTCTCAGTGGATATTCACCCGCGCACGAACCTGGCGGTAATCGCCGACGAGAACAACAACCGCGTATTGCTGGTGCCGTTGCCGCATTAGGCAGCGGGCCAACAGTTGGCCGGGCGGCCGCATCCGACAGGGGGGAGAGTCGGTTTTTTGGTTGACCGGGCGGAAATGCGACGGCTATAATGCGCGATTTGCGCGATACGGAATGAACCGATAAGGAGAGATGATGAAATTCAATCTTCAAGCAGCAGCCTTGGGGGCACTCCTAGTAATGGCCCCGGCGGCCTGGGGCCAGGCCCCGGGGGGCGCCGCGGCACCGATGAAGGTCGCCGTCTTGAACGTGCAGCAGGCCATCCTGGGCACGGCCGAAGGCAAGCAGTCCCAGGCGGAGCTGCAATCGCAGTTTGCGCCGCGGCAGACAGAGATCGAAAACCTCACGCGACAGATTGGCGACATTCGCGATCGGCTGGACAAAGGCCAGCGCACTTTGAGCGATGACGAGAAGCTCCGCCTTCAGCGACAGGGTGAGACCATTTCGCGGCAGCTCCAGCGCAAGCAGGAAGACCTCCAGCAGGACATCAATGAATCGCGCGGCGAGGTGATCAACCGCATCGGGCAGAAGCTGCTCGAAGTGCTGGATCGCTACGCCCGCGAGAATAACTATTCGCTGGTGCTGGACAACTCCGGGCAGGCCACGTCGGTGCTGTGGGCGTCAAACCTGATCGACATCACCCAGGATATTATCCGGCTGTACGACCAGGCCAACCCGATCCGCAGCGCGGCTCCGGCAGCGCCGCAGCCGGGCACCCCGCGTCCGGCTCCACCCGGCACGCCGCGCCCGCCGCAACAAACCCCGCCGCCCCGGCCACCGCAACAATAAGAAAGGGTTTAGGGGGTAGGGCAGGCAAGGCCCGCTTCAAACTCTGCGATGTTTCGCGGCCTCTTCGGCACTGCCGGAGAGGCCGTTTTACTCAGGGATGGACGATTCGGGCGGTTTTTGAGCGACTCAAGCCAGTGGGCGGGGGAAAGTCCTATCCCGCTTGCATTTGAAGGGAGCGGGGACTATACTAGGGTCGCTCGAAGAGGGTCGAACGTTCAAGTGGGCGCGAGCCCACTTTTTTGTTGGTGTTTATTCGAGCAGATGGGCATGGACCTGGAAAAGATCCACGCAGCGGCGGAGCGGGTGGCGCGCTCGCTGGGTATGGAAGTGGTTGAGGTCGAATGGAAGGTCGGCAAGCAACGCTTCCTGCGCGTTTATATTGATAAGCTCGAAGGCCCCGCAAGCCCGTCCGGGGCAGGCCCCGCAAGCGCACTGGGGGCAGGCGTTAGCCACAAGGACTGCCAGGCGGTGAGCGAGCAGTTGAGCGTGATCCTGGACGTCGAGGAGCTGGTGCCCGGGCCGCGGTACATCCTGGAGATCAGCTCGCCGGGGCTGGACCGCAAGCTGCTCAAGCCGGCTGACTACGAGCGGTTCGCCGGGCGGCGGGCGAAGGTCTGGACCACAGAGCCGGTGGAGAACACGAAGTACCTCGAGGGGCGGCTGCGAGGCTATGCCGACGGGATCGTGCAGATTGAAGTGAAAGACCACGTGGTGGCCGTGCCGTTTGCGGGCATCCGCAAGGCGCAACTGGTGGTGGAGTTTTAGGGAGATGGGCATGTCAAGTCCGCTGGGCACAATGATCGAGCAGATCAGCCGGGAGAAGCACATCGAGCCGGAGATTATCGTCGCGGCGATTGAAGACGCGATGGTGGTGGCGGCGCGGAAATACTACAAGACCGAGGAAGACCTGCGCTCGAAGTTCAACGCGGCGACGGGCCTGGTGGAAGTGTTCTCGGTGCAGACCGTGGTCGAAGAGGTGACCGACCCGAAGCGCGAGATCTCTCTGGCCGAGGCCCGCAAGATCACCGCGGAGATCGAAGTGGGCGGTGAAATCTCAACGACACGGCCCACCGACGTGCTCGGGCGCATCGCCGCGCAGACGGCCAAGCAAGTGATCATGCAGAAGGTGCGCGAGGCGGAACGCGACACCATTTTCAAGGAGTACAACGGGCGTGTGGGCGAGCTGGTGAACGGCATCGTGAAGCGCACCGAAGGCCCGGACGTAATCGTGGACCTGGGGCGGACCGAGGCGCGGATGCCGCGGCGCGAGCAGTCGCGCCTGGAAGCCTACAACATCGGCGACCGGCTGCGGGCGGTGATCCGCGCGGTGGAGCGCGCGGCCAAGGGCCCGCAGGTGATCGTGTCGCGGGCCGACCCGGTGCTGGTGCAGCGCCTCTTTGAGATGGAAGTGCCGGAGATTTACGACGGCACGGTCCAGATCCGCGCCGCCGCGCGCGAGGCCGGCGAGCGCACAAAAATCGCGGTGCAGAGCCGCGACAAGGACGTGGACCCGGTGGGCGCCTGCGTGGGGATGAAGGGGATGCGAGTGCAGTCGATCATCCGCGAGCTGCGCGGAGAGAAGATCGACATTATTCCGTACTCGGAGGAGACGGTCATCTTCGCGCAGAAGGCGTTCAGCCCGGCGAAGGTCACTCGCGTGCAGATCATCGACGCGGAGACGCGGCACATGGAGGTGATCGTCGAGGATACGCAGCTCTCGCTGGCCATCGGCAAAAAGGGACAGAACGTCCGCCTGGCCAGCAAGCTGATCGGCTGGAACATCGACATCAAGAGTGAGGAAGAAAAGCGCCAGGAGATCGAGGCGCAGATGGTCGCGTTGACCGCGCCGGGCACCCCGCTGACGGAGCTGAAGGGCGTGGGGCCGAAGACGATTGGAAAGATCGAGGTGCATGGCATCAGCTCGATCGAGAAGCTCGCGGACATGACGCCGGAGCAGTTAATGGAAATCCCGGGCATCGGCGAGAAGATGGTGGAGAAGATCCAGGTGTCCGTGGCCAGCTTCTTCCAGAACCTCGAAGCCCAGCAGGCCGCGGGGAGTGGTGAGGGCGGCGAGGCTGCCGGAGTCGCCGAGGCACCGGCCGAAGCGGTTGCCGAAGTGCTGGCCGAAGCAGTCGCCGAAGTGCCGGCCGAAGCGGCCGCTGCCACCGAAGCGGTGGTCGCAGAAGAGACCGCCGAAACCGTCGAGGAGCCTGCGGCAGAAGCCGCAGCAGAGGCCCCGGCAGAGGCTGTGGAAGAATCGGCGGAGCCGGTCGCCAGCGCGACCGAAGGTGAGGCCGGGCCGGAAGCAACGGAATCCGCCGAGCCGCAGAAGGAAGAGGAATAACCCGCGAGGTCTATGACGGACGCCAATCAGATCCGCATCAACGAGCTGGCCCGCGAACTCGAGGTCAAGGCCAAGTTCATCGTCGACTACCTGCCCGAGGTTGGCGTCACCGAGAAGAAGACCCATTCGAGCTCGATTGATCTCGCGGCGGCTGAAAAGGTACGCAGGCATTTCCGCGAAGCGGCGGAAGCGGAAGCAGCCGCCGAAGCGAAAACTGCAGCCGACAAAATCGCGCAAGAGGCCGCGGCGAAGGCTGCCCGACTGCGTCCGCAGCCTGTGCCTGCTCCAGCGGCTCCCGCAACAGCGACACCGGCAGCCCAGGGGCTTGTCCCCGCGGCTGGCGTCAAGACTCCCGCTGCCGCGGCATCAGGCGTGAAGAAGGCACCTGCGGCAGCAACTCCGGCCGGCGGGCCTAGGCCGGGCGTCGCGCCGCCAATTGCGGCAAAGCCTCCGGTTGGTGCGCCCGCCCCGGCAGGCAGGCCCGCCACTCCTGCAACTCTGCGGCCCGCCGCGGCTGCTCCAGCGAGCGTGAGGACCGGCACATCTGCGGGCGCTCCTCCGGGAAGAGTTCCCCTGCGTCCAACTGGGGCGCCGCCTGCCCAGGCCGGCAGACCCGCCCCGGCGGGCAGGCCCGGCGCACCGGCGACGTTTCGTCCGGCTGCGGGAGCGCCTGCGGGACGCCCCGGAGCACCGCGTCCGGGCCAGCATCCGATGCGTCCGGGGCAGCGACCCGGCACACCCGGCCGGCCGATGCCTGGCCGACCCATGCTCGGCCGACCGATGCGACCGGGGGGACTCCCCGCGCCAGAAAAGCTTCCAGCCAAGGCCGAGCCCGGCAAGCCAATCTATCAACGCAAGCCAGCGGCGCGCGCGCGGCCGACTCTGGACAAGCGTTTTGAGGAGGGCGAGCGCAAGCTGCACCCGGTCCGGGCGCGTCCCGGAGTGGGCGAGCGGCGCGCAATGCGCATCGAGCCGGTGGCGGTGGTGCCGCGCGAGCCGCGCGAGGTCACCATCACCGAAGGCATCACCGTCCGAGACCTTGCCGAAAAGCTGGATGTGCGCGCCAGGGACGTGCTGAAGAACCTGCTCGACCGCGGCGTCTTCGCCAGCATCAATCAGGCGCTCGACGTGGCCACAGCCACGAACCTGGCCGAGGCGTTCAGCGGCATCGTCAAGGTCATCTCGTTCGAAGAAGAGGTGGTTCAGGAGGTCCACAAGGAAGAGAAGGCCGAGAACCTCCAGCCGCGGCCGCCGGTGGTGACCGTAATGGGGCACGTGGACCACGGCAAGACGAGCCTGCTCGATGTCATTCGCGAAGCCGACGTGGCGGGAGGCGAGGCGGGTGGCATCACGCAACATATCGGCGCGTACAAAGTTCCCGTGGACGGCAAGAGTGTGGTGTTCGTGGATACGCCGGGCCACGAGGCGTTCACGCGGATGCGGGCGCGCGGCGCGAAAGTGACCGATATCGTCGTGCTGGTGGTGGCCGCCGACGACGGCGTGATGCCTCAGACCCAGGAAGCCATTGACCACGCCAGGGCCGCCGGCGTGCCCATCCTGGTGGCCATCAACAAGATTGATAAGCCCGAAGCGCAGGTGGAGCGCGTGAAGCGGCAACTCTCCGACCGCGGGTTGATGCCCGAAGAGTGGGGCGGCGAGACGGTAGTGGTGGAGGTTTCGGCAAAAGAGAAGAAGAACATCGAAAAGCTGCTGGAAATGATCCTGCTGGTGGCCGAGATGCGCGAGCTGAAGGCCAACCCCAAGGCGCCCGCCGCCGGGACGGTGCTGGAGTCGCGGGTGGACAAGGGCCGCGGCCCGGTGGCCACGGTGCTGGTGCAGAACGGCACGCTGCACACCGGCGATGTGTTTATTTGCGGCGCGGTGTACGGCAAGGTCCGCGCGATGTTTGACGACCACGGCCGGACGGTGAAGCAGGCGGGGCCCTCCTCGCCGGTCGAGGTGCTCGGTCTGCAAGGCGTGCCGGGGGCTGGCGACCAGTTCCAGGTGGCCGACGAGGCCAGGGCCCGCCACATCGTCGAATACCGGCAGTCCAAGCTGCGCGAAGCCTCGCTGGCGCGGTCGGCCGGAGCGCGCATCACGCTGGACCAACTGCACGAGCAGCTCAAGGCCGGCGACGTGAAGGAACTGCCCATCGTCATCAAGGCGGACGTGCAGGGCTCGGTGGAAGTGCTTAGCGAGATGCTGCCGAAGCTATCCACCGAGCAGGTGAAGCTGAAGATCATCCACGCCAGCGTGGGCGCCGTCTCCGAGACGGACGTGCTGCTGGCCTCGGCCTCCAACGCCATCATCATCGCCTTCGGCGTGCGGCCGGAGCGCAAGGGCGCCGAACTGGCCCAGCAGGAAAACGTGGATATTCGCGCGCACACAATTATTTACGAGGTCAGCGACGAGATCAAAAAAGCGATCGAAGGGCTGCTGGCGCCGGTCTTCAAGGAGAACTTCCTGGGCCGGGCCGAGGTGCGGAATACGTTTCGCATCAAGGGCGTGGGCATGATCGCCGGCTGCTACGTGCAAGAAGGGATCCTGAAGCGCGATGCCGAAGTGCGCGTGGTCCGCGACGGCGTGGTGGCCTATACCGGGCGCATCAGCTCGCTGCGGCGGTTCAAAGAGGACGTGGGCGAGGTGCGCTCGGGCTTCGAGTGTGGCGCGAGCATCTCCAATTTCAACGACGTGAAAGTCGGCGACGTGCTCGAGTGCTTCAAGATGGAGCGCGTTGTCGTCGCCAGTGCGGACGTGCCCTATGAGACGCTCGGAGCCAAGGGGCGGTCCTGACCGTGCAGCTCAAGAGGGGCAACATTCTCGAGTGTTTCAACATCCAGAAACTGGCAGCCGGCGCCGCGTAGCGGAGTCCGAGCTCCCTGCGTTCCGCCGCCCGCCGCAACCACGAACATGCCCATCGGTCTGCTCACCCTGGAAATTCACCTCCCGGAAGCGCGCTCGCTGAAGGACAAGCGCCAAGTCCTGCGCAGCCTGAAAGAGCGGTTGCGCGGGCAGTTCAACGTGGCCGTTGCGGAGATGGACCACCAGGAGCTGTGGCAGCGCGCGGTGGTTGGAGTAGTTAGCCTGTCGGGCGAAGCCGCGCACCTGGAACAATCGCTCCAGGCGGTGGCGGCTGAGGCGGAGCGCCAGCTCGGACGCGCCCTGGTGTCGCAAGAGATCGAAATTTTCTGACGCGGAACTGCGGACAGCTCACCATGACCGTCGCGGGCCATCGCCACGAGCGCATCGCTGAAGAGATCCGTCACGAAATCAGCGCCATGCTGGCGGGCGAGCTGAAGGACCCGCGGCTGGCCGGCCTGGCGACCGTCACCGAGGTGCGCGTCTCGCCTGACCTGAAACAGGCGCGCGTGTACGTCAGCGTACTGGGCACCGGGGCCGAACAGACTTCGACGATCAATGGGCTGACTGCGGCGGCCGGCTTCATCCGTCACGAATTGACCGAGCGGCTGCAACTGCGCCGCGCGCCGGAGATGCACTTCGTGCTGGACCGCTCCGAAGAGTACGGCCAACGCATCGAGGAGCTCCTGCGCCAATCGAAAAAAGCTGAATCGACGGACGACTGACAAAAGAAGCTGGCTACTCTCCCGATGACTCGCCAACCCCAACCTCCGGCCTTTGACGGCGCGCTGGTGATTAACAAGCCGGCGGGCAAGACGTCGCACGACGTGGTGGAAGCGGTGCGCCACATCGTCGGCTTCCGTCAGGTGGGCCACCTGGGCACGCTCGACCCGCTGGCCACCGGCGTGCTGGTGCTGCTGCTCGGACGCGCGACGCGACTGGCGCAGTTCTACACCGGCCGGCGCAAGCGCTACACCGCGGCGGTGCGGTTTGGTTTTGCCACGGATACATACGACGCCGACGGCACTGCCCAAGGGCCGGACACCGCGCCGCAACTCGAGCGCGAGGCCGTCGAGCGGCTGGCCGCGCCGTTCCTCGGCCGCTTCTCGCAGATGCCGCCTCCCTACTCCGCCAAGAAAGTACACGGCAAGCCGGCGCATGAGCTGGCGCGCAAGAAAAAGCCGGTGGAGCTGAAGCCGGTGGAAGTGGAAGTGTACGAGTGCCGCGTTACTGGCGTGGAAGGCTCGATGGCGCGGCTGGTTATTGAGTGCGGGGCGGGCACCTACATCCGCGCGCTGGCGCATGAAATGGGCCAGCAGCACGGCGCAGGCGCGCACCTGGCGGAGATTGTACGCACGGCTGTGGGCGAGTTCACGCTCGACCAGGCGGTGGCGCTCGAAGAGCTGCAGCAAGCGGCGCAACAGGCGCGCCTGGGCGACTTCGTCCTGCCGCTCGCGGCACTGCTGCCGGACCTGCCGCGGGTCACGGTGTTGCCCGTGGTCGAGCGCCGCGTGCGCCACGGCACGCGCTTCAACGTCCAGATTGCGCAGATCCAGCCCGGGCGCGTGAACACGCCGCAGGGCGCGCCGGAGCAGCTCGATGGCGGCGACTGGAAGCCGGCGCGATTGCGCGTTTTCGGCCAGCAGGAGAAGTTGATCGCCATCGCAGAAGCGGTGGTGCCCCGCACGTACCAGCCGATTGTCGTCCTCGAAGCGGAACCGTAAGTAGTGTTCGCGGTCAGCCTTCAGCCCTCAGCTTTCAGCCTTCAGCTTCCAAAACAGAGTAAGACTGTAGAGCCTCATGACACTATTCGATGTCACTATCGGAGCCTGTAGGCTGAAGGCTGAAGGCTATTACTAAGGGCGGGAGGAGCCGCCTTCGCTGCCGGCGTAGATGGAGCGGTCG
>Ga0209108_10000686_pt1 | contig 18809 bp, 22 predicted proteins | sample Rifsed10ft1_FD_184003 | JGI IMG/M metagenome (GOLD analysis project Ga0209108, IMG submission 184003) | Soil microbial communities from Rifle, Colorado, USA - sediment 10ft 1 (version 2) | ecosystem: Environmental > Terrestrial > Deep subsurface > Rock core/Sediment | place: Rifle, Colorado...
TGGGCATCGATCAGCGCATGCCTCTCGATTGCAAACTGGGGCCAGGGGACATCGAACCCGGTGACCCTCACGATCGGGCCCTGAAGCTGGTAGAGAGCCTTCTCGGCTACCACCGCGGCCACCTCGGCAGCCACACCGGCTGATCCCTGGGGCTCCTGGACCAGGAGGAGCCGGCCGGTCCTGGCCACCGATTCGAGAACGGTCTCGCGGTCCCAGGGGAACAGGGTCCGCAGATCGATGACCTCCACCGAGGCATCCACCTGGGATGTCGCCTCGAGGGCCACGGGCACCATTCCCCCGTAGGTCACGAGCGTCAAGTCGGTTCCGGGCCTGCGGATCCGGGCCCGTCCGATGGGGAGGGTGAAGTGCTCGACCGGGACATCCTCCCTTCCTGCTCGGTAGAGGACCTTGGGCTCGAGGAAGATCACGGGGTCGTCGCCCTCGAGAGCCGCTGCCAGAAGCCCCTTGGCATCGGTGGGTGTCGAGGGGCAGATGACGACCAGCCCGGGTGCGTGCACGAAATACGCCTCGGGGGAGTCACAGTGGTGCTCATGCGCGCCGATGCCCGCGCCACTGGGAAAGCGGACGACCACCGGGACGCTCGAATTGCCCCGGGTTCGGTAGCGGAATCTCCCGAGATGGCTGACGATCTGATCGAAGGCCGGGTATACGAAGCCTTCGAATTGGATCTCGGCGACGGGCCGGGCGCCGGCCAGGGCCATCCCCACCGCGGTCCCGACGATTCCCGACTCGCTGAGAGGGGTGTCGATCACCCGCCCTTCTCCGTACCTGGCCTGGAGGCCGTCGGTGATCCGGAACACGCCGCCACTCGTGCCGACGTCCTCGCCGAGCACGATCACGTCGGGGTCTCGCTCCATCGCCTGGTCGAGGGCGGCGTTGATTGCGTCGGCCATTGTCCACGATTCGGTGGGGCCCGTGACTGGCTCATCATGACCGATGCTCCAGATCTCCTCCTTGCCGAATGAGGTCAGTTCTTCGCCGTGAGCCTTCTGCATCGAATGGAGCTGGTCGACGACATGACCTGGAATCCGATGGAACCCGTGTCGGATGGCATCGTCCCGACCGGGAAGGGGCTCCGCCTCGATGGACGCGATCGCTGCCTCCACCTGGTCGGCCGTCTCCTGGGAGACCTTCTCACCGACCCGCTCATCCCACTCACCGCGGTTTTCGAGAAAGCGCCGGAGACGCTCGATGGGGTCCCGTTGCTTCCATTTCTGCTCTTCCTCACGAGACCGGTAACGGGTCGGGTCGTCGGCGGTCGCGTGGGGCCCGTAGCGGTAGGTCATGGCTTCGATCAGGGTTGGGCCCTGACCCTTGCGGGCTCGTCGGACCGCGATCCGCGTCGCCAGGTACATCGCGATCGGATCCATCCCGTCGACCCGGAACCCGTCGAAGCCGTAGGCCGCCGCCTTCTGGGCGATTGTCTCAGACGCCGTCTGCTTCTCGTAGGGAACCGAGATCGCATAGAGGTTGTTGGAACAGATGAACACAGTCGGGGTCTTCCAGACCCCGGCGAAGTTCATGCCTGCGTGGAAGTCGGCCTCCGAGGTCGCACCGTCGCCGAAATAGACGGCGGTGACGGTGTCCTCTCCTCGGAGTTTGGTGACGTACGAGTACCCGACGGCATGAGGGAGCTGGGTGGCGATGGGAACGGTGACGATCCCCGTTCGGTACTTGTCCAGGTCCCAGCCGGCATTGGGCAGACCCTTCCAGTAAGCGAGCAAGACCTCGATCGGGAGGCCACGGGTCACCTCGACCGCGTGCTCCCGGTACGAGGGAAAGACGAAGTCGTCGGGCTTGAGGGCGAGTGCAGAGCCGATCTGGACCGCCTCTTGGCCCTCGAGCATGGCATAGGTCCCGAGTCTCCCCTGACGCTGCAAGGCGAGCATCCTCCGGTCGAGGGAGCGAGCCAGGACCATCCTCCGGTACATCTGCTGATAGAGCTCCGGGTCCAGCCCGGGGTCGTCACCAACCAGATCACCCTCGGCATCGATGATCCGAAGCAAGCGCTTTCTCGATTGTTCCGCAGTCTCGGTTGGGATGAGCGCCTCGAGACCACGACCCAGTCCGCCTCTCCGTGCCAATGCCTGCTCCTCCTCCTCTCAACCGTTGGGATGATCCGCTACTCGAATGACGGTAGGCGATGCTACGTCGTGGCCTCAAGACCGCCGATCATCCGAGCCTTACCCCCTCGATTCTGCATTTTGGGGCTGCCGCTAACGTCATGGGATGCCCACCTTCCGCAAGGACCTGGCGGGGATCGGCGCCTACGTCCCAGGCCGCCCGATGGAGGATCTCGCCGGCAAGATGGGGATCGCTCCTGGGCAATTCGTCATGCTGGCCTCGAACGAGAGCCCGGACGGCCCATTTCCAGGTGTGATCGAGGCCGCGACCGGGGCCCTGCCCAGGTCGCATCGCTATCCCGACAATGACGCCACTGTCGTCTCCGCCGCCCTCTCCGAATGGCTCGAGGTGCGAGCCGATCATTTGTGGCTGGGAGCAGGCAGTGTCGCCCTGTTGGCGAACATCGCCCTGGCCGTGGGCGGGCCGGGGACCAGCGCAATCCTCGCCTGGCCCTCGTTTGTCATGTATCGCACAGTCTCCCGGTGGGCGATGACAGAGACAGTGGAGGTCCCCCTGACTCCCGATCTCCTCCACGACGTCGAAGCCATGAGTGCGGCCATCCGTGATGACACGGCCGTGGTCTATCTGTGCAACCCGAACAATCCCACGGGGACCATCCTCACCGGTGATGCCATCGAATGGCTCGCAGCCACGGTCCCGGACCGGGTTCTGGTCGTGGTTGACGAGGCGTATCACGACTTTGTCACCGATCCCTCCTATCGGACTGCCCTGCCACTGGCCATCGAGCGCCCCAACGTCATCGTGCTCAGGACTTTCTCGAAGATATTCGGCCTCGCCGCCCATCGCATCGGTTACGCGGTTGGCCAACCCGGGACCATCGCCGAGCTGCGCAAGACCCAGATTCCGTTCAGCATCAGTGAGGTGGCCCAAGCAGCGGCAACCGCTTCGCTCCGGGATGCGGCCGAGCATCGGCGCCGCGTTGAAGCAAATGCCGTCGGTCGTCATCACCTGTTAGGGGTTCTCGAGGAGCGGGGACTGCTCCACAGCGAAAGCCACGCCAACTTCGTCTACCTGCGGATCGGCGACGATTCGCTGGCGGTGAGCGATGAATTCATGCGACGTGGGGTCATCATCCGGCCTTTGTCCCGCGGATGGCTTCGGGTCACGGTTGGCAGCGATTCGGAGAACAAGAAGTTCGTGACGACGCTCGACGAGGTGCTGGCTCGCTGAGCCGGACAGAACCGGCGCGAAGGGTGCTTTTCTTGACCAGAATCGACGGGTAGGGACCTTTCTCCTTTCGCAAATGGACGCACACCGAATCGCCGCCGAGGCATCCCGCCTTCTTCCCCTGGCCCGCCAGGTCCTCGAGCGGTACCCGTTCGAGGTGAGGGAGCTGGAGCATCTGACGACTCACTCCAACGTGATGTATCGAGTGGTCACAAGTGACGGGAGGCAACTGGTGTTGAGGGTCGGTGATCCGTTCGGCAACTCCCGAGTCAACATCGAGTACGAGGTCGACTGGCTTTCGGCTTTGAATCGGCAAACCGACCTCGACGTGGTGAACCCGATACCGACCGGCTATGGGGCATTGATCGTCGATGCCCGCGAACCCGAGAGCGATCTGACCCGACCCTGCGTGCTCTTCTCCTGGGTCCCGGGAGCGCCTCTCGCGGAAGGCTCGGGGGCTTTCGGGTACCGCCTTCTCGGAGCCATGTGCGCCTCGCTTCAGGCGCACGGGAAGACCTGGAAACCAACAAACCCAGAAGGCATGAGGAGGTGGGACCGCATCTTCTATTACGACAAGGGTCTGGACCCGATCATCATCTACGACTCCCGCTTCGACCATCTCTTCAGCCCTGGGAGGCGGACGATCATCGACAAGGCGGGCGAGGCTGCCACCAACGTGATCAACGCCTCATGGGAGGCGGGCTCGCCTCAGGTCGTGCATGGCGACCTGCACGAATGGAATGTGCATACCGTGCGGACCAGGCTTTATGCGTTCGACTTCGAGGACGTGATGATCGCCCTCCCGGCACAGGACGTCTCGGTTTGCCTCTACTCGTCCCGAGCCAACGTTCGGGCTACCGACATCCAGACCGCCTTCCGCAAGGGTTTCGAGGAGATAGCGCCCTGGCCGATCGAGGATCACGAGCAGCTGGACGGCTTTCATGCCGCGAGGCAGATCATGCTCATGAATTATGCGGCGCGCACCCTGCCCATGGGCGAGACCGAGCAATATCTGAGCCAGGTCATGCCTTGGCTGGCGAGATACGCAGCCAGATACGGCTGAGCGATGCGTTTCGCCGACCGCCGGGAAGCAGGGGCCCTGCTCGGGCAGGCGGTCGTCGAGGGGAATCCGCTGGCGCCCTTGGTCGCAGCCCTGCCCCGAGGCGGGGTTCCGGTGGGGTTCGAGGTGTCCCGTGTGCTGGGGTGTGATCTGGACGTCCTGGTCGTGAGAAAGGTCGGAGTCCCCTTCCAGCCCGAGTTGGCGATGGGTGCCGTGGGCGAGCGGGGAGTGGTGATCGAGAACCGTGAAGTCATGAGAGCGGCCCACATCTCCGAACGGGTATTCGAAGCGGTGGTTGCAGCCGAGACGGCCGAACTGGAAGCCAGAGTCAGGATCTATCGAGAGGTGGCGGAGCCGATCGACCCCGCCGGGAGGACTGTCATCATCACTGACGACGGTCTGGCCACCGGCTCATCGGCACTGGCCGCCATCGAGGTGGCCCGCGCCGGCGGGGCCCTCGCGGTGTGGGTGGCGGTACCGGTCGCCCCCGCCGACTCGATTCATCGGGTAGAGGCTGTGGCCGATCAGTTGATCGTTCTCCATCGACCGCATCGATTCATGGCGGTCGGAGCCTGGTACCGGGATTTCTCTCAGACGAGCAACGATGAGGTTCGCGACCTTCTGCGGCGGTCCCGAGAGGGTGGCTAGCGTGCCTGGACTGCGAGATCTGGAGGATCAGTGCCTGCGTTGGAGAAGTTCTGCAGTATCGACGCCGGTCTCGGGATGCGGATCCTGAGCAAGGCCCCCCAAGGAATGAGGATCGACTTTCCGTTCGAGGGTGTCGCCACTGGGCCGCACTGGGAGGGCCAGCGTCCGGTGATCGGAATCGATCATGCCACCGTCCGCGAGGACGGGAACATGGACCTGGTCATCTTCGGGGTGATCGGGGAAAAAAGGGATTCCGTGGCCTATACCGCGTGGGGCGTCTCGATCGCCAATCCCGATCAGTCCGCCGATCCCAAGGAGTTGATCACCTTTCAGACCGGCAACGAGGATCTGGCTTGGCTCAACACGGAGATCGGTGTCGCCCTCGGCCATGGCGAGTCGGGGCGGCTCACCCTGGAGGTCTATCTGGTCAAGCCTTGAGGACTCGAGTCTCGAGCTCTCCGAGTCGGGACTCTGGCTTGTGACTTGTGACCTGGGACTTTTGACTCGAGACTTGAGACCTTTCGCTAGTAATGATGGGTTCTTTCGGGGTTTTCGCCTAAGGTGGCCCAATGTCGCTCAGCGACGGGCCCAATCGTCGACCCACAAGGAGGGGCCGTGAACAAATCCGAGATGGCGGACAAGCTTGCCGACAAGGCAGACGTCTCGAAGGCGAAAGCCGCCGAGATCATTGATGTCATCTTCTCCACCAAGGATGGCGAAGGCATAATCGCCGTGGAGCTCGATGCCGGCCGCAAGGTGAATATCACTGGGTTCGGCAACTTCAGCCTCAAGTCCCGTTCGGCACGCATGGGCCGCAACCCCGCAACCGGGCAAACCATCACCATTCCGGCGAAGAAATATGCGCACTTCGCCGCATCGAAAGGTCTCAAGGATCGCGTGGCCCTCTGAGAGCCTTCTTTCCGGGAGTTTGTTGGGCCCCGCCTCTGGCGGGGCCCATTAATTTGGGGCACAGATGATTTCCGAGCACTGGACTCCGCCACTGGCCATCGCTCATCGGGGAAGCCGACACCTGTGGCCGGAGAACACGATGGAAGCGTTTTCCCAGGCGGTGGCGCTGGGTTTCAGGTTCCTGGAGACCGATCTGCAGGTGACTGCCGACGGTGTCCTGGTCTGCATTCACGATGACACAGTGGATCGGACCACCGATGGCACCGGCGCTGTCAATAGCTTCGGCTTCGACGAGTTGGCGGCCCTCGACGCCGGATTCCGCCACAACACCGAGGGGAGGCATCCGTTTCGAGGACGGGGTCTGAGTATCCCCAGTCTCGAGGAAACGGTCACCGCCCTGCCCGAGGTCTCCTTTGTCGTGGATCTGAAAGGGGAGGGCCAGGTGCAGTTGCTCGCCGACCTGATCGAGAGACACTCGCTTCACGATCGTTTGATCGTGGGCTCCTTCTCCGATCAGCGGCTGGTGGAGTTCCGCAAGGCCACCGAGGGCCGGGTTGCCACCTCCACCGGGCCCATGCTGAGCCGGATGTGGCTGTTGACCTCGAGGGTGGGGAGGGGAGCCGGGGGCGAAGCCAGGGCCCTGCAATTGCCGACCCAAGTGAGAGGTGTCAAGGTGGTCGACGAGAAGTTGGTGGACACCGCCCACGCCCACGGTCTCCACGTTCACATCTGGACCGTGAACGATCCGGTGGAGATGGAAGGCTATCTCGATCTGGGAGTTGATGGAATCATCACCGATCGACCCGATCTGCTCCGGGATGTGCTGATCTCCAGAGGGCAGTGGACGTCCTGAGCCCGACTCATGGAGCGAAACTGACTCGGCGTCGTACCATCAGGCGAGATGCTCCGGATCGCCGCCTTCGTCCTCTTGGCAGCCGTCGACATAGGTGGGGGTTTCGGCAACGCCAGCGCAGAGGTCATCTCCCTCACGGACGAGTCGATGGAGGTCGAGATCCAGGTCGAAGTCCAGGGCACGGTCGATGCTGTTGTCGTTCATTTCGCACTTTCCGGGGAGGATCCAGTGACTCTTCCCCTGGTCTCGAGGGGAGGTGGGGTGTTCGGCATCACGACAGAGCTGAAGCCCGCCAACTACCAGGTCGTATTCGAGACCCTCGGTGACGTCTCGATCCAGTCCCAGCCGGTGGCCATCGCTGACCTTGGAGCCGAGGTCACGAGCACGTCGGGCCCTGCCACCAGCAGCACCGAGGGCGGTTTCAGCAGTGTGACGCAAGGATGGGGCTGGCTGGCGTTGGCTTTCGGAGCGGCGTCGCTCGCCGCTCTCGCTTTTTGGGCCCTCGGGGGCGGGAGGGACGATCAGGGTGTGGCTCCAGGGCTCGAAGCCGATGTGGAGGAGACCCTTACGGCTGAGCCGGCCGGTGACGATCAGTCCTCGATCGGCTCCACTCCCGACCCCTGAGCCTTGGCCATGGCCCGGGCCTCCTCAATGCGCCGGCTGTTCAAGTTGGGAATCGCATAGAAGAGGAGGAGCAGGTGGACCACCGCCGCGAAGAGGAACGGCGTCCGCAGCGCCCATTCCCGACCGGCAATCGGCGCAGTGATTGCCACGATCGCACCGCCCAGGACTGAGCCGATCGGCATCATCCCCCAGCCGAAGAACCGGTAGACGGCGTTGACCCTTCCCAACAGGTGGTCGGGGATCAGAGCCTGACGCAGCGAGACAGTGATCACGTTCCACAACACCGAGACCAGGGACATCACAGCTATGGCTGACCACACCACCAGACTCGATGAGGTCAGGCCGGTGATCAGGAGGGTGAGGGCCAACACCCACAGCGTGAGGAATAGTGATCTGCCCTGCCCGATTCGTTTCGAGATGGCGGCGGAGAAGAACGAGCCGATTACCGCACCGGCCGCACCGGCCGTCATCAGCACCCCGAACCCGGTTGCGTCGACGTCGAGGATCTCCTGTGCGAACAACACGTAAGTGGCGTATGCCAGGCTGAACATGGCATTGGTCACCCCGAGCGAGATCGCCATCGGTCGGAAAAGCGGGTGATGCCAGAGCCAGCGCACGCCCTCTTTCATCTCGGCCAGGAAGGAAGGTCTCTCTGGGGGCTGTGATGTGTCCTTCCTAGCCCGGAACTGACCGCTGATCATGAACAGAAGCGCGGCAGCCACGCCAAAGGATCCAGCGTCGACGAAGAAGGGAATCGAGAACGCGATGGCGAGCAAGAACCCTCCGACGGGCGGGCCTACGAACGAGTTCATCACCTGTTCTGCCCCCCACAACCGCCCGTTGGCCTTCTCCAGATTCTCCGATTCGACGATGGCGGGCATCAGGGTTTGTGCCGAGTTGTCGCGCAGGACCTCGGCCGTCCCGAGAAGGAGGGATGCGACGTAGATCATCACCAAAAGCAGGGTCGAGCTCGCGGGGAGGGCCGCGGTCCCCGCGCCGATCGCCTCCGGGGTGGCCAGCTGGTCCTGGACGCCAAGAACCGTGAAGGCGACACCCAGGGTGATGGCGAACCTGATGACATCCATCCAGGCCACCAGTTTTCGCCTGTCGACCCGGTCGGTGATTACTCCCGCCGGAAGGGTGAACACCAACCAGGGGAGACGGGTGGCGACCGCCACCAGGGCGATCTCAACCGGATCGCGGGTTACTGCGGATGCCAGCCAGGGATAGGCGATGAACGCCACACCGTCCCCGAGGTTGGAGACGACCGATGCGGTCCACAGCTTCCAGTAGTTGCGGCCCAGGGGCGTGCTCATTTCCCTTCCTTGGGATCGGGGAGATGGGGTCGATCGGTGGGGTAGAGAGCGACCAGAAGGCCGAAGGTAGTGTCCCCGCCTCTCTCCTCGCCGACGAATTCCTGAGACAGCTCGCCCAGTCGCAACGCCCATTCCCTGGCCCGCTCATTGGGGATCCGGGCGTGGCGAAGGGTGCTGATCATCGTGTGATGGATCAGTTCCTCCTCACCTTGGGCTGCCTTGGCGTATTCGGATGCCGCCGAGGTCAGGAAGTAGTCCGGGGAAACCACCAGGTCCACGTCCACCTTCGGCGTGAGCAGATAGGTGCGAGCGGTTCGGCCGTAGTACTTGGCTTCGATCGCCCTCACTTTCTTGGTTCGCACCACCCGGATGAGTCCTGCTTGCTCGAGCACAGCGACGTGGTGCCCGACGGTCCCTTTTGGCTTCTCCAATACGACCGCCAGCTCGGTGATCGTGGCTGCCCGCTCCAGGAGGAGATCGACGATGCGGAGACGGGTTTCCTCGAAAAGGGCCCGGAATTGCTCAGGGCTTTGGAATGCCAGCGTCTCCTCCAGCTCATAACCCGGTGCTGAATGTTTGGTCATTCCCGTATGGTCGAATATTCCGGACCATCTGTCAATCGCTTAGTTTGAGGTCATGGTCAGAATCGCCGCGGTAGCCGATGCAGGCGGCATCGCCAGGGTCCACATCGCTTCCTGGCAGGTGGCCTACGAGGGTGTCTTCAGCCACGACTTCCTCGGCTCTCTCGATCTCGACGTCCGCACCGGGTGGTGGGAAGCGCTCCTGCTTCGTGGCCAGAGGATCACTTTCGTAGCCGATACCGAGGCCGGCGTGGCCGGCTTCTGTCTGATCGGCCCTTCCGGCGATGCCGGCTGGGGCGAGATCTTCGCCATCTACGTCGATCCCGCTCATTGGGGCCAGGGGCTGGGTCGGGCCCTGTTGGCCGCAGGAGAGCGACAGCTTGCCGAAGACCGCTTCGAAAAGGCCTTGCTCTGGGTGCTGGAGAGCAACCAGCGTGCCCGTGATTTCTACGAGCGTCAGGGTTGGGTCAGGGGACGGCGGATCCGGCTGGAGGCGATCGGGGGAACCGAGGTCACCGAGGTTCGCTACGAGAGGGGTCTAGAGCCTCCCTGACCGTGTCGAGGTCGGACCGGTAGGTGACCTTGATGTTGACCGCCTCCCCGTCTACGGCCGCAATCCTGAGATCACTGAACCCACGGACCACGTCCGCGGTGTCGTGACCCTCGAAGCCACTGGCGGCCGCCGCCCGGTAGGCCAACCGCAGCTCCGGGCCCCGGAACACCTGAGGCGTTTGCGCTACCGCCGCGTGGGGCACCGGGCGAAGATCGGAGCGGCGGACCAGAAGCCGGGAGGGCGGCATCACCGGCACCGCACCGCCTGTTTCGGCTGCGGTGTCGAACAGGAGCCCGATCAACTGGGGAGATATCAGGGGCCGGGCACCGTCGTGGATCCCGATCAGCTGGACGTTGGCGGGCAAGGCGCCGAGGCCGGCCAGCTCGCTCTGGGTCCGGGTTGGCCCTCCCCGCACCACAGTCACCCCGGGAAGGACCACCTGGAGAGCATCGGTCTGGTCGTCACGGCAGACGAGGACGCAGACATCCACCATTGCGGCGACCGCGGCGACGGTGTGAGCAACCAACGGCAGGCCCGCAATCGGTTCCATCAGCTTGTCGCTACCGAATCGGGAACTGGCTCCCCCGGCCACGACGATCATCGCCCGTCCCGACATCGACGACGAGGGTACTTTGGTCACGTGATCGACATCCTGGCGTTGCGCAAGCTGGTCGAGACAGGGAAGCCACGTGTGGTCGTCGAAGCCGGCGGCCGGGTCGTCGACCGCGAGGATCTACCCGAGGTCGGTTCGGCTGCTCTGATCACCGGGCCTCTGACCGACGCGGTGAAAGCGGTCGAGGGTGGACTCGTCCAGGAATCGCTGGATCGAGACTCATTGTGGTCGATCGAAGGTCTCGTCCTCAGCCGTGAGGTGTTGTTGGCCCTTGATGAGGGTTTGACCACAGCCGAGGAGTTGATAAGCGCCGTCACCCGGGCCGGGTTCGAATGGCAGTTGATCAGCTCTTCTTCTTCCTCGTCCTGATCGCCCAGTAGGTGAGGGCGGCCACCCCGCCGGCGACGGCTACCCCGGGCGCCGTCTTGCCTGCCATGCGGTCCCGGATGGTCACCGCCGACTCGAAATGCCGGAGCTCCCAGCCCCGCTCGATTGCGATCTTCTCCAACTCGCTGTCCGGATTCACCACGACTGCGTGGCCCACCGCCTCCAGCATCGGGATGTCGGTCATCGAATCGGAGTAGGCGTATGACTCACTCAGGTCTATGCCCTCGGACCTCGCCATTTCGATCATGGCCTCCGCTTTGGCAGGACCGTAGGCATAGAGCTCGATCGTGCCCGTGTAGCGGTCATCATCCCCGACCTGGGTCCTGGTGGCGATCACATCGTCGATGCCCAGATAGCGACAGAGGGGCCGGACGATCTCTTCGGGGCTGGCCGAGATCACAACGACTCTTCGCCCCGCCCGGCGATGGCTGTCTATCAGGGCGAGAGCCTCGGCGTAGGCCAGAGGAGCCACCACCCCGTCGACCGTCTCCTCCACCAGCGACACAACCTCCTGGCGAGACCAACCTTTGGTCATGGCGGCCAACTCGTCCTTGACCCTGTCCAGCTGGTCGTGGTCGGCCCCGAATGACTGGTAGTAGGCCTGGGCGATGGCCGCCTTGGCGAGGGCCCGTCGGCTGAGAAACCCGGCCTTGTACAGAGGTTTGGTGAAGGCGAGCGTCGACGATTTGGCAATGATCGTCTTGTCGAGATCGAAGAATGCGGCCGCGCTCACTGCGGGTCAAGTTAGTTGGTGCCCCATTGTGTTCCGGGCGACAGGGGTCTTGTGACAGAGAAACGAGACCTATAGGTTCGGCCCGATGGAGGGGGTGGGGAGACGGGGTGTCATCGGGGTCGAGTCGCCCGACCCGGTGCTTTCCTTGTTCGGAGCACTGGGGCTTGGCGCTTCGGCCGGCACTGCGCTGGTGGTCGACATGGCCAAAGGGTTGGTCTTGGGCACCGATCGCACCCTCGCCGATCTTCTCGAGGATGGGCCGGCATTGCATGAGCTCAGCCCGGCCCGATCCGGGGTGGCCGTCATCTCCGCCGGGACCGTCGACGTAGTCGCAGGATTGCCAATCATCGAACGGCTCGCCGCCAACTGGCCGGCGGTGGTGGTGAGATGCTCCGAGGACGCCTGGCCGGGCCCGACGGTCCCGGTGCGCCCGCTGTTGCCCGGGCTGTTGGCACCGACCGCGGTTATCCCGGCGGTGTGGCAGACCGTTGTCGGTGGAGTCCGTCCCCCTGGGCCAGGGCCGGTGTTGCCCAGGATCGGGCCCCGGAGCGCCCGCAATCTCCTCTCGGGTCGTCTGCCCACGCACGGGCGATGGCTTCGGGTTTGGGGGAAGGTTTGGGAGATGCCGTGGGCGTGATCGAGCGGGTAGCCGGCCAAATCGCATCCGGTTCCGTTCCAATGCGTCGCGCCGATGTCGCCGCGGAGGCTGAACGCCGGCTTCGTCTCGCCGCTCCCTATCGTGCCGGCCAACTGACCGGAGCCGTCGTCGATCGGGTCCTTGGCCTGGGCCCGCTCGAACCGCTGTTGCGGGACCCCGAGGTCACGGATGTCCTGGTCAATGGCCCAAAGGAGGTGTGGGTCGATCGACGAGGCGAGCTGAGTCGTGCCGATGCCTCCTTTGCGAGCAACGAGGAGCTCTTGGCGGCGGTCGAGCGTGTGATCGCCCCTCTCGGTCTTCGCATCGATCGATCGTGTCCGATGGTCGATGCCAGGCTTCCCGATGGGAGTCGTCTCCACGCTGTGACGCCCCCTGCTTCAGTCGACCACCCGATCGTGGCGATCCGGCGCTTCTCCCAAGCCGTGATTTCGTTGGAGGCCCTCGTCTCTCTCGGAACGGCCTCCGAAAGCCAAGCTATGACACTCGCCGCGGCGGTCCGTTCGCGGAAGACGATCATCGTTTCGGGTGGGACGGGGGCAGGAAAGACCACTCTGCTCAATCTCCTGGGGAGCCTCATCCCGGACACCGAGCGGGTGGTGACCATCGAGGATGCTGCCGAGCTGAGACTTCCCGGCCATGTTGTCCGGCTGGAGGCCCACCCTCCCAATGCCGAGGGGGCCGGGGAGATCACGATTCGGTCGCTGTTGAGGTCGGCCTTGCGGTTGCGACCCGATCGGATCATCGTCGGCGAGGTGAGGGGCCCCGAGGCGCTGGACCTGGTGTGGGCGCTCAACACCGGGCATCGCGGATCGCTCTCCACGGTGCACGCCAACTCGCCCGAAGAAGCGTTGTGGCGTCTCGAGACGCTGGCGCTGTCCGCCGGCGACACCTCGGAAACCACGGTTCGCCGCCAACTTCATGCTGCGGTGGATTACATCGTGCAGATCGAACGCACCGGGCCGGAGCGTCGAATTCGGGCCCTCGCCACGGTGGGATCCAACGGTGAGATCGGAGACGACCTGTGATCGGGGCCCTACTGGTGGGGTGGGGCGTCCTTTCCGGAGTCGATCACCGCCGAACCGTGCTGCTGCTCTCGGTGCTCCTGGTCCCGGTCCCGGTCGCCGGTCTGATCGCGGTCCATGTCTGGCGAGCTCGTCCCCGGACTTCGACCCGAGCTGCGGTTTTCTGCGAGGCGGTGGCCGGTGAGCTGCGATCGGGAGCGTCGCTGAGGTATGCCCTGGAACGAGCGGCGTCCTCGGTGGGAGCACCGGCCCTGGAGCAGATGAGTCGTGAGGGGGCATCGCTTCCCGATCTCGCTGACGCTGCCAAGCAGGAATTCGAGGAGATCGGGGTCGAGGTCGCCGCTGTCATCGAGCGACTCTCCTGGCTGGGCTCGCCTGCTGCCTCGCTCTTCGACGAGATGGCGGTCCTGGCGCTGGCTCAGGTCGAAGTGGCCCATGAGGTCGCCTCCGCCACCGCCCCCGCCCGGGCGACCGGAGCGGTCCTCCTGCTGGTGCCTCTGATTGCCATCGGTTCGGTCACCATGAACGGGCGGGTAGGTGGTTACCTCTCGACCTCGCCCCAGCGAGTTTCTGCGGTCATCGGGTTGGCTCTGGTCCTCCTGGGGATCGGGGTTGCCGGGTCGATTGTGAGGAGGGCGCGGTGATCCTCATCGTCCTGGGCTCCGTTGGCTTGATCTTGGGAGGCCCCGGGCTCGCGCTTGGTGTTGTGGCGGTGTCGATTCTGGGCTCGGTCCGGAGACACAAACGCCCGACTCCACCGATCAGACCGGTGTTGTTGGTGTTGCTGGTCGAACTACGGGCCGGGCGATCGACTCTCGCCGGTCTGCAACAAGCCGCCGCGGTATTCCCACAGCATCGCGAGCTGACGCGGGCGGCGCGCCTGGCCACCGTCAAAGGGCTCACGGCTGCCGTTGAAGAGTGTCATGGAGATATCCGCGCCCTGGTAGCCCAGCTGGCCCGAGCGCAGAGATCGGGATCGGCGGTGGCCGACACTGTCCGCTCGCTACTCGACGCCGATATCGCTGCTGAGCGCACCCGGCGCCTGGAACGAGCGAGGTCCCTTCCGGTCAGGCTGATCATCCCCATCACCCTTTTGGTGCTCCCGGGCATGGTGATGCTCCTCTATGCCCCATCTCTACTCCGGCTGTTCTCCGAACTGTCGGGGCCACTGTCATGAGCTCCGCACTTCTCCCCGTACCGGTCGGTCACCGGATTGGAAGGAGAGCCAATGGCTCGTTTTTGGGCATGGATGGTCGCCAAGGGAAACGACCGAGGTCAGGGCACTGTCGAGTACTTCCTGGTGATCCTGGCCGCAACCGCTCTGGCGATCGTGGCGTTGAAGTGGCTTCAGTCGGGAAGCGGGGGTGGTCTTCTTGGTGGCCTGTTCGGCAAGGTCATCGATTGGGTCGCCGGCAAGTTCTGATCGAGCAGGGCTCGGCAACCGTGGAGTTCTTCCTGGTGCTGCCGTTGGTGGTGCTGGTTGCGGTCGCTTCGATCCAGGTGATCGGCATCGCCCAGGCACGGCTCGATCTGCAGGCAGCCGCACGTGACGGGGCGAGAGTGGCCGCGACCACACCCGACCCCTCGCGAGCCGTTGACTCGGTGATGGCCGCCCTGCCGCCAGAGGTTCGGGAGAGAGCCAGGATCTCTGTGGAGCGCCCCGATCGGGTCGGTGTTCCGGCCCGGGTCACGGTCCGGCTGCACCACCTGTTGGGGGTGCCCTTTCCTGCGGGCATGGGGGTGGATCTCACGGCCACGGCATCGATGCGCACCGAGCGGTGAGATCGGAGCGGGGAGGGATGACGGTTCTCGTCATCGGGTGGGTGGCGGTCATTGCCACGGTTGGTGTGGCCGCCACCTCGGTCGGGTCCCTGTTCGCGGCCAGAGAGCAGGCCTACACGGCGGCGGAGGCGGCAGCGCTGGCCGCCGCGGTGGCCACCTACCCACCGGCCGGGCCCGGATTGCCCGTGGCCCTTGCCGCCGAGTACGCGGCGCGCAATGGGTCGCGGTTGGTCTCGTGCCGGTGCCAGGTCGACCTGTCGATTCGACCGAGGACGGTCATGGTGACAGCGGCAAGGGAAGTAGATGTCCCGATCTTCGGCCGGGTGACGGTGCAAGCGTCGGCACGTTCCGAGTTCGATCCCGGTTTGTGGCTTGGCGAGTGATGCGACAATTGCCGGATGCCGGCGAGGACCACCCGGGCGACGGCCGCCCTTGACCGTCTTGGCGTTCCGTATGTCCTTCATCGGTACGTGGTGGCCGAGAAGGTCGGGGATGGGTATGGGGAGGCGGTGGCGGCCGCAATCGGCCTCCCTGGAGCCCGGGTCTTGAAGACCTTGGTGGTCGAGGTCGACGGGACCCCCGTGGTGGCGGCGGTCCCGGTGACCGCTCGTCTCTCAACCCGGCTACTGGCGAGAGCCTCAGGAGGCAAGCGGGCCGAGATGGTGGCGCCCTCCGTTGCCGAGAGACTGACCGGATACGTGACCGGTGGGATCAGCCCGTTCGGTCAAAAGCGCCGGTTGGACCTCTACGTCGACTCGTCGGTCCTCGGCCATGACACGATCGCTGTCTCCGGTGGGGCGCGTGGGATCCAATTGGAGGTTTCGCCTCAAGATCTGATCCGGGCCACCAAGGCCACCGTCGCCGCACTCGTCGACGACATCAACCGCCGATAGGCTCCCCGGCGATGGCAAGTCGTCTCGACCATCTCCGGATGCTTGCCGAGCTGGCGAAGCTGACCGCACTCGATGAGGGGAGCCCTCAGGCCTTCCGGGTCCGCGCCTACGAGAACGCCATGCACGGGCTGGAGGGTTACTCGGGCGAGATATCGGGTCTGGACAAGGGACAGCTCACCGAGATCAACGGGGTCGGCCCCTCGACCGCCGACAAGATCCTCGAGTTCGAGAGCACCGGGCGGGTTGCCAAGCTCGACGCCCTGAGAGAGAAGTACCCGCCGGCCTTCGTCGAACTGACCAAGATCCCCGGTCTCGGCCCGAAGACCCTCAAACTCCTCCGCAGCGAATTGGGTGTCGAAGACATCGATGGCCTGCGAGCCGCCATCGACGAGGAACGTCTGCGTGACCTCCCGGGGATGGGGAAGACCTCTGAGGAGAAGATCGGGCGGGCCATCGAACGTCTCGGCCTCCATGGCAAGGATCGGCGCACCCCTCTGGTCGAGGCTCTGCCCCTGGCCCGGGCCCTCGCCGCTCGGCTCGGCGGCCTCGCTTCGGTCGCTTCCGCCGTGCCCTGCGGCTCGGTGCGTCGCTTCGCCGAGTCGGTGGGCGACATCGACATCGTTGTCGTGACCGATGACCCGGTTTCGATCGCAAGCTTCGTGCGGGAGATGCCCGAGGCGGCCGAGGTGATCGGGTCGGGGGAGACCAAGATCTCGTTCCTGACCCGTGAAGGGATGCAGGTCGACGTCCGATTGGTGACCCGGGAGCAGATGGGCTCTGCTCTCCTCTATTTCACCGGGTCAAAGGCCCACAACATCGCCCTTCGCCAACGAGCCATCGAGCGAGGTTGGCTGCTCAGCGAGTACGGGCTGTTCGAGGAAGAGCGCCTCGTCGCTTCGACCACCGAGGAGGAGATCTATGAGGCGTTGGGCATGGAGTACGTTCCGCCACCGCTCCGTGAAGGGACCGGTGAGGTGGAAGCGGCCGCCGGCTCCGGTCTGCCTGCTCTGATCGCACGCGAGCAGATAAAGGGCGATCTTCACTATCACTCGACCCGATCGGGCGACGGGCGGTCCTCATTGGAAGATATGATCGAAGCCGCGGTTGCCGGCGGTTACCAGTACGTGGCATTCACCGACCACGGCGAGGACCTGGCGATCAATGGCTCCACCCGGGAGGAGATGCTGGCGCATCGAGACCGGATGCGAGCCCTTCAGGAGCACCATCCTGAACTTCGGATCCTCTTTGGCTGCGAGCTCAACATAGGACCCAACGGGGAGCTCGACTATGACCCCGATTTCCGACTCGAGTTCGACTATTGCGTGGCGTCGATCCACTCCCATTTCGAACTATCGCAGTCGGACCAGACCGCCCGCATCCTCACCGCGCTGGCGGACCCAGCCGTCAACGCCATCGGGCACCTGTCGGGGCGCTACATCGGGAGACGGCCCGGCGTTGAGCTGGACATCGACGCGGTGCTCGAAGGGCTGGCGGTCACCGGGGTCGCCCTCGAGATCAACGGGGCGCTCGACCGTCTAGACGCCTCCGCGGAGGTGGCGAGGCTGGCCATGGCTCGAGATGTGGACTTCGTGATCGACACCGACTCCCATCATGTCTCGGATCTGGTGCGGATGAATTACGGGGTGGAGTACGCCCGGAGGGGGTGGGTCACCACCGATCGGGTCATCAACGCCCAACCCGTCGACGATTTCATGGCCTGGGTGGGGCGACGCCGGGGCTGAGCCTCCACCTCCTCCGTAATTGGGACGCTCAGGGGTCATATGCGGACCTGTAGATCCCAATTACGGATGGGGAGCATCGGTCCTTGTAATTGCCGTGTGGGGACGGAAAGCTATGCCCCCTGGCGACGACCCTGAAGGAGACCCACGAGGTGGCCGACACCTTTGTCCTCGATACCTGTGTCCTGCTCGCCGACCCCCAGTCCCCGCTCCGATTCGATGAACACGACGTGGTGCTGCCGCTCGTGGTCATCGAGGAGTTGGATCGGAAGAAGACTCGATTGGACGAGGTCGGCGCCAACGCTCGAGCCGCGATCAGGCTCATCGAGGAGCTCGGAGCGTCTCGAAATGGTGGGATGCGCGAACCGGTCGCGCTGCCCGGCGGCGGCACGCTGCGTATCGAGCTCAACGGGATCACCTCGGAACGTCTGCCTGCGGCCCTCGATCCCCAGACTCCTGACCACCGCATCCTTGCCACCTGTCTCAACCTCGTGGAGAGGACTCCGGCCGTCCTGGTCACCAAGGATGCGGCTCTTCGGATCAAGGGCGCCCAACTCGGGGTGGCAGTCCAGGACTACCGGGCCGACACCGTGCCTGTGGAGCAGCTCCACTCCGGGCTTGTGGAGCACGCCACCGAAGGCGAGGTCATCGACCGTCTCTTCGACGAAGGCAAGATCGAGCTGGAGGGGATCGAGGCCGAGGTCAATCAGTTCCTCATCCTCAAAGCCGGGGCTTCGAGATCAGCCCTGGCGCGGGTGATCCAGTCCGACCCGAGTGTGATCGTGGAGCGGGTCCCGACCCACGTCCGGGCCTTCGGTGTCGAGCCGAAGAATGTCCGTCAGACTGTGGCGCTGCATCAGCTCCTCGACCCCGACATTCCTGCGGTGTCGGTGATGGGCATGGCGGGTACCGGCAAGACATTCCTCGCCCTTGCCGCCGCTCTGGAGCAGGTCCTGGAGCAAGGTCGTTATCGCCGGGTTTCTGTGTACCGGCCATTGGTGGCCGTGGGTCGACAGGAGGTCGGCTTTCTGCCCGGCGACCTCAACGAGAAACTTGCGCCATGGATGGCGGCGGTGCACGACAATCTCTATGCCCTGTTCTCCGA
>Ga0209108_10000689_pt1 | contig 18791 bp, 17 predicted proteins | sample Rifsed10ft1_FD_184003 | JGI IMG/M metagenome (GOLD analysis project Ga0209108, IMG submission 184003) | Soil microbial communities from Rifle, Colorado, USA - sediment 10ft 1 (version 2) | ecosystem: Environmental > Terrestrial > Deep subsurface > Rock core/Sediment | place: Rifle, Colorado...
GGAGGGGTCGAACCTCCGACCCGCTGATTAAGAGTCAGCTGCTCTACCAACTGAGCTAACGGCCCATAAATCATAAATCGTGAAACGTGAGACGTGAATCGTGGTACGTCATGCCAGGTCTTCGTCTGCCTTCCGACAACTCACGACTAACGACTCACGATTCACGATTCACGTGAAAACTGGGGTGAGCGATGGGATTCGAACCCACGACAACCGGAATCACAATCCGGGACTCTGACCAGCTGAGCTACGCTCACCATGATTCAAAAACGCTCGGTGTCGCCGGATATTATACCCGCGATGAAACGGCGTACTCCACCCTGAAAATGGCGCGCCCGACAGGAATCGAACCTGTAACCACCAGCTTAGAAGGCTGGTGCTCTATCCGTTGAGCTACGGGCGCTCAGACAGATGCAGGCCCGTCATTACAACGTAAGCGCCTCGCGCACGCAATTATCAAAATTGAATTGGTCGGGGTAGAGGGATTTGAACCCCCGACACCCTGCTCCCAAAGCAGGTGCGCTACCAGGCTGCGCTATACCCCGATCGGTAAATCACGCCGGGCACCGCTGGCACGGACCGCTCCGGAGGAACTTGCCGGTAGCAGTTCGGCCGGACAGCGCGAGGGCGGAACTATACGCACCACTCCAGGCACCGTCAATCTGGCGTGCAGAAATTATAGTCATCCCAAAACGCGACGCGCTTGGCGTCATACGGTGACGCGTGCGATGATTCGCCAGCGCATGAAACGCGCCAGGCCTGATTCTAAAGATGAGCGCACGGATTCTTTACGGAAAAGAAGTCGCACGACAACTGAGTGCCGATATCAAACAGCGGGTTGATCGCCGCGTGCGCGAAGGCAAACAGCCCCCGGGGCTGGCCGTGGTCAAGATCGGTCACGAAACCGCGTCAGAAATTTACGTGAGAAACAAGCGGCATGCCTGCAGCGAGGCCGGGTTCCACTCTTTTGACTATGACCTGCCGGTCGATGTCACCCAGGAAAAACTCGTTTCCCTCGTTAGTCAGTTAAACGGTAATCCGGAAGTGGACGGGATCCTCGTACAACTTCCGCTTCCGAAGCAGGTCGATCAAACGACCATTATCGAAAGCATTCACCCGGACAAGGATGTGGATGGTTTTCACCCCTATAACATTGGGCGACTGGCGCAACGCCTGCCGCGATTGCGCCCGTGCACCCCGCTGGGAGTAATACGCTTGCTTGAAAGTACCGGAGTCAAGTTGGCAGGCAAAGACGCGGTAGTGGTCGGGGCATCGAATATTGTCGGCAGACCGATGTCGCTGGAACTCCTTCTCGCCGGATGTACCGTGACCGTCTGCCATAGCCGGACAATAAACTTGCCCGTGCATATTGCCCGCGCGGACATACTCGTGGTCGCCGTAGGCCGCCCCGGCCTGGTCAAGGGTGAATGGATCAAACCTGGGGCTATCGTGATCGATGTCGGCATCAACCGGTTACCGAACGGAAAGCTGGCTGGCGATGTTGAGTTTGAAGCCGCCAAGAATCGCGCCAGCTGGATAACGCCGGTACCCGGCGGTGTCGGTCCGATGACAGTCGCCGTGTTGCTGTCGAACACGTTGCAAGCGGCGGAATATCGGGATATCAAACAGTGATAAAATTCATCGATCGTGGTCGAATATTTCGATTTACGGCCAAGGATCGTTGAGTTTCAAAGCCAACTTGCGTCCATGCGCAACAACCTTCCACACAAATTGATTGAAATCGACACCGCCAACTTGTACCGCACGCAAGTAGGTGCAGAAGGTATCGCCAATGAGGATTTGGCAACGCTTAAAACCGAGCTTGAACGGGTCCACCAATCGCTCACGGTAAAATCTTCAAGTGGATTGGACGCTGAGTTTGCCTGTCTTAATCTGCACGACCACATGTCCGCTTCGTTGCCGGACATTGTATCGATGGCCGAAGCGATTCGCCGGTTCGAGGAAGTCGCCGTCATTGGGATAGGCGGTTCGAGTCTGGGTGCCAAGGCCGTCCACCAGGCATTGGCAGCGATCGGCGCCACGACATCTTCCCCTGCCTTGCATTTTCTGGAGAACGTCAATCCCTATCCGCTCCGGAAATTAATGCAGCGGTCGGCGGAAAAAGTGGCGGTCATCTGTATCAGCAAATCCGGCGGAACAGTTGAAACCGCCGTTCAGTATCTGATTCTGCGTAACTGGCTCGAACAAAATCTGGGCAAGTCCCGTGCCCGCCGGCATCAATGGTTGATCACGGATCCGGAGCGGGGCTGGCTGCGCGAGATTGCCCTCCGCGAAGAAATTCCTTCGCTGCCCGTACCGCCCAGGGTGGGTGGTCGGTATTCCGTTCTCAGCGCGGTGGGATTGCTGCCGCTGGCCGTCGCCGGCGTTGACATCCAGGCGCTGCTGGCCGGTGCCGCGGCCAATGCCGGGCGCTGCCTGGCGGATGACCCGAAAAAAAATCCGGCGCTCGAGGTTGCCGCGCTTTTTTACCTGCTCGATATCAAAAAAAACAAGCGCGTTTCAATCATGATGCCCTATGCCGATCCGCTGCAACTCTTTGTGGATTGGTACCGCCAGTTATGGGCTGAATCGCTGGGCAAGCGCATGGAAACCAGATCGGGCAAACCGCCGGCCGGAACCTTGCCGGTCCGCGCCATGGGCGCTGTCGACCAGCACAGCCAGTTGCAAATGTACCTCGAATCGCGGCTCGACAAAATCTTCACCTTCCTGGCGTTCGATGCCTGGGAACAGGATCTTCCGATCCCGCTTTCCGACGACGACCGGAAATTTTTTCCCTATCTCGAAGGAAAAAAAATGCGCGATGTCATCGAGGCCGAGTTACAGGCCACGCGCGAGGTCGTCACCGGGGCCGGACATCCCAATATGACCCTGCGGCTCCCGTCGCTGACGGCCCACGTACTGGGACAACTGATCGACCTCTACCAGCGAGTCACGGTTTACGCGGGTTTGCTGTACGGGATAAACCCGCTGGATCAGCCCGCGGTGGAAAGGGGCAAAAAGCTCGCGATCAAGCTGTTAAGCGGTGGCAAGGGCCCGTAGCCCGGCCACGCGGCACTTGGCGAACGCGCCCTAACGTGGAATGAAAAAGCTGTATCGCACTTGGCGTCGAAAGCGACGCGGAATGTCCGATACCTTATGGTCAATTGCGGTGCGTGGCTGCCGCTATGCCGGCGCCTTACCCGAAGACGATCTACATCGCCTGCGTAAACTAACGGAGGATTTTATCAAAATAAAATCTTTTGAAGGTGCTGCCGGGCTGGATGTCAGCGATAACATGCGGCTGCGCATCGCCCTGCATGCCTGCCTCCCCATCCTGGGCCTTGGACTTGAAAGTTACGCGGATTGGGTATCGATCGTCATTTACCCCGGCGATTTCCGGGTGCAGGATGAATACATGGACGAGCACGGTATTGTACACCGGGAAATCGCGGACCTTTGCGGTCAGTCGCTGACACAGGGCCCGATAGTATTGTCTTGGGATACCATCATGAAAGAAGATGATTCTCCCTCCGATCATGATCTGGTAATCCATGAATGCGCACATAAACTCGATATCTCCAACGGCGCGGCCAACGGTTATCCACCGCTGCCGGCGGACATGCGGGTCAGCGATTGGGCGCGTGATTTCCACGCCGCTTATGAGCGGTTATGCAACGATTTGGACGCCGGAAGGGACACCCGGCTGGATCCGTATGCCGCCGATGATCCATCCGAGTTCTTCGCGGTAATCAGCGAATCCTTTTTCACCACTCCGAAACTGGTATACGAAGATTTCCCGGCCGTCTACACACAACTGACAAACTACTACCGCCAGGATACCCTTCGGGTCATGCAGGGAATGAAATCGTGATTCCGCTGCACGACGATAATCCCACTTCAATCAGACCGGTGATAACCATCGCCCTGATCATATTGTGTTCACTTGTCTTCCTGTGGCAGGTTTCGCTCGGCGCTAACGGATTTGAGTCGGCCATATTTAGTCTGGGTGTCATTCCGGCCACGTTGCTTGGTGACAAGGTTCTGCCTCCGGAACTCACGCTCTTGCCTCCCGCACTGACGGTGGTCACCTCGATGTTCATGCACGGCGGATGGATGCATCTGATCGGGAACATGCTGTTTTTATGGATTTTCGGCAATAATATTGAAGACGCGATGGGTCATGTGCGCTTCGTCGTTTTCTATCTGTTATGCGGTATTGGGGCCGTGTTCGCGCAGGCGCTGCCCAACATCGATTCCACCATCCCCATGATCGGAGCCAGCGGAGCCATTTCCGGCGTGCTCGGTGCCTATTTATTGTTGTTCCCGCACGCCCGCGTGCTGGTCCTGATCCCGTTGGGTTTTTATTCCCGAACCCTGTACCTTCCGGCCATGGCGGTGTTGGGATTGTGGTTCATATTGCAACTCGTCAACTCGCTGCTGGCCGACCCGCGCGCGGGTGGTGTGGCGTTCGGCGCGCACATCGGTGGGTTTATCGCGGGGATGGTGCTGTTGCCGCTGTTCAAGCGCAAAGGAGTGCGTCTGTTCGCGCCGTCGCGACACTAACGCTGCGCGCTGCTACACGAGCCGATATATACTATGGGACCGTCTGATTTCGTCTAACGACAGCTACGGAGATTAATGCATGCGGCAGTACCTCGATTTGATGCGCCAGGTCATGCAACACGGCACACGCAAACAAGACCGCACGGGCACCGGCACACTTTCCGTTTTTGGCCACCAGATGAGGTTCGATCTCTCCCAGGGTTTCCCCCTGGTGACGACGAAAAAACTCCACACCAAATCGATCATCTACGAACTGTTGTGGTTCTTGCGCGGCGATACCAATGTCAAATATCTGAAGGATCACGGCGTCAGCATCTGGGATGAATGGGCTGATGAAAACGGCGACCTCGGTCCAGTCTACGGCGCTCAATGGCGCTCATGGTCGGCGCCGGACGGTCGGTGTATCGATCAAATCAGCCAAGTGATCCGCACGATCCGTGTCAACCCGGATTCACGACGACTCATTGTCAGCGCATGGAATGTCTCCGAAATTGAAAAAATGGCGTTGCCGCCCTGTCACCTCTTGTTCCAGTTTTACGTGGCGCAAGGTTGCCTGTCCTGTCAGTTGTATCAACGAAGTGCCGATATTTTTCTCGGCGTGCCCTTCAATATCGCCTGCTATTCCCTCCTTACCCTGATGATGGCGCATGTGACCGGACTGAAACCGGGCGAATTCGTGCATACACTGGGTGACGCGCATTTGTATCTGAATCATCTGGAACAGGTCAAAACACAGCTTTCGCGGGAGCCGCGGCCGTTGCCCAGCATGCGGCTCAACCCCGAAAAGACCTCACTGTTTGATTTTGACTTCGACGATTTCGAGCTGCTGAACTACGACCCGCATCCCGCCATCAAGGCTCCGGTGGCGGTATAAATTCCGTGGAAGGGAGGGGAAGGATTTCGCTCATCGCCGCGATGTCGGAAAACCGGGTTATTGGAATCAACAACAAACTCCCTTGGCACTTGCCGGCCGATCTGAGGCATTTCCGGAGACTCACCACGGGTCATCCCGTGATCATGGGACGACGGAATTATGAATCCATCGGTAAGCCGCTACCGAACCGAACCAATATCGTTGTCACGCGCAATCCGGATTACCGGGCGGCGGGATGTCTCGTGACGCACTCGCTCGATGATGCAATGAATTCGGCTGGAAACGATTCTGAGATTTTTATCATCGGTGGCGCGGAAATATATCGCCAGGCGTTTGACCGCGCGAACCGTATTTTTATCACTCTGATTCACGCCCGTATCGAGGGCGATACCTACTTTCCGGAATTCGAAGGACCGCCATGGCGGGAAATTTCCCGTGAACGTCACGAGCGCGATGAAAATAACCCATATTCGTTCTCGTTTTTGATCTACGAGAGGTCTCGGAATTAATGATCCGTCATTTATTTCCGTTGCTGATTTTTTTAACCATATCCAGACTGGCCGATGCGGCTGGTCCACCCACGTCGGATGACAACGGAAATTCGGTGGATTTTTCCGTTCGCTTGGCCCGCGCCAAAACATCTCTCGATTACGGCAGCCAGGACATTGACACCACTATCCGTTGGCTGGGATTGTCGCTGCGCGAAAAGGTCAGCAAGCACGTCACGCTTGGGATGTACGGCGGGTATGCCTATGTCACGCAGACAGATAATCCTGTCACGCAGGGCATCGAGCTGAACGGGTATCATGCCGGATTTACTTTGCTTGGCTTCTTATACACAAGCCAACGCGCTACGCTGTATTACACACTGGACTATGCCTATCAAAAAGTGGATCACAAAGGAGCAACACAGACCGTCGTGATCGACTGGTTCGACTCACGCGCGGAAATTGGCGGACTGGTGGCGTTGACAGGACAAGTTCGCTTATACGGCGGGGGTGGATACGGTTACCTGGACGGTGAAGAACGCGACAGCGGTACGGTCAACAGCACAAAGAATTTCAAAGGCGCCGAACGCGTCGGTGGATTTATCGGCCTTGATTTAAAAACCGATCCGAGCGGCCATGTTGGCATTGAAGCCCGGGCCGGTATGGCCCGCCGGGTGGAGATCTATTTCAAACGGAGTTACTGAGCGTGTGATGGCTCAGGCGAGTTGGGCAGACAACTCCTGGGCCTGCTTCTTCTGTGTGTCATTGCCCTCCGTCATTACCTCTTGCAGGATGCTGCGCGCGCCTTCTGAGTCGCCCATGTCGATATAGGCTTTGGCCAGATCGAGCTTGGTCGCCGTTTCATCCCATTGCGACGAAACCTGGTTGTCAGCTTCCGGGGCGGCGGCGCGGGCCGGCTCTTGTTCCGGTTCCGGCTCCCACTTCACGTCTTGATCAGCCGGAGCTGCCTCGCTTGGGGTTTCGAATTCCAGGTCGGCCGCCGCGTCGGCTTTTTCACCGGCATCGAATTCGACGGAATCATCCACGGGCGTGCCCAGATCAATTGAATCGAGACTGGAAACTGTTTCCTCTTTGGGAGGTTCCTTCGGCATGGCAGCAGCGAAATCATCGGGCATCGCGGATGGCGCTTTGGAAGGAGTATCTATCTCGAAGTCGAAATCTCCCGCTGAATCCGGTTTTGCGGTTGCGTCACCGGGGAGCGAAACGCCAGCGTGTTTGTCCGCCTCAGCGGAGGACGCCAACCCAACCGCCGCGGGTGCCGCGGGTTTTGCTGCGGGTGCCGCCGTGGGCGCGCCGGCCGGAGCGCCACCCCGGAACATCGGATTTTCAGGATTAAGTTTCCGGCCAAGCTGTTCGACTTTATCCCAGATTTTTCCACCACGACCACCGAGGGCGGCGTATAGCTCTTCGGCAAGCGTCTCAAATGCGGGGACGTCATTACGTTGATGGTAGATTTCGAGCAGCTTGAGCTTGAGCTCGTGGCGTTCCGGGTGCTTGACCACGGCCTCCTTGAGAATATCTTCCGCCGTTTCGTCGCGTCCGTAAGCGAGATAGACCTCGGCCTCGGCGACCGGATCGACCTCGTCGGTGTGAATGTTGCCCATGCCACCCTGGCTGAAATCACTGAGAAACGAGGTATCGCCTCCGGTGGTAACGGCGCCCTGGGTGTGGCTGTCGCCGGTTTGATCAGTACTGATCGCCTCACCGGAAAGAATGCTTTCTTCAAACTCGGCAATGGACTGCTGGCGGCGGCGGAAATATACGAGCGCGATTCCTCCGGTCAGCAATACCACCAAACCGATCACCACGGGCATCAGCAGATCGCCCTGAACCGCTTCGAGCACCGAAGCCAAGAAACCTTTTTCTTCGACCGGGGGAGGCGGTCGCTTTTTAGGTGCCGCCGGTTTTACCGGTTGTGGTTTAGCTACCGGTGGCAAGGGCTCGACCTTTGGCTGAGTCTTAACCTTGGGTGCCACCGGTTGCTCCACGGGTTTGGCCGGCTCCGCCGGTTTGGGCGCCAAAGCTTTCTGCTGTTGCTGAGCGAGATTCTGGTTCTCGAGCTCGATCAGACGAGATTCTTTCTGGAGTTGTGAACGGACCATCCCGACCTTCTCGCTGAGATCCTTGTTCTCCAGCCGCTTCGATTCAAGAGATTCTTCCAGGGTTGCCGTACGTTCTGCCAGCGCCTGTTGCTCCCTCGCCGTTGCGTCCCGAGCGGATTCTTTCTCCGCGACTCTCTTGTCAGGCGTGCTTTTTTCCTGTTGCAGCGTATTGCGGACGATTTTAAGAAGTTCTTCCTGTTTTTTCTTGTCCGTTGCCGCGGGGGTTGTTTCCGCCGGTTTGGCCTGGGCCGGCTTGGTTTCGGTTGGCATCACCTGTGCCTCGGGTGCAGCCGTCGGGACAGTCTCAGGCGCTTCCGTGACTTTGACTGCCTGGCTTGCGCTCGCCAATTTTAATTTATACTCCTGCCATGCGCTGTATTGCGCGCGGAATTCCCGATGCGCATCCCGTGACGTAACGGACGCCACTTCTTCACGCTCGGGTATTTTGAGTATCTTGCCCGCTTTCAGATTGTTGACGTTGTTTCCGAAAAAGGCGTCCTTGTTGGTCCGGTAAATCGCCAGAATCATCTGCTCGATACTTAGGTCGGCGTTATCCGCGCGCGCCCTCTCGGCAATGCGCCACAGTGTGTCACCGCGCTTTACATCGTATTCCGATATTGCCGCCAACACGGGCGCGGACTCCGGCTTGGTTTCGGGCGTGGCGACGGGTTGCTCCACCGGGGGAGATTCGATTTCAGCTTTTGGCGCCGCTTCGAGCGGCTCCACCTTGGGTGTGAACGGTTCTTCCGGCGTGGCCTCTTTGGCCAGCGCGGGTGATTCGGGTGTTACCGTTTCCTTGACGGGTTCTTCCTGGGTAGGAACAGCTTCCGGCTTGAGTTCTTCCGGCTTGGCAATCACCGGCGGCAATTCTTCTTTGATTATTTCAGCCGGCGGTGCGACCGCTTCCATCGGAGGCGGTGATGGAGTCGGTGGAGATTCCATCGGCGCCGGCGGTGTTATCTGCGGTGCTTCAACGGGAGCGGCCTTGCCTGCGATCTTGTACGGTGGATCAATCAGCGCGGTGTACTCGCGCACCAGCCTTCCGCCCGGCCAATCGATCTGCAACAGCAAATGCAGAAATGGTTCATTAAGCTGTTGCTCGGTGCGAAGTTCGAGGAAATACCGGCCGTCGAGTTTTTTGGCGACAATAAATTTGATTTGCGAGAGAAACGGAGGACGATCAACACCTGCCACGTCGAAATCCGCACGCGAGGCCAGCGAGACGGTTAACCCTTTCAATTCCTTTTCGGTGATCGAAGTAAATTCGATCTCGGCATTGAGTGGTTCGTTGAGCGCAGAGAGTACTTTGAGTTTGCCGAGCGCCAGCGCATGACCGGCAATCGGGAATAGCGCCATCAGGATAACGATGATCCCTCGCGAGAGCCGCGCCATGACCCGCTTGTTTTGAAACATCCTGTTCACCCCTTTCTATCCAACGGGTTTACTTTCCTAAAGGCTTTATAAGACGGGTACTTATGTAAGTAAATAGCAATATTCTTTATAAATCTCAACTAACTATAGCGTACAGATGGTTATTTACCAGATCGGTCCGGGGGTGGGGAAACACCAGAAATGATCTTGAATCTGTGTAAAAAACGGTTGCTGCTGCGCACGGATGCGGTGGATTCAGTGACCTCAATCCCCAGTATTTTATCACTCCGGCCCCCAACTTATTCGTATAGACCTTGCCGGAAACGGCATCAACGTGAAGCAGCCGGAACCCGGCCATTCGTGCGGTAAATGGAGGTCTGGGGCGTTACTTCGCTGCCAGCAGGATTCGCAGCATGCGGCGCAAGGGTTCGGCCGCGCCCCACAATAGCTGATCCCCCACGGTGAAAGCGCCCAAGTATTGGGGCCCTATATTGAGCTTGCGCAAGCGTCCGACCGGCACGGACAAGGTACCGGTTACCGCGGCGGGGGTAAGTTCCTTGAGGGTTGCCTCGCGCTGGTTCGGCACCACCTTTACCCACTGGTTCGAACGTTTGATGGTCTCCTCGATGTCAGCGAGCGGGATGTTTTGAGTCAGCTTGATGGTGAGCGCCTGGCTGTGACAGCGCATCGCGCCCACCCGGACGCAAATCCCATCCACGGGAACCGGGTTGGCGTCGCGACCGAGTATTTTGTTGGTCTCGGCCTGCCCCTTCCATTCCTCACGACTCTGGCCGCCGGGCATTTCCCTGTCGATCCAGGGTATGAGACTGCCGGCGAGCGGCACGCCAAAATGCTGTGTCGGATAGTCACGGCTGCGGATCACCTCGGCCACGCCCTTGTCAATCTCGAGGATCGCCGAGGCCGGATCATCGAGCAAACGCTTCGCGGCGGCGTGCGCGACGCCCATTTGCTGCAACAACTCGCGCATGTGCTGGGCACCGGCGCCGGAAGCAGACTGATAGGTCATGGCCGACATCCATTCAACCCAGCCTTTCTGGAATAATCCGCCCACCGCCATCAGCATCAGGCTCACGGTGCAATTGCCGCCGATGAAATTTTTTAGCCCCTTGGCGATCGCGTCCCGGATAACGTTCATGTTGACCGGGTCGAGGATAATGACGGCGTCATCATTCATGCGCAACGACGACGCCGCGTCGATCCAGTAACCCTTCCATCCGGCGCCACGCAACTTCGGATAAATTTCGGCCGTGTAGTCACCACCCTGACAGGTGATGATGATGTCCATCGGTTTCAGTTCATCGATACTTTTCGCGTCCTTGAGCGGTGAGATATCTTTTCCGATCGCCGGACCCTTGCCGCCCAGCTGTGAAGTGGTGAAGAACACCGGTTCGACGTGATCGAAATCGCGCTCTTGTGTCATGCGGCCAATGAGCACCGAGCCCACCATACCGCGCCAGCCTATCAATCCAATCCGCTTCATTGCCGTTGACTCATAAAAAATTGCGCGACGCTATTCGAGCGCCTTCACCACCGCGTCACCCATCTCGGCCGTGTTCACCTTTTTTGTTCCCGCGGTGTGGATGTCGCTCGTGCGCAGACCCTGATCCAGCACTGTGACAACCGCGCGTTCTATTCTGTCCGCCAGAGCCAATTCATTGAACGAATAGCGGAACATCATCGCCGCCGACAGGATCATCGCAAGGGGGTTGGCCAGGCGCCGGCCCGCGATATCGGGCGCGGAACCATGGATCGGTTCGTACATGCCCTTGTTGTGCGCGTCGAGCGATGCCGATGGCAGCATGCCGATCGAGCCAGTCAACATCGATGCCTCGTCCGAAAGAATATCACCGAACATGTTCCCGGTTAACATGACATCGAACTGTTTGGGCGCGCGCACCAATTGCATCGCCGCGTTGTCCACGTACATGTGGCTCAATGCAACATCAGGATATTCCTTGGCCACGCGGGTGACCACCTCACGCCACAATCCCGATGTTTCCAGAACATTGGCCTTGTCGACCGAGCAAACCTGCTTTCGGCGTTTACGTGCAGCCTCGAACGCCACGCGCGCGACACGCTCGACTTCATGCTCGGCGTACAACATGGTGTCGTAACCCTGGCGCTCGCCGTTCTCCAGCTGCCGAATCCCGCGCGGCTTGCCGAAATAGATATCGCCCGTCAGTTCGCGCACGATCAATAGATCGAGACCGGAAATCGCCTCGGGCTTCAGTGCCGCGGCACTCGCCAGCTGGGGAAAAAGCATGGCCGGGCGCAGATTCGCAAACAGCTTCAATTCCGCGCGGATCGTGAGCAGGCCTCTTTCAGGCCGCAATTCACGCGGCAGCGAGTCCCATCGGCTGCCGCCCACCGCGCCCAATAACACGGCGTCCGCTTGCTTGACGAGCTGCAGCGTTGGTTCCGGGAGCGGATGTTTATGGGCATCGTAGGCCGCACCACCCACCGGTGCGCTTTGCAGCTCGAGCCGGACGCCAAACGCGCTCCGCAGCCGCTCGAGTACTTTAACCGCCTCGGCAATGACCTCCGGGCCGATGCCGTCACCGGGCAAAATGGCGATTTTATAAGTCATTTGGGCGGGTGGCGTTCAGGGATCAGGACTGAAACAGCCAGGGCGCTGCCTTTTTCCGCCGTGCTTCGTACGCCTTGATTTCTTCGACATGCTGCAGTGTCTGGCCGATTTCATCCAGTCCGTTGATCAAACTAAGCTTGCGGAAGGCTTCCACCTCGAATTTGAACACCACACCGGAAGGTGTCGTCACGGTCTGGGCCGCAAGGTCGACAGTGAGACGGTAACCGGGCGTGGCCTCGGTTTCGCTGAAAAGGCGGCTCACCGCTTCGCGCTCGAGCACGATCGGCAACAGGCCGTTCTTGAAACTGTTGTTGTAAAAAATATCGGCAAAACTCGGCGCGATGACGGCCCGGATCCCGTATTCCAGCAGCGCCCACGGAGCGTGTTCGCGCGAAGAACCGCAGCCGAAGTTTTCACGCGCGAGCAGAATTTGCGCCCCCTGGTAACGCGGGTGGTTCAGCACAAACTCGGGGTTGATTCTGCGTTTGCTGTGGTCCATGCCCGGCTCGCCCGGATCGAGATAGCGCCAGCTGTCAAACAACGCCGGCCCAAACCCCGTGCGCTTGATGGACTTCAGGTATTGCTTGGGAATGATGGAGTCGGTGTCCACATTGCCGCGGTCGAGCGGCATTACCAGGCCGGTCAGTTTTTCAAATTTCTGCATGTTAAAGTTACCTTGCCGACGGTTTCCTAAGTTATCACGCGAATACGTCCATCCTGATCTGCATGTCCCGGCCGCTATTTGAAATCCCGGATATCCACGAAGTGTCCGGCGATGGCGGCGGCCGCGGCCATGGCCGGGCTCACCAGATGCGTGCGACCGCCGGTGCCCTGGCGACCCTCGAAATTACGGTTCGACGTGGAGGCGCAACGCTCGCCGGGTTCGAGGCTGTCCGCGTTCATGCCGAGGCACATCGAGCAGCCCGGTTCGCGCCACTCGAATCCGGCCTCCTTGAAAATTTTATCCAAGCCTTCCTTTTCCGCCTGCACTTTGACCAGTCCCGATCCCGGTACCACCAGCGCCAGTTTGATGCTCTTCGCCACTTTCCGGCCCTTGACCACCGCGGCGGCGGCGCGCAAATCTTCAATACGCGAGTTGGTGCAGGAGCCGATGAATATCTTGTCGAGATAGATGCTTCGAATCGGGGTCCCGGCCTTGAGATCCATGTACTTCAGCGCCTGCTGCTGGTTGATGCGCCGGACGGAATTGGTCTCCTTATCCGGATCCGGCACGGCGCTGTCCACCGGCACGACCATTTCGGGCGAAGTGCCCCAGGTCACCTGGGGCTTGATGTCTTTCGCATGCAGCACCGCTTCCTTGTCGAACCGGGCATCGGGATCGCTTTTCATTTCGCGCCAGGCTTGCACCGCCAAGTCCCACATCGCGCCTTTCGGGGCATAAGGGCGACCGCGGAAATATTCGATCGTCTTGTCGTCCACGGCGATCATGCCCGCGCGCGCGCCGGCCTCGATCGCCATGTTGCAGATCGTCATGCGGCCTTCAATGGAAAGTTTCTCGACGGTATCGCCGGCAAATTCAATCGCATGACCGGTGCCGCCGGCCGTGCCGATCTTGCCGATGATGGCAAGCACGATGTCTTTGGCCGTCACGCCCGGCGGCGTCGCGCCATCCACGCGCGCGCGCATGTTCTTGGATTTTTCCAGGACCAGGCATTGGGTCGCGAGCACATGTTCCACCTCGGAAGTACCGATACCGAATGCCAGCGCTCCGAAGGCGCCGTGCGTCGACGTGTGCGAGTCACCGCAAACCACGGTCATGCCCGGCAGGGTGGCGCCCTGCTCCGGGCCGATCACGTGCACGATCCCCTGGCGCGCATCGTTCATGCCGAATTCCGTGATGCCATAGTCGGCGCAATTCCGATCCAGTGTTTCCACCTGCAACCGTGACACCGGATCGGCAATGCCGTGGGCGCGGTTCGTCGTCGGAACGTTGTGATCGGCGGTGGCCAGGTTCGCGTTTCGGCGCCACAGTGACCGCCCGGCAAGCCTGAGCCCTTCGAAGGCCTGGGGGCTCGTCACCTCGTGTACCAGGTGGCGATCGACATAAATGAGGCAGGTGCCGTCGTCGTTGCGACGCACCACATGCATCTCCCACAGCTTGTCGTACAGCGTCTTCCCGGTCATGTGTCACGCACCATCAATATTTACGATTGCGTAAATACTAGGCATTTCAGTTAAATAACACAAATTCATGTTTATCATATAAACTATTCTAATTTGTTATGGACATATCCAACCTTCAAGCCTTCCTGGCCGTGGCCGAAACGGGATCGTTCTCGCGCGCCGCGGAGCGGATATTTCTCACCCAACCGGCCATCAGCAAGCGCATTGCCACGCTCGAAAAACAGGTCGGGGCTCGGCTGTTCGATCGAATCGGCCGCGGGATCCACCTGACCGAGGCCGGGAGGGAATTGCTGGCCCGCACCCGCACCGTATTGAAGGAGCTGGAAGATGTAAAGCGCAGCATTACCAACCTGTCCGGCGCCATTACCGGGGAACTGCTGTTTGCCACCAGCCACCATATCGGCCTGCATCGGCTGCCGGGCCCACTCAAGCATTTTCACGAAACCTATCCGGATGTCCGGTTGAATCTACGCTTCATGGATTCGGAACAGGCCTGTAACGCGGTCGCCAACGGGGATCTGGAGCTCGCGGTGGTTACCCTGCCGCGGGTGACACATGTTCCGCTTCGGACCGAGAAAATCTGGAACGACCCGCTGGATTTCGTGGTCGGGATAGACCACCCGCTGGCTCGTATACGGCGCGTGCAGCCCGAAATGCTGCTCGATTATCCGGCCATTCTCCCGGGTCCCGGGACATTTACGCGTGAGATCATCCTGAATTCCCTTGGGGCGCTGCGCGACCGGATACTGATTGGAATGGCCACAAACTATATGGAAGTGCTCAAAATGCTCACCGCCATCGGTCTTGGCTGGAGTGTGCTGCCGCGGACCATGATTGACGCAGGGTTGAAAGTAGTCCAGATTGAAACGAAGGATATCCGGCGTGAACTGGGGATCGTTACTCACACAAAACGGACTCTATCCAACGCCGGTCAGGCCATGATTCGGATTATTAGGGAAACCGCTGCCTGATCCGCAAGTGTAATCGTACCGGGAATGGCGCATTACCCCAGGCGGCAAGAACCTTCCTGTTTGCTACGCTCTAAGGTATGGCTAGGGCGTGTCCCGTGACACCAGAGGGATCGTATGAACTTTAAGGAATTGTTGGCGCAGCTCGAAGAGCGTTTGGGTTATCACCAGTTCCCGGTGAACCCGGCGGCGACCAATATTAAAAACGTTTTCGAAGGCAGCCCGCTGCATCACGATGTGATGACAGGCTTGATGCGCGCGATTTACGTCTCGAACGCCTGCCACCGGCTGACCGATGCGGTGACTCTGGACAGAACGCTCCAGGCGCTAACCCCGATCCGCCAAGAATCATTGCGCGCTTCCACGGCCGATGTGGATTTGTATCGCCTGCTGGATGAGCTGGGCGTGGCATTGAATGAAATTTTCGCCGAAAGCCGCGAACCCGAGAAAACACCCGCACCACCCACCCGGCGATCGGCCGTGATCATTCCGCTCGCGGCGTATCGCCGCCAGCGCCGCCTCAAGTCTTCGGCTTGATCATTGCGGCGGCACTTTGTGCCGCCGCAATGATCAGCATCACCGATGATTTTCGTTATCAACCCGGCTGCTCATGCCGTCATGAATGCCGCGCCAATGTCTTTCGTGATCTGGCTGCTTTCAAGAACGATCATGCCGGATCAATAACCACGCCACCAGAAACGCCAGCCCCGCGCTCGCGGCGGCGATATTGAAGGTCATGGTCGGACCGAGGGTGGTCCAGGCGTGTCCGCTGTAAAAGCTTCCCACCGCCCCGCCGATTCCAAAACTCAGGCTTCCGTAGATCGCCTGACCGCGATGCCGGTGCCGACCCGTGAAAAAGCGGTGCACCAGTTGGATCGCGGTCGCATGGAAGCTCCCGAACGTGGCGGCATGCATGGCCTGCGCCAAAACCAGTACCGAAAGGTTTTCGGGAAAATGACCGATCAACAGCCAGCGCAAGGCCGCGAGCAGGAAGCTCACGATCAACACCGCGCGCAGCGACACGCGCGCGAGCAGCCGCTGCATCGACAGGAACACGCCGATCTCGCATACCACCGCGAACGCCCACAGGCTCCCGATCAAGGTTTTCGAGTAGCCGTGGTCTTCGAGATAAATGGAATAGAAGGTGTAATACGGGCCGTGGCTCATCTGCATCAGCAGGCAGGCCAGCAGAAAGGCGAACACCTCGGGACGGAGCAACACCGCGCGCAACGGTCCGGCGTGTTCGACGGCGCCTTTCATTTCCGATTCCGGCAAGCTCAGGCTAAACAGCCAGATGCCCAGCATCAATGCCAGCAATGCGGGCAGTACCCACCACGGGCCGTACCCGTCGATGACCAGGCCGAGCGCCAACACCGTGACGATGAACCCGATCGAACCCCACAGGCGCACGCGCCCGTAGGCGCCCGGGCGCGCGGCCGTGTGATGCATGACAAACACTTCGAGCAGCGGGAGCGAGGCGTGCCAGAAAAAACTGAACAGCGCCATGACCGCTGCGAGCCACCAGAACGATACGCCGAAAAACACGCCGCTGAACACCACGACCGCCAGGAACGAGGCGAGCCGCACCACCGCCATGCGCTGCTCGCGATGATCGGCAATCCAGCCCCAGATCACCGGCGCCATGATACGCGAGAGCATGAGGACGGCGATCAGATTGCCGATATCGACGGGAGTGAATCCGACGGATTGGAGATACAGGCTCCAATACGGCACCAGCACGCCCAAGGTGGCGAAGTAGAGAAAATAGAAACCGGAGAGGCGCCAGTAGGGCATGGTGGTTGACCCAAACTACAAAACCTAAACGTAAGCTCTCATTCCCGCGGAAGCGGGAATCCAGTTTTGCCGCGGAATTTCAGTTGTTCGCGATGCGACCGCTGAGGCGTCTTAGCGCTTGTGCGCCTCGACCTGGATCAGCAGTTTCACGTCGCCACCGATCATGGACGGGTACATCGAGATGCCGAAGTCTGCGCGCTTGATTGTGGTTTCAGCGTTCGCTCCACAGACCTCGGTGCCGATGACTGGAAACTTGCCGCAGCGAAACGAGGTGACGGTCAGCGTTACCGGTCGTGTCACCCCGCGCAGCGTCAGATCGCCGTCCACAGCGGTCAAGGCATCGCCCTCGAAGCGCAGTTTGTTGGATCTGAAAGTGATATCCGGAAAGGTCGTCGTGTCGAGAAAATCCGGTTTGCGCAGACGCTCTTCCAGTCGGACATCCCCCGTATCGATCGAATCGGCGTCAATGGTGAGCTGAATCGAACCGCTGCGCGCGGCGCGGTTTAACGTAATCCAGCCGCTGGTCTTGTTGAAACGACCGCGGTGCGTCGACCATCCCAGGTGGCTGATCTCGAAGCTCGGGAAAGTGTGCCCCGGGTCGATTGCGTAAATCTCCTCCCCGGGCGCGGCCGGTGGCATAGGTGTTTCCGGTACCGAGGCGCAGGAAGCGAGGAGCAGGATTACGCACAACATGGTAAGGCGCGCGTTCATGGATACTCTCCTGAAAGTTTGTGGTGACAAAGTCATTGTGGCGCGGCGATTAGGCGGAAACGGATTTGCACTTCGTCCGCGACGACCGAGGCGTCGCGCCATTCATCCTCGCCGATGTTAAACGTCGTGCGCCGTATCGGCAGCGTGCCTTCGAAGACACGCGTGCGCCCTTCGGTTTTGAGCGTGACCGGAACCGCGACATCCAGGGTTTTGCCCTTGATGGTGAGTTTGCCGCTGACCTCGAGGCGATCCGGCGCGATCGCTTTGATCGCGCTCGATATGAACGTCGCCTTCGGGTAGGTGCGCGTATCGAGCCAGGTCTTGGTGTTCATCTCGTAATTAAATTCCTTGTCCCCCAGGTCGAGGCTGGCGACGTCAATCTCGACCGCGGCCTTGCCCGCCGCGGGACGGGCCGGATCGAATTGGATCTGGGCCGAGAACTGCTTGAATTGGCCCTTGATCGGCACGTTCATTTGTTTCGCCACGAACGAGATCGTGCCCGGATTGGCGGTCGGTGTTTGTGCCCAGGCCGCTATCGCGGCGAGCGCGATCGGCACAACGGCCCAGCGAATTATTCTCACGATTCAGTTCTCCGGGAAAGTAACGGCGCCATCCGCGCCAGCACTCCGTCGCGCCGGATGAAGTGATGCCCGAGCGCCGCCGCGATATGACCAATGACCAGCGCGGCCATGGTAAAGTTCAATCCGATGTGCGTGTATTTGAAGATGTCCTCATGCGCCGGGTTCGGCGTAATGAGCGGCGGTAGCTCGACAAGCCCAAGATAAACCACCGGCACGCCGGCGGCGTAACTGTAGAGGTAGCCCGCCAGTGGTATCAGGAGCATCAGCCCATATAGCGTGCCATGGCTGACCTGGGCCGCGATGCGCTGCCAGCGCGGCATCGGAGGCAGCGGCGGTGGGCGATGCGTCAGGCGCCACAGGACGCGTAGGCACACGAAAAAGAATATCGTCACGCCGATCCACTTGTGCCAGGAGAAATAGCGCAGCTTGGTCGGCGTCAGGCCCGGAATATCGGTCATGATCCAGCCGAGACTGAATCCCGCGAAGATAAGCAGCGCCACCAGCCAGTGCAGGCTGATGGCGGTGAGGGTATAACGTTCGTTGATCGATGGCGCTATCATGGCGG
>Ga0209108_10000690_pt1 | contig 18791 bp, 16 predicted proteins | sample Rifsed10ft1_FD_184003 | JGI IMG/M metagenome (GOLD analysis project Ga0209108, IMG submission 184003) | Soil microbial communities from Rifle, Colorado, USA - sediment 10ft 1 (version 2) | ecosystem: Environmental > Terrestrial > Deep subsurface > Rock core/Sediment | place: Rifle, Colorado...
CCGTGAATTCGCTGTTTCTCGTGATCCGCGCCCGGCGCGAGGAGCAGGCGCTGGCCGCCGAGTTCGGCGCGCAGTGGGAGGCGTATTGCCGGCGCGTGCCTGCGTGGATGCCCCGGTTTCGGCGGAGATGAAATGAGCGCGTCCGCCATCCGGCGCTTCATCCGATGACGGCGATGGATAGAATGAGAGGAACACGCCATCCCGTGCCTGTATGGCGTGAACAGGTTGGGAGTCTGCTTCACGAACGGATTTTGGAAATGATAAACCACACTGACCCCGCCATTCAACGGTTGCTTGAGTCGGGGGACGCGTCAATTCGATACTTCACCCTGACCGAATTGCTGGATCAACCCGCTGATTCGCCCGATGTGCTGGCCGCGCAGAGGCGGATCACTCGGGGGCCGCGCATCCGCATTCTGCTGGCCGGGCAGCAACCCGATGGCGGGTTCGGCGTCCACCCGTATCAAAAGTGGACGGGAGCGCACTGGCGGCTGGTGTCGCTCGTCGAGTTGGGCATCCCGGCTCATCATCGGCGAGCGCGGGCCGCCGCCGATCAGGTCTTGCGTTGGCTCACGGGTGACGCCCATCGCCGCGCCATCAAATGCATTAACGACCTAACGCGCCGCTGCGCCTCGCAGGAGGGGAATGCGCTCGCGGTGTGCTCCCGCCTCGGACTGGCCGACGATCCCCGCGTGAAATATCTGGCGCAGGCGCTGGTCGGATGGCAGTGGCCGGACGGCGGCTGGAACTGCGACAAAGATGAGCGCGCTCAGCACTCGTCGTTCTACGAGAGCCTCGCACCGCTCTGGGGACTCGGCGAATATCACCACGCCACCAGTGACGCGGACGCGCGTGACGCCGCTCGCCGCGCCGCCCAGCTCTTCCTCCGGCATCGCCTGTTTTGCTCCGACAAGACCGGGGAGGTCATCAATCCCGAGTGGCTCCAACTGCACTATCCGCTCTACTGGCATTACGACATTCTTCAGGCGCTCGTCACTCTGTCCGGCCTCGGGCCGCTGACCGATCCACGATTACGAGAAGCATTGGACATCCTCGAAGCGAAACGGTTGCCGGATGGGCGGTGGAAGCCGGAGGGCTACTACTGGTCGCTGTCGGACAAACGCGCCTCGAACGTCGAGGTCGTGGATTGGGGGCGTGGCGGCCCGAACGAGATGATCACGCTGAACGCGCTGCGTGTGCTCAAAGCGGCGGGGCGCCTGAAAGCGTGAGCAAGGAGGTACAACGATGAGCACGACAACGATTGACTGGCTGTTGGAGAAAGACAACCCCTCGGTGCGCTACCTGGCGTTGCGAGACCTGCTGAAACTTCCAGAGGCCGACCCCGAACTGCGCGCGGCTCGAAAAACGGCCCACAAAAAAGGGCCTATCGCCGCCATCCTGGCCGAGATGGACGAGACGGGTTATTGGGCCGCGCCCGGCCCGGGCTACAACCCGAAGTATCGGTCTACGGTCTGGTCTGTCATCATGCTCGCTCAGTTGGGCGCCTCTGTGGCGGAAGACAAGCGCATCGCGCGCGCATGCGCCTACCTGCTGGATCATGCGCTCACTTCGGGCGGGCACTTCACCTCATCCGGGGCGCCTTCCGGTACGGCGGACTGTTTGCAGGGGAATCTCTGTTGGGCGCTGGTCGAAATGGGCTGCGACGACCCCCGGCTGGAAACGGCCTTCGAGTGGATGGCGCGCAGCGTCACCGGGGAGGGGGTGGCCTCGGTCGGAGACCGAAAAGCGATGGTGCGCTACTATGCCGGCAAGTGCGGCCCCACGTTCGCCTGCGGGTCGAACAACAAGCTGCCCTGCGCCTGGGGGGCGGTCAAAGTCATGCTGGCGTTCAGCCGGTGGCCCGTAAAGCGGCGAACGCCCGTGATCAAGCGTGCTATCAAGCACGGTGTGGGGTTTCTGTTCAGCAAGGATCCCGCAATCGCCGACTATCCGGCCGGTTACAGCGACAAGCCGAGTTCAAACTGGTGGAAATTCGGCTTCCCGGTATTCTACGTGACTGACCTGCTGCAGAACGTCGAGGCGCTGGTGGGGCTGGGCTATGGCGATGATCCCCGGCTGGCGAACGCGCTGGCGATCATCCGCGAAAAGCAAGACTCTAAAGGCCGCTGGTTCCTGGAATATGACTATAGAGGCAAGACCTGGGTGGACTTTGGCCCAAAGAAGCAACCGAACAAATGGGTGACGCTCAGGGCGTTACGCGTCTTGCGGGCCGCAGGAGTGGAATGATGAAGCGCTGGAACGGTTGGGGGGATGAAGCCACGATTTATCCTCTGCCCGACTCGGCCGCCCGCTACCTCGCGGCACGCGTGGGAGAAGGCTTATCCCCCCCGGATGCCTCATTCGAATCCGTCCTCGCCTCCATCCCCGCGTCGCGTTTGCCAGGGCAGACGGGGCAGGCGGGGCAGACACAGGGTCTGCCCCTACAGGTGACGACCGACCCTGTCGAGCGATTGCGCCACGCGCGCGGACAAAGCCTGCCAGACTGGATCGCGCTGCGCTCCGGTCGCCTCGGCGCTTTCCCCGATGGCGTCGCCTATCCGGCTGCCAGCGAAGACGTGCGCGCCCTGCTCGACTTCGCGCGCCGCACCGACACGCGTCTTATCCCCTACGGCGGCGGCACGAGTGTGGTCGGCCACATCAACCCGCGCCCTGGCGACGCTCCGGCTCTCACGGTTGATCTGAGCCGGTTGAATCGCCTGACGAAGCTGGACGAGGTGAGTCACCGGGCGACGTTTGAAGCCGGAGCCTGCGGGCCGGAGGTGGAATCACAACTGCGCGCGCATGGCTACACCCTCGGACATTACCCGCAATCATTCGAGTTGTCCACGCTCGGCGGGTGGGTAGCCACGCGGTCGAGCGGTCAGCAGTCGTATCACTATGGGCGCATCGAAGACCTGTTGGCGGGCGGCCACGTTGAGACGCCCATTGGCCCGCTCGAGCTGCCGCCGCTGCCCGCCAGCGCCGCCGGGCCGGACTTGCGCCAGATCATCCTGGGGTCGGAGGGGCGGTTGGGCATTATCACACACGCCACCGTCCGCATCCGCCGTCTACCCGAAGCGGAAAGTTTCCACGCGGCCTTCTTCCACGATTGGGATTCGGGCGCGGCGGCGGTGAGAGAGATGGCGCAATCGCGCGTGCCCGTTTCGATGCTGCGGTTGAGCGACGCGCAGGAGACCGAAACGCAGTTGAGGCTCTCAGGGCGAGACCGCTTGGTGGCGTGGGCTGATCAGGGCTTGCGCGCGCTGGGCTACGGGCCGGATCGCTGCCTGCTTTTATTCGGCGTGACCGGAGATCGCGGCACGACGGAGCGGGCGCAGCAACAGGCCGGGGAGATCGCGCGCGCGCACGGCGGACTCGTGGCCGGCACGGCTATCGGCGAAATCTGGCGGAAGACGCGCTTCCGCACACCCTACCTGCGCAACACGCTCTGGGAACGCGGCTATGCCCTCGACACGGTGGAGACTGCCGTCGCGTGGCCGGCGGTAAGGCCCACGGCCACCGCGCTCAAAGGCGCGCTTCACGATGGGCTGGCCGAGAACGGCGAGAGCGGCCTGATCTTCGCGCACCTCTCGCACGTGTATTCCGATGGCGCGAGCATCTACGTCACCTACTTGTTCCGCCGCGCTTCTGATCCCGACGAGACGTTGAGCCGCTGGCAGATGCTGAAGGCCGCCGCGAGTCGCGTCGTCATCGCGCACGGCGGGACCATCAGCCACCAGCACGGCGTTGGCGTGGATCACGCGCCCTATCTCGCCGCCGAGAAAGGGGAGGTCGGGATGAAGCTGCTCGACGCCGCGCGGCGCGCGCTCGACCCGGATGGCCTGCTCAACCCGGGGAAATTGCTCCCCGATGCGTAAGCGCTGCCTCACGCAGGTCGCGCTTGTAGCGTGACCTGCGGAAAAGGAGAGAGAGCATGTCCGCTGACACTTTTGGAAACCTGGTGAGCATCCTGGGCATCTGCCTGGGCATTGTCATGCTGGTGCTCCTGGCGGCGAGTCTGGTCTGGGTCTACCTCGACGCGCAGAAGCGAGGCAAGACCGGCTGCCTGTGGCTGTTGATTGCGTTCTTCACGTGGCCGTTTGGCGTCGTGGCATATGCCCTGCTGCGCGACAAAACGGTGCAATTGTGACAACCCGTTCTCCGCGGGATGTGTTCTGCTTTGCCACACTCTGTAGTGTTTGCACCATCCGCGCCCGGGGTGTATTCTTCGCGACCGATCGGGTTACTGATCACTGACGACTGACTACTGACGCCGCACAGGAGGAGAAAGTGCAGTCCGCCGCCGACCAATACATCCTGGCTATAGACCTCGGCACATCCGGGCCGAAGGTCGCGCTGGTCTCCATGCGGGGAGAGGTTGTCGCGAGCGCGTTCGAGGAGACCCCGCTGCTGCTCTTCCCCAACGGCGGGGCGGAGCAGAGGCCGGACGACTGGTGGAACGCCGTCGTCAAGGCCGCCCGGAAAGTGATCGGGCAGAATCTGGTCCCGGTCGAGAGCATCGTCGCGCTCAGTTGCACCAGCCAGTGGTCGTGCACGGTGGCGGTGGGGCGGGATGGCCGCCCGCTGATGAACGCCATCAACTGGATGGACACGCGCGGCGAGCCATACGTCCGGCGGATCACGGGCGGCCTCCTCAAGATCCAGGGCTATGGTATTGATAAGCTCATGGCCTGGGTGAGGCTGACCGGCGGCATCCCCACGCATTCCGGCAAAGACTCGATTGCCCACATCCTGTATCTCAAACACGAACGGCCCGAGATTTACGGGGAGACGCACAAGTTCCTCGAGCCGAAGGACTACCTCAACCTGCGGCTGACGGGCAAATACGCCGCGTCGTACGACTCGATTATCCTGCACTGGCTGACCGACAACCGGGACATCGCCAACGTCTACTATCACGATCGCCTGCTCGCGCTGGCAGGCGTTGACCGGGACAAATTCCCCGACCTGAAACACGCGGGCGACTTCCTCGGCCCGTTGACGCCGGAGGCGGCCGCCGAACTCGGGCTGCGCGAGTCGGTGCAGGTGGTCGCCGGGACGACGGACGCGCAGTCGGCGGCCATCGGGTCGGGCGCGGTGAGGGATTACGAGACGCACCTGTACCTCGGGACCTCCTCGTGGATTTCCTGTCACGTGCCGTTCAAGAAGACCGACCTGTTCAATAATATGGCCTCGCTGCCCTCGGCAATTCCGGGGCGGTATTACATTGCCAACGAGCAGGAGTGCGCCGGGGTGTGCCTGACCTTTTTGCGGGACAACCTGCTGTACGCCCAAGACGAGCTGAGAACGGGCGCGCCGCCCTCGGACGTTTACCAACTCTTCGACCGCCTGGCCGAGCAGGCTCCGCCCGGAAGCGACCGCGTGATCTTTGCGCCGTGGTTGTACGGGGAGCGCACGCCGATTGAAGATCACACGGTTCGCGGCGGCTTCTTCAACGTGTCGCTCAAGTCCGCACGCCAGGACCTCGTGCGGGCCGTGTTCGAGGGCGTGGCGTACAATGCGCGCTGGCTGCTCGGGGGCGTGGAGCAGTTCTGCAACCGGCGGCTGGAGCCGCTCACCATGATCGGCGGCGGGGCCAAGTCCGGCCTCTGGTGCCAGATTCACGCGGACGTGTTGAACCGGACGATCCGTCAGGTCAAAGACCCCCTCTGGGCCAACGTGCGCGGCGCGGCGTTTCTGGCCGCCGTCGCGCTGGGAACTATGAAGTTCGACGAAATTTCGGAGCGCGTCGAGATCGCGAAGACCTATCAGCCTGACCCGGCGAACCGGAAGATTTACGATGAGCTGTTCAAGGAGTTTTTGAACGTCTACAAGAACAATAAGCAGATGTATGCGCGGCTGAATCGGGGGTGAGGAAAAATCGGAGGGCGCTAATGGACCTCGTGGAATTCGCAAGAACGAAATTGGGCTGGGTAGACCCGCGCCTCATGGCGGTGGCGGAAAAATATCTTAAGAGAATCCCCTCCGTGCGCGCGACGATTGAAAAAGAATACGACGGCATCATGGGCGAGCTGGAGGGCGCGGTCAAGCCGTACACGCGCGACTTTCCAGCGTTCTCCCGCCTCCCCGAGAGAGGGCGCGATCGGGAAGAAATACTCGATGAGATGGAAGCCATCAAGGCCCGAGAGGCGTCGCGCTGGAAGGACGGCTTCGTGTCCGGGGCCGTCTATCACGGCGACGACGCACACATTGATTTCCTGAATCGGGTGTACGCGCTCAACTCGCAGACCAACTCGCTGCACGCCGACATCTGGCCGAGCGCGGCTAAATTCGAGTCGGAAGTGGTAGCCATGACGGCCCATATGCTTGGGGCAGGCGCTGGCGGCGACATCTGCGGGACGCTGTCGTCGGGCGGGACGGAGAGCATCCTGCTCGCGATGAAGACATACCGGGACTGGGCCAGAGACCACAAGGGCATCACCCGCCCCGAGATCGTCGCCCCGGTCACGGCCCACGCCGCGTTCGACAAGGCCGCGCAGTACTTCAATGTCAAGATCATTCGTACGCCTGTGGGCGCCGATTATCGCGCCGACGTGAACGCCGTCAAAAGGGCCATCAGCCGGAACACGATTGTGATGGTGGGGTCAGCGCCGACGTTCCCGCACGGCGTCGTTGACCCCATCGAAGAACTCTCCGAACTGGCGCGCAAGCGGGGCATCGGCTTTCACACGGATGCGTGCCTGGGCGGGTTCCTGCTCCCGTGGGCGGAGAGGTTGGGATACAAGGTTCCGGCCTTCGACTTCAGATTGCCGGGTGTGACTTCGATCTCTGCCGACACGCACAAATACGGCTATGCGGCCAAGGGCACGTCGGCCATCCTGTATCGCGGCGCGGAACTGCGGCGCTATCAATACTTCACCGCCGCCGACTGGCCCGGCGGCCTGTACTTCTCGCCGACGTTCGCCGGGAGCCGTCCCGGCGCGCTGGCCGCGGTGTGCTGGGCGGCGATGGTGGCGATGGGCGAGCAGGGTTACCTGCAGGCGGCGAAGAAAATTCTGGAAACGGCGGCGGTCATTCGAAAAGGCGTCGAGGCGATCCCGGAACTGCGCGTGCTCGGCGATTCGTTGTGGATCATCGCCTTCGCCTCGGAGGCCGTGGACATCTACAAGATTGTGGATTACATGAGCCAGCGCAGGTGGAACTTGAACGCCCTCCACAAGCCGCCCGCCGCGCACCTCTGCGTGACTCTGCGGCACACCCAGACCGGCGTGGCGGAAAGATTCGTGGACGATCTCAGGTCCGCCGTCGAGCACGTCAAGGCGCATCCCGAGGAGCGCGGAGTCATGGCCCCGGTATATGGCATGGCGGCCACACTTCCCCTGCGTGGCGCGGTGGGCGACATGCTCAAACGATATATAGACCTGCTCTATAAAGTGTGAAAGGATTGAGCAGGGGCGTTCAATTGCCTGCGCCTGGGCCGCAGGCACAGGTGAACGCCTCTACTCTGCGGCGAGAAACAACGTGTGGGGACGCGGCTGGCGCGACCGGGTTTGGTCCGAACTCGACCGCCCCTGGGATTTGATCGTGATCGGAGGCGGGATCACGGGGGCCGGGATTCTGCGCGAGGCGACCCGGGCCGGTCTGCGCGCCCTGCTCGTCGAGGCTCACGACTTCGCCTCGGGCACCTCCAGCCGCTCGTCGAAACTCGTGCACGGCGGCCTGCGCTATCTCAAGCAGGGCGAGATCAAACTGACCTTCGAGTCTGTGCGCGAACGTGAACGACTCTTGAAGGAGGGCAGGGGGCTTGTGACTCCACTCGGCTTCCTCCTGCCCAGTTTCGCCGGAGACCGCCCACCGCCCTGGGTCTTCGGCCTCGGGCTGACGATTTACGATCTGCTCGCACTTGAGTGGACTCACCGGCACTACGACGCGCTCGACATGCGCGAACTCTGCCCGCCGCTCAACGAAAATATCCTGCGCGGCGGCTATCGCTACTTCGACGCCGAGACGGACGACGCCCGGCTCGTGCTCCGTGTGATTCGAGAAGCAGTGCGAGAAGGTGGCGCGGCCCTCAACTACGCGCGTGTCGAGGATTTGCTCCGTAAGCAGTCCGGGCAAGTGTGCGGCGTCGTGGTTCGCGATCAAGTCAGCCGGCGCACCGCCGAAGTGCAGGCGTCAGTCGTGATTAGTGCGACGGGCGCGTGGGCCGACGACCTCCGCGCCCGTCTCGGCGAGCGTGGCACATCCCCTTTAGGGGGCCGCCGTCTCCGCCGACTGCGCGGCAGTCATCTGATGTTCCCCGCGCATCGTCTTCCCCTGCGCCGCGCCGTCAGTTTCTTACATCCCGCCGACCGGCGACCGGTGTTCGCGGTTCCGTGGGAGGGCGTGACCCTGTTCGGCACGACGGACGTAGATCACACTGCGGCACTGGAAACTGACACCGCCATCAGCGCCCCGGAAGTCGAATATCTGCTGGCTGGACTGGGGCATGCCTTCCCCGCGCTCGAACTCGGCCCGGAGGAGGTGCTGGCAACTTTGTCCGGCGTGCGTCCGGTGCTGGACACCGGGCAGGCCAACCCCTCGAAAGAATCCCGTGAGCACGTGTTGTGGAACGAGAACGGCCTGCTCACCGTCACGGGCGGCAAGCTGACCACCTTTCGATTGATGGCGCACGACGCGCTGGAGGCCGTGCGCGCCCGCCTCCCCGGCCATCCCCATTTCGATGCGCGCCAACGCATGTTGGCCGAGCCGCCCGCCTCGGGTCTATCGGTCTATCTCGACCCCGCCACTCGCCTGCGCCTGTTGGGCCGGTACGGCGCAGACATGCCGGATTTGATCGCCGCCGTGGCCCCCGGCGATCTGGAGTCGATCGGCGGTTCCGTGGCGCTGTGGGCGGAGCTGCGCTGGGCGGCGCGCGCCGAGGGCGTGGTGCATCTCGACGATTTGCTGTTGCGCCGCGTGCGCCTCGGGTTGCTGCTCCCCAACGGCGGCCTCGACCACATGGATCGTATCCGCGCCATCGCGCAGCCCGAACTCGGCTGGGACGACGCGCGGTGGGAGCGCGAGGCCGCCGCCTACGCCGACCTGTGGAGGCGATGCTATTCTCTGCCCATTTCGTAGAGACGACGCATCCCGCTCCGCTTTCGCTTCGGGGACTATAGTGCCGCGTCTCTACACAGAGATGACCGGTCACGCCCAAAGACCATATCCTCGCAATTGACAATGGCGCGCAAAGCGCCTGCTTTTAGAAGCCCGTTTTCTTCCCTCCGGAGAAAACGGGTTTCTTTGTCCACTTTCGTCCCGCGAAAGTGCAAAACGTCAACGAGAAACAGGCCGTTTGTCCCTTGACGTTACCTCCTCTGTTGGGGGATAGTGAAATCCACTGGAGAGGAATCGAGCATGACGGATGCCAACTCACAGACGCAACCGCGCTTCTCCCGATTGACGCGGGACCAGTGCGAACGGCTGCATCAGGCCAGTCTGCAAATTCTCGAGCGCATCGGCGTCCGGTTGTTCGAGCCGGAAGCGATCGAGTTAATCAAAAAAGCCGGGGCGCGCGTGGACGAGGGCAACCGCGTGCGCATCCCCGCGCGGCTCGTCGAGCAGGCGTTGTCCAGCGTCCCGAGGCGCGTCGTCCTGCACAACCGGAACGGCGATCCGGTGATGCCTCTCGAAGGCAGCCGCACCTTCTTCGGCACTGGATCGGACTGCCTCAACATCGTGGATCACCGCACCGGCCAGCGCCGCCCGGCGGTGCTGCCAGACGTGGTCGAGGGCGTCACCGTGTGCGACGCGCTGGAGAACGTTGACTTCGTGATGTCCATGTTTCTGCCGAGCGACGTCAACCAGCAGATCGCCGACCGCTATCAGATGGAGGTGATGCTCAACCGCACGACCAAGCCTCTCGTGTTCGTGGCGTATGATCTCGGGGGCTGCGTGGACGCGGTCGAGATGGCCGAAGCGGCGGCGGGCGGCGCGCCGGCCCTGCGCGAGAAACCGTTCGTTGCGTGCTACATCAACGTGACCAGCGGCCTCCTGCACAACGCCGAGGCGCTGCAAAAGCTTCTCTATCTCGCCGGGAAGGGCCTGCCCGCGCTGTACATTCCCGTGGTGTCGAGCGGGACGACCGGGCCGATGACGATGGCGGGGACGATGGCGCTCGTCAACGCAGGTGTGCTGACCGGCATCCTCTTGTCGCAACTGAAGCGCGAGGGCGCGCCCGTGATCGTCCCCGGCTTCGGCGGTGACGCGCTCGACATGCGGACGATGGTGGACCCCTACTGCGCCCCCGATCCGAAGGGGATGGCCGAGGCCCTCGCCCACTTCTATGGCCTGCCCATGTTCTCGCTCGCCGGGGCCAGCGACACGAAACTGCCGGATCAGCAGGCGAGCATCGAGGCCGCGCTGACGATGGTGATCGAGGCGCTCGCGGGTGGCCACCTCGTCCACGACCTCGGCTATCTGGAATCGGGGCTGACCGGCTCGCTCACCCAGCTCGCTCTCTGCGATGAGATCGCGACGTGGATCAGGCATTTCACGCGCGATGTCGAGATCAGCGACGAAACGTTGGCGCTGGACTTGATCGAGCAGGCGGGGCCGGACGGGCAGTATCTCGAATTCAAACACACTCAGCGCCACTTCCGCGAACGCTATTACCCCCGGCTGATCGAGCGTGACAACTACACGGGTTGGGTCAACAAGGGGAGCAAGACGATGGCCGAGCGCGCCGCCGAGCGGGTGGAGTCCATTCTCGCGGCGCACACGCCCCAGCCTCTGCCTCCGGACGTTGCGGCGGCCATTCACGCCATCGTCGAGCGGGCGGAGGCGCGACATTCAGAATAGAGGCTCTTCCGCTTAACGGGAATGCCTTATCACGAATGCCACAAATGAGCGAGGGCGCCGAATAAAAACCTGTATTCGTGACCTTCGTGCATGCGCGTCATTCGTGATGAAAAGATTCCCCGCAAACCTCGAAGAGCGAGAATAGATTTTTTTCCAGGAGGCAACATGACCACAGAAGAACTGTTCAAAGCCATGGCACAGAGCATCATCGAAGGCGAGCCGGAGGAGGCCGCGCAGTTGGCGCGCGAGGCGCTGGCGCAGGGCATCGAGCCGCTGGAGGCGATCAATCGCGGCTTCGTCCCCGGTGTGGACGAGGTGGGCCGGGGCTTCGGCTGCGGGGACATGTTCCTGCCCGACCTCGTGCGGGCGGGCGCGGCGATGAAGGCGGCGACAAAGGTGCTGGAACCGGAAATGCTCCGGCGCGGCTCGTCGCGCGAGTCGGCGGGCACGGTCGTCCTCGGGACGATCAAGGGCGACATCCACGAAATCGGCAAGAACCTCGTCGGCACGATGTTCACGTCCAGCGGTTTTCAGGTGCACGACCTGGGGGTGGACGTGCCGGTTGAGACCTTTGCCGCCAGAGCCAAAGAAGTGAATGCGGATATCGTCGGCGTCTCGGCCCTCCTGACCACGACGATGGCCAACCAGCGCAAAGTGATCGAGGCGCTCGACAAAGCCGGGCTGCGCCCCAAAGTGAAAGTGCTCGTCGGCGGCGCGCCCGTCACGCGCGGGTGGGCGAGCGAAATCGGCGCGGATGGCTATGCCGAGGACGCCGTGGGCGCGGTGAAGGTCGCGCGGGCGTTGTTGGGAGTCAAAACCGCGTAGGAGGCCTCACCCCCGGCCTTCGGCCACCCCCTCTCCTGACCGCGCACTGCAACTCGGCTTCGCATAGATTCGGATGGCGGTCAGGAGAGGGGGGCGGGGGGTGAGGTCAGCCCAAGAGGCAACCATGACAATCGCCGCGATTGAAAACCCCAAAATCAGTCTGAACATCCTCTCCGAGGATGAGGTCCGCCGGATTCACACCGCCACACTTGACGTGATCGAATCGATTGGCGTGCGTTTCCCTTCGCCGAAGGCGCTGGACATTTTGCAAGCGCACGGCGCGAAGGTGGATCGCAAGACGAGCATCGCCAAAATTCCCGGCCACGTCGTAGAGGCCGCGCTTGCGGCGGCTCCGCCCACGTACACCCTCGCCGCCCGCGACCCTGCGCTCGACCTCCCGCTCGACGGTCGGCACTCGTACCTCGGCACCGACGGCTGCGGGGTGGAAGTGCTCGACGCCTTCACGGGCGAACGGCATCGCTCGACGCTGCAAGACGTTTCGGACGCCGCCCGCGTCGCCGATGGCCTCGACGCGATTGCGTTCCACTGGACGCCCGTCTCGGCGCAGGATTGCCCGCCGGAGAGCCGCAGCCTGCACGAGCTGCTCGCCATCTGGAACGTGAGCAAGAAGCACGTGCAGACCGAAACGATTGTGACCGGGTGCGAAGCGCGCGCGGCGGTCGAGATGGCGGCGACAATGGTGGGTGGCCGCGACCCACTGCGCAAACGGCCCGTCCTCTCGATCATGCAATGCACCCTCTCGCCGCTCGCGCAGGACGGCGGGAGCCTCGAGGCCGGGCTGGTCGCCGCCGAGGCCGGTTTGCCAATCGGCTACATGACGATGGCGTCCTGCGCCTCCACCGGCCCGGCGACGCTCGCGGGGAATCTCGTCGTCGGCAACGCCGAGGTCATCAGCGCACTCGCGCTCATGCAGATGGCGCATCCGGGCTGTCCGGTGTATTACGCCGCCGCGCAGACCGTGATGGATTTGCGCACGGGCGCGTACACGGGCGGCGGGCCGGAGGACTTCCTCTTCGGCGCGGCGACGAACGCGCTCGCGGACTTCTATCGCGTGCCGCTCTCGATGGGCGCGTTCGCGACGGGCGCGAAGGAGCCTGGCTGGCAGAGCGCGGTGGACAACTCGTTCTCGGCGTTCATGGCGGTCTCGACCGGGGCCGACATGCTCCTCGGCGCGGGGCTGCTGCACGGCTCGCGCATCCTCTCTTACGAGATGCTGGTGATGGACGCCGAAATATGGAGCATCGCGCGGGCGATGAGTCGCGGGATCGTGGTGAACGACGAGACGCTGGCGCTCGACGCGATTCGCGACGTGGGGCCGGGCGGCAACTTCCTCGCGCACAAACACACCAAGCGGCACATGCGCGAATTGTGGCTGCCAACGCTCATGGATCGCCGCCCGTACAGTCAGTGGGAAGAGCAGCGCGACGGCGCGTTCGAGTGGGCGCGGGAGAAGGCGCAGTCCATTCTGCGCGATCATCGTCCCGAAGCACTGGACGAGAAACTCGCGGCGGAGCTGCGGAGAATCATCGCCAGTGTAGAGACAGCCGGTGTCCTGGAGACCCTCGGCATTTAATGAGGTAAGCCAACGGACAAACCCGGTTTCTCAAAGAAACCGGGTTTGTGGCGCACAGGAGAGATGGCGATGAAGGCTGGCGCGTCTACGGGCATCCTCAAACTGCTGACGCGGGTGGTCGTTGTGGTGGCAATCGTGGGTATGATTCTCTTTGTCTCTGCGGGCCGCGCCGACTGGCCGATGGCGTGGGTCTTTCTCGCCGCATACCTGGCCTGTCTCGTCATCACCGTGCTTATGACCACACGGAGCAGTCCGGAGTTGATTGCGGAGCGCGCCGAGTACAAGCCACGGTCGGGCGTGAGGAACTGGGACACGATTCTCACCACTCTTTTCCGATTGTCGTTCCTGGTCGTTGTTCTCGTCCCCGGGCTGGACATGCGCTTTGGGTGGACGAAGCCGATACCCCTCGCAGTTCAGATACTCGCGCTGGTGATCGGCCTGCTGGGCTATGGCCTGGTCGCCTGGGTGATGGAGACCAACCGCTTTGCTACGGTCTACGTGCGCATCCAGACAGAACGGGGCCACACGGCTGTGACGGTGGGGCCGTATCGGTTTGTTCGCCATCCCTTCTACGTCGGAGTCATCACCCTCACGCTTGCGTTGCCCATCGCGCTCGGATCGCTGTGGGGACTCGTCCCGGCGGGCCTTGGGGTGATGATGATGATTGTGAAAACGGCGCTCGAAGACCGGATATTGCAGGCCGAACTGGAAGGCTACCGGGAATACGCTCAGCGGGTGCGCTACCGCCTGCTGCCCGGTATCTGGTAACGATTGATCTCAGGACTCGAAAAAGCAAATGCCTCGCCTCGAACTGCTCAACTCAACCCTCCTCGACCGCATCCTCTCTGAAGCCTTCGCCCTCCTCGAAATGCCGGGCGTCAAAGTGCAGAGCGCGGAAGCGTTGGCGCTGCTAGCCGAGGCCGGGGCGCGCGTGGACGCCGAGGCGAGGGCGCAGGTCGCCCACATCCCCGAAGCGCTCGCCCGCCGTATGCTCGCAACCGTCCCGCGCGAGTTCTGGCTCTACGACCGCGACGGCAACATGCGCGTCTGCTACGGCGGCGATGCGGTGCACTTCGACCCCGGCTCGGCGGCGGTGCACATTCTCGACCCTGAGACGGGCGAGCACCGCAACGCGGTCACCGCCGACCTCGTGCGATTGGTGAAGGTGGCCGAAGTCCTGCCGCAGTACGACGCGCAGAGCACCGCGCTGGTGTGCTCGGACGTGGCCCACGAAATCACCGACCTCTACCGGCTTTATCTCGTCCTCTTGTATTCCGGCAAGCCCATCGTGACCGGCGCTTTTGCGATTGAGACGCTGGACATGATGCGCGAGATGCTGTCCGTCGCCAGCGGGGATGGCATGAGCGGGAAACCGCGCGCGATCTTCGACGTGTGCCCCTCGCCGCCCCTCAACTGGAGCGCGTTCGCGGCGGAGAACCTCGTCACCCTCGCGCGCGCGGGCCTCCCGGCCGAGATCGTCTCGATGCCGCTCGCGGGCGCGACGGCCCCGGCCACGCTCGGCGGTTCGGTCGTCCAGCACGCCGCCGAGTGCCTGAGCGGAATCACCATCCATCAACTCGCGCGCCCCGGCGCGCCCATCGTGTGGGGCGGCGCGCCCGCTATCTTCGACATGCGCCACGGCACGACGCCCTACGGCGCGATGGAGACGGCGATGATTGACGCGGCGTATGCGCAGGTGGGCAAGAGCCTCGGCCTGCCCACACACACTTATCTGTGCGCCAGCGACTCGAAGACGCTCGACGCGCAGGCCGGGATGGAATCCGGGATGACGGCGCTCGTGGGCGCGCTGGCGGGCGTCAACATGATCTCCGGCGCGGGGATGCTGGACTTTCTCGCCTGCCAGAGTGTGGAGAAGCTGGTCGTGGACGCCGAGGCGATTGCGATGGTTCGGCGCTTGCTGGCCGGGATCGAGCAGCGGGGCGAGACGCTGGCGACGGACCTCTTCGCCGAACTCGGGCTGAGCGGCGAGTTTCTCGGAGCGAGGCACACGCGCCAGTGGTTCCAGGCTGAGCAGCATCTGCCCTCGGCGGTGATTGACCGCGCCTCGGTGCGCGCGTGGGCCGAAGCCGGGAAGCCCGACACAATGGTGCGCGCCAGAGCACGCGCCGCCGAACTGCTGGCGCAGTATCTGCCCCGCCCGCTCGCGCCGGAAGTGGAGAAGGAACTGCGCGGCCTCGTCCAGCGTGTGGTGCAGAAGGCGGGGATGAGCGAGTTGCCACAATTGCCGCAGTAGCAGTTTTACAAAACAAGTCGGCTCTCCCTCGCCATCGGCTCGAAGCCGACGGCTAAGACGAACCAAGCCCGCGAAGCGGGCTTCCCGCCAGCATTAGCCGTCCCGATTTCATCTGACTCAAACTTAGTCATCATCGTCGTCATGCGCGACGATGTTAAAGCCGAATTCGGCCAGTTCAACCTCATTGTCTACGACGAGCCCAACGCCAGGGCAGTAGATCTTGACACTTTCTGCGCCCGGCTCGAGGGGAGTTGTCTCCCGGACTTCCACACACTGCTCAAATGTGCCAGCTTCCGTGGTCACTTCAAGCCCCATCTCCACGTGCTCGGCGCGATCCATCGCCACGCCGTCGGCTTGTTCCTGGAAGTATCTCGATCCCAGGAGAAAGGCTCCCGGCATGATCATGCCAGGCTCGGCCAGACCCTCGTCATCAGGCTCGCCGGCACGCCATGACCCCTCGTGACTGATGGTTCCGTCCGGATTGAAGATATCGGCCTCTTCTCCAAAATAGAAAACGTCGTTGGTCTTTTCACAGAGCGCGAAGAAGTTTCTCGAGACCTCCACCAGTTCGCCATCCACCGATTCCCGTTCCTCGACGACGCGGGTTTTCACGCGGCCCACATCCGGAAGAAAGATGGTTTCGGTTTCGCGAAGAACGGTGATCACCAGGCGCAGCGTTTCTCCCTCCTCCTCCGCCTCGAAGACTAATTGATAGCCGGGTTCGAGAATGAAGTAGGGATTGGCGCCTTTGGCCTTGAACCGGCAGTCCTCCAACCGAAAGTCTGTGGTGAACTGAGGCTCCTCGTCCTGGGCCACCACGGTGCCGCTCGCCAGCCCGAGCACGGTTACCATTATCGCCAGGCACGACGACACGTTAACCAATGTCCTCAGGCCAAAACGGCTCCATTTTGATTTCAGCATGTTTGCCTCCTTAGTTTAGGGCGCATTCCCCCCTGATGACTGACGCTGGTACTATGGTGATTTACGGGGCGCCTGTCAGCAAATGAAGTGCGAAGGTTGCGTGAAACTTGCGTGAACGCGGGAAGCTGTTGGTTGAGGAACGGCTTCAAGGCGCGTTCCCAATGCTCAACGTATCAGCGCGGGGCGCTAGGACATAAGAATTCGTGACAGATTGATGTCATGTTGAGCGAAGCTCGAAGACCCTGAGCGCAGCGAATGGGGAAGCATCTCCGCGCGAGATTCTTCGCCGCGAGTTTACCCCTTCACTTCGTTCAGGGCAGGCTCTGAGCGAAGCCGAAGGGCGACTCAGAATGACATTTCGTTAGTGAGTCCTCTCCTCTGCTCGCTGGCGTCCCGGCGAGCAAGTCGGGTGCAATTTGTGTATACTAATGTTCAACTCATATGACCGAAGAGCAGCTTACCCCTCTCCTCCATCACCTGCGTCGAGAACTGGCTCTGGCGCTCGGCAGTCAGTTGGATCACGTGCGCCTGTTTGGCTCTCGCGCACGGGGTGAGGCGCGCCCGGAATCCGATATTGACCTGCTGGTGGTCGTCAAGGGGGACGTAGATTACGCCGACCTGATGCGGCGCACCTCGACCCTGGTTGCCCGCATCTCCCTGCAATATGACGTGGTGATCTCTCGGGTGTTTATTTCCAAAGACCAGTTCGAGCGTGGACAAAGCCCCTTTTTGCGGAATGTGCGGCGGGAAAGCGTAGCTGTATGAATTCGGAGGTTCGGGCCTTGCTCGATAAAGCCCGCGCCAGCCATGAGGCGGCGACTTTGCTCCGGCGCGAGGGCTATCTGGATTTTGCAGCCTCGCGTGCCTACTACGCGCTCTTCTACGTTGCTGAGGCGCTCTTGTTGGAGCGGGGCTTATCCTATTCCAGCCACTCTGCGGTGATTGCTGCTTTTGGCCGCGAGTTTGCCAGGACTGGCAATCTCGATCCGCGCTTTCATCGCTACTTGATTGACGCACAGGACTTGCGCCAGGTGGGCGATTATGGCACGGGTGGGAATGTGACTGCCGATCAAGTGGACGAACTACTGCACTGGACTCTGGATTTCATCGTGGCAACTGAGGGCTTTCTTTCGCGTTGAAGGGGCGGCAATTGAGTCAAAAAACCGCGCGGTTTCTTGCAGCAATTACTGCGCGGCCCAAAAGGGAGCTAAGCCGTTGACGGTTGAAAATATAATTGGGCGGCATGAAGGGAGAACGATGGAACCCCGGATCAGTCTGATCACGCTCGGTGTCGCAGATCTCGAACGAGCTACGCGATTCTACGAAGAGTGTCTCGGTCTCCCGAGACTCAAGACCCCTCCATCCGTGACATTCTTTGAACTGGACAAGACCTGGCTCGCACTTTGGCCGCGCGAGAACCTCGCGGCCGATGCAGGCGTCTCACCTGAAGGAACTGGATTTCGCGGATTCTCTCTCGCGCACAACGTACGTTCTCCGGCCGAAGTCGATGCTTTGCTATCCCGTGTTGCCGAATTCGGGGGAAAGGTCCTGAAGCCGGGACATTCTACGGACTGGGGTGGTTACAGTGGCTATTTTGCGGATCTTGATGGGTTCCTCTGGGAGGTTGCACACAACCCGGGATTCCCCCATATATAGAGCCACCCAACAGGCGGCTCAACCCGACGCGGTGACCCGCGCGAACGGACACCGGCAGGGATGGGCTGGTGATGGATGAGGGAGTCATCGCATCAGTTCTATTCTGCCGACTTCCGCAGCAACTATGAAGTAATGGGCTGAACGCGACCGTTGGGCTGCCAGAGCAACGAAGAGCTAGATGATGCTAATGACAAAAGACCTGCGACGCGAATTTGATCGGCGCAAACCGTGGGTCACCAAGTTCACCATCGGTGGGGAGGAATACGGCGGGCAGTATGACGCTGCTGCTGACCTCCGGTTGCGATGGTTTCAGCAGCATTTTCCGGAGGCTCGCACCATTCTCGAGTTGGGCAGCCTGGAAGGCGGACACAGTTTCGCGCTGGCGTCGTGGCCGCATGTCAAGCAAGTCGTGGCGGTGGAAGGTCGCAAAGCCAATCTGCAACGGGCTCGCTTTGTGCAGTCCGTGATGGGTCAGGAGAAGGTGCGTTTTGTCCAGGCCAACCTGGAAACGTTGGAACTGTCCAGCCTGGGCAGCTTCGATGCGGTACTGTGTTTGGGCCTGCTGTATCATCTGTCGCAACCGTGGCGGCTACTGGAGAAAATCGGCCGGGTCACCCGCGGTGTGTTGCTCTGGACTCACTAGAGCAGATTCCTAATCAATTGATGGCATAGCCACAATGAGCAAACCAACCGCGAATGTCCTGCGGCGTAATCGCCAGCAGCGCTTGTTTGAGCGCC
>Ga0209108_10000692_pt1 | contig 18778 bp, 18 predicted proteins | sample Rifsed10ft1_FD_184003 | JGI IMG/M metagenome (GOLD analysis project Ga0209108, IMG submission 184003) | Soil microbial communities from Rifle, Colorado, USA - sediment 10ft 1 (version 2) | ecosystem: Environmental > Terrestrial > Deep subsurface > Rock core/Sediment | place: Rifle, Colorado...
CAACATTCCGCGTACCAGTGTGGTCTTACCGGCGCCCAGCGGCCCGCGGAGGTAGATGAGAGAAGCCTTGCTGAGATGAGCGGCAATTTTTGACCCCAAAGATTCCATGTCACTAACCGTGGCAACCGGTTGATCAACGCTCGGCATGTCTCACCAGGCGATTAAGCCGGGCACGAAGAAATGGAAACAGATCAGACGCGAGCGTCCCCACCTCCCCGGCTTGAGCGGCGTCGTCGCCCGCGGCAGCGTGCACCCATACGCCCAGACGGGCGGCATCGAGCGTGGACAATCCTTGCGCCCGCAGGCCGGCGATTGTCCCGGTCAACACATCGCCCATTCCGCCACTCGCCATCCCGGGATTTCCCCGATCACAGACCGTTACCATTCCGTCGTACAGAGACGCTACCAGCGTCCCGGAACCCTTCAGCACGCACACACCGCCGAAGCTGGCCACCAATTCGCGTGCGGCCGCAAACCGGTCGTTTTGAATATCTCCGGTTGTCATGCCGAGCAGTCGTGCGGCTTCTCCGGGATGCGGCGTAATAATCCAATCCTTGTGCGCCTGCGGATCGGCCGCGAGAATATTCAGGGCATCGGCATCCACTACCATGGGCAGGGATGATTCGAGCGCCGCGCCCATCAGCCAGTGGCCCCACCTCTCCTGCCCGAGGCCCGGCCCGATCGCAACGACATCGGCACGAGCCAGCAAGGGACGTAATTCCTTGGCGGTGGCAATTCCGTAAACCAACAGTTCCGGGCGTGCCGCGCCGATTTGAGCGGCGTGATCCGGATGCGTGGCCACCAGCACCAGCCCGGCACCGGCGCGATAGGCGGCCTCACCCGCAAGCCGCGCCGCGCCGGACATCCCGCGATCGCCGCCGATGACCAGCACGCGGCCGGCGTCGCCTTTGTGCATGTCACGCGGACGCGCACGCAGGAGACCAAGCAAAGATTTCTCCGTCAAACGTTTCGCAGCAGGCGGAACGTTTCCATAAATATCCGGCGGCACACCGAGATCATTAAAAAAGATTTCACCGCCGCGCTCACGACCGGCGCCGGTGAATAATCCCGCCTTGAGACCCATGAACGTCATCGTGGATTGGGCCGTCACCGCCGCACCCATCACCCGGCCGGAATCGGCATGCAAGCCGGATGGAAGATCAACCGCCAGCACCGGAACACCAGCTTGATTGACAGCTTCAATGGCCGCTCGCCATTCGCCCTCCACCCCGCGTTCAAGCCCCGTTCCCAACATCGCGTCAACGATGACATCGTTCCCCCGCAGAAGATCAGCCGTGAAATCCTTGATGGCGATTCCGGCCGATTGGCAGCTGTCGCGGGCGGAGGCGGCGTCGCCTTGCGTTTTTCCTGAATCGCCCACGCTCAAGACCCGGGTGGTCATTCCAGCAGACTTGGCCAGGCGCGCGACCACGTAACCATCGCCCCCGTTATTCCCGGGTCCGCAAATCACCACGACGCGCCGGGATCTCGGCCAGCGGGCGCGCAACAACTGAAACGCCGCCGCACCGGCACGCTCCATCAACGTCGCGCCGGGAATGCCGTACTGTTCGATGGCCAGACGATCGAGATCCCGGACTTGGGAGGCGGTAAAAAGCGATTCGGGGAGGGTCATGCATTGGTCCTTTTATTATGTATATGATAGGCCCTCATGCACACTGCGCGAAATAGCAAAATCGATCTCATTCGACTCGCTGCCGACATCAAGACATGGGCCCGCGAACTGGGCTTTCAGCAAACCGGCATCGCCGATACGGAATTGGGCGAAGCGGAAGCACATTTGTTGAACTGGCTCGGTCGTGGTCGCCACGGGCTAATGCGCTACATGGCATCGCACGGGACGCGACGCAGCCGCCCGCCGGAATTACAGCCCGGCACGCTGCGCGTAATCTCGACGCGACTCGACTATTTCCCGGAAGATGCCGCCGCGGCCGAAACCGTCCTGAGTGACGCCCGGCTGGGTTATATCTCCCGCTACGCCCTGGGCCGGGACTACCACAAGATGATGCGCCGCCGGCTGCAAAAACTCGCCGAGCGGATTGAGACTTGTGTCGGACCGTTTCAGTACCGCGCCTTCAGCGACAGCGCGCCGGTGCTGGAGAAGGCGCTGGCCGAAAAGGCCGGGCTTGGCTGGATTGGCAAACATACGAATTTGATCGATTCGCGAACCGGATCATGGTTTTTCCTGGGGGAACTCTATACCGACCTGCCGTTGCCGGTGGATACCCCGTCGGCTAATCACTGCGGCCAATGTCGTGCTTGCCTGGATGTCTGCCCGACTCAAGCCATAGTCGCGCCTTATGAGCTTGATGCACGGCGGTGCATTTCCTATCTCACGATCGAACTGCGCGATTCCATCCCGGTGGAATTGCGTCCTTTAATCGGCAACCGCATTTATGGCTGCGACGACTGTCAACTTGTCTGTCCGTGGAATCGCTTTGCCCGTCCGACGCAAGACGCGGATTTTACCCCGCGCCATGATCTCGATGCGCCGGAACTGGTCAGACTGTTTTCATGGAGCGAAGCGGAATTCCTCAAATACACCGAAGGTTCCGCCATCCGGCGGATCGGTCACGAATGCTGGCTGCGTAACATCGCCGTGGCACTCGGCAATGCGCCCACCGATGAAACGATCGTCCACGCACTGACGTCTCGGCGCGAGCATGCATCGGAGATCGTGCGCGAGCATGTGCAATGGGCGCTGGCACGGCACCGCGATCGTGGTTAACGAAATTGAGGGCGCGATGTACCGCGCCCTCTGAATGATAACAGTCGGCAACGTATTAACGCTTCGCCTGCTGTTTTGTGTTGGCCAGCGATTTGGCCAGATTCACCAGCGTGACAAACTCGCCGCGATAACCGAAGGTATCCTTGCCAAGCGTGCCCTGGGCGAGTTTCACGATATCGTCGTAGCCGAAGTCATTGGTGTAGGTCCCGCCGCGCAATACCTGACCGAAGGCGGACACCGCAGCGCTGAAGCGAAAGTTATCCGACGCCTTGGCGACCGATTTCTGAATGTCGGCCGTCTTCAGCGGCCGCTCGATAAGCCGGCTGTTCTCGCCATCCGGCAGTTTATAGCGCAGGCGCAACCACGCCAGTTCGTCCTTATTTACCTTGATCGCCTTGGACTCGGAACCGTAACGCAACGGTTCGAGCCGAGTGCCGCGGCCGTTAACCAGTGCAACCTCGTAAATGGCCGTCACCGTGTGCCCGGCGCCGATATCGCCGGCATCGACTTTGTCATTGTTGAAATCCTCGCGTTTCAATGCGCGGTTTTCGTAACCGATCAGACGGTGTTCGACTACCACGGCCGGATTGAACTCGATCTGAATCTTCACATCCCTGGCGATGGTCTGCAGCGTCGAGGCAATTTCCGTCACCAGCACCTTGTTGGCCTCCTTGAGCGTGTCGATGTAGGCGTAGTGACCGTTGCCGGCGTCGGCCAACTGCTCCATCAGATGATCGTTGTAATTCCCGGTGCCGAAACCGAGCGTGGTGAGCGATACGCCGGTCTTGCGCTGTTCCTCGATCAGGTTTTTGAGCGCCTCGAAATTCACCGTGCCAACGTTGAAGTCACCGTCGGTGGCAAGCAGCACGCGATTGATGCCTCCCGGGATATGCGCCTGTTCGGCCATGGCGTAGGCCAGCCGAATGCCGGCACCGCCGTTGGTCGAGCCGCCGGCGGTGAGCCCTTCGAGCGCGGCAAGAATTTTTCCCTTCTGATCGCCTGGTGTCGGCTCCAGCACCAACCCGGTGCTACCGGCATATACGACCAACGAGACGCGATCCTGGGCACGCAGCTGCTGCACCAGCAGTTTCAGGCCGGACTTCAGCAGCGGGAGCTTGTCGGATGACATCATCGAGCCCGACACGTCCACCAGGAATACCAGATTGGCCGCCGGCCGTTGATTGGCGTCAACCTCGTACCCCTTGAGACCGACGTGCAATAGAACCGTATCCCGGTTCCAGGGCGTCGGCGCCATCTCGGTCGTGATTGAAAACGGACGGTCCTTGTCTTTTGGCAACGGGTAGTCATAGGAAAAATAATTGATCATCTCCTCGACCCGTACCGCGTCCTTCACCGGCAAGCTGCCCTGGTTCAGAAACCGGCGGACGTTCGCATACGCGCCCGTATCCACGTCAATGCTGAACGTCGAGACCGGAATCTCCGCTGCGCGCTTGACCGGGTTGTCGTCGAAATGCGCGTAGTTTTCGCGGTTTACCGGTTCGCCCGGGTAGCGCCACTCGTGCGGGATGCTCATCGCGCCAACCGCAGCCGGTACCGGAGCGTTCATGATATGTTGCTCTATCGACCGGCCGGGTTTCCCTTCCTTGTATCTGGCAATGCTATCCCGTACTTGAAATTCCTCCGCCTTTTGAGGCGAACTGGTGACGGTACTCGGTTTTACTTCATGTCCAGGCAATTGATTGACCATCGTGCCGCCGGAAGTGCAAGCAAATAACCAAACCAGAATCAGCGCCAACAACGCGCCCTGTTTAAAATTACTGAACAAGTTCATGAATTTTCTCCTTGATGCATAATGGGCAACCGGGAATCCCGGTTGTTCAGAGGATATAAACGCGCCCGGAAGCGAATCGGGGTTAACGCGCGAGCGGACAGGGCAAAATGCGGCCTATTGCCATAGCCCCGCCGGCGATGAATGGTCATTAACCCCGAGAGGTTGGTTTGCGCGTTAATAGGTATGGACAAGGCGACTTCCGATGAAGCACTGATGAGCCGTTATCGCGACGGCGACGCTTCCTCGTTCGAAATTCTTTACGAACGTTACAAGGGGCCGCTTTACCGCTATTTCCTGCGTCAGTCAGGTATTTCCGCCCTGGCCGAGGAACTGTTTCAGGATGTGTGGCTGAAAGTGATTCAATCGCGGAAACGTTATGAAGTGCGTGCCAAATTCACGACCTATCTCTATCATCTGGCGCACAACCGGCTGATCGATCACTACCGGCGGCAGGCCACCGGGTTACCGTTGTCTTACGATGACGACCCGGACGACCCGCAGATCGAACGGGTGGCCATCGCCGAGATTCATCAACCGGAAAACGAACTTTACCGACGGCGGCAGGTGCAACAATTGCTGAAATTGCTCGACGGACTCCCCGAAGCGCAACGCGAGGCTTTCCTGTTGCGCGAGGAAGCCGGTTTGTCGTTGCTTGAAATCGCGGAGATTACCGGCGTTACGGCGGAAACGGCCAAGAGCCGCCTGCGCTACGCGCTGGTCAAACTGCGCCAAGGTTTGGCGAAGGACGTAACATGACTTCAAAAAAATCCCCAGGCGCTGACGGCACACCGATGCCGGGTGAGGCCGGGATCGATCGCGTCTACCGCAGCGCCTCAAAGGAGATGCCCTCCGTCAGCGTTGATGCAAAAATCCTGGCCGAAGCACAAAAGGCAATCACCAAACAGAAGACCCGCTCGCCGTCCGGCATCCACTGGGAATATCCGCTGTCGTCCGCCGCGGTGATCGTGCTGAGTCTGGGCGTCGTGCTGCTGCTTAACCAGCAAGGTGTGTTTAATCGTCAATCCCCACCTTCGCCGCCAACAGACACAGCGACAGCATCGGGAATTGCGCGCGATGTACCAGCCACACTCTCTCCGTCGGCAGCGGAGGAACCCGCGCGTTCGAAAGGTAAATTCTCGGCCAAAACAGAAACGGTGCAGCCGGAACTGTCGCCTACGTTGGCGGCTAAGCAGCCTCCCGCCTCGCCGGCAGCGTCCATGGAAGCCAAAAAGAGCGAACGCGAAGTATCGGCATTGTCCGGTCCCTCAATGGCGTCAGGAAGCATTGCCGAAGAACGGCCGGCCGGCCTGGTGTCCGAAGTTGCACGTGCTAGAGAGAATATGGCAACGAAAGATATTAAACCCGGCTTACAAGCCGACGTAATATCGGTTCAGGTAAGCGGTGAACCGGGGACGTACCAGTTCACGGTCGGCATCCGCAGCCCGGACACGGGCTGCCAGCAGTACGCAGACTGGTGGGAGGTGGTAAGCGGGGACGGCAAACTGCTTTACAGACGTGTGCTGCTACATAGTCACATGGAAGAGCAGCCTTTCACGCGTTCCGGGGGGCCGGTTCCGATTCAATCCGAAAGTATGGTTTGGGTGCGGGCCCACATGAATACGAGTGGTTACGGCGGCAAGGCGTTCAAGGGTTCGATAAAATCGGGGTTCACCGAGACGGATCCGGGTAAAGATTTTGCGGCGAATCTTGCATATCTACCGCCTTTGCCCAACGGCTGTGATTTTTAATTGCGTTTCTTGACATTTGATGGCCACTTAGGGCGGCCCACAACCAGTTCATAAGTTAAGCAGTAATTTATTTTATTGAAAACTGCCTGACAGGTTCACGTCGCCCAAGGCAGCAACTTCTAAAGAATCGTATCAGAAACTACCCGGCGGTGGCGATGGAAATATCGGAGGTTGTGGAATTGGTGGTGTACTGGCAGGAGGCAGTGAAGGTGTCACCGGAGGCGGAGGGGCAGGTGCCGTTGTTGCCGCACCCCCTCCCGCCGACAGTCCCTTCCGAGTCTTGTTGTCTAACGACGAAGTGTCCGTGACTGAATCAGGCGATGACAATCACCTACCCGGCGTCGTCGAAGCCGGCGGGTTGTTAAACTGAATCACATTATGATCCGGATTTATCTGCTTTTCTTCGATTTTTTCAGCTTGCGGCGGCTTGGATTCCGAATAATGAGTTTTACCGTCAGTGTCCACCCATTTCCATAATTTTACCGCCTGCGCTGACGGCATTGCTGAAAGAATCACGAGTGTCAGCGTATGGACGATAATTTTCAAATTTAACCGGAAGAACATTTCAGCTCAGCTGGGGCGCGTGTTAATCAGATGCGCATATTTCATGTTCTCATCAAAGAACTTTTTGTAATCGTCCAGGTTTTCATTAAGCATTTTTTGATATTCGCGAGTGAAGAATTCAAAAGCCTTGCCCCTGTCCGACTCGTACTTCTTGATATCGCTTGCATGGGATGCCACAACAAAAGAGTTGAATCTCGACGCAGCGTACAGCAGGGCCATGCTCACGTTTTCCCGACTGGCTGTTTCACAATGTTTATTGGCCAAGTCGATAAACGAGTTGATGATGCTGCGATATTCCTGATCAATGTCTGCTTCGTTCATAGGCGGTCGCTCACGGGTTTTGAAAGTCAGTCTGACTGTTATCACTGAGACAGACGTACACGGTAAATATAAAAATAAACACTCATTTCACAAAAAAGTTATCGCGGTAATATTTCAATTCCTCGATCGATTCCCTGATGTCGTCCAGCGCCTTGTGGGTGTTCTTCTTCACCAGGCCGTTGCAGAGACTGGGTTTCCAGCGGCGCATGAGTTCTTTAACCGTGCTCACGTCGAGATTCCGGTAATGAAACCATGCCTCGAGTTGCGGCATTCCGCGCGCGAGGAACCGCCGGTCCTGACAGATACTGTTCCCGCACATGGGAGATTTGTTTTTTGGAACACGCTGTTGTAAAAAATCGAGCGAGATTTTTTCGACATCCGCCTCGGAATGAGGCGACTGCCTAACCCGCTCAATCAGCCCTGTTCCGGCATGCGTGCGTTTGTTCCATTCGTCCATGGCCGCCAGCACCTCATCCGGCTGATGCACCGCCAACACCGGCCCTTCCGCGACAATATTGAGCGAGCTGTCGGTGATAATCGTCGCCACTTCGATGATCCGGTCGGTATCGGGATTTAACCCTGTCATTTCCAGGTCTATCCAGATGAGCGCGCCGGTCTCCGGCGCACCGTTGGGTGCATGTGCCATTAAATATCTCCAGATTAACTGGGGGAATCTTTCGGGCTCCCTACTGTCTGTTACACAATGTGATGATAACATCCCTGATCAATGAATACCTTCACGTACTTATTCCTGACTCTGCTCGGCCTGTCGTTGTTGACGGAGGTGTGGCTGGCGGCCCGCCACATCCGGTACATCGCGGCGAACCGTAATACCGTTCCCGAAGCGTTCCGCAGCAAGATTACGCTTGCGGATCATCGGAAGGCGGCCGATTACACCATCGCCCACACCCGCTTCGGACGCATTGAAAATGCCTACGGCACCGGTTTGCTCGTGCTCTGGACACTGGGGGGCGGGCTCGATTGGCTGGATCAGATGCTACGCGCCATCGGATGGGGTGAACTTGCCACTGGAGTGGTATTTATTCTGAGCACGCTCGTCATCATGGGACTGCTTGAGCTTCCGGTGTCCGTGTATCAGACTTTTGTGATCGAAAACCGATTTGGCTTCAACAAGACCACGCCAAGACTTTTTTTGGCCGATACGATAAAGCAGGCCCTGTTGTTCGGAATACTCGGTGCCCCGCTCGCGCTGGCCGCGCTCTGGCTTATGCAGGAGGCCGGGGAGCTATGGTGGCTTTACGTCTGGTTGCTGTGGAGCGGTTTCACCATGCTGTTGGTCTGGGCTTACCCCACGTTGATTGCACCGTTCTTTAACAAGTTCAAACCTCTCAAGGAGGGGACCGTGCGTGAACGCATCCAGGCGTTACTCGAACGCACCGGCTTCCGGACGCGTGGTATATTTGTCATGGACGGATCGCGTCGCAGCGCGCATGGAAATGCCTATTTCACCGGCTTTGGAAAGACCAAACGCATCGTCTTTTTTGACACACTGCTCGAACACCTGAATGAAAGGGAGATCGAGGCGGTACTGGCTCACGAGCTGGGGCATTTCAAACGACGGCACGTTATCAAGCGCATGCTGCTGACTTTCGGCATCAGCCTGTTCGGGCTTGCCCTGCTTGGATGGCTGGTCACGCAATCCTGGTTCTATTCCGGCCTTGGCATGTCACAACCTTCGATGCATGCGGCGCTGATGCTATTCATGCTGATTGGCCCGGTGTTCACCTTCTTCCTGCAGCCGCTGTTCGCGTGGGGATCGCGACGTTACGAATATGAAGCCGACAGTTTTGCGGCCGATCAAACCGATGCCGCCGAATTGGTGAGCGCGCTGGTCAAACTCTATCGCGAGAATGCCAGCACGCTCACTCCCGACCCGCTGCATTCGGTCTTTTATGATTCCCATCCGCCCGCCACCTTGCGTATCGCGCATCTGACCGGCAAAACCTGATTCTTTACGTCCAGGAGGAACCATGAAAAAAAACCGTGCGCTTGTATTTATCCTTATGTCGTTTTCCGTATCCGCCCACGGCGCGGCGCTTCCGGGCGACGCCGCCGTGGGAAAGAAATTGCACGACGCCAACTGTACCGCCTGCCATACCGACAGCGTTTACCAGCGGAAAGACAGACAGGTCACCAATCTCGATATGCTGAAAAATCAGATGAAGGCCTGCGGGCATGCGATGAATATCACCCTGGGAAAGAAACAAATGGATGATCTGGTGAAATACCTGAACGACACGTATTACAAGTTTAAATAGCGAAAAGCCATGTCTGACCTGAAAAGCAAAACCTGCAAACCGTGTGCGCCCGGGACTCCGCCGTTATCCCGCCCGCAAGCCGTGTCGCTGCTGGCACAGCTTCCGGGATGGTCGCTGAATGACACCGCCTCCGAAATTGTCCGCACGTTCAAATTCAAGAATTACTACGAGACCATGGCGTTCGTGAATGCGCTCGCCTGGGTCGCCCATCGGGAGGATCATCACCCGGACATCGAAGTGGGATATAACCGCTGCCACGTGCGCTTCAGCACGCACAGCATCAAGGGGTTGTCGGAAAACGACTGCATCTGCGCCGCCAAGATCAACGCCTTGCTGGGCGAGTGACAAGCACGGGCTTACCTCGGATTATCCGCACCGGTCAAAACAGGAAGGCAGGCCGGCGGCCAAGTCCGGATACATCAGCTCCACACCCAGTTCCTCGCGCATGCGCCGGTTGTCAATGCGCTTGGATTCCGCCAGATAAGAAAGCATCTCTGCTCCGAGTCGCCGGCGCGCCTGCTCCAGGGTAATCGCCGGCGGGTGCGGGATGCCGAACGCGTCCGCCACGCGGTAGAAAAAATCCGTCATGGTCGTGGGATGCCCGTCGCTGACGTTATATAAAGTGCCGGGGTTTGCATGATGCCCGGCAATGAAGCAGGCCCGCGCCAGATCATCAGCATGGATGCGATTACTGAACGGCGATTCCTCTTCGTGTAACACCGGATCGCGGGCACGCAGGCGTTCCTCGGGCAAATAACCCCGACCATAAATCCCCGGCACGCGCAGGATCACGATCGGCACACTGTTTTTTTCGCTCCAGCGCCGCAGCACGGTTTCCGCCGCGAGCCGTCGCTTGGCGCGGTCCGCTTGCGGATTCGGCGGCCGATCCTCCGTCACCCATTCTCCCCGGCAATCGCCATAGACACCTGTCGTGCTGATCAGTACCACGCGTTTCGGCAACTCGGAAGAGTCGAGAATGGAAACAAACGTTTCCATGCGCGGGTCGGTGACACCCTTTCCCGGCGGCGGCGCAAAGTAATAAATGAGGGCATTCTTGACGGGCAGATCACGCAAGGACGCCGATACATCCAGATCGGCCATTAACGGCTGAATGCCGGCTGCACGCAGCCGTCGGGCGGACGCCTCGGAGCGGATCAAGCCAGTGACGCGGCGACCCGCGGAACGTTCCAGCCCGGCAACACGTTCGCCGATATCGCCACAACCTGTGACCAGCACACTAGTTGCGGCGGAGGTCATCGCGCACCGCGATCGGCGAGACAGCCGCGCCTTGTATTGAAAATACCCATCATGGCTTTATCCAGCCCGGTGATGACTGCATTCCTGTCGCGAGAATCCTCTTCAGCCATGCTTCGGGTGTTCCATACGGTCGAGCACATGCCGTGCCATGCCCTGCGCCAGTTCATGCTCACCCATGAAAACCTTGCCGACATTCTCCTTCTGCAGCAGCTCAGCTTCCTCCTCGCTGTGCGTGCGCAACACGACTTCTATCGCCGGATTCAGCGTGCGGGCGACCTCGACCATCTTGCGCACATTGAAGGTATCCGGCGTGGCGATGACCAGCATGCCCGCCCGCGCAATATGGGCCTGAATCAGAACCGCCGGATCGGAGGCGTCCCCCGAGACAGCGGGAATATCCCGCGCACGCAACATCTCCACCAACTCGCGGTTCTGTTCGGCCACGACAAATGGGATTTTTCGCCCGCCGAGAGCGTCGGCGATCCGCCGCCCGACCCGCCCGTAACCAACCAGCACAACCTGCCCGGTGAGGCGGGACTGATCGACCGACATGGGAAGCTCGGCCAGGGGGTCGTCCCGGCGCTCCAGTCGGCGGGCGAGACTCGAGCGTTGCCGTATCCAGGCCTGCGCCGGTTCGATGGCGGCGAACACCAATGCATTGAAAGCAATCGAGATGAGCGCCCCGGCCAGGATCAGGCTCTGGCCTTCGCCGGGCAACAGGCCGAGTCCGACGCCGAGTCCGGCCAGAATGAAAGAGAACTCGCCGATCTGCGCCAGGCTCGCGCCAACCGTGAGCGCGGTGTTAAGCGGATAGCGAAACACCAGCACCAGCGCGATGGCGGCAAGCGTCTTGCCAATCATGACAATACCGACCACCGCCAGCACTTTAACCGGTTGCTCGACGAGCACCTGCGGGTCGAATAGCATGCCGACCGAGACGAAGAACAGCACCGAGAATGCATCGCGCAGCGGCAGGGACTCATCGGCGGCCCGGTGACTGAACTCCGACTCGCGCATCATCATGCCGGCGAAGAACGCGCCCAGCGCGAATGAAACGTCGAACAGCCTGGCGGAACCGTAGGCGACGCCGAGCGCCGTGGCAATCACGCACAGCGTGAATAACTCCCGCGAGCCGGTGCGCGCGACCCAAAACAGCAGCCGGGGAAAGAGCCGGCGCCCCACGACCAACATCAAGGCAACGAAAGCAGCGACCTTGCCAAGTGTGATCGCGAGAACCATCCATACGTTATCGCTCGAGCCGGCCTGTGCCATGGCGTCCAGCCCGCCGAGCGGCCTCGCCACCACGGGCAACAGTACCAGCACCAGTACCATCGCCAAGTCTTCGACGACCAGCCAGCCCACTGCGATCCGACCATTGACCGACTCCAGGACGCCCCGATCTTCGAGCGCGCGCAGGAGCACGACCGTGCTGGCGCAGGAGAGAGCCAGACCGAAGACAAGCGCCTCACCGAAAGTCCAGCCCCAGGACAAAGCAACACCCATGCCCAACACCGTGGCAACGCCGATCTGGACGATGGCCCCCGGCACCGCAATGCGCCGGACCGCCAGCAAATCCTCGAATGACAAATGCAGCCCGACACCAAACATCAGCAGCATGACACCGATTTCCGCGAGCTGTGCGGTCAGTTCGACATCGGCAACAAAGCCCGGAGTTCCAGGGCCGATAATGATCCCCGCGACCAGGTAACCGACCAGGGGCGGTATCCTGAATCGCGACGCCACCAGGCCCATGACCATCGCCAACCCCAAACCGATGGCAATGGTGGTTATGAGGCTGATGCTGTGGGGCATGTTTTCTTCGCTTTCCGGGTTATGACGGTTTTCGCCGTTCTACATGATTACGCAGTTGCGCAAGCAGTCACCAACCTGCTCGGTGCAGCCGTACCTTGCGCAACTTGAGAACGTGCCGGCATTTCGTAAGACAAATGTCGGACAGAACAATTACCGATTATTGCACAATGCGGGACACGATCAGCGCCTGACGCGCAAACAGCGCCAGGGTGGCGACAACGGCCGCACCGGTGAATATCAGAAAGATGACGAAGAGCAACGACTCGTTGGGCATGCGCGTTCCTTGCGTAACGAAAACCACCGCGCCGATGGCATGAGCGCGATATTGATATATTAGTTAATTACGCCTCGCGCCGACCGGCCAGCGCCCGGGCGAGTGTGTTGCGATCGGTGAATTCCAGCTCGCCGCCGATGGGTACACCGTAGGCAATGCGCGTTGCCTTAATGTGACGGGCGCGCACCAGCTCGCCGATGAAGTGCGCCGTGGCTTCACCTTCGACGGTCAGATTGGTGGCCAGCACGACTTCTTTAATTGTCCCTTCATCAAGCAACGTCTCAAGATGCGGTATGCCGATTTCATCCGGACCGATGCCGTCGAGGGGCGACAACCTGCCCATGAGCACGAAGTAAAGGCCGTTATAAACGCCCGACTGGTCGAGCGAGACCAGATCGGATGGCGATTCGACGACACACAGAAGCGATTTGTCCCGCCGCGGCGACGTGCATAGTGGACACAAATCCGATTCGCTCAGATTGTTGCAACGCCGGCAGTGTACGATACGTTCGAGTGCGTTGGTCAGTGCCTGAGCGATTTCACGCGCCCCCTCGCGATCGCGCTCCAGCAGATGATAGGCCATGCGACCTGCGCTTTTCGGGCCCACACCGGGGAGCCGACGCAGAGCCTGCTTGAGCGCTTCGAGGATGGTGACATCGTTCATGAAAAAATCCGAAAGGACAGGATTTACAGGATTAGAACAGGATTTACAGGATTAAAAAATAAAATTGAGAATGATTGATGAATTTCGTCTCTCATTTTCGATAATCCTGTTAATCCTGAAAAATCTTGTTAATCCTGTCTATTGCTTATTCAGAATGGCAGCTTCATCCCCGGCAGGCCGAGTCCGGAGGTGAATCCCGCCATTTTTTCTTCCGTGGTTTTCTCCACCTTGCGAACGGCGTCGTTGATGGCGGCGGCGACCAGATCTTCCAGTACCTCCTTGTCATCCTGCATCAAACTCGGGTCAATCTGCACGCGTTTGACGTCATGCCGGCATGTCATGGTGACACTCACCATCCCCCCGCCGCTGCTGCCGGTAACCTCGATGGACGCCAACTGTTCCTGAGCCTTGCGCAAATTTTCCTGCATTGCCTGCGCCTGTTTCATCAAATTTCCCAGTCCGCCTTTCATGTTTTCCTCGTGTCAAGTTAGGGCTTGGGCCGAATCGAAGCCGGATTGACTCGTGCATTGAACTTATCCTGAAACGCGCGCACATTGGGATCGTCCGCAATGGCCTGGGCCGCGGCCTGATATTGCTCATCCATTACGCGGTTTTTCTCCTTGGCGGGTGTTTCAACGGCGTGATTTCCAACACGCACCTTCAATCGTATCGGGTTACCGTAATACTTTTCCAGTGCCGATTTCAATTCCGACTCGCGATCCTTGTTGAACAGCTTCGCGTGTGACTCCTCCAGCACCAGCACCATCTCGCCTTTGGAATGCGATTCAAGAGTCGTGTGAGAAATGAGTTCACGCAATAATCCGGTGAAACCAAGCCGCGCGACGACATCTGCCCACCTGGCTGCCGTGTCATTGGCATCGGGCGACGATGCATCGGCGACGGGCGCGGCCGTCGGGGCAACCGGTTTAATCCCGGGCGTTGGTGGCGCAGCCGCCGTTGCCTTGGATCGGGTCTCCATCTCTTCGGCCGGACGAAAGGCGACCATGCGCAACAATATCATTTCGAGCCCGCTGCGCGGATCCGGTGCATAGGACAGATCGCGGAGACCCATCACGCCGATCTGGTAGTAAAGCTGCACGTCCTGCGGCGACATGGCGCTTGCGTGCACCAGCACGTTCCCGCCCTCCTCGCCCGCAAGCGCCGGGTCGGCCTGCGCCAGGGCGATCCGGTGCAGCGAGAGCAGCAAATCCTTCAGCACAATCTCGTAATCCAGACTGAACTCGTTGGCCTCGGACACGGTCTTGAGCAGATTTGCGACATCGCCGGCCTCGAGTCCTTGCAGAATTTTCTCAATGAAATTCTGATCGATGGTACCGAGCATGGCGCGTACTTCCGGCTCATTAACCTGGCCGCCGCCGTAGGAGATCGCCTGATCGAGCAGCGAGAGTCCGTCGCGCATGCTCCCGTCGGCAGCGCGCGCCAGCAACTTGATGGAAGCAACGTCATGGACGATGCCTTCTGCATCCAGAATCTTTTGAATCTGTGAGGCGATCTGATCGAGCGGAAGCCGCTTCAGGTTGAATTGCAGACAACGGGACAGCACTGTCACCGGCAGTTTCTGCGGCGCGGTGGTGGCAAGCAGAAACTTGATATGCGGCGGTGGTTCTTCAAGCGTTTTCAGCAGTGCATTAAAACTATGGCTGGAAAGCATGTGGACTTCATCGATGAGATACACCTTGTAACGCCCGCGGGTCGGCGCGTAGGGCACGTTGTCCAGCAGCTCACGCGTGTCATCCACTTTGGTGCGCGAGGCGGCATCCACCTCGATCAGATCGACAAAACGGCCTTCGTCCACTTCCACGCAGGCACTGCATTTTCCGCAGGGCTGCGACGTAACGCCGGTTTCGCAATTCAGCGATTTGGCGAGAATACGGGCGATGGTGGTCTTGCCCACGCCGCGCGTGCCGGTAAAAAGGAAGGCATGGTGCAGCCGGCCATGGTCAAGCGCATTGACCAGCGGCTGAACCACGTGTTGTTGGCCCACGAGCTCGGAGAAATTGCGGGGCCGCCATTTGCGCGCTAATACCTGGTAACTCACGGGTGTCGGTTCATTATCAAAATGGCGTTCCTGAATGGGTGGCGGTTCGAGCCAGCCACACCCCAGTACCCGAAATGTCTGCTGCGGCTGCTTCCTTCCGGACCTGACCGGGTTCACAGGCTTCCGCCACCGAGGGGACCGGCTCTCACCGCCATATTCAGCTTTCGAAAACGAAGTGTATCACGGCATGTATGCGATCGCAGTATTCATGCATCACATCGTTAGCAACCTTAAATGTGACATGGATAAGTCGGGGGAACGGCCTGACATTCCGGTAAAACAGAAATCCTCTTTAACAAGTAGTACCAGGTTTCGGTCACGAATTATTTCAGGCGAAGTCGTTATCGCCGTGATATATAAACAAACCATGAACCAGGAAATCAGGTATTGCACCACTCGGGATGGGGTGTCTATCGCCTATGCTACCGTCGGCTCCGGTCTTCCCATTGTAAAGACCGCGAACTGGTTGTCCCATCTGGAACATGACTGGCGCAGCCCGGTCTGGCGTCATGTTTTGCAAGGGCTTTCGGTACAACATCGGTTGGTGCGCTACGACGAGCGTGGTACCGGACTATCGGAGCGCGACATATCCGAAATGTCGGTCGATGCCTGGGTGGAAGACCTAACAGCGGTGGTCGACGAGCTTTCATTGGAACGTTTCGCCCTGCTCGGTATTTCTCAAGGTGGAGCGGTCGCGATCAAGTATGCCGTGCGTCATCCGGAGCGGGTCAGCCACCTGATTCTCTACGGTGCATACGCGCGCGGGCGTTTTCATCGGGGTGATCCCAAGGAAAAAGAGCTTGTCGAGGCGTTACGCGCGCTGGTTCATCAGGGATGGGGGAGCGACCATCACGTATTCCGGCAAATGTTCACGACGCTTTATATCCCTGATGCCGGTGCCGAGCACATGCGCTGGTTTAATGATTTGCAACGCGTGTCGGCAAGCCCGGAGAACGCGGAAAAACTTCTGTTGGCCATCTCGGATATCAACGTGTCGAATTTTCTATCGCAGGTAAAAACTCGGACGCTGGTGCTTCACTGCCGTGGTGATCGCGTGGTGCCGTTCAGCCTGGGCCAGGAGCTCGCCGCCAGAATTCCGAATGCCCGATTTGTGCCCATGGACGGTAACAACCACCTGTTCCTCGATAACGAACCGGCATGCACGGTTTTTATGCAGGAAGTATCGGCATTTCTGGGGGACAAAACCCCGCCCAAAATCAAGGTGCCGGACGATTCGCGACGACTGACCCGGGCATTGAGCCAGGCAGAACAAAACCCGGTTTATCGTATTCTGGTGATGGCAGCGGTCCTGACGACCATCGTCACTTTTTTTGTCTGGTTGCTGGCGGGATAACAGTATATGGCGGAGTGGACTTCAATCAACGCGCCTGGATTACCCTGAGGTTTTTGCGAACCGGCGCCACCTGCAGCTCATCGAGGGGCTGAGGTTTGCAAATGCCATATCCTTGTGCATAGTCCACGCCGATTTCGCGCAGTTTGCTCAATACCGCCTCATTCTCCACGAACTCGGCAATCGTTTTCTTGCCCATGACATGTCCGATATCATTGATCGATTTAACCATGGAGTAACTGATGGGATCTTCCACGATATCCTTCACGAACAAACCGTCGATTTTAATGAAATCAACCGGCAGGCTTTTGAGATAGCCGAACGATGACAGGCCGCTGCCAAAATCGTCCAGCGAAAACAGGCAGCCAATTTCCCTTAATGCCTTGATAAAGTCGATTGCACCCGCCAGATCGGATATTGCCGAGGTTTCGGTGATTTCAAAACAGATCTTCTCGGGCGGCATCCCGCCGTTTTTGAAAATCCCCAGCACGAAATTCAAGAATTCCTTGTTACCGAATGATTGCCCCGAGAGATTGATCGAACAGTGATCGACCCGTTTCAAATGCGTTGGGTGGCGCGCTAACCAATGGAACGCCGTGCTGATCACCCACCGGTCGAGTTTGCTGATGAGATTGTAACGCTCTGCCGCGGGCAGGAATGCCCCGGGTGCAATAAGCTTTCCTGATTTGTCCCGCATTCTCAATAACAGTTCAAAATGATCCCATCCGTTATCCTGGCCCGGAGAGAAACTTTCGACGGAAACGATCGGCTGGAAAGCGAGTTCAAAGCGGTTCTCTTCGATAGCTTCATGGATCCGCGTCACCCATTGCATGTCGCCATGCCGCCTGACCATTCCGGCTTCGGTTTCATCGTAAACGTGAATGCGGTTACGTCCCAGATCTTTGGCGGCATAGCATGCGTTATCCGCCGCGCTTAACAAAGTATTGAAATTATCCGTAGCCTGGGTGATCGACACCAATCCGATACTCACACCGACGTTAAAGGTCTTGTCCTGCCATATGAAAATGAAGTCAGCGACCATCCGCCGCATCGCCTCGGCGACGCGCAGCGCTTGCTCTTTCGAGCAATGTTCCAGAAGCACCCCGAATTCGTCGCCACCGAGCCGCGCCACAGTATCCTGATGACGCACGCATTTGGGCAGTACTTTCGCCAACTGGCGTAACAGCTCATCGCCGGCAACATGGCCGCAGGTGTCGTTGACCACCTTGAACTGATCGAGGTCGAGATAGCACAAGGCATGAACCGCCGAATCCTTTTTCGTCGATTCCAGTGCCCGTTGCAAGCGACGTTCCAGTTCGCGGCGATTTACCAGCCCCGTCAGGGTATCGTGGCTGGCCTGGTACGTCAGCTGCGTGGATAACGCATGGGCTGCGGTTATGTCGCGGCCGACCCCCCGGTATCCCCGGAATGAACCATCGCTGTCGTAAAAAGGTTTGCCATTGATGAGAAATATTTTTTCCGTTTTTTCACGCGGAGAGGTCCATTTAATTTCGAAGTCCGTAAAAGGCCGGCGGGATTCCATATCCTCGAAGTGACGCACCCACTTCGGATCGTTAATTTGACCGGAGTACAATTCCTGCCGCGTCTTGCCGAGCACGTATTCTTTGGGAACTCCCATGGTTTCGCTGAAATTCCCTTCCAGGCGCGAGAACCGCAGATGCTCATCCATCTCCCAGAACCAGTCGGCCGCGGTCTCGGCGAAGTCCTTGAACCGCTCCTCGCTGTCCTGCAGGGCTTCCTTGGCCTGGAATTCGGCGGTGACGTCGGCGCTCACGCCGCGATAGCCGGTAAATTTTCCATCCGCGTCGTAAATCGGTTTGCCGCTGGTGGACCAATGGAGTATCGCGCCGTCGGCGCGCTGGGTCTTGTAACGGAAATCGTGGAACGGCC
>Ga0209108_10000693_pt1 | contig 18734 bp, 19 predicted proteins | sample Rifsed10ft1_FD_184003 | JGI IMG/M metagenome (GOLD analysis project Ga0209108, IMG submission 184003) | Soil microbial communities from Rifle, Colorado, USA - sediment 10ft 1 (version 2) | ecosystem: Environmental > Terrestrial > Deep subsurface > Rock core/Sediment | place: Rifle, Colorado...
GGGCGTTCCCGGACGCGGCGACGTGCTTGTTCTTCCCGATACGTGGTTTTCGATCGAGCTTTCTGCCACAACGCCCGTGCCGGAATGGGGCGGTCAGGATTTATGGGTGGGGCAGGAGGAAGACGCAACGCTCGTCGGCGACAAGATCGACTGGGTCCTGCGCCGCCAAACGAGGTATCATCTGATTCGGTAGGAGAGAGCCATGGACAGGCGTTCCACTCGACGGGTATTCCGGGGAGTGCTCGCGGCGGCGGCATTGGGGATCGTCGTCTATCAGTACTTCACCGCTGGCTTCTCAGGCTCCAGCGTGTTGCTGGGCATCGTCGGCGTTCTGTTTGCCTATCAGGCAGCCACGGGCGCCGGTTGATGAGCAGCCCGCTCCGCGGCGCGGAGCCACACCCACCTTCAAAGATCGGGCCGGCCGTTCACGCGCATCTTGCGCGGCTCAAATGCGACGCGGACCGAAAGGGCGTTCTGGCGACCGGGCTTCGCGTTCTTCGCAGCAGCCTTGCAGTGAAAAACGACCTTCTCCGCGTTCCGGTCGATCGTGGGCCGGCCGTTTAGCTCCCGCGGAAAATGGAACGCGACGTAGTCCTCACCTGCTTTTTCACCCTCGAAGAACTGGACATCACGGACATCCAGCATCCTCCCGCCGGGCAGTTCAAGGAACGAGGTCTCGCGGGGATTCTCTTCCGCATCGCGCAGGATACGCAGCGGCTCGCTGCCTTCGACTACGATCACGATGTCTTCCGCCGGTTCGGCACGCAGCAGCTCCTTTGCAGCGGTGGCATCGCGCAACTGCCGCAGCCGCTGCTGCGCCAATCGAAGCGTCTTCGACGACCACCACTGCACGGTGAGCGCCGGCAGCGGCTTGCCGCGACCCAGCTCTGCGCCCAGGGCCGGCCCCCGGTCGAGTGGAGCAAGAGGAGAATCGGAAGGCATCCTGGTGAGAGGATCCGATCGGCTGGCGGGGGACAACTCGATCTCAAACTTGTGCTTGGACGGGCTCCAGGGCGAGTCGCGCAGGATCTGATAAACGTCGGCCAGCGTCCATTGCTCTGGTGGCTTGTCCCATATCTCGACGGCAAAGGCGCTGGTGACCAGAAGCAACACAGCGGGCAATACGCTAATCGCCGGACTTTGCCACATTCGATACGTCGTGGGCCGGGACTTCTGTGAATTCGAAAACATAGGCAACCCTCCTGAACAATTCCGAAGGGACCGTCCACCCAAGCTCTTGTCCATCCTAGATGCCCGGGGGCAGAGCAGCGCTGCCTGGGCGGGCAATTCTTTAGTGCGGCAAATATCTTTTGGGGAACTTCACCACGACGGAATAATTCGGGTCCACCATGTTGGCCACGCGGATGCGGGCGAGTTGAGAGAGCGTCTGGTAGGCGTCCCACTTCTCAAATTTATAGTCCGCTTCGAGCCATTCGACCATTTCGACCGCAGCGATACGCAGGGCATCAGAGAGCGGACGAACGCTGCCGACGGTCATGATGTACTCGTCGTTTTCGATGCGCGGCCAGGCGATCTTTTTCCCTTTGATTAGCTCGAACTGGAAGGTCACCGCCATCGTCGTCTCCAGGCCCGAGCCGCAGAGCTCGGCGTCGCCCTGCAGGGCGTGGCCATCGCCAAAATAGAAGTACGCGCCGTCGTGAAAGACGGGCAGGTACACGGTGGCACCTTCGCGCACATCGCTGGCATCCATGTTCCCGCCGAAGTTCCCCGGCCACAGCCCGCCCCAGGCTTCTTCCCCCTGCGGCGCGACCGCGACGCGGCCCAGCATCGGGCTGAGCGGCACTTCGAGGCGCCGCTTGCTCTCCGCCAGGTCGAGCACGCCGGTCGTGCCGTTGTTGGTGATGCGCCAGACGTAGCGCCGCGCCGGGATGGGCGCGTTCAACATGCGCGTGTACCGATCACTGGCGATGGCGCTGATGAAGCCCGGCGTGTGCGTTGAAACGGCGTGGTCAATGTTTGGACGCAGGCGCAGGATTTTCACTACCAGGGTGTCGTTCGGCGTCGCGCCCTCGATGTAGAACGGCCCTACCTCGCCCGGCCACGCGCCTCCCGGCTTGGCATAGTAGTCGCCGTAGAGCGACTCCGTTTCGACGATATCGCCGGGTTTCACGCGCAGCACCGGCTCGCGCACCGCAAAGGTCTGCACCCCGCTGCCGCTGACGGGCTTGAAGCGTTTCCTTTCCCCCTGCGCTTCGACACTCCACATCACAAGCAGGCTCGCGACAGCAAGAAATGTGCCCAACAGGATTCGGTGGCGAGAAAGCACGAGACACCTCCGCGCAAAGTGATCCTAACAATGGAATGGACGGACAGTCATGAAACGCGCGAATTCTACCACGCAGGGTGCGAAGCGGACGTGAAACCGCGCCGGGCGACTCAGCAGAGGACGATTTTGTTGCGGTGGCGGGCGATGTCGAAGATCCCGGCTCGGCCGGGACGGCGGGTGCCTAGCGCCGCAGGCGCGGGAAAGAGAGATGACCGGGTGTCCACCCGCAACGTAGCCACATCTAGCTACAGCGGCTGACTCTGCACAGGACGATTTTGTTGCGGCGGCGGGCGATGCGGCGGGTAGCGTTGCGGGTATCGACGATGAGCTGGCCGGCATCCACGATCGCCGTATAGTCGTAGCTCGAGTGGTCGGTGGCGATCACCACGGCATCATACGAGCCGAGTGTCTTTGGGTTGAGCTCGACCGACTTCATCTGCGAATAATCGTAGTGGCGCATCTTGTAGAGGGTCAGGCGCTGCGAGGGAGGGAAAAAAGCGACGCGCCCGCCTGAACAATCGGCGGGCGCGCCAGGGCTGGACCGGCTTTCGCCGGTGATCAGGGAAGCTGGCCAGGGGTCGGGCGGCTGCCGATGCGCATGTTGTGTGCGCCGACCCAGAGGGACGCGGCGGTGCCGGCCACCTGGGGCACCCACCACATGCGCCGCACCCAGCGCTTGTTGCTGTGCGACATGCGCAGGCCGACGTAGTCGAGCAGCGCCGGCTGCGCCTGGGTGGCGAAATACAGGGCGTTGGATCCGGCAAACGGCTTCATCAGCGGGTTCAGTTCGCGGCCTCGACCGCTCTGAATGGCGCGGCGGGTGGAATAGGCGTCGAAGGCAGCGGCGCTGTGACCCGCGCCTGCCAGAACAAACCAGAGCTTGGGAGTGTGCTGCTCCTGGCGCATGGCCCAGAGCGGCGAGAGGGTCGCAACCGGCACGGGATTCGCGCCAGCCGAGGCGCTTTCCATGTTTGCGTCGAAGAGCTTGGTCCGGTCCTTTGAGTCGCGAAAACTAGCATGACCGGCCGGCAACTCAACCGTCTTTCCTTTGGACTTGGTGGCTTCCGTCCCTTTGTCCACAGCGGCCGGAGCGGCTGAGCTGGCCACAATCTCGGTTCGGGCGGGCTCATCGGGCCGGGTCTGGGGTACCTCGGGAGCCTGAAACAGAAGGAGAGCAAGGGCCATAAACATGGGTTTCAGCTGTCCTTTTCTGGCGGCCTTTAAGGCTGCTGGGAAGGCCAGCCACCGAGTGCAAAGGTAGCGGCTAAGCCCTACTTTCCCAATGGGCTAGAGGTTCCGAACGGCTAGCCAGGAAGTCCTGGAACGGGGGTAATGCTGTGCGTAGTACTTAGGCTAGGATAGGGATAGCAGGTGGAATACCTTGAGCAGGTCGGCGGGCAAGTGGACTTAGATCAGGCGTTCGAACTCACCCTGGCAGAGGCCTGGCGTGCGCCTTCGTACCCGTGAGGAAACTTCTGCTTCCAGCGCCAGGCGGAGTCGAGAATGATCGCTAGTTCAGAGTGCCGCGGCGACCAGCCCAAATCACGGCGGAGTTTTTCCGAGCTGGCAACCAGCGCGGCCGGGTCGCCGGGACGCCGGGGGGTCTCGACTGCGGGGATCGACCGCCCGGAGATGCGGCGCGCGGCTTGGAGCACTTCGCGGACGGAATAGCCACGGTTGTTACCGACGTTGAAGGCCTGCCCGGAAACCCGCTGGATCTGTTCGAGGGCCAAGAGGTGCGCTTCGGCGATGTCCAGGATGTGTACGTAATCACGGACACAGGTGCCGTCGGGGGTGGGGTAATCGGTGCCGTTCAGCGGGAAGTGCTCGCGCTGTCCGAGCGCCACTTCGATCAAGCGGGGAATGAGGTGCGATTCCTTGCGGTGGTCTTCGCCGCGCTCGGCGGATGCGCCGGCTGCGTTGAAATAGCGCAATGCGACGTAGCGCAATCCGGTGTCGCGCCGGTAGTCGTCCAGAATTTGTTCGAAGAGGAGCTTGGTGCGGCCGTAGGGATTGATGGGCCGCCTGGGATGATCTTCAGGGATGGGCAGCGTTTCCGGCTCGCCATAAACAGCCGCCGTGGAAGAAAAAATGAAGTCCTTTACGCCATGTCGGATCATGGCGTCGAGGAGATTGACTCCGCAGGCTACGTTAGCTGCGTAAAACGTGCTGGGCTCGCGGACTGACTTTTCCACGAGCGCCTCACCGGCGAAGTGCATGACGGCGTCGATGCGGTGGGAGGAGAACACCTGGTCGAGCTGCGGCCGGTCGGCCAGGTCGCACTCCGCAAAAAGCGCTTGCTCTGGGACCGCCTGCCGGTGGCCTTCTGCAAGATTGTCCAGCGCGACGACGCGCGCACCACGTTCGATCAGCACTTGCGCGCATACGCTGCCCACATAACCCGCTGCGCCCGTCACCAGGATGTTCACGTGAATCGCTCTCCCCCGACTGGAAGGCCCGAGTCAAACTCCAAAAGCGTTGAAACTTTATGTGCGGGCCGCGCGACGCTGGTAGCACAGCAGGATCAGGTCCGCGCGGCGGCGCACACCAAACTTGTTCAGCAGATTGGAGACATGAAACTTCACCGTGCGTTCAGAGATGTTCAGCTTGCTGGCGATTTCTTTGTTGGCCAGATTTTCGAGCAACGGGTCGAGCACTTCCTGTTCGCGCCGGCTCAGGCCCGTGCCCGCTTCCATCTTCAGCATCCGGCGTCCGCGCACGTTGCTCAGAATAGAATCGACGAAACTCGCCAGGATCGCCCGCGGCACCCAGAAACCTCCGCGCATGACCAGCGGCAGGGCTGCGGGGAGATACTCGCTGGCCTCAGCGTAGGTTAGCAGCCCTTTGACGCCCATGCGCAAGAGCGAAAACGTCCCGGCCTCATTGAACTTCTGCGCCACCACCAGCACGCGCGCCGAAGCAACCCGCTCCAGAATATTGGAGATGAGCGCGCCGGTCGCCGGGCCCGCTGCCGGGGCATCGACCACGTAAACTAAGGCTCGCGGAATCGAGAGCCGCAACAGGTCGGGAGCCAGGGTGGATTCCAACTGACGCTGCGTGATCTGAAACCCGGTCCGCGAGAGCACCCGTTCGAATTCGCTCAAAACCAGCGGGTGGGGCGAGAGCAAGCAGACTGTCAGCCGGCGAGAACGAGCTATCTTGGACACAGTTTGCAGCGTAGCGGAATTATCCGCGGTGGGCAAGCCTCGGCCGCGCCTCGATTACCTAAGAAGGAACGGGCTGGCCGGGCCGGTAAAGATCGAAGCGGTGTAAGGGAGCACTCATCCGACAAGGCCCTGTGCCCAGGACAGTCGCAGGCCTGGACTGCGGGCACCTCGAGAATCACGGGCGCATGTGCAAACGCCCATCGGGCCAGCTCACTTCGCAGCTGTTCGCGTCCGGGCAGAGCGGTACATCAGACCCACGGAGGAGTGGCGGATTATTTTCTAGAGCCTGTTGCATAACCGCCCTAAGTCATTGATTTCAAAGGGACGAAAACGGGTTATGCAACAGCTTCTAGCCTTCTCTTGTGTGGAGCTATTGGGCGGTGACAGCTCGCCTGCGGCCGTTTGCTGCGCTGTGGCTAGCACTGAACTCTTCGGGAGTTTGAGGCAAATGACGACTCCGAAAAACTCGCTGATTATTCCCACCTACAATCGCGTCGCCGTGATCGGCCGCGCGGTCCGGAGTGCGTTGAAGCGAATCCGGGAAGGCGACGAAATCATTGTCGTTGACGACGGCTCGACCGATGGGACCCAGCAAGCACGCGCTGAATTCTGCGATTGTATCACCTACGTGACGGTTCCCAACGGCGGTGCGGGAAAGGCTAGGAACAAAGGCCTGGCCTTAACCTGCAATCCGCTGGTGGCGTTCCTGGATTCCGATGACGAGTGGCAGCCGCACAAGCTCGACCTGCGGCGCGCGTGATACGGGCCGAGACCCGAAAGCACGTGCCCGCTCCCCCGGAGGATGGCAGAATGAGTGACTGTACGGAAGTCCGAAAAGAGATCGCTCAGTTGTTTACCGAGCAGATGAGCATCGAGGTGCCCACCGAGGATACCGACCTGCTCGATGGCGGTATCCTCGATTCGCTGAAGTTCGTCGAGCTGCTGGTACAGCTCGAGCAGCGGTTCGGCACGCAGGTGAACCTGAACGAATTTGAACCGGAGAACTTCCGGTCGATTGATCGGATTGCTCAATTCGTCGTGCAGCAAGCCAGCGCTCCGGCAGCGGATTGATGCCGATTGCCAGCATGGACGCACAAGCCAAGAAGAAAGCGCTCCGCATGTTCAGTAACGGGATGTACGTGCTGACGTCGCGGAGCGGCGATTGCTACGGCGCGGCCACGGTCACCTGGGTCTCCCAGGCTTCGTTCAAGCCGCCCTTGCTGATGACCGCGGTGCGCCGCGATAGCAACGTCTATCGCTGCCTGGCAGAGAGCCGCGTTGCCGCCATCCACGTCCTTGCTGCTGACCAGAAGGAAATTGCCCAGAAGTTCTTCGCGCCCACCACCGCTTCCGCCGGTCTGATCAATGGAGAACCGTTCGTGGACGGGAAGACCACGGCCCCGGTGCTGCGGAACACGCCGGCCCACGTGGAGTGTCGCGTCCAGCAGATTTTTGACGACCTGGGTGATCATTCAATTGTCATCTTGGAAGTGGTCGAAGCCGAGTTCCGCCGCGAGGCGCGCCCACTGACGATTGGAGAGTCTCCGTGGGAATACGGGGGCTAGCAACCTTGCATTCCTCGATGAGTGCGATCCGGCCGTTCGCAGAGTCGGACCTCTCCGCCGTGGGCGGCCTGCACCGTCGTCTCTATCCCGGCAATCCCTTCCCGGGGGAAGAGCTCCAGTCCTATTTCCGCCGGATTTTTTTTCGAGAACCCGTGGTACGACCCGGAGTTCCCGTCGCTGGTTTCGGAGGATTGGGCCGGCCGCGCGAAATCGCGCCGTGTCTCACGGACGACCAGCACCGCGAGCTTCGCCCGCTCACCTGCGAAGAGCTGCGGCAGCTCGACCCGCGCGTGTAGCCAATCCCGGCCTCCCCCGCGCGACCCTGCCTCGTCACCAGCGCCGCAGACCTTTGTACCTTCGTTCACAGCACTGCGCCACGGCTCTTGCTTTCCCGTGATGCGCCGGTTAGCGTAGGTGTTTCGTCCGGGAGATGAAAAACTCGATGCCTTCCTCCATCAGCGTTTTCGGTTTGGGTTACGTCGGTTCGGTGACCGCCGCCTGCCTCGCGCATCAGGGCCACCGCGTGCTGGGCGTGGACCTGAACCCCTGGAAAGTGGAGATGCTGGGTTCCGGCCGCCCGCCCATCCCGGAAAAAGGCTTGAATGAGCTGACGGAGGTAACCCATCGCACCGGCCGCCTGAAAGCCACGTCAGACACGGCGGCGGCCATCAAGGAAACCGACATCTCGTTTATCTGCGTCGGCACGCCCAGCCAGCGCACCGGCAAACTCGACTTGCGCGCCGTCGAGCACGTCTCCAAAGAAATCGGCCAGGCGCTGTGCAAGAAGAACAGCGTCCACTGGATCATCCTGCGCAGCACCGTGCTGCCCGGCACAACCGAGAGCGTGGTAATCCCCGCGCTCGAAGCGGCCAGCGGGAAAAAAGCCGGTACGCATTTCGCCGTCTGCTTCAACCCCGAGTTCCTGCGCGAGGGCACGGCCGTCGAGGATTTCTTTGAGCCGCCCTGCACCGTGCTCGGCACGCGCCACACCGACCACATTGGCACGCTCCGCGAGCTCTATGCCTGGGCGCCCAGCGCGGTCTTTGAGACCACGCCGCCCTCGGCCGAGCTGGTAAAATACCTCTGCAATGCCTTCCACGCGCTAAAGGTCGGCTTCGCCAATGAATTCGGCACGTTGGCTCGCGAACTCGGCGTGGACACGCAAATCGTCACGAAGATTTTCACCTCAGACACGCGGCTGAACATCTCCGCGGCGTACCTGAAACCTGGCTTCGCCTTCGGCGGCTCCTGTCTGCCCAAGGACCTCCGCGCACTCACCTATCGCGCCAAGGAGCTCGACCTGAAGCTGCCGCTGCTCGAATCCATCCTGCCCAGCAACGACGCGCACATCCACCGCGCCGCGGACATGATCCTGCGGACCGGCAAGAGAAAAGTGGGCATGGTCGGGCTGAGCTTCAAGTCCGGCACAGACGACCTGCGCGAGAGCCCGCTGGTGCATCTGGTGAAGCGGCTGCTCGGTGAAGGCTGCCAGCTTCAGGTGTGGGATGAGAGCGTGTCGCTCGGACGCCTGATCGGCTCCAATCGCCAGTTCATCGAAGACGAAATCCCGCACATCGGCGTGCTGCTTACCGAAAACCTGCAAGACGTGGTGAAAAACGCCGAGGTCGTCGTCCTCGGCGCGAATACGAAATGCAACCAAGAGCTGTACTCCGCCATTCGTCCCGACCACATCGTGATTGACCTGGTTCACCTGGACAAGGACCGCCGCCCGGGCGGTCTGAAGAACTACACGGGGATCTGCTGGTAGGCAGCGCAGCAGGCGAGCCGGGTTTTTCCTGCGAACATCTTTGCAACTCGTTGGCCGGCTCGCCCGTCGGCTGTTAACACGAGGCGCGGGGAAAGACCGGCGTCCCGTGGCGCTTCATGTTCTGCGCGAACAGGCGGTAGAAGGTGCCGAGCTGCTCCATGCCGCGGCGCAGCTCCAGGGCATTTTTCTGCCCCTTGCGGATCATGTAGCGGGTGTCCTTTGGCAGTGATTTGGAGACCAGGTCCGCGCTCGCGGGCAGCGGGCCGCTGAAGGTGGCATAAAGCGCGTTGGGATGATAGCCCGCGTAGCGGTTCCCATTGCGATTGCGCAGCTCGAGGTAGTCCACGCCTTCGCGCGCGGCCATCTCTTCCGCTGCCTCGCGCAAAGCGTTTTCCGACGCTTCCTCCTCGGCACAGATCCCGCCATAGACCCCCAGCGGCACGGAGATCAGCGCGCGGCCCACGATCCAGTTGGAGATGAGAAAAAGAGGCAGGACGCCGGTGATGCGCCCTTCACGCTCGGCGCAGAGGTAGCGAGCCTCATACTGAAACGTTTTTTCGAGGACGCGCTTCCAGCCGGTCAGTTAAAAAAACTGCCGCTCGGCTGGGCAAACACGAAACGATCCCAGGCAATTTCCCCTTCCCCAGCAAGCGGTCGAATGCGCACCGGCCCGGATTCGGTCCGGGCCGCAGTGTTCGCCCAAGGAAGTGTCCTAGGTTCAGGATTGGCCATCTTTCCTTTCCTGCGGAGCTTCCACAGCCGGCGGGCCCGCGCTCTGGGCCGGCCGTCCCCCTTCGTACTTCTGGAACAGCCACGCCGGGTCCGCGTTCAGGTAGGTGGCCAGCTTGGCCCGCTCCGCCTCAGATGGTTCTCGGTAGCCGTGAATGATCTTGCTCAGAATCGTCTCGCCAATTCCGACCTCGCGGGCCAGATGGTTCTGGTGGATCCCAAGTTTGAAGATTTCCAGCTTTAGATTCGGATACATTGCTTCCTCCTCATCAGAAATAAGGGCCTCTGCCTCCACCGACGAAAATTGTTTCGATCGAACGGCCGCAAACGGTTCTGCCCGAAAGAATTCCTCCTGCTTCTAAAAAGTGTACGGCGAGCGAAGAGCTGCCCGGTCCGGGCGCCGGTGGGCGGGACCGGGCCAGTGTTCAGTAGTAGTAGTATTGCCCACCGTCACCCTCGTTCGAGTTAAACACCACACCCAGCATTTTCTTGGCGTCGACGTAGCGCGCGGCCTTCTGAAGCGTGTCTCGCTGCGTGCGGTTGGCGCGGACGACCAGCAGCACGCCGTCGCAGTTGTGCGACAGCAGTTCGAAGTCGGCCAGCGGCAGGATCGGCGGGGAATCGATGAGGATGATCTTGAAGCTCTCGCTGGCCCAGCCGATGAACTCCGTCCAGCAGCTGCCGGCGAAGAGTTCCGGCGAAGGAATCGGGCTGCTTCCGGCCGCCACCGTGTACAGGTTGGGAAGGTCGGTGCCGCACACCGCCTCTTCGAAGCCTGCCTGGCCGGACAGCATCTCACCCAGGCCGGGGCCGGAGGGGAACCCGAGCAACCCAGAGAGCCCGCGGGTCCGCAGGTCGGCGTCCACCAGCAAAACGCGCAGCTCACTGCGTTGCGCGCAGCAAACGGCAAGGTTGAGCGAGGTGAAGGTCTTGCCCTCCCCCGGGATGCTGCTGGTCACCACCACCGAGCGCGTGCCCTGCATTCCCTGCAGGCGCATCAGACGCGTGCGCAGGGCGCGGTAGGCATCCTTGGCCAGCTCGCTCGATTCGCCTTTGCTCATCAGCAGCGGCACCGAGGCCGAGCCCATCAAGCGGATCTTCCGGCAAGACTGCAGCCGGTCGTCGGACACGGCCACCGAGACGCGCTCGGCTCCGCGGACGCTTTCCAGCACCTGCTGGGCGTTCAACACCTCGGCCGGGGTGGTCTCCGCGCCGCGCGCCTCAGTATTTCGGATTTGCTTCAGGAATTTGCTCATGGTTCGCTCCGTGCGATCGTGCGACCTTCGCGCATCGCATCCATCAAGGTATCCACTGCTGAGGCGGCCACCTGGGCTTCCGGCGAACTCATCGGCCGGGAGCCAGTGGTGGATTTGCCGGGACTCGCACCGGCCAGACCCAGCGCCGCCGCGGCCTCCTGGATGATGTCCGGTTCAATGGGTTTGCGTTTCGACTCGAAAGCTAGGGCCAGCGCGTCCGTGCAGATCAGGTTGATCCGTCGCGGCACGCCCTGGGAGAAGTGGTGGATCAGCTCGAGGGCCGGTCCGGGGAAGGGCGATGAGCCTTTCAGACCGGCCACGTAAAGCCGCTCGATGACGTACGAGCGCATCTCCGCAAGAGTGAGCGGGCGGAGCACGCACTGGCCGGCGATGCGCTGCCGCAGTGCGGCCATCTCCGGCCGGGCCAGCAGGGGAAGCAACTCGGACTGGCCGCAGAGGATGACCTGGAGCAGCTTTTCTCGGTAGCTGTCCAGGTTGCTGAGCAGCCGGATCTCTTCGAGCAGGTCCATGCTCAGCAGGTGTGCTTCGTCAATCACCAGCACGGCCGTTGAGCCCCGGCCCTGCACTTCGAGCAGCATTTGCTGGAGCGCCAGCAGTTGCCGCTGTTTGTTCCCCGCCGGGCAGCTCACCTCAAACTCCTCGAGCAGCGCTTCGAGGAATTCATTGCGGCTCAGCAGCGGGTGGACGATCATGGCCGAGGCGATCGGGCTCTTGGCCAGGGTTCGGTCGGTCAGGATGTGTATCGCCGCGTGGAGCAGAGTGGTCTTTCCGGTGCCCACCGGCCCGGCGCACACCGCAAAGCCCTTTCGCATCACGACGGTCTGCAGCAACATTCGCAGGGCGTCGCGGTGCGGTTCGGCCAGGTGCAGGAACCGCGGGTCCGGCGTCAGCCGGAACGGCTCCTCGTTCAGGTTGAAGTATTCCAGATACATATTAGAGGAGCCTTCCGATCACGAACGAGAGCAGCATGCCCAGGCCCACCGAGCCCACCACCGTGGCGGTGACCGCGCTCAGTGCGCGAAACAGGTCGCGGCCGCGTTGCCGCGGCGTGCTGATGCGTGGGATGTCGCCCAGGATCGGCTTGCCCAGCAGGCGCGCCACTTCATCTTCGGTGCGCACGGACTGGTCGGTCATTTCCACCATGATGGCCAGGCAGATGCCGGCCAGCAGGCCGCCCACCAGACCGGCCAGCGCCAGCAACTTGCGGTTGGGGCTGAACGGCTTCTGCGGCGCCTGCGCCGGGTCGAGGATGACGAAGCGCTCACCCTTCTGCCGGGCCTCGAGCTCGCTGGCCATCTCCGCCGAGAGTTTCTTGTCGAGCAGCCCGTTGTAATGCGTCCGCAGGGTGTCGTAGTCGCGCATCAACCCGCTGATCTGCTGTTTGAAGATCGGTACGCGCTCGAGCTTCGAGACGTGGAAGTTGATCCGTTCGCGCAATTGCGCCTGCGCTTTGGTCGAGTCATCGATTTCCTGGTCGAGCTTCTGCAATTGCGCTTCGAGGAAGGGGTTGCGCGAACCACGCCGCCCGGCGCGGTTGACTTCGTCAATCGCCGGCGCCTGCTGCGCCACCTCGCCTGAGTTCTTCTTCATCTCATCTACCTGCGACTGGAGCTTGCGGACCTCCGGGTAATTCGGGCCGTAGCGAGCGCGCAGTGTCGCCAGCTGCTGTTCGAGCCGCTGGAGTGGGCTGGCGGAAGCGGAAAGACCCATCGCTCCGCTCGCGTCCAGATCGACGGTCGGGTTCGAGGTGACCATCAAGGACTGCATATAGACTTTTTCCTGCTGCGCACGATTGACGCGGTCCACATTGGTCTGGAGCTGTGTCCGCAGCGTGGTCAGCGCTTCCAGGTGGTACTGCTTGGATTCCGGCAGGTCGAGCACGTACGTGCTCTTGATTCGCCCGAGCTCCTTTTCCTTCACTTCCAGCTGCGCCTTGGTGTTCTGGAGTTCGTCCTGGAGAAATTCCGCCGTGCCGGTGAACTGCTGCGCGCGCACCTGGAGGTTTTCCTCGATGAAGAGGGCCGCCAGGCGGTTGCAGACCTTCGCCGTCATCACCGGGTCACGCCCGTGGAAGGCGATGCGGAACGCGCTCAGGCGGCGGTCGCTCGGCGCCACCACTTCAATCGCCGTCGCGCCCTGCATAATATGGATGATGTCTTCGGTGGTCTTCTGACCGCGGAGCTCCGCGTAGAGACCCATTTCGTCGATGATGCGCTGCAGCCGCGAGGGCGACATCACCTGCTGCTGCATGGTCGAGAGCCGGTCAGCGATCGAGCTGGACACGGTCGAGGCCACGTAGCTGTCCGGCACCTTCTGGGGGTCCACCAGGATCACCGCCTCGGCTCGGTGGGTATTAGGTAACTGGATGGCGAGCACCAGCGCGGTCAGAAAAACGGCCAGAGTAGTAAGGCCAATCCACCACTTCCGCCGCTTGGCCATCCGCAAGTAGTCGCGAATCTGTGCATCTCCAGAGAGACGCTCGGTCTTGTGAACCGATGAAATATGGTCCGGCAAAGGGCCCTCCAGCTGGGCGCAAAGCCAGCAAAAATATTTGTCTGTAGGGAGAGCACGGTGCTTGCCAAAGGGGAGTTCTTTCTGGCCCCGCGTGTTCATTCTATCTGTTGTATTTTCAGTGCATTGAAAGGCTGCTCCAGAGAGGGGATCGACTCGATTCGCCGGGCTGATGGACTAGGGAAATTACTTTCCGACGAATACCCTCTACTTCCCTTTGCCTCCGGTACGCGCACCCCTGCCGGGCCGGCGTCTGGACTTGCAGGAACTCTCTGTTGAGGAAGGAACCAGCGAAGGAGCGAGCGACATACAGCCACCAGGCACAAGAAGAATGTGCCGATGAGGAGCAGCAAGACGGGCTCGCGTGAAAGGGAAATGGGTTGTTCCATCTGGAAAGCGATAATTTACCTAATACAGATCGCTCGCCGAGGCGCTGGTCCACTGCACGCCGGTGATGAAGTAATTCCGTCGCTCGGCTGGAACCTGGACGCTGTTGCCGGCCTGCGGCCGGTAGGTGTACATGGCGAACCAGCTCACCTGGCGGAGCAACTGGTAGCGGACTCTGCCGATGGCGTAGGTCCCCGACAGGTGCTCGACAAAGCTGTTTTCCCGGAAGTAGCCGCCACCGAAGTCCACGATGGCCTTGGGGCCAAAGCGGACGGAGTAGCCCGCGTCATACCGGTTGTTGTAGCGGCTGGAGATATACCCCGAAGAGGTGTGCGTGCGGCCGAAGGCCAGCGTCAGCTTGGAAGTCTTAAACGCTTTCACCAGGCTGAGTCGCGCTTCCGGCGTCCAACCTCTCCCACCGCCGGCCTGTGAGTACGAAGTCGCGCCGGCCGTTGCATAGACGAACCACGTCGGGCAGATTTCGTCAATGTACTCAAAGCCGCTGCTCATCTAGCTGGTGTCCGGCCCGGTACCGGTGAAGTGCTGCCAATCAATGTCCTGTTGGTGGAATCGAGCGCCGAGTTCTGGCCGTAGGCAGCCGTGGCGCCGTATTCCACCTGCGAGTCCGCCGCTTCATTTGTTGCCCAACTGATCACCGCACTCGAAACGTTTGGGCTGGCCAGGATGCCGCTGATCACCGGCGGCGTGGTATCCGAAGTTGCATTGTTCACGTTGAGGGTCACCGAGCCACTGGTGGACGTGTTGCCAGCGGCATCGCGCGCTACGGCAACCGCACCGCCAACTCCCCCGGCCCGCCACCATCTCGAACCTCCCCTTGGACTTCCCCGTACGTCTCTGGTATCTGTTCCCCATCGCGGCTCTCCTTTCAAGAACTTGAAGGTTGTTCACCCCGAACGCTAATCCAGTTCGGGTCGAGAGCCGCTACTCCTTCTCCTAAGTTTCAACTAAAAGCGGGACACCCTACCCAGGGCGACGCCGCGACGCCTCGGTTCCTCTGTAGGCCCGGTCAATCACATCAAGCAAGTTCTCTTGTCCGGCCAGCACCATTCGGTAGGGATGTGGGAAGTTGCGGTGCAACCATTCCTTTAGCGCGTCGCTTGTGGGGTCGGCGGTCGCGATAACCAGGGAGTGCTCTTCTGCGCATACCACTAGTATCAGGTGCTCGCGAGCTGCGCTCTCCGGAATGAGCCTTAGTAACGAAGGGCTGATGTCCTGATGGTCGATGCGCTGCGCCTCGATGCGAAGCTGCCCACTGAGGACTGGTAGAAGCTCATCCTCGCAAATATAGCCCAGGCGCGTCAGCACAACGCCCAACCTTTCACCCGTCCCTTTTTGCACCTCGAGGGCGTGCCCGAGATGCGCTAGAGAAAGCAGGCGATTTTCGAGCAACAGATCGCCCAGTTTGCGCCTGAACCCCACCAATTGGGCCTCTGTGGGAAACGCGTGAGCCGTTTTGGTCCAACTGACTTTCTCCCCCAGTAGACTCCAGCGGAAAAACTGACGCGCCGCCGACCAAACGGCACAGAAATTGATGATGTTGCCCCAAACCAGCCGGGGAATGGAAAGCAGAGCCTGTTTCCAATTCGACACCCGCAAGACGGCAATCGTCCGCTGCACCATTCGGTGCAGCATCAGGATTGTGTCCACGACGATCACCGTCCACAACCAGCTTTCGCGGGAGACCAGGACCGGCACCGTCCCGTGGCCTCGCCCTGTTGCAATAAACGCGACGAGATACGTGCCTAGGTAAAACAGAATGAGCAGGTAACCCACGACGTTGATGAGGTTAGACACCAGCGTCTTGCGGTCGCGCCAGAGCATATAGCGCATCCCGGCGCCCCCCACCCAGCCGATCTGCGCCCAGCCCTGGAACACGATCCCGAACACCCAGCGCGACTTCTGGCGTACTGCATCGGAAAAGTGCACGGGAAAGAATTCCCGCGTGGCGACCAGCTCGCGCACCTTTTTCAGTTTCTCTCGCTTGCGGAACCAACCGGCCTGGACAACCTGCGTGCGCTCAACAGAAAAGTGGAGAAGAATCGATTTCTTGTTCAGCTCCTTGATGCGGAAGCCGAAGTCGTAATCCTCAGTAAGGGTCAGCACGTTAAAAAGTTGGTTCCGCTTGTTCTTTGCCAACTCGTCGATGACTTCGCGGCTGAACGCTGTGCCGACACCAGCCGACGGGATCATGCGAGCCACACGTTCCCGCACCAAAAGATCCTTGGTATGGAACTCAGCAAATTCGTCCAGATAGGTTCCCGCGGTCAGGTTGTGCAAGGGCATCTCAAGTGGCACCACAGGCAACTGAACCATGCCAATACGGGGGACCAGATAATTCATCAGCTTAAAGGCTAACGGATAGATGATGTCCTCGGAGTCATGGATCACAAAGATTACAAATTTCAAGCCGCTCTGCTTCTCGTGCAGGCGAATACCCTCAAATACCCAGTTAAGGCAATCAGCCTTGTTGGTGGGGCCGTTGTGGGGGCAGACGATTCGGTGGATGCGGGGATCACGTTCTTGGACCGCGGCCACCGCCATCATTGTGCGTTCATCGTTGGGATAGACTCCGACGAAAATTTGGTAGTTGCTGTAATCAACCCAGTGCAATGTGTGCTCCAGCATTTGGCCGATGACCGCATGTTCGTCCCAGGCGGGGATCATGATGGCGATAGGCTTTTCGGGAATTTTTCGCAGGTCCTTCTCGTCCAATCTGGGATAACGATTCGTAATAAAGAGGCGCCGGTAGAGCCGCCGAACGTAGTAGTACAAATCCACAAATAGGTCGTCTAGGCCGCTGATGAGGAATCCCACGGCCGCCACGATTAAAAACCATCGCAAGATTTCGATCCAGGTGTGCATGGACCTACCTTCAGAACCGATGGCCGAAAAACAAGATGAGCCGAAAGTCGTTATAGCTGGGCGGGAAGGGGTTGGGATCGCGGCCTTCGATTCCGTAATAGATCCCGCGCAGGTATGCAGCCCGCAGACTCAAATTCAGATTTCGATGCGGGCGGAATTCCAAGCCCGCGCCAACCTCACCTACGTTGTTGTAAAAATCGCGATTGGTATCTTTAGCCAGATTGAGAACCATGTATCCCGCGAGGCTCGATGCGCCAAAATTCGCCAATCGCAATCCCTCCCGCAGCTGGAGGTACCCAATGACGTTGTCCCGATAGCGGCTGTAGTAGCCCAAACTGGTATCGAGATCGGTGAACAGCCGTTCACCGCGGAGACGCTCGAACGTCAGTGCCCCAATGGGGCCCCATAGCCGTGAGTCCCAACGGCGGTAATAGCTCAGGACCGCCCGGTAATCGGGCCGCACGTCGCGGTTCGGACCAGCAGGCTGAGTCAGATTGAACGCCAGGTTCGCCTCGGCCTGGAAGTTCAGGTTCCAGCCGCGCGGGCGGACGTTGATACCCGCCCCGAGCAGGGCCGCGTTATCAGAGATAATCGCCGGCAAGTTCCCACCGCGTGAGCGCGAATCGCGCGTGATACGCGTCCCCAGATAGAGGGTCACTGGGCCGTCGGGTCGGGGGCGCCAGTGGAGTTGGGCCCAAAAGTTAGCGATGCCGTTTGAGAACCGTGTCGCGTACAGCGGGCTAGCAAAGACGTCCAGATACACCCGGTTCAGGCTGACACCCGGGAGATTTTTCAGGGCGCCTCGAGCGGCACGGAAGGTTTTGGGGTCGGGACTAGCCAGCGCTGCACGGAAAGCCGCCTCCGCCTTCGCGCTTTGGTGCAGGCGGTCATAAATAAACCCTAGCTGGAGCGCCGCGGCGTAATCCTGTGGCGCAAGCTGCCAGGCAGATTCAAACCTTTCCGCCGCCAACTGCAGGTTCCCTTCCGCGAGCGCAAGATACCCAATTTGCTTCAGGATGGTGACGTTAGTGGGATCTTCGGCCAAGGCCCGCTCGAACGCTTGCCGAGCGGCCGCGCGGTTTCCTTCCCGAAGCCAGTTATAACCCTGATTGAGTAAGCGATCCTGCTGGGGCTCTCGCGCGGCCTGCGCCCGGGCAGGCTGCGCTGCCTGTAAACTGCGGACGTTGTCGAGCGCGGACTGGGCCTCAGACCGAAGTTCTACCGACCCTTCGGACACGGCCTTGAATTCCTGCGCCGCCCGATCAAGCTCGCCCAGGTTCTGAAGCGCGTACCCCAGATCGAGGCGCAGTTTCAAATTTTCGGGCTCCTGGTGGCTGACCAGTTCGAGGTACTGGATCGCCTCTCTCCAGCGTCCCAGACGCCCATTTAGGTAGCCTAGTTCGAGGCGTACCGTGCGGTTTTCCGGGTTGCTCTCCAAGACACGCTTGAACGCGGCCACAGCTTCCTCGAGGTTGCCCATGCGCAGGAGCGCATACGCTTGGTTCAGAGCGGCCTGAGACTGTGCGTCCTGCGAGCCCTGGTCAACGGACGCGGTGGCCGGAGGGGGGCTCTGCGCCAGCGCATTGTAGGCAGTGAGGGAGACGATACACACAACCAGCGTAAGCACCCGTGTGTAGCACGTAATACCTGGGCGAATCTGTGAGGCTCTCGTCATGCCGAATTGGCGGATGGTTGCATTTCCCGTTCTAGGATTCGCACCACGTAAGCGCCCGCGCCGCTCCGCCAGCGAGAGGACGACGCGGTTGATCTTCTGCTGTGCGACGATGTCTTCCACATCGCCTGCCGCTCCGATGATGCCCGGGTTCACCAGCGACTTCCCGATGTTTTCGCCGCGCTCGTCGAGAAAACCGACCACCTTCAGGTTCAACTCGGGCCGTTGCACCATCTCGCGCGCCAGCGCGATGTCGGTCGCGCCGGTCCCGACGATCAGCACACGCTCGTTGCCGCCCAACATCCACCCGGCCTCTTCGACCGCCACGCGCCAGCCCAGCGTCAGTCCAAGGATCAGCGGCGCAGCAATCGCCGCGATGCCGCGGCCCAGGCTGAGGTCGGGAGCCAGGTAGAACACAATGGCCAGAGCGAAGCAGGCCAGGCCCAGCGCCTGCAACAGCCGCACGAAGATCTCGCTGCGGCGCTCCA
>Ga0209108_10000694_pt1 | contig 18715 bp, 18 predicted proteins | sample Rifsed10ft1_FD_184003 | JGI IMG/M metagenome (GOLD analysis project Ga0209108, IMG submission 184003) | Soil microbial communities from Rifle, Colorado, USA - sediment 10ft 1 (version 2) | ecosystem: Environmental > Terrestrial > Deep subsurface > Rock core/Sediment | place: Rifle, Colorado...
CTGGAAGAGATGCACATCGCCGCCCTGCTCGCCAAGGGCGTGAGCCAGGATGCCACCGCCATCCCGGCACGCACGGCGCTGCGCATGGCCACGTTGAACGGCGCGAAGGCGCTTGGGCTTGAAGCCCGCACCGGCTCGCTCACCGCCGGCAAGGCCGCGGATATCGCCGCCATCGATTTATCCGCCATTTCCAGCCAGCCGGTGTACGATCCGGTGTCGCATATCGTCTACGCCACCACGCGCAACCAGGTTTCGGACGTGTGGGTAAACGGCAAGCACCTGCTGGCGAAGTACCATCTGACCGGGATGAACGAGGCCAAACTGCGAGACAAGGCCATCGAATGGCATGATAGAATCAGTGGCAAGTAACGAGTAGCAAGTGGCAAGAAAAGCAATCTGGTTTTACTAGCTACATGTAACTTGCTACTTGCTACCTTGAATTTATGCCTACTACCGCCCAAAACGTCGACCCCGAAGAGATTGCCAAATTCGCGCAGCTCGCCGCGCGCTGGTGGGACCCGCACAGCGAATTCAAGCCGTTGCACGACATCAACCCGCTGCGCCTGAAATACATCAACGACCGTGTCGGCCTCAAGGACAAGACCGTGCTCGACATCGGTTGCGGCGGCGGCATCCTCGCGGAGAGCATGGCGGCGCTCGGCGCCAGCGTGACGGGCATCGACCTGGGCGAAGCGCCGCTCGCGGTGGCGAAGCTGCACCTCAGGGAATCCGGCCAGAAAGTCGAATACCGCTACATCAGCGCCGAAGACCTTGCCCGCGAGCGGCCCGATTCCTACGACATCGTGACCTGCATGGAAATGCTGGAGCACGTGCCGGACCCGTCCTCGAGCATCGCGGCCTGCGCCCGGCTGGTCAAACCCGGCGGGCAGGTGTTTATCTCCACCATCAACCGCAATCCGAAGAGCTGGCTGTTCGCCATCGTCGGAGCGGAATACGTGTTGAATCTGCTTCCGAAGGGCACGCACGAGTACCTGAAATTCATCAAGCCCTCGGAACTGGAACGCTGGGCGCGGCAGGCGGGGCTGTCGGTGCAGGAATTCATCGGCATGCATTACAACCCGCTCACGCGGCAGTACCGGTTGGGGCGCGGGGTGGACGTCAATTACATCGCCTATACCACACGCGGTGACTAAGATCCGTACGGTATTGTTCGACCTCGACGGCACGCTCGCCGACACCGCGCCGGACATGGCCCACGCGCTGAACGCGCTGCTGAAAGCAGAAGTCAAGCAGACCCTCGCGTTTGAAGACATCCGGCCGGTGGTATCCCACGGCGCCTCGGCATTGATCAAGCTGGGGTTCGGTGTCGCCCCGGGCGAGGCGGAGTTCGATCGGCTGCGCGAACGGTTTCTAGCGGTGTATGCTGACAACCTCTGCCGCCACACTCGCCCTTTCGACGGCATCGGGCCGTTGCTGGTTTCGCTGCACGCCGCCGGGATCGCCTGGGGTATTGTCACGAACAAGCCGGCCTTTCTTACCGATCCGCTGATCGCGAGCCTCGACTTAAAACCCGCCCCGGTGTGCATCGTGAGCGGCGATACCACCAACAACCGCAAACCCCACCCGGAACCCATGCTTCACGCCGCGGCCGCGGCCGGCGCCCGACCGGAACAGTGTCTCTACGTCGGCGACGCCGAGCGCGATATCCAGGCCGGAAAACTGGCCGGCATGAAGACGCTGGTGGCGCTGTTCGGGTACATTAGCCGGAGTGAAACCCCGGATCGCTGGGGTGCCGACGGCATGGTCAACTCACCGCATGAAATCCTGGAGTGGCTCGAGCGCCATGGTTGATAACACGACACTATTATTCTTCGGTCTGTTCGTCCTGCTCGCGGCCGCGTTGGGCTGGCTCGTCGCCCGTCTGCGTCACCAGAAGCGCCTCGCCGAGCTCGCGACCACGCTTGAGATGGAACGCCGCGCCGCGCAGGAGAAACTCGCCGGACTCGAGCAAACGTTTGCCGCCCTCTCCCATCGCGCCCTGCAGGAAAATAACGCGGCTTTCCTTCAGCTCGCCCAGGAGACGCTGAAGCAATTTCACGTGCAGGCCAAGGGCGATCTCGAACTGAAGGAAAAGGCGGTGGAGAACCTGATCAAGCCGGTGCGCGAGGCGCTGGAAAAAACCGAACATCAGATCCGCCTGATGGAACAGGAACGCAAGGAAGCCTACGGCTCGCTCTCGAAACACCTGGAAACCATGGCCCAGACCCAGCAACTGCTGCAAGGCGAGACGCGCAACCTGGTGCAGGCCCTGCGCCGCCCGGAAGTGCGCGGGCAATGGGGCGAACTCACCCTGAAGCGCCTGGCCGAACTCGCCGGCATGGTGGAGCACTGCGACTTTTACACGCAGGAACACACGGACAACGACGAGGGCCGGCTGCGTCCCGATATGATCGTGCGCATGCCCGGCGGGCGCGAGGTCGTGGTGGACGTGAAGACTCCGCTCGATGCTTATCTCAGTGCGGTCGAGGCGACCGACGACGAGTCGCGCCGCAAGCATTTGGAGCACCACGCGCGCAAAGTGCGCGAGCGCGTGCGTGAATTGTCCGGCAAAGCCTACTGGGCCCAGTTCCGGAACGCTCCGGACTTCGTGATTCTGTTCATCCCGGGCGAACAGTTCCTGACCGCGGCCCTCGACCTGGACCGCGATCTGATCGAAGACGCCATGAAACAGAAAGTGATCCTGACCACGCCCACCAGTTTCGTCGCCCTGCTGCGCGCCATTGCCTACGGCTGGCGGCAGGAGAGTCTTGCCGCCAACGCCGAGCAGATCCGTGACGTCGGGGAGGATCTCTACCGGCGACTCGCCACGTTCAGCGAACACCTCATGAAACTCGGCCGCAGCCTGAACGGCGCCGTGGCCGATTACAACAAGACCGTAGGCTCCTACGAGGCCAAGCTGCTGCCGGGCGCGCGCAAGTTTTCCGAGATGGGCGTGGGCGGCGACAGCGCGCTGGAAGAACCCGAGCGTATCGATAAGGCGGTACGCGATCTCCAGCAAAACTAGTTTTTTGCGGGAAATTCCGCACTCCGGGTCGTGCTATATTTTATATGACACTGTTCTCCCAAAACGGCGCGGACCGTGTATTGAAACATGCCCAAACAGATCCAGACGACTGAACCGCTGCCACAGCTGCTGCTGGTGGAAGATTCGCACACGACCCACGCGCTGCTGACCAAATATCTCGGCCGCAATTATCAATTAATCCAGGCCAACGACGGCGTCGAGGCCTGGAAGCTGCTGAATTCGGATCGTGAATTCGATCTCGTCATCACCGATGTCCACATGCCCAACATGTCCGGGCACCAATTGCTGGTCAAGATCCGTAAAAGCGATGACATCCGCCACAAGAACCTGCCGGTAATCGTGATGACGTCCGCCGAGGATAACGTGGACCGCAATCTCGCCTTTCTCAACGGCGCCAACGATTTTCTCATCAAACCGCTCGACGAAATGGAATTGCAGGCGCGCATCAAGGTTCACTATCGTCTGTCGCGCACCATCCGCGAGCTCGAAGCGAGTAAAAGGGCGCTCGCGGCGCAGGTGACCACCGATTCGCTGACCAAACTTAAAAACCGCCGGGCATTTTTCGAAAACGGCGGTACGGCGCTGGAACTGGCGCAACTTAAAAAGTCGGAACTCTCGGTGATCCTGCTCGATATCGATTATTTTAAAAAAATCAACGATACCTTCGGCCACCAGGCGGGCGATGAAGCATTGACTCTCGTCGGCAGCATCCTGACGCAAATGACGCGGCCGGAGGACACGGTGTCGCGCATCGGCGGCGAGGAATTCGCGATCCTGCTGCCGGGCGTGAATCGACTCGGCGCCGCCGTCATGGCCGAACGCATCCGTGCGACCATTGAGGGGGAAAAATTCGTCTCGGAGAACAAGATCGTGCCCATCACCGTCAGCATCGGTATCGCATCGTATGCCGTGGACTACAGCGACAGCATCGATCATCTTCTGGGCGCGGCGGACAAACGGCTCTACCTCGCCAAGAAAAGCGGGCGCAACCGCATCTGCGTCAACGACGAGGGCCGAAGCTCTTTCGCCTGAATATCAAGAGGGCAAACCGGCCCTACTTCTTCATCTGCTCCTGCACCGGCTTGGTCGCTTCGTGGATGGTTTCTTTGGTTTCCTGGAGGAGATCACCGGTGCGCTCGACGATGCGGCTGGGAATGTCCGGCTTGGCGGCAAACGGATTGCTCAGCAGCGGCACATCCTTGCCGAAGTTGATCCCCATCGGAAAAGCCAGGACGGCGCCGATGACAAAGCCATAAATAAATTTTTTCATAACGTCCTCTTCGCCTGAAACCTCGCTACATGATAATCATGATCGCCGGCCTTGGCCACTGTGCAATCCAATGGCTTACGCTACAATCCGGTTTAATCGGACCCCCGCCACGCTCATGCCGCGCTTGACCTGAACGATCATTTCATCCATGCCGCTTTACTCACCCGCCGCCAACCTGCTTGCCGCGCGTACGATATTGATTACCGGCGCCGGCGACGGCATCGGGCGCGCCGCGGCGCTGAGCTTCGCCGCGCACGGCGCGAGCGTGATCCTGCTGGGTCGTACCGCCACCAAGCTGGAAAAAGTCTACGATGAAATCGAACGCCGGGGTTTCAAGCGACCGGCGATCCTGTCGATCGACCTGGCCCTGGCCACCCCCGCGCAATTCGATCAGGCGGCGCAGACTATCGGGCAGGAATTCGGCGTTCTCGACGGGCTGCTGCACAACGCCGCCGAGACCGGCACGCTGACGCCGGTCGAGCTGTACCGGCCGGATATGTGGCAGCGCGTGTTGCAGGTAAACCTGAACGCCGCCTGGATGCTGACCCGCGCCTGCTTGCCGCTCATGCGGAAATCTGCCGACGCCTCGATCGTATTCACCACATCCGATGCCGGGCGCAAGGGGCGCGCCTACTGGGGTGCCTACGGTGTTTCCGGCTTCGCCCTGGAGGGGTTGATGCAAACCGTGGCCGACGAAATCGCCGTGGAAGGGCGCATCCGGGCCAACAGTCTGAATCCCGGGGCGGTGCGCACCGCCCTGCGCGCCCGTCTGTATCCCGGAGAGGATCCCCAAACACTCCCCACGCCGGAAGCCATCATGCCCGCCTACCTGTTCCTGCTGGGGTCTGACAGCCGCGGCCTGAACGGCCAGCGATTTAATGCCGGGGATTATATGCAAAAGTAACGGTGATGGTGAGCGGTTATTCGCCCGCGCGGCGGTTCAAGACGAGGTGCTGAATCAATTTGTCTTCGAGCTCAATGCGGTTGGCGAGTTTTTCACCGAGACGCGAAAGGTCGTCGGAAAACGCCATGGTAATCTCACAGTGATCGCCGCAATCGTATTTGTCATTGAAGTCCAGTGCGGTCTCGGTGGCGCTGGCGATCTGGGGGTAAAGTTTTTCGGCCAACGTGGCGATTTGATGCCGGCGTTCCATGCCGTTGATGATGCGTTCATAGAGGCTGAAATGGCCGGCGGCGATGTAATCCACCAGAACCTGGCAGAATCTCTGCAGCAATTCCTGGGCCTGCTTGAGACGCGAGTTTTTCCCGTTTCCAAATGGTTGCAGTCCGGCCAGCTGACAGTACAGGGAAAACATTTCCGTCCGTTCTGCGATCAGTTTTTGCACCATTTCCTGGCTGCCGGTTCGGCGCTCCTTGCCCCTCGCCTTCCGCTGCACGGATTTCTGCTTGTTTTCCGTCGTCATGGATTCGCCCTTGATTTCCCCCGAGTCGCGGAACTATACGCTCACATCCGTCATTTGTTAACACCGATTAAAATACATGGTTCATCGCCATTGAAAACGCACGGGCGAAGTTTGCCGGCGTCATCCGGGCAAGCCCGGTAAGCGGCCCTTGACATCGCGCAGCATGCGCTGAAATCCGCCTTTGCCCATGCGCTTCATCATTTTTTGCATTTGATCGAATTGCTTCAGCAGACGGTTTACCTCCTGCACCGCCGTGCCCGACCCGGCGGCAATACGGCGTTTGCGCGACCCCCGGATAATTTCCGGAGTATGGCGCTCTTGCGGCGTCATGGAATCGATAATGGCGACGAGCCGGGACGTCTGCCTGTCGCTCAACCGTGCTTTTGCCGCATCGGAAACCTCGCCGATTCCCGGCAACTTTTCCATCAGGCCCGCCATCCCGCCCATTTTTTCCATCTGTTGCAGCTGATCGCGAAAATCCGCCAAATCGAAACCCTTGCCCTTTGCCAGCTTCCGGGACATTTCCCGCGCCTTGTCCCGGTCGGCGGAGCGCGTGACTTCCTCCACGAGGCCCAGGATATCGCCCATGCCGAGGATGCGCGCGGCCACGCGGTCCGGATAGAACGCTTCGAGCGCATCGCTTTGCTCGCCCACTCCCAAAAACTTGACCGGCCGCCCGGTCACCTGCCGGATGGATAAAGCGGCGCCGCCGCGGGCATCGCCGTCGGTCTTCGTCAAGATCAGTCCGCTGAGCGGCAGGGCATTGTTAAAGGCCTGCGCGGTAGTGACGGCATCCTGTCCGGTCATGCTGTCTACCACGAATAGCGTTTCAATCGGCTGGATCGCGGCGTGCACCGCGCGTATCTCTTGCATCATGGCCTCGTCCACGTGCAGCCGGCCGGCGCTGTCGATCAATACCACGTCGAGCAACCGCTTCCGCGCCGCGTCCACCGCCTGGCGCGCGATCTCGACCGGCATTTGATCGGAACGGCTCGGGAAGAATTCCGAACCGACCGACGCCGCCAATTTCTGCAATTGCTCGATCGCCGCCGGGCGGTATACGTCTACGCTTGCGACCATGACGGTTTTTTTCTCCCGCTGGATCAGAAACCGGGCCAACTTGGCGACCGTCGTGGTCTTGCCGGAGCCCTGGAGACCCGCGACCAGAATCACCGCGGGCGGGCGGGCGGCGAGATTCAGCTTTTCATTGGCCGATCCCATGAGCGCGACCAGTTCATCGTATACGACCTTGATCAACACCTGGCCCGGCGAAAGACTCGACGCCACTTCCCGGCCGACCGCTTTCACCCGCACGCGCTCGATGAAATCCTTGACCACCGGCAACGCGACGTCGGCCTCCAGCAGCGCCGTCCGCACCTCGCGCAGGGCGTCACGAATATTATCCCCGGTCAGCCGCCCTTCCCCGCGCAAACGCTTGAGGGTGGCTTGAAGTCGTCCGCTGAGATTGTCGAACATCAGTTATCTCCACCGCGCATGATTTTTTCCATTGAGTTCACGCTAAACCGTCGATGAGTTCCGCGCGCCGGACACGAGACGCAAATTCACAGTTCAAATACTTTGCCACGCATCAATCGTTGGGGGGTACTTTGCGGGATATGCCGCGCGATCTCGCGCATGATGTCGTCTTCGTATCCCGGCATGAGATGCGTGATGTGAACCTGCGGTCCCGGCTTCAATTTCTTGATTTCACCCGCCAACATGGCGGGGCACAGATGTTTGGATATCCGGCTCAGATTTTCATCGGCATCCAGAAAACTGGTCTCAATGATGACGTGCCTGAGATCGCCGATGGCATTCAGCGTGCGCCAGAATTCATCGGTGACCGTGGTGTCGCCGCTGAAAGCCAGACTGCCGCCGGCGCCGGTCACCAGATAGCCCACCGCCGGAACGACATGATTCACGGGAATACTGCGCAACGTCCGGTGATTCAGGGTTATTGCAGCGCCCGCCGGCAATGTCCGGTAGGTCATAAAGGGCGCCTCAGGCGATGGGATACGGCTGAAATCGGGCCATAATTCACCGTTGAAAAGGTGGCGTTGGAGCGTCGTCAGCGTGGCCTCCTGGGCGTATACCCGCACCGGCGAATGCCGGCTCGCCCCCACGGTGTCGAGTAAAAACGGCAGCATCGCCACATGATCGAGATGGGAGTGCGTCAAAAATACATGATCGATGGCGCGCAATTCATCCAGCGTCAGATCGCCAACGCCCGTACCCGCATCGAGCAGGATATCCTGATCGACCAGAATGGATGTCGTGCGCGCCGCAGCGCCGATGCCACCGCTAGCTCCCAGAATCCGGATTTTCATGTGGTGTGTCGACCCTCCTTGATTCATTGATCCGCGCAGCATTCGGGCGTTCCGTGGCGCGGTTCGGCGACGCCGATGGCGCGGCCCTCATCAGCGCCTCGCCCTTTCAATGGCGGACCCACCTATGCCATCATGAGTAGGCTCATTATGACTAATCCCGTCCTGAATTTCCTCGCCCTGGCGTTGTACCTCAGCGTCGGGATGCTGCTCGCATTACAGCTGCTGCGCGGGCGAACGATCGGAGGCGGCGCCAAAATCGGCATTTTCAGTCTCGGATGCGGCGCAATTGTTTTGCATGCCGTGTTGCTTTACACCGGGCTGCGCCTGGAAAGCGGATTGAATCTCGCGCTCACCCCGGCCTTTTCGCTCGTCGCGTGGATTATAGCGGTGCTTTATCTTATTACCTCGCTTTCCCGTCCGGTTGATAATCTCGGCGTCATTATCATGCCCATGGCGAGCCTGATGGTACTGGTGGACTGGTTATGGCCCGGCCAAATGTCCATGCCCCTCACTTCCAGAATCCAGGCGGCACATATCGTCATTTCCTTTCTGGCCTACGGCCTGCTGTCCCTGTCGGCCGTGCAAAGCCTGATGCTGCTTCTGCAAGAGCGTCACCTGCGGCACCGGCAACCCGGCGGATTCATCAGAGCCTTGCCGCCGATGCAGATGATGGAAGACATCATGTTCCAGATGATCGGAATCGGATTTGTTCTGCTGACGCTCACGCTCATCAGTGGTGTGTTTTTTTCCGACGAACTTTTCGGCAAGCCTTTGAAGTTTACGCATCATATCGTACTCGCGGTGGTAGCGTGGATTGTTTACGCCATCTTGCTGGTCGGTCGCTGGCGTCTCGGCTGGCGCGGTCGCAACGCAATTCACTGGACACTGGCCGGATTTGTCCTGCTGGTGCTGGGATATTTCGGCAGCAAATTCGTGCTCGAGGTACTGTTGCACCGCCCCGGGTGATGTTCCTCCCGGTTTCACAGGCACGTCCTGATTCACAATTAAATACCTCACGGCGCGAGTTTTCAGGCTCTTTCTGTTCGAGTCCGGTGCTCGCCTCAACAGCGTTACAATAGGAATGGTAGAATCTCCTACATGCAAACAACAAGGATTCGGTAATCTTGATCGACATCCCCGTTGGCGTGATGATCGCCGCGCTGGTTTTTCTTATTTTCCTGTCCGGCTTTTTCTCGGCCGCTGAAATCGGCCTGATGACACTGAACCGCTACCGCCTGCGCGGCCAGGCGGAATCGGGGCATCGCGGCGCCCGTCTGGCGTTGAAACTGCTGACACGACCGGACCGGCTGCTGGGCGTGATTTTGCTCGGCAACAATTTCGCCAATATTGCCGCTTCTTCCGTGGCGACTTTGCTCACCCTGGAGCTCTACGGTGAAAAAGCAATCGCCGCGGCGGCGGGACTGCTGACTTTCCTGATTTTGGTTTTTGCCGAGGTCGCCCCCAAAACCCTGGCGGCGCTCAATCCAGAGCGTGTCGCATTTCCGGCGGCGTTCATTTTGCAACCGTTATTATGGATTTTTTATCCACTGGTGTGGCTGATCAACATCATTGCCAACCGCACGCTTCACCTGTTTGGCGTTTCTTTCAAAAAAAAACCGATCGAGGAAATAACCGCTGAAGAGCTGCGTGCCATCGTGCGCGAAGCCGACGTGCTGATTCCGGAAACGCATCAAGACATGCTGCTGGCCATTCTGGATCTGGAAAAAATCACCGTCGACGATGTCATGGTGCCGCGAGGAAAAATTGAGGGGATCAATCTCGACGCTGAAATGGATGAAATCCTCAACCAGGTCTCCACCAGTCGATACACGCGACTGCCGGTTTACCACGGGAGCCTGGACAACGTCATGGGCATGATTCACGTGCGACGGGTGCTTAATCTGGTGCGCGAGGGGAAACTGGACAAGAACGCTTTTGAACAGGCCTTGATCGAGCCCTATTATATTCCCTCCGGCACCACGCTCAACACCCAGCTGCTGAATTTCAGGCAGGTAAAACGGCGAGTCGGGCTGGTGGTCGATGAGTATGGCGATATCCAGGGTCTGGTGGCGCTGGACGAAATCCTCGAAGAGATCGTGGGCGATTTCTCCACCCAAACCATCGGCCGGATGGAGGACGTCCTGCCGCAGAAGGACGGCAGTTTCCTCGTTCGCGGCACGGTCAGTTTGCGCGATCTCAACCGGAAATTGGGCTGGAACCTGCCCACCGAGGAATCGCGTACGTTGAACGGTCTGATTGTGGAATATCTGGAGAACATCCCCGAGCCCGGCACCAGCCTCATGATCCACGGTTTCCAGGTTGAAATCCTGCGCACGCGCGGCACCGCGATCGAAATTACGCGCGTCCGCCCGGCCGAGGGTCCTGTTCCCGCGGCGGGATCGGCGACTTGAATTTACAAATTCCAGGCTCTAGGATCACGGCGCCGCTTCAGCAGGATCAATAACATCAACAGGCAGATATTCGTCATTCTCCTCGCCCGCGCCGCCCAAACACCGGTTCTCCCTTCGTGTCGCCGCTGATCCTTGCTTACTTGTCATTGTTCTGCGCCTTGGCATCGGGAATTACCGCGCTGAATGCCGAGCGCTATCCCTGGCTGCTGCGCTACGGTTCATCAATCTGGTTGGGGTTGTGCGGCCTGCTGGCCGTCGGCGCCGGCGGGTGGTCGCTGATTGATGAAATTTCCCTGATCGACCAGGTAAGGCTGGGCTTGCCCTGGCTCCATTGGCATTTGAAGCTCGATCCCTTGTCAGGTTTCTTTTTCATCGTTGTCGGACTGCTGGTCCTCGCGGTGAGTCTCTATGCGCCCGGATACTTGCAGGAATACGTCCACAGCAAAATTCGCTCTCTGGCATCGCTGGGTCTGTTCACCGGCTTGTTCGTTTTTGGAATGCTGCTCGTCCTGCTTGCCGACGATGCGTTCGTGTTCATGGTCGCCTGGGAGCTCATGTCGGTGTCCTCTTATTTTCTCGTGGTGTATCAGCATCAGCACTCCGCCAACCGCCGCGCCGCGTTTCTGTATCTGCTCATGGCTCACATGGGCGGTCTCGCCATTCTTCTCGGCTTCGGTGTGCTCGCGAGTTTCGGAGGCAGTTTCACATTTGATGCCATGCGCGCGGCGAATCTGTCCCTTGCCTGGGCCTCCATCGCCTTCGCCCTGACCTTCTTCGGATTCGGCATGAAGGCCGGCATGGTGCCGTTGCACGCCTGGTTGCCGGAGGCCCATCCGGTCGCGCCATCGCATATTTCAGCGCTGATGAGCGGGGTGATGCTCAAGATCGCGATCTACGGCTTGATTCGTTTCACTTACGATCTGCTGGGCGACATTCAATGGCAGTGGGGGTTGGCGGTGCTCATCATCGGCGCGGCGTCTACTTTGCTGGGCGTGCTATACGCGCTCATGCAACATGACCTGAAACGTCTGCTGGCCTATCACTCCGTGGAAAACATCGGCATCATTCTGATGGGTCTGGGGTTATCGATGATTTTCATCAATGCGGGCCGGCCGGCGCTGGGCGTGCTGGGGTTGATCGCCGCGCTCTACCACACGCTGAACCATGCCCTGTTCAAAGGTCTGCTGTTTCTGGGCGCGGGCGCCGTGCTGCATGCCAGTCATGAAAACGATCTCAACAACATGGGCGGTCTCATCCGCCGTCTGCCGCAAACAGCGATTTTTTTTCTGATCGGCTGTCTTGCCATCTCCGGTCTGCCACCGCTTAACGGGTTCGTCTCCGAATGGCTCACCTTCCAGGCCGCGTTACAGGCGCCGTCGCTCGCCAGCGGCGTATTGCGAACCATCATCCCGATCACGGCCGCGCTGCTCGCGTTGTCCGCCGCCCTGGCAGCCGCCTGCTTCGTCAAAGTCTATGGCGTCGCTTTTCTCGGCGTGGCGCGCGGCCGCAAGGTCGAGCATGCGCATGAAGTGGACATCGGCATGCGCGCGGGCATGGGCTTGCTGGCGGTGCTGTGCGTCATCTTCGGTATTTTCCCAGCGGCGGTGATCAACCTTATCGATGCTATTCCCCAAATGCTGCTGGGTGTAAAGCCCGTGAGCGCCACGGCGCAAGGCTGGCTGTGGCTCACGCCGATATCTCCCCGTGTCGCTTCCTACTCGGCGCCGCTGGTCGTTATTGGCATAGTACTGTTTGCGCTCATCAGTTATGTCCTGATGCGCGCCCATCCCGTAAAGTTCCGCCGCGGTTATCCCTGGGATTGCGGTTTTGGCGCGCTTAATTCACGCATGCAATACACCGCTACGGCCTTTTCCATGCCGATTCGCCGTATTTTCGCACCGGTATGGGACATCACTGAACAGATCGAGGAATTGCATAACCCGACGCAACCACAGCGCACGGAAATCATCCGCCATCAACTGCACGTGCAGGATAAATCCTGGTCACGTCTCTACGAACCGATCGGGATGCTCGTCATCGCCGCCGCGCGCCGCGTGAGCCGAATCCAGACCGGCAGCATACACACTTACCTGGCGTATTCATTCTTCACGCTGTTGTTGCTCCTGTGGGTGGTGACATGACGGCCTGGTTGCTTGCCGCGCTGCAAACACTGCTATTCCTATTCATGGCGCCTCTGCTCGCCGGCTGGGTGAAACGCGTGAAGTGTCACATGCAAAACCGCTCCGCGCCATCACTGCTTCAGCCCTATCGAGACATGGCGAAACTGTTCCGCAAACACACGGTGCTGGCGGAACATGCCTCGTGGATATTCCGCACCACGCCTTATATCGTGTTCGGCGCCACCATTCTTACCGCCGCCGTCGTGCCGCTGGTGGCGGTGCAACTTCCGACGACCGCCATCGCGGACGTGATTGTCCTGGTCGGGTTCCTCGCCCTGGCGCGTTTCTTTACCGCCCTCGCCGGCATGGATATCGGCACCGCCTTCGGCGGCATGGGCGCATCGCGCGAAATGATGATCGGGGCGCTCGCGGAGCCCGTCATGCTGATGACGGTGTTCACCATGGCCATGACCGCTTCCACCACGAATCTGTCGGAGGCCGTCTTGTTCACGCTGAACAGCGGACTGGTGTTGCGGCCTTCCTTCGTCTTCGCCGTCCTGGGATTGATGATGGTGGCCGTGGCGGAAACCGGGCGCGTGCCGGTGGACAACCCGGCCACGCACCTCGAGCTCACCATGATCCACGAGGCCATGATCCTCGAGTACTCGGGCCGGCACCTCGCACTCATTGAGTGGGCCGCGCAGATCAAGCTCATGATCTACGCCGTGTTGATCGCGAACATCTTCCTGCCCTGGGGCATCGCCGCGGAGTTCACGACCGAGGCCCTCGGGGTCGGCGCCGTCGCGATCACCGTAAAGCTCATGGGGCTCGCGATCGTGCTGGTGGTGTGGGAGACCGTGATGGCCAAGATGCGGCTGTTCCGCGCGCCGCAGTTCCTCGGCTTCGCGTTTCTCCTGAGCCTGCTTGGCATGCTCACCCACGTGATCCTGGAGACGGGGGGCTGATATGGAGCTGGCGCAACTGAGTCTCTTTAACCAGGCAGTGCTCGTACTCGCGGCGCTCGCGCTGCTCACCTCCTTCCTCATGCTGGCCCAGGGGCGCAAGCTGCCGCTCATCTATACCTACGGCTGGCAAGGAGTATTGCTCGCGGTCACGACCGCGCTGGTGGCGTATGTCACCGGCCACACGCACCTTTATATCTCGGCCGTGCTCACCCTCGCGCTTAAGGCGCTGCTCATCCCTTGGCTGCTGCACCGCCTGGCGGTGCGGCTCAATGTCCAGCGCGAGAACGAGCCCATTGCTTACCCCTCATTGCTGCTGCTCGCGGGCGCGGCGCTGGTGGTATTCAGCTACTACGTGTCGTTGCCGATCGTGCAGTTCGCCGCATCCGCGACACGCAACATCATCGCCGTGAGCATGTCCATCGTATTGCTCGGGATGTTGCTCATGATCACCCGGCGCCGGGCGATGGCCCAAGTGATCGGCTTCATGTCAATGGAGAACGGCCTGTTTTTCGCCGGGGTCGTCTCGACCTACGGCATGCCCATGATCGTGGAGCTCGGGATCGCCTTCGACGTGCTGGTGGCGGCGATTCTATTCGGCGTGTTCTTTTTCCAGATGCGCGCCTCGATCGACTCACTCGACGTCGACCGGCTCAATCGGCTTCGGGAGGTTGATGAATGACCGCTCTCTGGCTGACGCTGCTGATCCCGTTGGCGGGCATTCTATTGCTGGCATTTGTCGGTCATCTGCGCGCAGCCGGCTGGATCAATGTCGTCCTGTCGGGATCGACTTTCATCACCTCGCTTTGGCTGGCATTAACGGTATTCGACGGCGGCACACTGATCTCGCCCGGCCGGATGTTGTACATCGACGCCTTTAACGTCTATCTCGTGGTGCTCACGGCACTGGTGAGCCTGACGACGGCGATCTTTTCACGTCCATACATGCGCCACGAAGTGGAAACGCGTCGCCTTAGCGGTCGTCGCATGCGTCTATATCATTCGATGTACCAGGGATTCATGTTCACCATGCTTGCAGCCCTCACTACCAATAATGTGGGGATCCTGTGGGTGTCGATGGAGGGTGCCACGCTCGCCACCGTGCTGCTCGTTTCGCTTTATCGCACGCCGGAGGCCGTCGAAGCGGCGTGGAAATACTTTATCCTCTGCGGTGTTGGAATCGCCCAAGCGTTATTCGGCACGGTGCTGCTTTTTTTCGCCGCGGAACGCGTTATCCCCGTGCGTGACGACGCGCTGCTGTGGAATGTTCTTTACGGTTCCGCGTCGCAGCTCGAACCCACGGTGCTGACGCTTGCGTTTGTGTTTCTGCTCGTGGGTTACGGAACCAAGGTAGGGTTGGTGCCGCTGCACAACTGGCTGCCCGATGCGCATTCGGAAGGCCCCACGCCGATGTCGGCGATCCTCTCCGGGCTGCTGCTGAACGTGGCGCTCTATTCCCTGGTGCGCGTCAAAATGCTGGTCGATGGATCGCTGCAAAATAATCTCGCGGGACATCTCATGATGGGTTTTGGCTTGCTCTCGTTCATGGTGGCCGGGCTGTTTCTGCACCGTCAGCGCGACATCAAGCGCATGTACAGTTATTCCTCGATCGAGCACATGGGGCTCATGACCTTTGCGTTCGGTATCGGCGGGCCGCTGGCGACGTTTGGGGCCTTGCTGCACATGACGGTCCATTCACTCACCAAATCGGCAATCTTTGTCACCGTCGGTCATGCGGCGCAGATCGCCGGGACTCAGACGATCGATAAGATTCGCGGACTGATCATGACGCAACCGTCGGTGGGTTGGGGTTTATTGATCGGCACGGTTGCCATCGCGGGATTTCCGCCTTTTGGGGTATTCGTCAGTGAATTTCTGGTGCTGTCGGCCACCATGAAAAGCTGGCCCTGGCTCACAGTGCCGTTGCTGGTCGGACTGGCCATTGCCTTCGCCGGCCTGTTCCGGCATCTGCATCCGATGGTGTACGGCGAAGTGCCGGAAGGACAGAAACCGGTCCGCGCCAACATGCTGCCGGTGATGCTGCAACTGGCGATGGTACTGTGGCTGGGTATCGCCATTCCCGTGTTTCTGGCGAAATGGTTCGAGCAGGCCACGATACTGATTGCGGGGAGTTCGCCATTATGACAACCCTGTTTGAGTTGTTTTCACGACAGCACGTCTATTTGCAGGAAGAAAGCGCGCCGGGATTCGCGCCCGCTTGCCTGATGCGGGTGAATCCCGATGATTGGGGACGGATCGCGGAAGCGGCGCGAACCGAAAACTGCCGTTGGGTCGCCGCCTGGGGTGAAGACCGGGGGGATGAGCTGAGCGTGAATGCGTGCTTTGAAAAGGAAGGAGCCTACGCGATCGCGCGCACCGGAGTCCCGCGCGCAAAACCCGTGCTGCCGTCGCATTCGCCGTATTACGCCGCGGCTGACCGTCCGGAACGGCATATCCGGGACATGTACGGCATCGCGTTCACCGGTCATCCGGACACGCGCCGCTGGACGCGACATCAGGCGTGGAAAGAAGGCGAACATCCATTGCGACGGGAATTTCCCGCCGACGGTCATCCTCCCGTGCCGACAGCGCCGGATGAGCATTATCCCTTTCTCCATGCCCAGGGCGGGGGCGTTTATGAAATTCCCGTCGGACCGGTGCACGCCGGCATCATCGAACCGGGGCATTTCCGGTTTCAGGCTGTGGGCGAAACCATCCTGAATCTCGAAGAGCGGTTGGGATATACGCACAAGGGCATCGAGAAAATCGCCGAAGGCCGCGACGCCATGGCATTGGCACGACTGGCGGGTCGGGTCTCCGGCGATTCCACCGTGGCCCACGCCTGGGCTGCCTGCCAGGCCATGGAAAAAGCCGCGGGAATGGAAATTCCCGAACGCGCCGAGTTTCTGCGCGCAATAATGGCCGAGCGCGAGCGCATCGCCAATCATCTCGGCGACATCGGCGCGATATGCAATGACGTCGCTTTCACATTTGCTTTCTATCAGTTCGGACGTTTGCGCGAAGTCTGGCAACGAGTCAATCACGAGGCCTACGGCCATCGTTTCATGATGGATTGTATTATTCCCGGAGGAGTAACTTCGGATATGGGCGATCAAGTAACCGTTGCCATGGAAAAACAGATTACTTTCCTGCGCATGGAGCTCGAAGGTTTGTACAACATTATCGATGACCTGCCGTCACTCGAAGACCGGCTGGACACCACCGGTTATCTCAACCCCGATACCGCCAGGGCATTCGGGGCATTGGGCTACGTGGGTCGCGCGAGCGGTATGGCATTTGACGTGCGCAAGGACTCACCGTATGCGCCGTATAACCGGTTTTCCATGGAAGTGCCTGTGTATCAGCAGGGAGACGTCGCAACCCGCGTTAAAGTGCGGGCGGAGGAAATTCTGGCGTCGTGCTTTTTGATGGAAAAATTGATTGACGAACTTCCCGCGGGACAAATTCGACGTGATTGGAGAATACCGCCATCGGGAGCGGAAGGCGTCGGATTTACCGAAGGGTTCCGCGGTGAAATCATGACCTACGTTCGATTTGGCGATAACGGCCGGATTGCGCGCTTTTTCCCGCGCGACCCGAGTTGGCTCACCTGGCCCACGCTCGAAAAGTGTATCCGCGATAACATCGTTCCGGATTTTCCGGTATGCAACAAATCCATCAATGGGTCCTATTCGGGCCATGATCTCTAGAGACGCGTGATATGTTGCGTATCCTGAACAAAATCCAGCGAATCGGCATCATTACCGAGCCGTTACCCGAAACGAAAGAACCTGCGCTGGCAGAAATCGGCGCGCGGCTGAAAGAAAAAATCGGCAAACTTTTCGGCGGAAGTCTGGCCATCCGACAGGTGGACGCCGGCTCGTGCAACGGCTGCGAACTGGAAATTCACGCGCTCGATAATCCTTATTACGGAATTGAGCGCTTTGGCGTGCATTTCGTCGCGAGCCCGCGGCACGCCGACATGTTGCTCGTCACCGGCCCGGTGTCACGCCACATGGAAGCCGCTCTGCGGCGTACCTACGATGCGACACCCGAGCCCAAGCTTGTTATAGCGGTAGGTGAATGCGGCGCAAACGGTGGAGAATTCGGAGTGAGTTATGCCTCCTGCGGGGCCGTCGCCAACGTAATACCGGTGGACGCTGTCATTCGCGGCTGTCCACCGACGCCAATGGATTTGATGCGCGGCATCCTTGCCGCAATTAATAAATAACCCGCGCAAGCTTCAGTGAAAATCTTTGCGCAGACAAATACCCTGTAGCATACTGCCTGGATGTTCCCAGAATACAGCACAATTAGCAGGAACCAATGAAATCTCAGCGTACCGTTTTTTTTGTCTCGGACCGAACAGGCATCACGGCGGAACATGTGGGCAAAACACTGCTCACGCAATTCCCGGACGTGAATTTCCGCAAACGCTCCTTGCCATTTATCGACACCGTCGAAAAGGCCAGAGCCGCGTGCATGGAAATCAACGATACTGCGCTCCAGGAAGGACGGCGCCCGATCGTGCTCAGCACGCTGATCAATGAGGACACGCGCGCGGAAATCGCCACCGCCGATGCGTTGTGCCTCGACCTCTTCGCGGGTTTCATCAGCCGACTGGAATCGGAGTTGGGCCTGGAATCGTCCCATGCCCTTGGACTCAGTCATGGCATGGGCAGCGAAGTGGCCTACCAGATCCGCATGGATGCGGTGAATTACACGGTATCGCACGATGACGGCGTCAGCACCGATACTTACGACCGGGCGGATGTAATCCTGGTCGGCGTGTCGCGCACGGGCAAAACACCAACCTGCATTTACCTCGGGATGCAGTACGGAATTTTCGCCGCAAATTATCCGCTGACCCCCGACGATTTTGTCGACCACGCACTCCCCAAGCCGCTTGTCCCGTATCGCGCCAAACTTTATGGTCTGTCGATACACCCTGAGCGGCTCACGAAAATCCGCAGTGAACGCCGGCCGGGGAGCCGCTACGCGTCGCTGGAAAACTGCCGCTTTGAAACACGCGCCGGAGAGACCCTACTGCGTCAGGAACACATCTCCATTCTGGACACTACCACCAAGTCCGTCGAGGAAATTGCCATTTCCATTCTGTACGGGGCCGGCCTGAGCAAACGCATCGAGAGTTAAA
>Ga0209108_10000696_pt1 | contig 18703 bp, 13 predicted proteins | sample Rifsed10ft1_FD_184003 | JGI IMG/M metagenome (GOLD analysis project Ga0209108, IMG submission 184003) | Soil microbial communities from Rifle, Colorado, USA - sediment 10ft 1 (version 2) | ecosystem: Environmental > Terrestrial > Deep subsurface > Rock core/Sediment | place: Rifle, Colorado...
GCGCTCCTTCGACTGCCGCTTCGACTTCGCTCAGCGTCCGCTCAGGATGCGCGCCGCGTAGTCGAAGGGCAAAAGTCGCCCCTATTCTGAAATGCACCCGTAGACACCCGGCGTCCTGCTTTTACTTCTACTTCACTATCAGCAGATTCACCTGCGCGAAGTCGTCGGGGGTGAGTGTGCCCACGTCGGCGGTGGAGGGCGTGAAGTCCAGTTGCTGGACCTGATCGCCCGTGTCCGCCAGGTCGAAGATGCGCGGGTAGTTGGTCGCGCCCGTGGGCACGCCGCCGAACTTCCACTGCGCGGCGGTCTCCTGCCCGTCGCGCACGCGCCACACACCGGGCGAGGGGAAGCCTTCCTGGCTCATCACCGCGCCCACGTAGCCCCACGTGGTCGGGTCGCCCTCGCCGAACGCAGAGCGCGGGACGCGCAGGGTGACGGTGGACGAGGCCGGGTCAACGATCACTTTGAAGTCTACGCCCAATACCTGCTTGGGCGTGCCGCTGGCGTCCGGCGCGACGAACTGCGGGGTCCAGCCCTCGGCCCACACCGCGAACTCCCAGCCGCCCCCCGCCGTGAGCGCGGCGTTGCGGCCCGGCAACAGCAGGCGCGCGCCCGTGCCCGCGCCGGGGTCCTTGTCCACGTACACGTCGAGCGTTTGCACGGCTAGATTGTTCGGTGAGCCCCACGGGTTCGGGACCGGGCCGTAGAAGACGAACTTGAACACCATGTTCTTGTCGTCGTAGCCCACGCTGAAGGTCTTGAGATCGTAGACCTGTTTCTCGAACACGCCGTCCGTAGGATAGGTGTACGCGCCGGGGCCGTTGTCGTCGCTCTCGGGGTCAGCCACTTCGAGCGCAATCGTGGTCAGCCCGAGGTCGGGGACGACGACCTGGGCCGGGCCGGTGACGGGGAGGCTTTGCAGATCGCGCTCGCCCTGCGAGGCGACGGCGGCCAGGCGGAGGTCATCTCCCGCTTCGAGTTCGCCCAACGCCGTGAGCGGCACGGCGAGTTCGAGCACGCTGCCCTTTGCCGCGACCGTCGTGATCGCCTCGCCCGCCGTCCAGCCGTCCGCGCTTGGAGCGTAGATTGTCGCCGCCGGCTGCCCCTGGTCGAGCTTCACTTCAAAAAGATTCGTCGCGCCGATGCCGAGGAGATACGGCTGATCGGAGCCTTGCGAGAGGCGGGTGTTCGGCAACACTTTGTCGAGGCGCGGCGAGGCCATGTAGAAACCCACCGTCGCGTCGCCGAGCGAGGCCCAATCGGATTTCGCGTCCACGCGCAGATAGAGGGTCTTCGAGTCCATCCCGTAATAGAGCGCGGCGGCCACGTCCTCGGCGCGCGCCATCGCGCCGCCCGCCGCGAGGTACGTGCCGGCTATCGCCCATTCGTCTTCGGGTCTCACCTCACCATCAATCTTCGGGGAGAAGAGGCCGCCGAACTGCGTCGAGGGCGTCTCGGGCCGCTCCGGGATAATGGGGACGTTGACGAACGCAGGCACCGGCTCGCCGAGTGAGGTGTACACGCCTGCGAGCAGCGCGCGGAAGCCCTCGTCGAAGTACGCGTCATTCCCGGAGTCCTGATCGCCGCCGTACCACCAGAACCAGTCGGAGCCTTCGGCGAGGTACATGAAATCCAATGCCTGCTGCAATGCTTCCGGCGAGGGCGGGGTGCGTTTCTTGGTGATGTCGAACTTGGCGAGGTCGAAGCGCACCTGGCCGAGGTAGTTCCACGCGGTCTTCTCCTCCGGCTCGCCAATCCACGTGTCGTAGTTCGCGCTGAACCACGCGCCGGGGAAGAGCGTGTCCAGCTTCTGCTGGTCGGGGAACATGCTGAGATACTCGGAGGGCGTCACCGTTTTGATGGTCTGGCTCTCCGAGAGTTTCTGGTACAGGCTGTTGAGGAAGGCTTTGCCGTCGTTGTCGTAGTTTTCCCACGCGTTTTCGCCGTCGAGGATCACGGAGACGAGGTGCGGGCCGGTCGCGCCTTCCTTCTCGAGCTCGGCGCGGACGTTTTCGAGGCGCTGCACGAAATCGGCAGCGGCCTCGTCGCCGGGCGTCTGCGAGTACGTGAAGCCGATCTTGTCCGACAGCGTCCAGTCGCGGAAGACGATCATCACCGGCTCGCCCTGCTTGCCTTGCACGAAGTACGGGCGGTAGAGCTGGTCGGCCTCCTGGACGGTGTCGTGCGCATCGCGCGTGAACGATCCGATGCCGAGCGAGGCGGCGAGCACGGGTTCGCCGGACGCCATCCACTGGTAGCCCGCTTTGGAGACGAGCGGGACGATCTCCTGAGCGACCGAACCCTCGCCCGGCCACATCCCGCGCGGCGCCTGCCCGAAGTGCGCCTGATAAATCTCGACGCTCTTCTGCAGATGGGCAATCGCGTCGTTGGGATACGAGAAGCGGTCGGGCATCTCCGCGCCGGGGTTGCCGACGAGCGCCAGGCTGGTATCGTAGATGAGAGGCAGGATCGGGTGCGCGTAGGGCGTGGTGATGACCTCGATCTGCCCGGCGTCCTGCATCTGCTGGTGGAGGGGGACAACGCCCTGAATGACGCGCACGGCTTCGGTGAAGAGAACTTGCTTGTCGTCTTCGCTGAAACCCTGACCCTTCCCCACCAGGCTCTTGAGCGGCTCTTCGGCCAGGAAGTCCGGGTCGAACCACGCGAGATTGAACCAGACTTGCAGGTCGCGGAAATCCTGCTCGGTGAACGAGGCGAGCGCGGCGGCAATGGCGGCGTCGTCCGTCCCGCCGCGTTTCTTGAGCAGCTCTTCGTAGCGCGGGAAGCGGGCGATGACGTGATCCCAGTTCGCGTCGAAGAAGCGGCGCAGGATGAAGTCTTTGTCGGCCTCGGCGAGGTCGGCGGCGGGCTTTTCGGCGAGCACCCAGTATTTGTCCTTCGCGCCGTCCTCCGCGAAGTCGTCCAGTTGTCGCAGCAGCACCGGGGTCAGGTTGAAGGTGACGTGGATGCCCGGATACTGCTGCACGGTCGAGGCCATATCGTAATAGTCTTTGGTCGCATGCACGCGCACCCACGGGCGGGTGTAGATGCCGTCGGCGTCTTTGTAGTAGAGCGGCTGGTGCTGATGCCAGACGATGGCGAGGTAGAGCGGCTCCTCCGAAGGCGTAGGGATAGCGGTAGGTTGAGGCGCTGTGGTCGCCGTGGGCGCGGGCAACGAGGTGGGCGTAGGCGGCGCGGCGGTGGGGGTCGGCGTGACACACGCCGCGAGCAACAGTGTGAAGAGCACATATAGATTCAGAAAGCGTAAGCGTTTCATCTCGACAATCCTCCTTTGAGTAGGTCACGCTTCCAGCGTGACGCCTTCACTGCCGCCAGGCCGTCGCGCTGCAAGCGCGACTGTTGGGGCGAAGCATTCGCGCTGCAACAGGCGACAAAAACGGCGCGGGTCGTGCGCGAATGCTTCGCCCGTACACACCGTAGCGTAGCTCCTTGTAGATAACGGGCCGCTTGCGCGCGGCCCTATGCTACGAACCAGTTTGCGGTGTCGAATTGACTATGGCCGGTTGCCATAGTGCTCGGCCACGACAGCCGGCAAATCCAATACGCGCCCTTTCTCGATGGAAAGCGCGAGAAGAAGATATTCGGCGTGCGCCCAGGCGAGCGGCGTGGCCGAGCCGGTCCCCTCGCCCGTTTCCGCAAACACCTGCTCCGGCAGCATCAGCCCCTCGTTGGCGAAGCGTTCCATTCCGTCGAGCATGGCGCGGGCGTCGTCGGGTTGACCGGCGGCGAGGGCGTACAGGCCGCGCTCGCCGTTGAACAGCGGCCAGAGCTGCCCCTGGCCCGTCGGGCACCGGCCCGGCTCCGGCTCGCCGTAGGAGTCAAAGGCATAGCGATGCCAGCCCGGGCCGTTGGGCGTCTGCTCGAGGATCGCCGCGTCAATTTCGGGCAGCGTGTCGAGGATGGACGGTGCGCCCGGCGCGCGCACTCCGAGGCGAACGAGTTCCAGCGCGCTCACATCCACGACGGCCAGCATCGCCTGCCCGCCGCCCCCGTTGGCGATGACGATGCGCTCCTGTGCGTCATTCGGCTCCCCTTCGGTGACGCGCAAGAAGTACCGGCCGTCGCCGAGCGTGCCGGAGGTCGTGAACGTCCACGTTTCGAGTTGGCGCTCCCATTCGTCGGCGAGCGTGCGCCATTTCGCGGCGGACGCGGAGTCGCCCGCGTGCTCGGCCATGTCGGCGGCGGCGATGAGCGCGGCAATCTGCGCGGCGATGCTGTGCGGCGAATAGCCGCCGTTTTCCTCCCAGCGTTCCTGCCCGGTGCGCGGCCCGGTTTCGGCAATAAAGTCCGCCGCCGGTTTCACCAGACTCGCGTAGCGGTCCAGCGCATCCAGCGCGTGCGCCAGAAGAATGGGGTCGGCCACTTCGTCCATCTGGAGGCCCGACCAGTTCGCGCCTCCGTTCACGTCGGCATTTTGGGGAAAGGAACCGTCCGGGCGTTGCAGTCTATCGTCGAGATAAGCGAGCGTCGTCCGGGCGCTGTCGAGGTCGCCCAGCGCGATAAACGCTTGCGCAACGTGATAGAGGTCACGCGGCCAGACGTAGCGGTAGCCGTGATCGTTTGGGTTGTCGTCGGTCTTGCATTCTCCCCAGGGGCTTGAGAGCGAGGCCACGCCCGCGCCGTGATAAGTTTTGTCCTCGTGGGCCTTGAGCGCCATCGCGCTTACCCAGAAGAGCGGGTCAAGCGCTTCCGGCGATTTCAGGCTGGACACATAATCGTGCCAACGGGCGATGTAGTCCTCGGCCACAGCGTCGAACCCGCGTTGCAGCGTAGATTGGGCCGCGGCCCGCGCCGCCGATTCCGATGCCCCGAAGCCGACGACGAGCGTGACGGCTTGATCGGTCGGCAGGGCAAGGGTGGCCGCCCCATAGTGAACGGTGGGCAGGGAGTCGTATGTCCAATCCATCTGGCCATCACTCAAATCCGCCAACCCATCGCTCGCGCCCAGGTTGCCCACCGATTGTTTTTCCGGCGCGGGATCGGCCATCAGCGCCGCGTAGACCTGCGCCTGCTCGTCCCACGCGATCACAGCGCCATCGCGCACCGCGAGCCGGTCCCCGTACCCGGAGTTGCCGAGGTGGGGGACGAAGTAGGCGTAAGCGCGGCGCGCCGTGTCGGTCGTCGTGAACCGCCAGCGCATGATCACGCTGTCGGCCTCGGGATCGGTCACGACTTCCTTGACGGCCTCCCACTCACCATCCGGGTCGCGCGTGGTGATGCGATAAGCCAGCGCCTGCGGGTCGAGATACTCGATTACCGCTTGAATCGGATTCTTCGGCGAGCTCTCCTGCCGGACGCCCTGCGGCCCGGCGACGAGCAGGCTGAGCTCGCGCACGTTGGCCTGCTGGATGGTCGGGTAGAGGAAATCGGTGATGGCCGCGCCCGTGATCGTGAACCACACCCGTGACGGGGCGGGGTTGTCGCCCTCGGCGAGGTCGTAAGTGTAAGCCGTGCCAACGCCCAGCTTGTTGCCGGGCGACCACGTGTCGCTGAGGACGGTTTGCTTCCCACCGCAGGCGGCCAGGAGAAGCGCCGCGGCGAGTAGAATTTTGAGAATGCGAGTCATCTTCCGGCACGAAGACCCCGAAGGTCTGAGAGACCTTCGGGGTCTTGTGCAGGCGATCAGCCTTTCACCCCGCCGAGCGTCAGGCCGGAGATGAGGTACTTCGACGAGTAGAGGAAAAGCAGCATGGTGGGGATGGCGATCATGACCGAGGCGGCGGCGAAATGGCCCCATTCCACGGTGAACTGCGAGGCAAAAGTGAAGATGCCCAGCGGCCAGGTGAAGCTTTGGTTCTGCTGCAACACGACGCGCGCGACCAGATATTCACTCCAGCCGCCCGTGAAGCTGAACAGGAAGGCGATGGCCAGCGCCGGGGTGGAGAGCGGCAGGATGATGCGCGTGAATGCGCCGAGGTGCGACGCGCCGTCAATGCGCGCGGCCTCTTCGAGGTCCACCGGGATGGTGTCGTAGAAGCCTTTGATCGTCCAGATGGTCAGCGGCACGGAACTGACCGAATAGGCGATGATCAGCCCCAGGGGAGTGTTAATCAGCTTGAGATTGGCCAGCATGATGAAGATCGGCAAGAGCAGCATCCCGGCCGGGATCATCTGGGTGGTGAGCAGGAAGACCAGCCCGGTCCCGCGCCCCGGGAACTTGAAGCGCGAGAAGGCGTAGGCCGCCACCGCCGCCAGAATCGTGGCGATGATCGAGGTGGTGATGGTGATCGAGAACGAGTTCCAGATCCACAGGAAGAAGTCCGAGTCGCGGTTCTTGGCCGCGTTGCCGAACAGGACTTCCTTGTAGTTGTCGAGCGTGGCCCCCTCGGGGATGATGCGCAGGCTGGTCGTCAGCAGGGTATCGTTCGGGCGCAGGGAGATGGTGATCACGCGCAAGATCGGATACACGGCGATGATGCAGGCGACGATCAGCGCGGTGTGAATGAGCACGGTCTTGAACGGGCTGTCGCCGCGCCCGCGATTGAAGAACCAGCGCCAGGCTTTCGTCAAGCCGTTCGCCGTCACTGCCGGGGCCGCCGGGGTCATTTCAGATGTCGTCGTAGCCATGGCACACGCCTCCTTTTACTCGTAAGCGCTCTTCAGGCCGCCGCTGATGCGGATGTAGACCAGCGCGAAGATCAACAAGATCACGAAGATCACCAGCGCGAACATCGCCGTGAACCCGTAGCGGTAGAACTGGAACGCCGCTTTGTACATGGACGAGACCAGGATGTCGGTCTTCTCCTGCGGCCCGCCCTGGGAGATGAGGTAAATCACGTCGAACTTGTTGAACGTCCAGACCGTGCCCAGGATGATGGACGGGGTAAGCACCGGGCGCAGCAACGGGATGGTGACGTTCCAGAACTGCTGCCACTTGCCCGCGCCGTCAATCTCCGCCGCCTCGTAATACTCGCTGGAGATGCTCTGCAGGCCGCCGAGGATGATCACCGACATGAACGGGATGCCGAGCCAGATGTTGGCGAGGCAAACGGACACGAACGCCCAGAACGGGTCCTGCTTCCAGCTCACCGGCCCGATGGACTGGAGCCAGGCAAAGGCCGGGCCGAGGGAGACGATGAAATTGTGAAGGTCGGTGAGGAGGATGTTGAACAACCCGTAGCGGTTGTCAAACTCGTTGCGCAGCGACAGGGCGGCGATCGTCCCCGGGACGGCCCACGGGAAGACAAGCAGGGTGCGATACACCCCTTGCAGCTTCATGGGCCGGTTCAGCAGCAGGGCCAGGATCATGCCCCCGGTCACGTGAAAGGTCACGTTAATGGCGGTCCAGAGGATCGTGCGGATGAAGACGTCGAAAAACTTGGCTTCCTTGGCGACGTTGCCAGTGAACAGGGCGACCAGGTTCTGCCAGCCATAGATCAGCCCATAGGACGCCTCCTTCGTCGCTTTCGTCCCCAACGACGCATTCGAGAACGCCAGCCGGATTTCGAACAAGAACGGGTAGAAGATGAGAAAGGCAATCCCGACCAGCGCGGGGGCGATCAGAAGATAGGCCAGGCCGAGTTGGGAGTTGCGCGGCTGGCTGACGAAGTAGATGACGGCCAGCGCCGCCAGGAGCAGGGCGGCCAGAAGGAGGCCGCTCGCTGCCCCGGCGTTGTCCTTGCCGATGGATTTGACGCCCGTGAGGGTTTTCGTCAGCGCGTCGAACTGGGCCAGCGGATAGCGGAAGAATGCGCCGACCGCGCCTTCGCCCAGCTCAAACAAGCCGCCGATGTCCGAGAGGAACACGACCACGAACATCAGCGCGAGGAAGGCGATGCCGCCCTGCAAGACGCGCATCACGACAGCCGTGACGGGGTTCCGGGGCTGGCGATAAAAGACCAAATAGAGGTATCCCTCGAGCAAGGCCATCCCGCCGCAGATCAGGACGAGAACGCGCCCAATCTCGAGGAAGCCGCTGACGAGGATTTTGGAGTTCAGGCTGATGCCGGCCGCGTTGGGGGCGATGAAACGCGCATAGGTCAGGTAGACCGCCACGAGCACGGCGGCCCACAGCGCATAGGAGAGGTAACGGCGGTTGGGAGATTCGGCTTCCATGCTCTTCTCCTCTCTCGGAAACCTGTAGCCCAGGGCTGCTTCGCGATGCCCGTCGCCCACGAGGGGCCAGGCTACGTCTTAGGGATAAAGATGGGGGAGCGAATTGCTTCGCTCCCCCATCAGTGGGGCAAAAATCTACTTCAGCGTGGCGACGCACTCGTCCGCCGCGGCTTGAGCGGCCTTGGCAGCGTCCGCCGGGGTGGTGGTGCCGGCCATCACGCCCTCGAGGTTCGGGCGCCAGGCGTCCCAGGCGCAGCGCATCTCCGGCGCGGCGGGCATGCCGCGGCCGACGGAGAGCGCAGCCATCGAGCCGGCCAGAACCGGGTCACTGGCGATGGACGGATCATTGGCCACCTCCTGGTTGGAAGGCAGGCGCTTGAACTGGTCCAGCCACTGCTTCTGGACGTCAACGGAGGTCATGAAGGTGATGAAGTCCACCACCGCGGCCTTCTTCGCCTCGTCGTCCAGCACGGCATTGGAGACCATGAAGTACTTGCCGGCCGTCATCGCGGTGTAGGGCTGGCCGTTGATGGTCGGGACCGGGGCGGTGCCGAGCTTGTCGCCCAGCGCCGTGGTATAGTCGCCCAACGACCAGTCGCCGTTGATGATCATGGCGGCCTTGCCTTCCTTGAAGGCCGTGTCGGCGCAGTTGTAATCGCATTCCTGCGGGACGACCTTATCGGTCTTCAGGCTGGCGACGAAGGTCAGGTAATCCACGAACGCCTGGTTGTCGAAGGTCGGCGTGTCGCTCTCGTCCAGCGGCCAGCCGCCGAAGGCGCCGTAGAAGCCCGCGCCCCAGAACGGCTCGTTCAGGTTGTAGGCAAAGCCCTGGACGTCACCTGCCGTGAGTTCCGTGGCCTGCGTGATCAGGTCTTCGAACGTCGCGGGCGGTTCGGCGATCAGGTCCTTGTTGTACAGCAGCATCAGGTGGTTGCCGTAGTTGTCGGGCACACCCCAGAGCGTGCCACCGACCATCGCCGGGCCAAGCGCGCCGGGGAAGAACTCGTCGAGGAACGCCTGGTCAAAGAGCTGATCAATCGGCGCGACGATGTCGAGCGTGCTGAACGGGCCGGCGAAGTCGTTCGGGACGCGCACCAGGTCCGGGGCCGCGTTGGCCAGGCTGGCGGTCTGGAACTGGTCGCGCAGCGCTTCGTTCTCGTAGTGCGTGCGCTCGATGGTCACGTTCGGGTGCATCCCCGTGTAGTCGGCGATCAACTGGTCAATGAACACGTCCACGTCATCGCCTTCCTGCTCCCAGAACGCGATGGTGACGGGTTCGGCCTGCGGTTCGGCGGTCGGCTCGGGAGCCGTGGTGGGCTGAGGGGCCGTGGTCGGCTGGGGAGCCGTGGTCGGCTGGAGAGCCGTGGTCGGCGCAGCGGTGGGGGTTGCCGCCGGTTGGCAGGCGGCGAGGGCAAAGGCGGCAATCAGCAAAACGTTGATCGCCAGCCAAAGGTGCTTCTTCATTTCTTACTCCTCCTAGGATACGAACTTGGGGGATCGGCTGATCCCAAAATCTTGGACTGTGTGATGCGCGATAGGCTTGTGTTCTCCGGTTGGCAACCACCTCCTTTGTGACGACTATTATAGCATTTCGGGACACGCCCAAGCTGCCGGTAAAGAGTGAATTGTCTGTAGCCCGGTTTCTGTAGAACCTGCCCGGGCCGCTGTACAAAGTCAAGCCCGCGCGCGAATGCGGTCAACGCCCGCAATATGCCGCCGCAAGGTTTCGGTGATCGCCAGCGATACGGCCCCCAGCGGCGTGGCCCGCCGGCCCAGGGCCGCCACCTCGATGCGCGTGGCTTGCAGCGAGGCCCGCAGACTCCGTTGCTTGACCGCCTCGCGGATCGGGTCGAGCAGGAAACTCCCGGACTCGGCCACGCCTCCCCCAATCAGCACCAGGCCCGGATTGAGAAGATTGATGAGACTGGCGAGGGCGCTGCCGATGTGCCGCCCGGCATCGCTCAACAACTGCTGGCTCACCGCATCTCCGGCGTTCGCCGCCTCGGCGACGTCGCGCGCGGTGACCTCGTGATCCGGATGGTTCGCCAGCAGGGTGCGCTGGCCGGCTTTGATCGCGAGCTGCGCGCGCTGGGCAATGGCTCGCCCGCCTGCCATCGCTTCAAGACAACCGTAGTTGCCGCAGGTGCACGGCGGCCCGTCTTCGCTGATGGTCACGTGCCCGATCTCGCCCGCCGTGCCCAACACCCCGTGATAAATCTGTCCGTCCAACAAGATACCGCAGCCAATCCCCGTCCCGATTTTGATATACACCAGGCTTTTCTCGCCCCGCCCCGCGCCAAAGGTCCATTCGCCCAGAGCGCCGAGGTCGGCATCGTTGTCCAGGGTGACAGGCTTGCGCCAGAGATCCTCGAGCCTTTGCCGAATCGGGAAGCCGTCCCAGCCGGGCATGATCGGCGGCGAGGAGACCACACCGCGCGCAGTGATCACCGGGCCTGGCACGCCCACCCCAATCCCCTCGACCTCACCCAACTTGCATCCGGCCCTTTGCAGCGCGGCCTCAACCTGCGCGCCGACTTCCCGAAGCGTCACCTCTGTCCCGCGCGCGATGTCCGCCGCGATTTCCATTTCCGTCAAAACCCGGCCGCGCAGATCGGCGACGACCACGACCAGATGTGTCGCGCCGATGTCCACCCCGACCACCCGGCCCGCTTCCGGATTGATCTGCAAGACGATGGGCCGCCGGCCGCCGCGTGACACACCGGCCCCGCGCTCGAATACCAGCCCTGACGCAATCAACCCATCCACGATAGCGGAAACGGTTGAACGGCTGACCCGCAGCCTCTGGGCGATCTCGGCGCGAGAGATTCCCTCGGGCGCCCACCGAACAAGCTCAAGGATGGAATCTTTGTTTAGTTGTCTGACAATCTTTTTGTCAGCGGTCTGCCAAAGGCCGTTCAATTAACTTAAAACTCCCGGTTTTTTCGCTAAATTTGCGGTGTGCTGTCACGCGTGCGGCACAGAACATGCTATCACAGGTGCATTATTTGTCAAGCATGAAAACAAAGTCGTATTCGTGTGCTCTATACAGGGCCTTTAGTGCGATTGACACTCCGGTCAATCCATGCCATAATCGCGGCATCATTCACCCCGGTCCGTGCGGGGTTTTTATTACCCAGCTATCCTTTAGAAAGGAGGAGGTGGTGTCCATTATGAGTACAGGCAGTATCCAACGCGCCGGGGCACCCCTCCTTCCATAGGATCAGGAGTGCTCCGGCGCAACAAAAGGCCGCCCTTTGCAAGGGCGGCCTTTTGTGTTTATCATGCTGACTGAGTCCCTGCCTGGGATTTGGGAGTTGGATTTTGGGATCCTCGACTCTTCCCCTCGGCAAGATACCCCCTGAGTTGCTGGCTCGTCTCCTCGCGCGCGGGGCAGGCGCGACGACTCACCCGCGCGTGATCGTCGGCCCCGGCATCGGGTTGGACTGCGCGGTGCTCGACTTCGGCGACCGCTACCTCGTCGCCAAATCCGACCCCATCACGTTTGCGACGGACGAAATCGGCTGGTACGCCGTGCAGGTCAACGCCAACGACATCGCCTGCTCCGGCGCGCAGCCGCAGTTTTTCCTCGCCACCCTCTTGCTGCCGGAAACGCATGGCAACGCCGATCTGGCCGAGCGCATCTTCGTGCAAATCACCGCCGCCTGCCGCGAGCTGGGCGCGACGCTGGTCGGCGGGCACACCGAAATCACATACGGGATTGATCGCCCCATTGTTGTGGGCATGATGCTGGGGGAAGTGGGGAAGGACAAACTGGTCACCGCCGCCGGGGCGCAGGCGGGCGACGCTGTGCTGCTGACCAAAGGCTATCCCATTGAAGCCGTCTCCATCATCGCACGCGAGTTTACGGGAATCAGGAAACCCGGTCTCTCGGAGAAGCCGGGTTTCTCGGAGGACTTCCTCGAGCACTGCCGGAATTTTCTGCGCGCCCCCGGCATCAGCGTCGCCAAAGATGCGCGCGTCGCCCTCGGGGCCGGAAAGATCACGGCGATGCACGACCCCACCGAGGGCGGGGTGGCGACCGGACTGTGGGAACTCGCCGACGCTTCCGGGCGCGGCATCGCGCTGGACCTCGCCTCCCTGCCCCTCCTCCCCGAAGGCGAAAGACTCTGCCGCGCGTTCAACCTCGACCCGCTGGGCTGCATCGCCTCCGGCGCGCTGCTGCTGACCACATCCGAGCCGGAGAAGATTCGCGCTGCGCTCGAGGCCGAGGGGATTCCCGCTCACCTCATCGGCACAATGACAGCAAAGCCGGGCGTGCCGCAGGTTGCCCGTCCGGCCCGCGATGAAATCGCCAAACTGTTCTCGGCAGCGGATTAGGAAGCGGATGTAACGGATGACGTTGTCTTCCATCCGCTACATCCGTTACAACATCCGCTGCCGCCGCTAGCCGAACGAAATCCCTAATCCCTTCGCCGTGCGCACCGGTTCGCCGTTCGGGTCAACACGCTTCGGAACCGCAATCGCGTCGGCGATCGCGACGTCCTCGATGCGCTGGCCGCGCAGCCCGACCATCCGCCCCCAGCCACCGGAGGCCGCCAGGTGCACCGCGCCCGCCCCAAAGCGCGTGCCCAGCCAACGGTCAAACGGGCTGGGGCCGCCGCCCCGCTGAAGGTGGCCCAACACCGTCACGCGCGTTTCAATCGAGGTGCACTTCTCGATCATCGCGCCCACCTTGTAGCCGATGCCTCCCAGGCGGGGCACGTAGACCGCATCGCCGGGCCGCGAGAAGACTTGCTCGCCGCCTTTGGCCCGCGCGCCCTCCGAGACGGCGACGAGGCTGAACTTGCTCCCGAAGGCCGCCCGCTGCTTGATCGCTTTGCACATCACTTCAATGTCAAAGGGCATTTCCGGGATGAGGATCACGTCCGCGCCTCCGGCGACCCCGGCGTGCAATGGGATGAAACCTGCATCGCGGCCCATCAGCTCCAGCACCATCACACGGTGGTGGCTTTCGGCGGTGGTGTGCAGGCGGTCGAAGGCCTCGGTCGCAATGTGCAGCGCGGTGTCGAACCCGAACGTCACGTCCGTCCCGCCCAGGTCGTTGTCAATCGTCTTGGGGACGCCGACGATGGGGAGCTTGAACCGGGTGAACAGCTCGTGCGCGATGCGCAGCGTCCCGTCGCCGCCGATGACGATCAGGCCGTCCAGCCCCAACCGTTCAAAGCCCTCCCCGACGAGGTGCGAGACATCCTCGACCACCTCCTGCCCGTCTTTGATGACTTTGCGCGCAAACGGGTTGCCCCGGTTGGCCGTGCCGAGGATCGTCCCGCCGCGCGGCAGGATGCCCCGGATGTCGGCCTGTGCGAGCACGCGCGCGCGGCCATCGGCGATCAGCCCGTCGTATCCGTCTTCGATGCCGACGACCTCACAGCGATATTCGTTGTAGGCGGTCTTCACCGCGGCGCGGATCACCGCGTTGAGGCCGGGGGCGTCGCCGCCGCCCGTGAGGATTCCGATGCGTCTCATGATGGTGTCCTCCTGAGCGCAATGAGCGAGAGGTACTCGAAGGCCAGATTGGCGGCCAGGATGGCGGTGATGTCGCCGTGGTCGTACGGCGGGCTGACCTCCACAAGGTCGAAGCCCACCAGGTCGAGGCCTCGCAAACCGCGCACAAGTTGCAGCAATTGGTGGCTGGTCAATCCGCCGACCTCAGGCGTGCCGGTCCCGGGCGCGAACGCCGGGTCGGCGGCGTCAATGTCGAGCGAAACGTAGGTGGGGCTTTTGACCGTCTCGCGGATCGCGGCGATCACGGCGGGGATGCCCAGCGCGGCCGCCTCGTCCATCGTGATCACGCGCACGCCGAGGTCGCGCGCCTCCTGCCAGTCGCGCGCCCCGCTCGTCGGGCCGCGCAGCCCGACTTGAATGTAGCCTGCCGGGTTGATGAGTTTTTCCTCGAGCGCGCGGCGGAAGGGCGTGCCGTGGCTGTAGGGCCGCCCGCCGAACTCGGTGTCCCACGTGTCGGGGTGCGAATCGAAATGCACCACGGACAGCGGGCCGAACTTGCGGGCGTGGGCGCGCAGGAGCGGCAGGCTGATCGAGTGGTCGCCGCCCAGCGAGATCACGGTAGCTCCGGCGTGCAGGATCGCGCCCACTTCACTCTCGACGTTTTGATACGTATCCACGATGGAGGGCGGGATCACGTCCACGTCGCCGTAGTCAATCACCTTGAGCGCGTCGAGCGGTTTGACGGCGAGCGGGTTGTTGTAGCCCCACAGCATGAGCGAGGCTTCGCGGATTTTGCGCGGGCCGAAGCGCGCGCCGCTGCGGTAAGACGTGCCGCCGTCGTATGGCACGCCGACCACGGCCACGTCCACGCCGGCCAGGTCGCGCGTGACCGGACAGCGCATGAAGGAGGTGATTCCGGCGAAGGGCTGCAATTCAGCACCGTAGGCGGAGGAGGATGTCGAAGCCATGTCACGCACTCTGGCGCGAGGGATGTAAGGGCGTTGCATGCAACGCCCTTACCCATGCGCCGCGCCTGCCCGTAGTTTAATGGCCTTTGGGCCGATTGGCAAAAGTGAACCGGCACAGAAAACACAAGACCCTCCAATGCGGGGGGCCTGTGGCGAGGCGAACGTGGAGCGAACGGGTCGGGATTACGCTTCCAGTCCGTGCGCGGCGAGCAGAGCCGGGTCGCCCAGAATCTCCGGGGTCGGGCCGTCGGCGACCACACGGCCCCCGTCCATCACGGCGGTACGCGGGAAGAGTTCCGCCACCATGCGGATGTCGTGCGTCGAGACGAGCATGGTCTGCGGCAGGTCGCGCAGGAGGTGGATGAGACCGCGCCGGGCGCGCGGGTCGAGGCCGGCGGAGGGTTCGTCCAGCACCAGAATCTCGGGGTTCATCGAAAGCACGGTGGCGATGGCGATGCGTTTCTTCTCGCCTACGCTCAAGTGATGTGACACCCGTTCGGCATAGTCTCCCATGCGGACCGCGGCCAACGCGGCGTTGACGCGCTCCCGCACCTCGGCCTCCGGCAGCCCCATGTGCAGCGGGCCGAAGGCCACGTCGTCGAACACGGTCGGCGAGAAGAGCTGGTCATCCGGGTCTTGAAACACCAGCCCCACCGCCGCGCGGACTTTGCCGAAATTCTCCTTGCGGATCGGGAGGCCGCAGACGCACACCTCCCCCCCTTCGGCGTGCAGGATGCCGTTGAGGTGCAGCATCAGCGTGGATTTGCCCGCGCCGTTCGGGCCGACCAGCGCCACCTTCTCGCCGGGGGCGACGCTCAGCGTCGCGCCGCGCAGCGCCTCGTGCCCATCTGGGTATTTAAAACGCAAGTCTTTGACTTCAATAGTATGGTGCATCTATCAGCGCCGCCATCGGCTCAAAGCCGACGGCCAAGCGGAACCAAGCCCGCTCCGCGGGCTTCCTCATGATTGCCGTCGGTTTCCAACCGATGGCAAAACTCAGAAGATAAATCCCACCAGCAGCAACATCGCCAGATACGTCACCCATCCCACCAGCACGTTGCGATCCGTATCGGTGAGCGGCGGCGAGGTGAGTGTTTTGATCTCACCCTGAAAGCCGCGCGCGACCATCGCGTCGTAGATGCGCTCGCTGCGCTCGAAGGCCCGCAGCGCAAGGTTCCCCACCAGGCCGCCCGCCACGCGCCCGCGCCACATCAGCCCCCCGCCGCTCTTGCCGCCCGTCCCTACGGCGGAGCGCGCCGCCCGCGCGCGCATGAGCCGCAGGGCCTCGTCGGCAAAGACGAACAGGTAGCGGTACATGAACGACACGATATTGATCAATGGCTTCGGGATGCGCAGTTCCCGCATCCCGCGCATCAGGTCGTGGAACGGCGTGGTGACGGCGAGCAGAATCGCCACCTGCACGGACAACCACGATTTGATCAGGATGCTGAGGAAGCGGAGGCTGCCCTCCGCGCTGATGGTCAACCCGCCCAGGTGGGCGATGGGCTGGCCCGGCACGGTGAATGGGAGGGTGATGGCGGCCAGCGCAAAAGGGAGCGCGACGAACGAGCGCTTGAGCGTGTACCCGATCCCCAGTTGGGAGGCATGCGCCGCCAACCATGCCCCCGCCAGCAGCAGCCCATAGGCCAGCCACGCGCCCGGGGGGAGGATGGTCGCCGCCGCGATGAACAGCACCGCGCCGAGAATCTTGACGCGCGGGTTGAGCCGGTGAATCAGGCTCGCCCCGCGCTGGTATTGATCCGCGAGGTCAATATGAAGCATGCGGGTTGTCAGGCGTTGGCCTTGTTGCGCTGCAGGCGAGCGGCCACGAAGGCGATGCCGAACACGATCAACGTCCCGAGGCCGACGGCCACAATCTTGGAGACATTCGGATTGTTGACGAACGGGAGGGCATAGCCGGAAAAGACTTCGTAGAGCGGGTCGAGCGCGCGTGTGTCGAAGCCGAGGTCGGCGGCCACACGGTTGAGGCCATCGGGCGCGCCCGAGGCGAGCGGGGAGAAGGCGGCGACCACGAGCGCGATGCCCAACCCAATCACCGCCCAACGCGCGCGCGCCTGCGCCGGGGCGCTCTCGCCGATGTTGAGCAGGTCACGCCGCGCCGCGTAGATGAACGCGAGGGCGCCAACCGTGATCACCGCCTCGCCGACGCCGATGAGAGCATGCACGCCGCCCATGGCCGGGAGCGCGATCTTGAGCGGGGACGCGCCGGAGGCGGCGAGTTCGACCGCCGTCGCCAACGCGCCCACCATCACCGAAATCCATGCGCCGACTGCGCCCGCGACGAGCAGGCTGTTCCGGCCCTCGCCCAGAATCTTTCTCACGACCTGATAGACAAGATGCCCGGTGAAGGCCGTGAGGAGGCCCATGTTCACGATGTTGAAGCCGAGCGCGAGCAGCCCGCCATCTTGAAACACCAGCGCCTGCACGCCGATGACGCTGGTCATGATGAGCACGGCGGCCCACGGCCCCAGCACAATCGCGGCCAGCGTGCCGCCGAGCAGGTGGCCCGATGTGCCGCCCGCGACCGGGAAGTTGATGGCCTGGGCGGCGAAGATGAACGCGGCCAGCACGCCCATCAGCGGGATCTGCTTTTCCCCCAACTGCCCGCGCGTCTGGCGCAGGGCATAGCCGATGGCGGCCACCGCCAGCAGCCACCCGACGAGGGCGACAACCGGCGACAGAAAACCGTCCGGGATGTGCAACCGAACCGGGGACAATACCACAAACGGATGCATCACGACCTCCTTGACACGAATCGAACTACCCTTGACCGGCGACCCTGTTCCCGTCTCACTTGCCGTGCAATGCGCGGCGGCACTTCTGGCACAGACCGAAGAGCGCGAGGTGATCCATATCCACGGTGAATTTCTGTTCGCGCTCGATCTTGTCGAACAGCGCCTTCACCGTCGCATGGCTGATCTGCGCTGCCTTGTCGCAGTTGCGGCAGACGAGGTGGTGGTGCGGTGTGTCTCCGGCGATCTCGTAAACCATGTGGCCGCCGATCTGCGCGGCGACCACCAGCCGCATTTCGCACAGGAAGTCCAGGTTGCGGTACACGGTCGCGCGGTTGACGTGCGGCGTCTTCGCCCGCACGCGCCTGTAGACCTCGTCCGGCGTGGTGTGACCATCCCCCGCGCAGATGGCGTCCAGAATCAACTGGCGCTGGGGCGTCACCCGGAAGCCCTGTTCCCGCATGAGCGCCGCGTAATCCCACCGATGATGCGACATAGGCCTCGCCGTTATTGCGACTAGATGCAATAATCATTGTAGTGTAATAAATAGGAGTAGACAAGAGGAAGATTATGCAAATCTTACGTCACCAACCTGGCCCTGCATTTCTCGGTGGTTAGACGCACTTCGCTATGGAAAAGAATCAGGCCAGGCCGCAGGCCCATGCAGATGACGTAATGCGCGCGGAGCAGGCAAGCGTCGAAAAAAGCAGGTCACGCTTGAAGCGTGACCTGCTGCGTTGATCGCTGACCACGCGCCTTGATGCGCCGCTCCAAAAACTCATGGCGGCGTGATGATGTCCCCGGTATAGACCGCCTCGAACGCCGTGCCCGGCACGCTCTTCAATTGATTCAGGTCGTCGTCATCCCAACCCGCCCCCGGCCCGGTATACGGCGCCCCGGTGATGAACCAGCTCGAGCCGTTATCCGCGACGATCATCCCGTAGCGTTTGAGCGCCTCGAGGATCACGCGTGCCTGCCCGGTGTAGCCGGAAACGTCGTAGCTCGCCTTCAGTCGCAGGCGCAAACCCATAGGCGGCGCAGAGGCCGTGGACCCGGCAAAGTGCGTGGCCGGGTGAATATAGCCGCGCTGCGTGCGCCACACGGTGAAGCGCAGCGCATGTTTGATCGCGCCGGAGGCGGCCTCGTCGTATCGCGCCAAACCCGGCAGGATGGGCAGCCCGGCGGCGTCCGCCGAGGTCCACCCCTCGGGCCGCAGCGCATTCGAATTCAAATCCCACACTGCGCCGGAGTCCGCATCCCAGGCGTCCACGCCCGGCGGCCCCACGTAGAACGCGCGATACAACTCGTACAACTTGCACTCGCCAGAATTCAGCACCAGCACGTGCCGGTCGCCGCCGGAAGCTGCGCCGCCCTCAATCGGCGCGTTCGGCGGAACCGGGTACGGCCCCGGATCGCTCTCGTCGCCGTAAGCCGTGAAGT
>Ga0209108_10000698_pt1 | contig 18689 bp, 16 predicted proteins | sample Rifsed10ft1_FD_184003 | JGI IMG/M metagenome (GOLD analysis project Ga0209108, IMG submission 184003) | Soil microbial communities from Rifle, Colorado, USA - sediment 10ft 1 (version 2) | ecosystem: Environmental > Terrestrial > Deep subsurface > Rock core/Sediment | place: Rifle, Colorado...
TTTAAGCAAGTAGGTGTTTTTAGAAGAAGGTGCAGGAACCAATACACCAGGGCGGTGTTGAGGATATGAATTAGTAGATTGGTGAGCTTAAATCCGAAAGTGTTGCTAAATCCACCGGCAAAATAATAATTGAGCGCGAACGTAATGGAAGCTAAAGGACGGCCGAGCGATCCGCTGACATCGGAAAGTGCTGCCACACGCAATTCAGCGATTCCTATCTGCGGGATGGCTATGCCGTCATTGTTAACAATATTGATCCAATCGTCGAAGACAAAGGGACCGGTGAGGCCCGGCATATATATAATAATAACAGCAGCAATGATGACGCCGAGGATGATGGTATGAATGAGGAAACGTTGGTGTGAGTGCACGTTGCGCTCAGTTACGGTTGACCCGGCACGATGTTGCGCTCACCACGCCGCAGTCGTTCGACGTCACGCGCGACCAGCTCGATTTCACGAGTGCGTGGATGCAGATTGCCGCGGTTGGCTTGCTTAAGATTTTCCAGGATTTGCTCTGCTTCGTTCAACAAACCCAGTTGAACATAGATATTCGCCAAGGCAAACAATGGATGCAGATAGGACTTATCAATATCGTGTGATACCCGAAAGGCATTAATTGCCTCTGGAAGTCTGTTCTGAGCCACCAACGCCATTCCCAGGGAATATTGGTAGAAGGAACGATCCCCCGGATTCTTTTCGCGTGCCAGAATGATGCGCAGCCATTGCTCCAGAGGATCTCGCAATGAGCGGCACGAGCTTTGGATGCACTCGGTAATGTACTGGATAGAAAGGAAAGTCGTCGTGGACAACGGTTCGTTTTGTAGCAGTTGCCGAATGCGTTCATTTTCGGCCGCTGGGCGATCCTTGCCCATGCGTGCCGCTAGAAATTGCAATTGGATCAGGTAGCCGGTTTCGTACGGTTCGATTTCTGTCGCCCGCATCAGTGCATGCGCGGCGCCTTCATAGTCGCCATGGGCTCCGAGCAGAATCGAGAAACCCACCTGCACACGCGCGGAGTGTGGATTGTGCAACATCTCGTAGCGGTAGAAAGACCCATAGCTCTCCCACTGCGATGCACGCAAAGTCGTAACGGTTGCCAAGAGTACGATGGCGACCGGGGCGAACAGTGTAATTTTTGGCCACTTAAAGCTTTGGCGTATCTTGGCGAGTATCCCCACCAGCACGAATACGATGCCGATTGAGGGGAGATAGTTGCGGTGTTCATGAGCGATTTCAAGCGGAAAAATGGTTGATTCAAGGACGTGCCCTACATAAAACCAGAGCAGCCCCAAGGCTATCAATGAGTGGCGACGGCGCAGTACGACCGCGACCGCGATTAGTACTATATGGCCCGCCAGGGAAGGCAGGGTAGTCCAGGGCTCCAACAGCGAAGTAGAAATCGCAATGTCATCATGTTGATGACTGAAGCGGTCAATCTGGGGTACAAGAATGAGCGAAAGATACAGAAACAATACGCGCCCCTCGGTTAGCAAGCGTTCCGTGAACGTGAAGCGGCGACCGGCATACCCAGGAAAGGCGTACCGTATCGCCAGAAACAGCGAAATCACCAGGCCAATGACTACGAACAAAACCAATGTCTGCTTAATCCGCGGTGAAAGCCGGTGCCATTGGTTCCATGGTTTTTCCGACAGGAAAAGCACTGCCTCCAGTAATGGTACAAATAGCAAGAGTAGCAGGGCGTTTTCCTTACTCAGAATGGCTAGTGTTCCCCAGCCCAGGAGTCCCAGACCCGCAATCCAGGCACCACTCGCATTTTTCTCGACCATCCGTTGACGTCCGTAGAGGTAACTGATGAGCGCGAGCAGGGTGAACAGGGCGGAAAGCGAATTCATTCGCTGAACGATATAAAGTACGCTGGTCAGCTGGATGGGATGTAGCGACCACAGCAACGCAGCGGTGGCTGCAGTAAGCAGGGTCGCGCGCGATTGATTATGTTCGCCGACCAGCAATGGTTGTCGGTGCTGCGCGTGCAGGCGCGTAATTACGAGCCGTGCGAACACAAAGACGAGTATTCCATTAAGTGCATGGATTGCGATATTCGTCAGCTTGTAAGACGTAGAACGCAGAATCTCCCCGGCGAAATAGTGATTAAGCGCAAAACTCAGCATGGAGACAGGACGGCGCAAAGGCCCGGAATCGAGTGAAAACGCGGCGTAATACAGGGATTGCCAATCCAGCGAATTAATTTTTACGAACTGGTTGTGAACCAGGTTAGTGTAATCGTCGAAAATAAACGGCCCCGACTTGCCGGGCAGGTACACCAGCACGCTGCTGAGGGCGATGAGTAGAACTAGCGCAAGATCGACGACTCGGGAGGCGCGAGCGGGAGGCCGTATCATTATGCTCAATCTTCCTTGTAGTTGCCGCGGCGAAATGCTAATACGACAAGTGTATCAAACTCAGTTATGTGAGCCGGTGTAGATCCACTTTTGTCTTGATTTTGCGTGGCACATAAACAAAAGGGGCGACATTGCTGTCGCCCCTGTTCGTATTTTGCAACCGGTGCGGTGGGTTTATACCACCCTCACAACACCATCGCTTGTTTAGTTCTTAGGACGGTACTTGGTCTGAACTGTTCCCTTCACGAACCAGCGCAGGTTGCCAGCCTGGGATACGGGTGAGTATACGACGCTCAGACCGGTGGCTCTGCCAAGTTCTTTTACGGTTTGTAGGGTAACCGTGATAAGACCGGTTGCGTTGTAGGCCACTTTCGTGACGTATTTGCTGCGGTAACTGGTTGATGCTGACAAATTCAGCGACGATGGTGTCACTGGAATCGATCCAAGCAAATACCCTTCGCTGTAGGCCACGTCTATTGCGGTTCTGACCGCGCCTGCCAGACTTGCCGCTTCCGACACGCGCGACCGGATCGTGTAATCCTGATACGCCGGCACCGCGATGGCGGCGAGAATGCCGATGATCGCGACCACGATCATCAGTTCGATGAGTGTGAAACCCTGTTGCAACTTTTTCATAAATACCTCCAAATTGGATGATGTTGCGAGGGTGCCCCGGAAATAACCGGCCCTGTATTTCCCTTGGCAGGGACCGTTTTGAAGCAGGGTCAGGGCAATTCCTTGCGCCGTGCCGATGCTTTCCGTGACATCCTCCTATACTTACTTAGCAGAGCCACCTCCGAAGTCAATTCAGCGTGTGCCCGGCTGACAATAGCGTCTCCTTGAACGACAGTCCTGATGTTTACCAATACTCCCGGTCCTTAAAAATACTGCATCATTTGTGCCAAAGCACCTCCTCTTAACGTATGCGGAAGGTTGCGTTTGGCCCATTGAAAACAAAGGATTATTTTACAATACCACTTTATCTATCTTGATTTCCATAGTCTTTTTTCGTGGTTCCGCTGCCATATTTCGTCATGGCTGCCGTAGTCTGTCAGCCAAGTCATTCAATCCCCAGTTTTTCCAGCTTGTAGCGCAGGGCACGGAAGCTGATTCCCAAAAGCTTGGCGGCGGCCGTTTTGTTCTGTTGCGTCTGGGCCAGGGCCTTCTCGATCGTGGCCCGTTCTACGCGCTCCAGATAATCGTCCAGCGATTCCTTGCCGCCCATCACGGTTTGCTCGCTGGCCACGGATTCTGCGGCCTGAAGCTGCAAATCCGGCGCTGAAATTTCGGTTCCATTACACATTGTTAATGCCCGTTCCAGAATATTTTCAAGTTCCCGAACATTGCCGGCGAACGCATAATGCTGGAGCAATTGAGCCGCCTCCAAGGTCAGACGCGGCGGCTTCATCCCCATGTTGTCACACAGCTTCCGGCACAGGGCCTCGGCGAGTACGGGAATGTCTTCGATGCGCTCGCGTAACGGAGGTATGATCAACTCGATGACATTAAGGCGGTAGTAGAGATCCTGGCGAAATTTTCCTTGCCCCACGAGATCATGCAGGTTTTTGTGCGTGGCGGAAAGGATGCGCACGTCCACTTTGATTTCGCTCTGAAAGCCGACCGGACGGACGCACTTTTCCTGGATTGCGCGCAGCAATTTGACTTGCATGGACAAGGGCAGATCTCCGACTTCGTCGAGAAAAAGCGTACCCCCGTCGGCTGCCTTGAATAGCCCATCCTTGTCCGTCACCGCGCCGGTGAAGCTGCCTTTCTTGTGACCGAAAAATTCGCTTTCCATCAGGCTTTCGGGGATAGCACCGCAGTTGACCGGCACGAACGGCTTGTCGGCCCGCGGACCGAGTTCATGAATCAGCCGCGCCGCGAGTTCCTTGCCGGTACCGGATTCTCCGGCGATATAAACCGGGGCTTGGCCGCGGGATAGCCGCTCGATCATAATCCGGACCTTCTCTATGGCGGGGGAAGCCCCCAGCATTTTTTTGGCGGTGATACTTGTGGCCTCATCGTTGTTGACGGAAGCCTTCGCAACGGTCGGCGGTCCAACCCGCAGCGCGGACCGGACTATATTACGCAGGTCGTTCAGGTCGAGCGGTTTGGATACAAAATCGAAGGCGCCGGCTTTCAGCGCGGCCACCGCCGTTTCCATGTTGCCGAAAGCGGTGATCACCGCCACCGGCAGGTACGGATGGTTTTCCTGTATGTGGCGGACCAGTTCAATACCGTTTCCATCCGGCAGGCGCATGTCCGTCAGGCACAGGTTGAACTGGTATTTATTCAGCAAATGGCGCGCTTCTTCAATATTGGCGGCGGTTCGTGTCTCAAGGTTCATGCGTCCCATCGTGAGTTCAAGGACTTCGAGGATATCCGGTTCGTCGTCGACGATCAGAATCTGGCTTTTAGTCTTGCTCATAGCGATCCCAGCTCGGTGCAGTCCTCGGCGCGCACAAACGTAATGCGGAAACGGCATCCCACCCCACCTTCGCCCGGGTGATGATTCAGTGATGCGCCGTTGCCTTCGCACAATTCCCGCGCAATATACAGGCCAAGCCCCGTGCCTTTCGGGGTGGTTGTGAAGAACGGATCGAAAATGTTGTCCGCAATCTCGGGATTGACCCCGGTACCCCAATCAATGACATCGAGCGTGGGCCGGTCTTCACTTTCCCGGCCCCCCTGCAACTTGATCAAGGGGGTTCCCGTAAAGGGGGGGCTGTGTCGCAGCGCATTCTGGCAAAGATTGGAAATGATCTGGTAAAGCTGGTCCGGATCCACGCAAACCGACAGGCCCGGTAACCCTTGCAGGGCAAATGCCGCGCGCGGAATGGATACCGTATCGCAGTACTGGCGCAAGAAATCCTCACACCACGGTTCCAGATCCAGCTTGACGGGGCTGATTCGGTCGCGCCGGCTGAGTTGCGTGACGTTGTGCACGATCACATTCATGCGCCTGCTTTGTTCTTCGATGATTTTTACGAGACGCTTTTCTTCCGCACTTTCTGCGCCTGTCGTTTCGCCGAGCAGTTGTGCGGCATTGGTAAGGGCACCGAGCGGATTGCGAATTTCGTGCGCGATGCTGGCGGTCAGCCGCGCAAGCGCCGCCATTTTCAGTTGTTGGGCTTGCTGTTTCAGGAGCGACATGTCTTCAAGGAAAATCAGTTTGACCGAATTCTTGTCTGAGCCGAGCGTGACAAAGCGCGGCAATAGTGAGTACCCCACGCGGGAGGTGAACACTTTGCGTGTCCGGCTCGCGGAACCGTGCCCCAGCCATTGGAACAGCTGTATGGCAAGTTCCGGCGAAATCTCATTCAACGGGGATTTTTTTTCAGCCTCGTTGCGCAGACCAAGGAACCGTTGCGCGGCCTGATTCATCATGCGAATCGTTCCCTGGGGATCACAAATTACCACGCCGGATTGCATGCGCTGAATGACCAGCTCGTTGAGTTGGGTGAGATTGACCACATCCACGCCCCGGCGTTGGGCGAGTTCCTCGGTCGCGCGCAGACGTGTCGCGAGCAAATAACCGAAAAAGGCCGTGGCAAAAAGTCCCACGCCGAACAAACCGACTTGCGGATATTCCAGAATCAAGTCTGCATTGACGTTTTCTGCGTCAGTAAGCCAGCCCCAGGAATGTTCCAGCAACACCGAAATGGTTGCCAGCGCGGCAAAAAAAATCGTCATGCGTTTCCCGAGCATCAGGCTGGCGCCGGCGACGGCCACCACCAGCATCAAACCCAGGCCACTCGCCAATCCGCCGCTGGCGTGCATGATGATTGTCAGCAGGGTTATGTCCGAAAAGGAGAGCAGCGTCGCCTGGCTTTCGTAGTCCGGTGTCTGCCAGTGGATGGCTAGGGCCCCCGTCAGGCTGATGATGGCGTAGACCATGCTCGCGCTGAGAAATAAACCAGGGTGCGTATCACCGAATGGCGTGAATTTTCCCAGGAAAATGGCAATCACCGCTGCCGACAGCGCGATTGCCACACGATAGTAATTAAAATATTTGAGAAGCTTCCAGTTCTGGGCCGCGACCGCGGCTTTACCTTCGGCCAGGCTTGGTCCGGGATGCGGGAGCACGCTTTCCATAGCTGTCATACCTTTACTGAAATAGCACAGAAAAGGTGGGGTGGCAAAAATTGTCAGCTTTTTTTATAGGATAGAATACGTAAGGCTTTTAATGACACTGGTAAAACTGAATCTCGGTCCGGAAACAGCAGAGAGCTAGGGTTTTTTCGCGGCTGTCCGGTGTTCTTCGCAGCAATAACGCTGCTTTCCGTCGTGTAGGGCTTCCGATTCCGGTATGTGCACGCCGCAATGGTCGCACGCGATCATGTTATCGAGCGTGGCGGGTGTGGGCGGCGGTTTCCGGCGCGAAGCCAGCGCGCGCTTGATAATCAGCAGGACGAGCCACAATCCGATCAGTACGATGATGATGCGTAACAGCTGTCCCATATTCGAAGATGCAGCAGTTGGTCGGGGTGAGAGGATTTGAACCTCCGGCCCCTTGCTCCCGAAGCAAGTGCTCTACCAGGCTGAGCTACACCCCGTTGATACCTAATAATTGCGATGCGCGGAGAAATGGGCCAGATCGAGAAGCGCTTGTTTATAGGGCGAATCCGGAATGTTGGCCAGGGCCGCCATGGCTCGGGAAGCCTCGTCTTCAGCCCGGCGCGCAGTGTACGTGATGGAACCCGTTGATTCAATCGCGTTCATGACCTCATCGAGTTGGGCGAGCCCGCCTTCCTCGATGGCAATTCGAATCAGGTTGCGCTGGTGGCTGGTGCCCTGACGCAAGGTATGAATGAGCGGCAGCGTGGGTTTACCCTCGGCGAGGTCGTCGCCGATGTTTTTGCCCAGATCGCGGTTGTCTCTGCCGTAGTCGAGCACGTCATCGATGAGTTGAAACGCGGTGCCCAGGTGCATGCCGTATAGCGCCATGGCCTGTTCGATTTCCTGGTTTTGGTTGCTGATGACGGCGGAGAGCTGTGCCGCCGCCTGGAAAAGTTTGGCGGTCTTGTTCCGGATCACCTCGAGGTAATGTTCCTCGGAAGTATCGGGGTCGTGGCAATTGAGTAATTGCATGACCTCGCCCTTGGCGATGGTGTTGGTAGTATGAGCCAGAATTTCCATCACGCGCATGCTGCCCACTTCAACCATCATCTCGAAGGCGCGTGAGTAGAGAAAATCGCCCACGAGGACGCTCGCTTCGTTGCCCCAGATGGTGTTGGCGGTGGTGTGCCCGCGGCGCAGCTCCGAGGCATCGACCACATCGTCGTGCAGCAGGGTGGCGGTATGAATGAATTCGATGATGGCAGCCAGCCGGATATGCGCCGACCCTTCGTAGCCGAAAGCGCGACTTCCCAGCAATACCAGAATCGGCCGCAGGCGTTTACCACCGCTGTGGACAATATAGGAACCCATCTGGTTAATCAGGGCGACATCGGATTGCAGCCGCGTTTCGATTTCGATATCGACCGCCCGCAGCTCGCCCTGGGCGAGGGCCTTGATGGCTTCAAAATCCATGGATTTCATGGTGGTCTGGGTTCGGCGGCATGCTAGGGGCTGGGTTTAAACCCGTCAAGCATTCGGGGTTTGACCTGATAAGCGCTAATCGTTAGAATTGCCGCCCTTTTAGCGGCAATTAAGCGTATTTTTACGCTAAGTTATCTCCAGGAGCTGAATTCATGTACGCGGTGATCGAGAGCGGCGGCAAGCAGTACCGGGTTTCACCGGGGGACATCATCCAGGTTGAGAAACTCGATGTCACCGAAGGACAATCCGTGGACCTTAACCAGGTGCTCATGGTGAGCGATGACCAGGGTGTGCGTGTTGGCAATCCGATTTTGAGCGAAGCGACGGTCACCGCCAAGGTGAAAAGCCACGGTCGCGGCGAGAAGATCCGGGTGTTCAAGATGCGCCGGCGCAAGCATTATCGCAAGACCACTGGTCATCGTCAGTATTACACCGAACTGGAAATTACGGGCATCAAGTAATACTAATAATACAGAGAAAATTTTTTATGGCACATAAAAAAGCAGGTGGCAGCTCGCGCAATGGTCGGGATTCCCAGGCTCAACGGCTCGGTGTCAAGCGTTACGCCGGCGAACAGGTCCTGGCGGGCAATATCATCGTTCGCCAGCGTGGCACCGCATTTCATCCGGGAACCAATGTCGGTATCGGCAAAGACGATACACTGTTCGCCAAGGTAAATGGACGGGTACAATTCGAAATCAAGGGGCCGCGGAGCCGCCGAACGGTAAGCATCGTCCCGGGCTGAAACGCTTGCCTTACGTTCGCATCGCCTAACCCCGCCCTGGCAACATGGCGGGGTTTTTTATTTGTACACCGCGGTCTCGATGGTGGAAAACTGATATGAAATTTGTTGATGAAGCGACCATACGCGTCGAGGCCGGCCACGGCGGGAACGGCGCGCTATCTTTCCGGCGCGAAAAATTTGTTCCCCGCGGCGGGCCGGACGGCGGTGACGGAGGAAACGGCGGCAGCGTCTTCCTTATCGGCCGGGAGGCGCTGAATACCCTGGTCGACTTTCGCCACACGCGCGTTTATCGCGCCGCGAACGGAGCCAAGGGCGGCGGAGGTAATTGCACCGGAAAATCCGGTGAAGATCTTTATATTCCGGTTCCCCTCGGCACGCGGGTGATGGATGCCGAGGCAGAGGAACTCATTGGAGAAATTACCCATGACGGCGAGACCCTGCTCGTGGCACACGGCGGCAAGAGTGGTTTGGGAAATACGCGCTTCAAATCGAGCACCAACCGGTCCCCACGGCGGACCATCCCCGGCCGTCCCGGAGAACATCGCGAATTGGCGCTTGAACTTCAGGTGCTCGCGGATGTCGGTTTGCTCGGATTGCCCAATGCCGGCAAGTCAACATTTCTGCGCGCGGTGTCGGAGGCACGTCCCAAGGTCGCCGACTATCCCTTCACCACGCTCCATCCGCATTTGGGTGTGGTCAGTATCGAACCGGGTCGAAACTTCGTGGTTGCCGATTTGCCGGGTCTCATCGAAGGTGCTGCCCAAGGCGCGGGTCTCGGTCACCGGTTTCTGCGGCACCTGGCGCGCACGCGGATCCTGCTGCATATGGTGGACATGGCACCAACTGAGCCGGCCACCGATCCCGTGGCGGGCATCGAGGCGATTGAAGCCGAACTGAGACAATTTGGCGCGGGTCCCGAACGCGGGAAAGTTTCGGGCGCTAAAAAGCCGGGAATATCCCGTAAACTGCACCGGCGCGAACGCTGGCTGGTGCTGAATAAAATGGACCTGCTGCCCGACAATGAACGCGAGTTGCGTGTGAGCCGGTTGGTCAAAAAGCTGAAATGGAAAGGTCCGGTGTATAGAATCTCCGCGATCAACCGCGAAGGTTGCCGCGAACTGGCCATGTCCCTGATGCAGCGGCTGGAAAATATGAAAAAGAAAACCAAGCAAAAAACGGTGACGCGAAATGGGTAACGCCGCGCGCGCATCGCTTAAGAATATCCGCCGTCTCGTGGTTAAAATCGGCAGCGCGCTGCTGACTCGCGATGGCCAGGGATTAAACCATGAAGGCATTCAGGATTGGGTCACGCAGCTGGCGCAGTTTCGCGCGCGCGGTCCTGAAGTCGTGCTGGTGACATCCGGCGCCGTGGCGGCCGGAATGCAGCGGCTGGGCCGCACGGTTCGCCCGCATGCGCTTTTTGAGTTGCAAGCGATGGCAGCCGTCGGGCAAATGAACCTGGTCCAGGTTTATGAAGCCGCGTTTCAGCGCCATGGACTGCACACCGCACAGGTGCTGCTGACCCACGATGATCTCGCGGATCGCCAGCGCTATCTCAACAGCCGGAGCACTTTGCGTACGCTGCTGACTCTGGGCGTGGTTCCGGTGGTAAACGAGAATGATACGGTTGCCACGGAAGAAATCCGTTTTGGCGACAACGATACCCTGGCGGCACTGGTTGCCAATCTTGTGGAAGCCGATTTGCTGCTCATTCTCACGGACCAGCATGGGCTTTATGACCGCGATCCCCGGCGGGATCCGGATGCCAAGCTGGTTTACGAAGGCGTCGCCGGCGATCGCCAATTGCTTTCCATGGCCGGCGCATCGGGAACGCTTGGCCGCGGAGGTATGCGCACCAAACTTCTCGCGGCGGAAAAGGCCGCTCACTCGGGTGCCTCCACGGTAATCGCATCGGGCCGGGTTGAGAACGTGATTCAACGTGTGCTGAACGGGGCAGCGTTGGGTACCCATCTCAAGGCTGTGCAGGGACGCGTAGCGGCGCGCAAGCAGTGGCTGGCCGGTCACGAGCGGGTGGCCGGCAGGTTGAAACTCGACGCGGGCGCCGCGAAGGTTATCCGTGAAGGAGGCAAAAGCCTGCTGCCGGTCGGGGTGAAGGCCGTCGACGGCAAGTTTACACGCGGGGAAATTGTCTCCTGTCTCGATCCCGAAGGGCGCGAAGTAGCGCGCGGCCTGGTGAATTACAACTCGGAAGAAGCGGGGCGCATCATCGGCAAGGCCAGCGACAAGATTGAATCCATCCTTGGGTATGTGGATGAACCTGAATTGATCCATCGCGACAACATGGTCGTGTTGTAACCGGAATAATTCCCCTGCCTGAAACAACGAGGACTGGTGTTGTCAAGTAGACAGGAGATTCGTAAGAAAAAATAATCGAAGGCCACGGTGGCCTCTGTGGTGTTGTTATTCGCGGGGAGTTGATTGAAAGGCCGGTGTCTCCGGCCTTTTATGTTTTGCTACTGCTTTTAGTATTACGTCAGCGTTCGCAATTGCTGATTGAGCCCGCTTTTGTAACGCGCTGCGGCATTTTTGTGCAACAGGCCTTTTCCGACCATGCGATCAATGACGGAGCCTGCTTCGCGGAATGCCTGCTGTGCGACAACCTTGTCTTTGGCGGCGATTGCCGTGCGGACTTTCTTGATCTGGCTGCGCAGCTCGGTGCGTTGCCCGGTGTTGCGCGCGCGATGCGTCTCTGCCTGGCGAGCGCGTTTCTTTGCCTGTGCGGTATTGGCCAAAACAGTTCTCCTGGGAACGCCTCGAAAAGCGCGCAACTATGCTTATTTCAGACATGTTTGTCAATCCCGCCGGCGGTTTATCCGGCGTTATTCAGGGGGCGCGACAGCGGTTGGGGCAGCCCGGTGACATCCTGTATTATCGCTCTCACACTCTGACCAGCTTACAAGCCATCCATGGCGCGGGATCATGACTTCGATAGTCCCCAGCCCGGCCATCCGTGGCCGGGCGCTCAGCGGCGCAGAGACACGTTAAGTGTCTCTGCGACAACCCCGCTTCGCCCGTGAGCCGCCAACTCCTGAAATCCACGGCTGTCACCGGCAGCATGACGCTGTTATCTAGGATTACCGGGCTCATTCGGGACATGTTGTTTGCCGGTCTCATCGGCGCCGGAAGCGGCGTCGCCGCGGATGCCTTCTACGTTGCCTTCCGCATTCCCAATTTCCTGCGGCGTATATTCGGCGAAGGCGCGTTTTCCCAGAGCTTCGTGCCCGTGTTTGCCGAATACAGGACCAAGGAGGATGGCGGACAAACGCGCGAGTTTGTCGACAACATGGCCGGAATCCTCGGCCTTATCCTGTTCGTGATCACATTGGTTGGGATCATCGCCGCGCCGATCCTGGTGATGATCCTGGCGCCTGGCTTTGTCAACGAACCGCACAAATACGACCTCACTGTCCAGCTGCTGCGCATCACTTTTCCTTATATTTTTTTCATCTCGCTGGTGGCCATGGCAGCCGGCATTCTTAATACATACGGCCGATTCGGAGCCGCCGCCTTCACGCCGGTGTTGCTCAATCTTTCGCTGATCGGCGCCGCCGTATGGCTGGCACCGCGTCTCGACGAACCGGTGGTGGCGCTCGCCTGGGGCGTGTTCATTGCCGGAGTCGTCCAGTTGCTGTTTCAGATTCCGTTTCTGCGCCGGATCAAAATGCTGCCGCGTCCGCGTTTACAAAAACGCACACGGCATGACGGTGTCTCGAAGGTCTTCAGGCTAATGTTGCCGGCGATATTCGGCGTCTCGGTCGCGCAAATCAACATGCTGGTGAACACGCTGCTGGCCTCATTCCTGATAACGGGCAGCGTTTCCTGGCTTTATTATTCGGACCGGTTGATGGAATTCCCGCTGGGTGTGTTCGGCATCGCGCTGGCCACCGTGATCTTGCCGAGCTTGGCGCGCCAGTATACACGGAATTCGCATGAAGAATTCTCTCAATTGCTTGACTGGAGCTTGAGATGGGTATTCTTGATTGCGGTGCCGGCCAGCGTGGCACTGGTGGTACTCTCGGCACCGCTACTGGCCACGTTTTTTCATTTCGGCGCGTTCAGCGCCAACGACGTGATGATGAGCGCCAATGCACTGATCGCGTTTGCCGTCGGTTTGCTGGGTTTTATTCTGATCAAGGTGCTCGCACCCGGTTTTTATGCGCGTCAAGACACGAAAACACCCATGCGCATCGGTGCGATGGCCATGGGTGTCAATATCATCTTGAGCTTGCTGTTGGTGGTGCCGCTTAAGCACGTGGGGCTGGCGCTCTCAATTTCTCTGGCCGCGTTCCTTAACGCCGGGATGTTGTTTTTCCTACTGCGACGAAGAAATATTTATCAACCGTCGCCGGGCTGGTGGCTGTTCCTCGCGCGCGTTTTTTTTGCCAGCGTTGTCATGGGTGCGGTGCTTTATTGGGGCGCGGGAGATGTCGACAACTGGCTGCAGGCATCCGGCTGGCAAAGGGCATACCGTTTGTCAATATGGGTTGTCACGGGCGCCGCGGTGTATTTGTTGACCGTATTGGCTATCGGTGTACGATTGGCACAATTACTGCTTAAGAAGGGTGAGGGGACGTAGACGAATGACCAGCGCAGCACAGATTTACCAGATTTCGGCGTGCAACGATCCGCGTGTGTTCACGTTGTCGGAGGCTGAAGAGCTGTTTCCGCTGGTCTGGAAGATCACGGAAGACGCCTACCGCGAACTGGAACCCGTCCGCTGTGCGCTGGAATCCATGCTGCCCAGCAATCCCCAGACCCGCAAGGTCGAAAAGCAGTATGAAGTCATCGTCCGGCGGTGGATGGGCAAGATGGAACGGCTGGGACTTGTCGTTAAGGGACTATGGCTGGCGGATTTCGACACCGGTGACGGGTATCTCTGCTGGAAATTTCCGGAACTGCGCATCAGCCACTACCACAGCTATCATGAAGGTTTCGGCTCGCGTCGCGCGTTGCAGGACCTCATCGAGGAAATCGATCCGGACTGGGCTCATCTCTGACACTCCACCGCCCGGCCGCTTGTTCTGGCGTTCCCGAGACGGTAACCTTCCCCGTTTGTCCAAAGTAATAACCTGAACGATCCCATGGAGTTCATACGCGGGTGGCATAACCTCAGGCCGCGGCATCGCGGATGTGTCGCCACGATCGGAAATTTCGACGGTGTCCATCTCGGCCATCAGGCGGTGATCGGCCAACTGGCGGAAAAAGGCGAGGAGCTCGGCCTTCCCACCCAGGTTATTCTGTTTGAACCGCAACCCCAGGAGTTTTTTCAGCCGGATGACGCCATTCCGCGGCTGACGCGCCTGCGTGAAAAACTGCAGGCGCTGCGGCGTTTTTCCGTGGATCGGGTGTTGTGCCTGCGTTTCACCGCTGACTTTTCCGCCATGCAGCCGGATGAATTCGTCCGGCGCCTGCTGGTCGACGGACTGGGCGTTCGCTATCTCGTCGTGGGGGATGATTTTCGTTTCGGCCACAAACGCCGCGGAGACTTTGACATGCTGGCGGCGGCTGGCCGGCAGTACGGTTTCCAGGTCGTCAACATGCACACCGTGACAATTGACGGGGAACGCGTCTCGAGCACGCGCATCCGCGCCGCGCTGGCGGACGGCGACCTGGCCAAGGCGGAGAAACTGCTGGGGCGCCCGTACCGCATGTGCGGGCGCGTGGCGCACGGCGACAAGTTTGGACGCACGCTTGGTTTTCCGACAGCGAATATTCACCTGCATCGCCAGGCAACCCCGATCAAGGGCATATTCGCCGTGGAGGTTTTCGGCCTGAAAACCGAACCGGTTGCCGGCGCCGCCGACATCGGCACGCGGCCGACGGTGGGCGGCACGCGCACGTTACTCGAGGTGTTTCTGCTGGATTTCAATGAAGAAATATATGGCGAATACGTACATGTCAATTTCCTTCACAAGTTTCGCGATGAGAAGAAATTTGACTCGCTCGATGAATTGCGCCGGTGGATTGAAAAGGATGTGATGGATGTGCGCCGTTTTTTCCGGGATTATCATCCTCGGCGACAGAATGACGACTTCCGCGAGAAAACCGCCTGATATTTCCAAGGTGTTTTGGTGAATGACTACAAGCACACGCTAAATCTCCCGCAGACCGGTTTTCCCATGAAGGCCAATCTTGCCACGCGTGAGCCGGAAGTGCTCAAGCGCTGGCAGGAAATTGATCTCTACAAAAAATTGCGCGAGCAGGGTCGGGGCCGTCCGAAATTTGTCCTGCACGACGGTCCGCCGTATGCCAACGGCGATATTCACATCGGGCATGCGGTCAACAAAGTGCTCAAGGACATCATCGTTAAATCCAGGATCCTGAGCGGATTCGATTCCCCTTATCTGCCGGGTTGGGATTGTCATGGGCTGCCTATCGAACATGCCGTTGAGAAAAAAATCGGCAAGGCGGGCGTTGTCGTGGAGCCTGCCAAATTCCGCCAGGCCTGCCGCGAATACGCCCGGTCACAGATAGCTCGCCAGCGCGAGGACTTTATCCGGCTGGGCGTGGTCGGCGACTGGGATCATTCTTATCTGACGATGGAATTTGCCGTTGAGGCCGACATCATTCGTGCGCTTGGGCGCATCATCGCCAACGGTCACGTGGTGCGCGGTCACAAGCCGGTGCATTGGTGCAGTGACTGCGCTTCCGCGCTGGCCGAGGCGGAAGTGGAATACATCGACAAGACCTCTCCGGCGATTGACGTGCGTTTCGCCGTGGTCGATCCGGCGTCGCTGCTCGCGCGTTGTGAGCACGTGCCGGGACACAGCGGCGAGGGTCCCTTGAGCGTCGTCATCTGGACCACAACCCCGTGGACGCTTCCCGCCAACCAGGCGGTTGCCCTGCATCCGGACCTGGAGTACGTGATACTGCAATGCAACGGACCGCAAGGCAACGAACGGCTGATCATCGTTGAACCTCTGGTCAAGGATGTGATGGGGCGGTGCGGGATCGAAAATTACCGCGTGATCGCCAACTGCCTCGGCAAGGACCTGGAAGGCGTAAAGCTGAAACATCCGTTTTACACGCGCGAGGTCCCGATCATTCTCGGCGATCACGTGACAACCGACGCCGGCACCGGCGCAGTGCATACCGCCCCGGGACACGGGCTGGAGGACTACGTTGTCGGCGAGCGCTACGGGCTCGCGGTGGACAACCCGGTCGGCGATGACGGCAAGTTTCTTCCCGGCACCGACATTTTTGCCGGCGAACATGTGCTCAAGGCCAACGATCATGTCATCGAGGTGCTCAAGGCGCGGCGGGCGTTGCTGCACGTGACGGCCGTGAACCACAGCTATCCGCATTGCTGGCGCCACAAGACCCCCATCATTTTTCGCGCGACATCGCAATGGTTTATCAGCATGGAGCGGTTGCGCGAGCCGGCCTTGCGCGCTATCGCCGCCACCCATTGGGTTCCTGAATGGGGCCAGGCGCGTATTCAGGGCATGGTGGAAAACCGCCCCGATTGGTGTATTTCCCGCCAGCGGGCGTGGGGTGTACCGATCCCACTCTTCGTTCATCGGCAGACAGGCAAGATCCACCCGGATACCAGCCGGTTGATCGAGGAGGTGGCCTTGCGCGTGGAAAAACGCGGCATTGATGCCTGGTTTGACCTGAAACCGGAGGACCTCCTCGGCACGGATTCGGCGAATTACATCAAAACCGGGGATACGCTCGATGTCTGGTTCGATTCCGGCGTGACGCATGCCAGTGTGCTGGAGCGCCGTCCGGAATTGCAGTTTCCCGCCGATCTGTATCTCGAAGGTTCGGATCAGCACCGCGGCTGGTTTCAGTCATCGCTGCTGACTTCGGTAGCTATGCACGGGCGCGCGCCGTACAAGGGGGTGCTGACGCATGGTTTCACCGTCGACGCCCGGGGCAGAAAAATGTCCAAGTCGATGGGCAACGTCATTGTTCCGCAGAAGGTTATTAAAGTCATGGGCGCGGATATATTGCGCCTGTGGGTGGCGGCGACGGATTACAGCGCCGAAATGAACATTTCCGACGAGATCCTGACACGCATGGCTGATTCTTATCGGCGCATCCGCAATACCGCGCGTTATCTGTTGGCGAATCTTTCCGGCTTTGACGAGACGCGGCAATTTCCTGTCAATGACATGCTTGCTCTTGATCAGTGGGCGCTGCAGCGCGCGCACGATTTGCAGAACGAAATTCTCGGGGCCTACGAAAAGTTTCAGTTTCATCTGATTTACCAGAAGGTGCATCACTTCTGCGTCGTCGACATGGGCGGATTTTATCTCGATATCCTCAAGGACCGGATGTACACCATGCCGACCAACAGCCGCGGAAGGCGATCGGCGCAAACAACCATGTTTCATATCCTCGAGGCCTTGGTTCGCTGGCTTGCGCCGGTGCTGTCGTTCACGGCGGAAGAAATTTGGCACCACATGCCGGAAAGGAAAAACGCCTCGGTGTTCCTGGAAACATGGCATTCGTTTCCGGTTATCGATGACGCCGCCGTCGATCGTTCCTATTGGAACGACGTCATGACCGTGCGTCAGGCAGTGGCCAGGGAACTGGAAAAGTTGCGTGTGGCCGGTGACATCGGTTCCGGCCTCGACGCGGAAGTGGATATTTATTGCGATGACTCTTGGCAGAAACGCTTGCGGCGGCTGGGTGACGAACTGCGTTTTGTGTTCATCACCTCTTATGTACGGTTACATCCTTTGCTGGAGAATAAATCCAATGCTGTCGAAACGGAAATAAAAGGAATGACGCTTCGGGTCGCACCATCCACTTACCCCAAGTGTATCCGCTGCTGGCATCACCGCGAGGACGTGGGTGCGAACAAGGAGCATCCTCAAATTTGTGGACGTTGTGTGCAGAATGTCACCGGTCCGGGTGAAGCCAGGAGCTATGCCTGATATGGCCGATGAATGCAATGGATTTTTACCGTCTCTCCCTCGCCCCTCGCGGGAGGCGAGATGGGGGTGTCGCGGATGTCCGGTGGGTGAGCGGCGCAAGTCGCGAACGCCCGGCCAGGGATGGCCGGGCTGGACTTCAAGCGCAGCAAGGATTGCGAAGCGCGAAGTCCGCGCCATGGAGCGGGTGCGCAGATGTTCGCACACCCCGGCGGGAACTGATGGAGTGAGAGGGCGAGGGCGTGTATTTTAAACAAAGCTCAAATTACCGCGACCATTTCTGATGAACGTTATGTGGCGTTACCTGTGGATAGCCGTGATTGTGTTTGTCTTCGATCAGCTGACAAAATACCTTGCCACGGATTACCTGCTGCGACAGGGTGAGGTTAAAGTCGCCCCATTCCTGAATTTGGTGCTCGTCCACAACACCGGTGCGGCGTTCGGTTTCCTGAGTGGCGCCGACGGCTGGCAGAATGCTTTTTTCATACTTGTTGCCGTGGTTGCCAGTATTTTTATTCTGTGGATGATCTCGCGCTTGCACCGCAGGGAATTGCTGCTTGCCTTGGGGTTGCTGCTGATATTGGGCGGCGCCTTGGGTAATCTCGCCGATCGCCTCATTCACGGTTATGTAATTGATTTCATTGATGTGTACTACCGCGCCTGGCATTGGCCGGCGTTTAATGTCGCGGATTCGGCGATTACCGTGGGCGCGGTATTTCTGGTAATTGATGCGCTTGGTTTGTACGGTCGGGGAAAGTCTTGAAATTCAATCCCGGCTTGCCGCCGGTCGTCTTGTGGTGGACACTGGTTTTTCCGGAGCTAGACTCAATAGAATTGGATTTCACCAACTGAATCAAATACTTTAATCATAAAATTTGTTTTCACATGGGAGTTTCGGCAGATGCGTAATTTTGTTCTGACTAGACTTGCAGTGGCCGTGGCCGGATGGGTGTTGATTACTTTGCCGGCCGGAGCGGCGAATTCTCCCAAAGACAAAGCTGAGGATCCCGTCAGGCTTTGTCAGAGTGGCTGCAAGGTACACCAGGATAGCCTAGCCTATGAAACATGCATGCTGAAGTGTCAGGATGACCACAAAGCCAGCAAGCCGGCCATCTCGACTGTCCCCGCCAAGAAAAAG
>Ga0209108_10000699_pt1 | contig 18673 bp, 14 predicted proteins | sample Rifsed10ft1_FD_184003 | JGI IMG/M metagenome (GOLD analysis project Ga0209108, IMG submission 184003) | Soil microbial communities from Rifle, Colorado, USA - sediment 10ft 1 (version 2) | ecosystem: Environmental > Terrestrial > Deep subsurface > Rock core/Sediment | place: Rifle, Colorado...
AATATTGGTTTATCATGTTAGCACAGCAAGGTTATATTGTGGCTTGTGTTGATGGTCGTGGAACTGGTTTTAAAGGGGCGGATTTTAAAAAATGCACCCAAAAAGAGCTAGGAAAATACGAAGTGGAAGATCAAATTGATGCTGCTAAAGTGATAGGAAATTACTCTTTTGTAGATAAATCAAATATTGGAATTTGGGGTTGGAGTTATGGAGGATTTATGGCTTCTAATTGTATAATGAAAGGGAATGATGTTTTCAAAATGGCGATTGCCGTGGCTCCGGTAACGAATTGGAGATTTTATGACAGTATTTACACGGAAAGATACATGCAGACACCACAGGAAAATGCTAGTGGTTATGATGAGAATTCTCCAATAAATCATGTGGAAAAATTAAAAGGAAAGTTTTTATTGATACACGGTTCTGGGGATGATAACGTACATGTGCAAAACTCCATGCAAATGATGGAAGCATTGATTCAGGCCAATAAACAATTTGATTCTCAGATTTATCCTGATAAAAACCATGGGATTTATGGTGGCAAAACCAGGATTCAATTGTATACTAAAATGACTAATTTTATTAAAGAAAATTTAGGGAATACCATTGTTACAAACAAAACAACACTTTGATTCTCAAAATAATCTGAATAAAACAGGGTTCAATTATATACTAAAAAGACTAACTTAGAAAATTTATAACACCACTTTATGACAAACGACTCATCGAATAAAAAAGAATTTTTTGGACATCCAAGGGCACTTTTTATATTATTTTTTACAGAAATGTGGGAACGCTTTTCGTTTTATGGAATGAAAGCATTGTTAATTTTTTATCTTACAAAATACCATTTGTTTTCCGATACTTCCGGGAATTTACTCATTGGAAGTTACGCAGCTTTAGTTTATGCCGTTCCGGTTATTGGCGGTTTTATCGCGGATCGATATCTGGGATTTAGAAAAGCTATTGTTTTTGGAGGTATAATGCTTGTTTTAGGTCATTTAGGAATGGCTTATGAAGGAAATGCCGCAACACAATCCATGACAGGTGAAATTACGAGGGACGAAGCCGCCTTGCAAATATTTTACTTCTCATTATCTTTAATAATTGTTGGTGTTGGTTTTCTGAAAGCCAATATTTCTTCATTAGTTGGAGAATTGTATGAAACTGGTGATAAAAGAAGGGATTCCGGATTTACCTTATTTTACATGGGAATCAACTTAGGTTCTTTTTTGGCTACACTAATTTGTGTTTGGCTTGGTGAGAAATATGGCTGGAGTTACGGATTTGCAGCAGCTGGTATAGGTATGTTTTTTGGATTAGTGACTTTTATTTCCGGAAGAAAATTATTGTTAGGAAAAGGAGAGTCGAAAGTGCCGGAACTTTTAGAAAAAAAATCTTTTGGTTTAAAGAACGAATGGTTGATATACATTTTAAGTGTTTCCTCTGCATTGATTTTTTGGCAAATGGTTCAAAATCATGATGCGGTTTCATGGGCTTTAAAAATTGCAGGTGGTATTTCGTTTATTTATATTGTTTATTATGCTATTACACAGTTAGATGGAAAAGCACGTCACCAATTGATTGCTTTGACCATCCTGATTGTATTTACAATTGTATTCTGGGCATTATTTGAACAAGCTTATACCTCTATGAATTTATTTGCTGACAGGATTTTAGACCGAACTATACTTGGTTATGAAGTTTCTGCCGGACAGTTCTTAAGTTTTAATGCCTTATTTATAATTTTGCTAGCTCCGGTTTTTGCTTGGATATGGCCAAATTTAGGAAAATATAATCCGAATACAGCCGTAAAATTTGCTTTAGCATTAGCTTTAGTTGGTTTAGGTTTTGGAGCATTAGTGATGGGTATCAATCTTTCTGGCGCAGGAAAAGTAGCAGCAATTTGGCTAATATTAGCTTATTTTTTACATACATGTGGAGAATTGAGTTTATCACCTGTAGGACTTTCTGCAGTCACTAAATTATCCCCGGCAAAAATTGTGGGGTTCATGATGGGAGTTTGGTTTTTGGCAACAGCCAGTTCTGAATTTATTGCTTCAATTTTAGCTAATATAGCTTCTGTCGATACTTCAAACGGTACAGCACCTGATTTGAACCTAGCAAAACAGAGTTATTTAGTGCTTTTTGAATATTTATTTTATACAGGACTTGGTTTCGGAATAGTACTATTAGTACTTTCGCCAGTAATAAAAAAATTAATGCACGGAGTAGATAAAGAATTAAACAATTAATAATATGAGTCAAAATACTACAGATCAATTTTTTAAAAGTACCGTTTTAGGGCATCCTGCGGGGTTGTTCGTTTTGTTTTTCACAGAGATGTGGGAGCGTTTCTCATTCTACGGAATGCGTTCCTTATTGATATTATTTTTAACTGCTTCCTTTACAGATGGTGGTTGGGAATGGACTCGTGAGAATGCTTCTGCATTATTTGGATCCTACGTAGGTTTGGTTTATTTATCAACTATGTTAGGCGGTTATTTTGCCGATAAAGTAATTGGTTTTAGATGGGCTGTTGTTGTTGGTGCCACCTTGATGACTTTAGGACATGCTTCTATGGCTGTTGAAACTGAGTTTTCTATTTATTTAGGATTAGTATTGTTGGTTTTTGGGAATGGTTTCTTTAAACCGAACATGACCTCAATTGTATCTGAGATGTACAAAGACCGTCCTGAGAAAAAAGATGGAGCTTATACTTTGTTCTACATGGGTGTAAATGCTGGTGCTTTCTTTGGTATTTTGCTTTGTGGTTATTTAGGTGAAAAAGTAGGTTGGACATACGGATTTGGTCTGGCCGGAATCTTTATGTTCTTTGGAATGTTACAGTTTTGGTTGTCTCAAAATATTTTTGGCGATATTGGTTTGAAACCAAGTAAAGAAAGTAAAGCAAAAGCAGAAGCTTTGGATGATGACAAAAGAAATCCATTTTCGCCAATACAATTAGCAGCAATCGCTTTCTCTTCTATTTTAGCATTATTGTGGTTGTTGAATGATCCTGCTTCAAAAATTTCAGGAGGTAAAGTGAATGTTTTTGCTTTCTTAGGCCCTAATGGGAATTCTATTGCAATTGTTTCAGCTCTGGTTGTATTTATTATCTTGTTGATTTACAGATTTACTCAATATTCTAAAATCACAAAAGAAAAATTAATCGCAGTTACATTTTTCGCATTTCTGACTATTTTCTTCTGGGCAATTTTCGAACAGTCTCCAAACAGTTTGACGATTTTTGCCAGTGATTATACGGATCGTGTTTTAACAGGTAATTGGAGTGTGGTGTTTTTAGTAATGAATTCATTGATTACTATTTTACCTTTAGTAATTATTACTTGGGTTTTAATCTTATTGTTTAAGCAAACATTCAAGTTGTATGCTGTTGCAAATATTATATTAAGTGTAAGTTTTGTAATTATTTGGGCAATAGCAATATGGATGTTGGCTAAGGATTATTATACTGCAGGTTATTTGTCATTATCAGATGATACCTTACAGGCTTTAAAAATTGATAAAGTAACTACTGCATTGACCGAAGTTCCTGCTACTTGGTTCTCTACTTTAAATTCATTGTTTATTATTTCATTGGCTCCATTGTTTTCAAAATGGTGGGAAAGTAAATATAATCCTTCCGCTAATTTAAAATACGGAATAGGTATGGGATTATTAGCGCTTGGTATGGCTTGTGTGGCTTTTGGCGCAAGTGGTATTGAGGCTGGTGCAAAAACAGCTTCTGTAAGTATGATTTGGTTAATTTTGGTCTATCTTTTCCATACTATGGCTGAATTGTGTATCTCTCCTGTAGGGTTATCTTATGTTAGTAAATTAGTTCCTGCAAGAATGATTGCATTTATGTTCGGAGTTTGGTATCTTGCAGTAGCAATTGGGATGAAAGGAGCAGGTATGTTTGGTGAGAATATTGATAAAATCGCCAATGAACATGGACTGAGTTATTTCTTCTGGATGTTAGCAATAATATCTATAGTGGTGGCTTTATTCTCTATTTTGATGGGGCCTGTAATTAAGAAATTAATGCATGGAGTTCGATAATTTTTAGGCATCATTTTTGATTAAATAACTAAAAATAAAAAACATGAAAAAGATACTTTTACTTACGATGTTGGTTTTGGGCTGTTTCGCAATGCAAGCACAAGAGCTAAAATGGCATACCGATGTTAAAGAAGCAATTGCCATTGGGAATAAAGAGAAAAAACCTTTGCTGATGTTTTTTACGGGTAGCGACTGGTGTGGTTGGTGTATCAGATTACAAAAAGAGGTATTGAAAACACCTGAATTTGAAAAATGGGCAAAAGCTAATGTGATTCTTGTGGAGTTAGATTATCCAAGAAGAACGGCACAAACTCCAGAAATTAAACAACAGAATGGTGAATTGCAACAAGCTTTTTCAATACAAGGTTTTCCGACAATTTGTTTTGCCAATGGAACCAACAAAGATGGAAAAGTAAATTTTGAAGGCTTAGGAACCACAGGATATGTAGCTGGCGGTCCAACCGCTTGGCTTGAAGTAGCAAACGGCATTCTGAAAAAGAAATAATTTTTTCAATTCAATTTATAGAATCCCTTTTCACCAGTAGCGTGAAAAGGGATTTTTTGTTTATTACAAGTTGCTTTCCAGAATTTTTGGATGGTTTTATAGTTCGATGCATCAGCCACGACAACTTTAGGTCTTACGGTCTGAAATAGTCTTTCCAGATTTATTTTTGGAGATTGGGTGAGTAACAAAACATCCGGTTTTATGTTTTTTGGATAAATACCCAAACTGTCGATAATCATAATTTTTTTTCCTTTGAAAAAGGCGACGTTTTGAATTCTTCTTTTTGTTTTTAAATCACTGAAATTCCCAACCAAATAAGAATTTAGAGACGAGTTTTTTCTGGAAATTTTTAATAGACTGTCGTTTGCATATAAATTAACATCATTGCCATTTCGCTCCGTAATAAGTGTATTTCTTTTCAAATTGAAGACAATCCATTCTTGTTGATTTTGAATGTTGTATCGTGTTTGAAAAAACGAAATTTGCATAATGACAATAGTGATTAAAACCAAAATCAATTTATTGTAATTTGGTTTTTTAAACCAAATTATTACTGCAATAATCAACAAATAGCTACTGATTAAAAGAGAATAATTACAGGAAAAATTTTGGATTATAAATTGTTCCAAAGATGCGATTGAATTGATTATTTTATTTAAATAATAAATGCTCCATTCCAAAGGTTTTGCAAGAAAAAATGGAACATAACCGAATGCTGCCAAAACCATAACTAAAACTCCCAAAACCATGATAATACTCAGCAGTGGTATAATGACTAAATTAGTCACGAAGAATAATCCTGGAAATTGATGGAAGTAATAAATACTTAAAGGTAAGGTGCCAATTTGTGCCGCGAAGGAAACCGTCAGAATATTCCAAATGTATTTTGTAATCTTATTTTTTGGTAACCAAACGGATGCTAAAAGCGGTTGCAGCCAAATAATAAAAAATAAAGCGATATAGCTTAATTGAAAACCAACATCAAATAGGAAGGAAGGTTCGAAGAGTAATATGATCAAAATAGAAACCAGTAACGTATGATAAATATTATCGCCTCTTCGCAAATGATTTCCAATGGCAACAAACGAAAACATAGTTACAGAACGCACAACAGATGGCGCCAAACCGGCTATTACTCCAAAAATGGACAGTGAGGCGATGATAATTAACAACTTGATAAATGAGCCTCGTTTTGTGTTTGGTAAAGGTTTTAGAATAAATGTTACAAAGAGCAATATAAATCCAATATGCAATCCTGAGACCGATAATATATGTACAGCACCAGCGTACTGGTAATCCCGAAGAATTTCAGGAGAAATATCTTGTTGCTGACCCAGAATTAGAGCAATAGCAACATTTAATTCTTTTTTGTTGAAGTTGCTTTTTTCTAAATTATCAATGATATTAGACCTTAATTTGGAAGTGTAATACCAAATATTTTTGTCCATTTCAGCGCCAATTTTCATTTCATCAGCGTCAGCATACAGTTGTGCGAAGATTTGTTTGTTTTCTAGGTATTTACTGTAGTCAAATTGGTTAGGATTATTTGGAGGATTGTTTTCCTGCAAAGTAGTTCTGATTTGTAAAATCGTGCCTATCTCAAATTTTTGGTTTAAGCTGTCTTTGCGAACATTTAGGATTACTCTGCCTGAACTTTTCGAATGATCCACACTGTTTACAATGGTGATATAACGGTCGTTAAAATTAGAACTTTTTAATTTTTCTCGAAGCGTTATGGAAAGCAGATGGGGTTTTTCAAAAATGGAGTTATAATGGATGTAATTACTTTTTTGGAAATAATCATTATGTGTAATTTGTGTGGTAATGCCAATAAAAAAGGAAAGTAAACCAGTGGCGAAACCAAAATAAAAAGGACGAATAAGATTTTTTCTTGATAAGAAATAAGTAATTGCAAGGGCTAAAAAAGAAATTACTAGTAAAGAAAATACGGTTTGTGGATCGGGTTTTAAGTAAAAAGCAGCGATTATGCCTAGAACAAAACCAAATGTTATTCTCGCTAAAGGAAATTGTAGCACTTTCATGTTTCTAAAGTACAATATTTTTAGTAAGAAATAACTCTGTATTTTTTAAAAAATAATAGTGAACTTTAATCTAATGAAAATGAGCTGGTACTTTGCTATAAAATTCTATTTAACTGAGCAAATGTTCTTTGATAGTAAGGCTCTTTTGTTGAAGAAATAATTACTCCTTTTGAGGTAGAGGCATGTATGAATTTTATTTCGTCATCATTGACTTCAATTACCATTCCTACATGATTGATTTTAGTTTTACTGTTCGTTTTAAAAAAGATTAAATCTCCTTTTTTAACTTCTTCTCGATTTCGATTTACAATCGTTCCTAATTTTGATTGTTCGTAAGAAGAGTGGGGAAGCGTTATACTGTAAGAATTAAAGATATTATATATTAAACCGGAACAGTCAAAACCTTCTTTTGTTGTGCCTGCAGTTTTATATTTAACTCCAATATTTTCGGTAGCGGTATCGATTAATTCTTCAATCAATCGGCTTGTTTTTCTTTTTTCTGACTTGGTGAGATTTTCTTTTTTAGAAGTAATCGCAGTTGTTGACTTACACGCAGTAAAAAAGAGAAGTATTAAAAGAGAATATAGTACCTGTTTCAAAAGATTTGATTTTTGTAAATTTAAAGAATGATGAAACAACCGAAATTACTGTAAATCAGCAACAATCAATTTTGCTGTTTTTTTACTCGCACCAATTCCGCCAAGTTTCTGTTCTAATAACTCATATTCTTGTAAAATAGTGTTTCGATGATTGGAATCCAGTATTTTTTTTAATTCCTCCCGAATGCGTTTCGTAGAACAGTCCTCTTGAATTAATTCCGTTACGACTTCTTTGTCCATAATCAAATTGACCAAAGAAATATATTTAAGTGTCACGATACGTTTTGCAATTTGGTAAGAAGCCCAACTGCCCTTATAACACACAACTTCGGGAACCTTAAAAAGAGCCGTTTCTAGTGTCGCCGTCCCTGAAGTAACTAATGCAGCAGTTGAATTTTGCAATAAATCATAGGTCTTGTTTGATATGAATTTTATATTTTCATTCGAAATAAAATTTTCATAAAACGAATATTCCTGACTTGGCGCGCCTGCAATCACAAATTGATAATCTGGAAAATCATTGACCACGCTTAGCATCACCGATAACATTTTTGTAATTTCTTGTTTTCGGCTGCCGGGTAAAATAGCGATGATGGGTTTTTCGTTTAATTGATTTTCTTTTCTAAAAACAGCTGCGTCAATTGGCGTTTGGTTATGGATGGCATCAATTAGCGGATGACCAACAAACTCAACGGGAAAATGATGTTTGTCTTCGTAAAAGCTTTTTTCGAATGGTAAAATGACATACATTTTATCAATGTCGCGTTTGATTTCAGTAATTCGGCTTTCTTTCCAAGCCCAAATTTGTGGAGAAATATAGTAATGGTTTTTGAAACCGCATTCTTTTGACCATTTTGCAATTCGCAAATTAAAACCGGGATAATCTATAAAAATAATTACATCAGGTTGAAAATTAGTGATGTCTTTTTTACATATTTTGATGTTGTTCAAAATAGTTTTCAGATTAAAAATCACTTCCACAAAGCCCATAAAAGCCAATTCACGGTAATGTTTTACCAATGTGCCGCCAACATTTCGCATCAAATCACCACCCCAAAACCGAATGTCAGCATTGGGATCTTCTTCGTAAAGTGCTTTCATCAAATTGGAACCATGTAAATCGCCTGAAGCCTCTCCTGCTATGATGTAGTATTTCATGTTTTATGTTGTATTTGGAGTCCAAAAGTGGATCTCAAATCAGAATTCTGTTAGTTTTGAACAAAGGTATTAATTATTGTATTTTCTAAGCAAACAAAGAGACGAGTGTCAAAATTATAACTGCTAAAACGACACCACGCGCCATTAGTTCTTTATTAAATTTTAGTAAAATTGCAAAAGCTACCAAATCAAGTATGGAACCGAGTGTGATTAGTTTACCCAATTTCCCTTCAAATTTCATAATCTGTATGCCTCCAAAAAAGCTGTAATTTGTAAAAAATGTAATGAAAATGAAGCTCCCAAGTATTGAAGCTAAAATTCCGATTATGAATCCAGTTAACAAATCTATTTTATTCATTCCAATTCCAGGTGTTAAGTTGTTGTGTCGCATGATGTGCAGTCAAATCAAATTGCACTGGAACTACTGAAATGTATCCATTTTTCAATGCCCATTCATCAGTGTCTTCGCCATGGTCTTGGTTTACAAATTCACCAGTAAGCCAATAATAATCTCTGCCTTGAGGGGTTTTACGTTTGTCGAATTTTTCCATCCAAATTGCTTTAGCCTGGCGACAAATTTTGATTCCTTGGATGTCTTTTTCTTTCAATTTTGGAAAATTTACATTCAAAACGACTCCTTCGGGCAGTTTGTTTTCAAGAACTTCTAATGCTATTTTTCGTATAAATGGCTTGATGTCTTCAAAATTTGCATTCCAATCAAAATCTAATAATGAAAATCCAATAGCTTGAATTCCTTCTATGCCAGCTTCAACAGCAGCACTCATTGTTCCGGAGTAAATTACATTTATAGAAGAATTGGAACCGTGATTGACACCCGATACGCACAAATCAGGTTTCCTTTTCAAAATTTCGCTAACTGCAAATTTGACACAATCTACAGGAGTGCCGGAGCAACTGTATTCTGTAATTAGATCGCCTTCTTTTGAAATTTTATTTAAATATAAGGTGTCGTTAATGGTAATTCCGTGACCCGTAGCGCTTTGCGGTGCGTCTGGAGCTACAACAATAACTTCTCCTATTTCTGCCATAACAGCTATTAATGCCCTAAGTCCCGGAGCAGAAATACCATCATCATTTGTAACTAATATTAAAGGTTTGGAATGTTTCGTCATTTTATCTTTTAAGGAAAGGATTTGTAATTAAATGTTTAAAGAACAAATGTAATCACACAAAACCGTATTTTATAAACAAAAAATATAAAATTTATTAAGTTGATTTCTAAAAAAAACAAATTTTATATCTTTAACAAAAAATTATGCAGCGCTTGGTAACGTTGGCATAGTTTTTACCGTAATTTAGGCTAAAAATTGATGAATACTATTATTGACTATATGAAAAGAAATTATAAAATACTTCTTATTGTTGCGTGTGTTTCGATATCGCTATTTGCGTTCAAAATTAATGCAACAAAAGATACAGATCCCGAAAAAGATAAATTGCTTTTAGAGTTATTAACTTTTGTAATTCAAAAGGGACATTACAATCCTGCGACTATTGATGATGCCTTTTCTACAGGAATTTATAAAGATTATATACAAGCTTTAGATCCTTCTAAACGATTTTTCTTGCAATCGGATATTGATGAGTTTTCAAAATATGAAACTCAATTAGACGATCAATTATTAAATAAAGATTTGACTTTTTTCGATCTTACTTATGAGCGTTTAATGAAACGAATGGAAGAAAGTAAAAAAATCTATAAAAACGTTTTGAGTCAGCCTTTTGACTATAATGTTGATGAGAGTTTTAATACGGACTATGAGAAAGCACCTTACGCAAAAGACAGTAAGGAACTTACGGATAAGTGGCGTAAGCAAATTAAATTGTCTACCCTTTCTTCAATAACGGACCGTTTAAAAATACAAGAAAACAAAAAGAATGGGATTGTTGAAGTTAAAGATTCTTTGAATGGGGAGAAAATTGATGTAGTTAATCCGCAAAAAGGCAAAAGTGCAGCAGCGTCAGACACTGGTAAACCAAAAACATTTGAGCAATTAGAGAAAGAAACTAGAGAAAGTGCCGTAAAATCATTAGATGAATATTTTGGTTTTATGAAAGATTTAAACAGAAATGATTGGTTCTCTGTATACATTAATTCTATTACAGCACGTTTTGATCCTCATACTAATTACTTTGCTGCTGAAGAAAAAGAGCGTTTTGATCAAAGCATAAGCGGAAAATTAGAAGGGATTGGGGCTCGTCTTCAAAAGAAAAATGATTTTACTGAAATTTCAGAACTTATTTCTGGCGGACCGGCTTGGAGAGGAAAAAAACTTGAAGCAGGAGATTTAATAATGAAAGTTGCCCAAGGAAATGAAGAAGCAGTAGATGTTGTGGGAATGCGTCTTGATGATGTAGTTAAAAAAATTAAAGGACCAAAAGGAACCGAAGTACGTCTTACAGTGAAAAAAGTAGATGGAACAATTAAAATTATTTCTATAATCAGAGATATTGTTGAAATTGAAGAAACTTACGCTAAATCAAGTATAGTTAATAAAAACGGTATGAAATACGGTGTTATTTACCTACCGAAGTTTTATATTGATTTTGAAAATAAAGATGGTAGAGATGCTGGAAAGGATATTGCTAAAGAAGTAGAGCGTTTAAAAGCAGCTGGTGTAAACGGTATTGTATTGGACGTTCGTGATGACGGAGGTGGATCATTATCAACTGTTGTAGATATTGCAGGTTTATTTATTGAACAAGGGCCAATAGTTCAAATCAAATCAGCAGGAAGGAAGAAAGAAGTGTTATATGACAGAGATAAAAAAATTGAATGGGATGGTCCATTGGTAATCATGGTAAATAATTTTTCAGCTTCAGCTTCTGAGATTTTGGCAGCTGCGATTCAAGATTATAAAAGAGGGATTGTCATTGGAAGTAAACAAACGTATGGCAAAGGAACAGTGCAAAATGTTATTGATTTAAATCAATTTGTCCGTAATAGTGACGTAGGAGATTTAGGTGCCATTAAGACCACAACTCAAAAATTCTACAGAATAAACGGAGGTTCAACTCAGCTTGAAGGAGTAAGTAGCGATATTGTTATGCCCGATAGATATGCTTATTTGAAAATGGGTGAGCGTGATGTTGACAATGCCATGCCATGGGATAAAATTGACCCAGCTGCTTATACTGTTTGGAATAAAAATGCTAACTTCAATCAGGCAATTGCTAATAGTAAAAAGAGAATTGCACAGAGTTCCCAATTTCAATTGATTGAAGAGAACGCAAAATGGATTGATAGCAGAAGTGAGGATAATACTTATAGTTTGAATCTTGCTAAATTTAAAATTGCACAAAATGCAATTGAAGAAAAAGCAAAAAAGTATAAACCACTTTCAGATTATAAAAACACCCTTAAGTTTGCTTCATTGCCTTATGAAGTTGACGAAGTCAATAAGGATGTGGTTTTAAAAGAGAAAAGAGACAGATGGCATGAAGCTTTAGCAAAAGATATTTATGTTGAAGAAGCATTAAATGTTTTAGATGATTTGCAATCAAAAAGCATTGTGAAAAAAGCCATTCCCACTAAATTAAAAAAAGGGAAATTAGCTAAATCATAATCCGATATGTTTTAATTAATGGTTGATCTTAAATACAAAAAAACGCTTCAGAAAAGTAAAATTTTCTGAGGCGTTTTTTAGTATACAGTATTTATTTAATCCCTTGTTTGCGATTAGCCATTACGGTTTAGCTTGGCCAAAAAGATTGTTGGGACAGGTTTTTTTTCTGAAATAGATCATTAGAAAGTTAATTGGGAAAAAATAGTAAGTATTAAATTGGATTCTTTATTAGCCCTGATAGCAATGGAAAGCTTTTGAAGTCACGTTTATTAGTTTTTATATTTTTTCAAAGCGACCAAAGGAAGCTCTTGACAAAATAAATAAAAACTATAACGAGACGAAAAACTTGAAATGAATAGCAGGATTTAGCTCCTGATACCTAATGTCATTTACCATTCATTGACTTTATTGGCGTCCATTTTTATGAATATGAACAATAAGATGGTGAATCCCCAAAGTCCAGATCCTCCATACGAAAAGAAAGGAAGTGGAACACCTATCGTTGGGAATATGCCCACAACCATGGCAATATTCACAAAGAAGTGAATAAATAAAATTCCAGCTACACAATACCCGTAGACTCTGCTAAATTTGGTTTTTTGTCTTTCGGCAAGGTATATTACTCGTAGAAATAGGCCAGCAAAAAGTCCAATGACTACTAGCGATCCGATAAAACCCCATTCTTCGCCTACTGTCGTGAATATATAATCAGTATGTTGTTCAGGAACAAATCCGCCTTTAGTTTGTGTGCCTTCGAGAAAACCTTTTCCAAACCATCCACCAGATCCAATTGCAATTTCAGATTGATTTGTATTATAACCAATCCCTTTCAGGTCGACAGTTTTACCTAACAAAATATTAAAACGATCTCGATGGTGTTGTTTAAAAACATTTTCAAAAACATAATTTACTGATAAAACAAAGCCTGACATCAGAACAAAAAGAATGCTGCTCAATAGTATGTTTCGATCCCCTAATCTAGATTTGAAATGGACTATAATTAATACTAATAGAGCAATTAAGATTACATATTGTGGCTGCAATATCAATGTTAATACAAATAATAAAATAGTGATGAAACCAGTCCAAACATACCATGATGGAAGGCCTTCTCGATATAATACGATAATAAATATGCTGTATATTAAAGCGCTTCCGGGGTCAGGTTGGGGCAAAATAAGCATGACTGGTAATAAAACGATGGCTAATGCCTGGATTTGCCGATTAACATCTTTTAAATTAATTTGACTATCACTTAGATATTTGGCTAATGCTAATGCCGTTGCTGCTTTTGCAAATTCTGAGGGTTGAAGTGTAAAGCTTCCAATACCATACCAACAACGTTGTCCTGCAATTGTCTTACCAAAAACGAATAAACCGGCTAACGATAATAAGGAGATTCCAAAGATGATACTCGCATACTTTTCATAAAATTTCCCATCTACAGACAGAACTATAAATATTAATGGAATTGTTAATACAATAAATATAAGCTGCTTCTCAGAAGTTCCCTCCATAGATGACAAAGATGAAGAGTAAATGTTTAACCATCCCATTATCACTAAAGCAATATAGATGATTACACAGGTCCAGTCAAGATTGTTCTTTACACTTTGGTTTTTCATTTGAGATCTATGGGGTATTAATTTTGTTTAGTGGTATCCACTTTTATAATTGGGACAACTACCTTTTTTTTATTTTTAATTGAATCTTGAATTCTTAATTCTAATTTTACAGCTTCTGAAAGTCCTCCTAATTTAGCATAACGCGATTGTAGGCTTGTGCTAAGTACGCGCGTCTCTAAATCCGTTCTTGTGATTTTTTTTCTTAAGAATTTTTCAATCATTAAACTGGCGATTGGGCCTGCTATAGCGGCTCCATAGCCTCCGTTTTCAACCAATATTGCTATGGCAATTTTCGGGTTGTCTTTTGGTGCAAACGCCACAAATATAGAGTGATCTTCCAGTTTTGTTCTTACTCCGTTGATTTTAGCAAAATTTTCGGCTGTCCCGGTTTTACCGCAAATATCGATCCCTTCAACTCGTAGAGCAAACGCAGTTCCTTGGTTGTACACATCAAATAAACCGCTTATTATTGGTTTGTAATATTTTTTATCTATTGTGGTAACGTGTTTCGTTGTAAATTTTTTGTCGATTTTATGACCTTCAATTCTTTTGATGATGTGAGGCGTATAATAATAGCCTTCATTAGCAACCGTGGCCATCATATTGGCTAATTGGATTGGCGTCATCAAAACTTCCCCTTGTCCGATGGCATTTGATATAATTGTTGTGCCTCGCCAGCCACCGTTGGGATAGACTTTTTTGTATGTTTTTGAATCTGGAATGTTTCCTTTCTTCCCAGTAGGCAAATCATATCCCATAAATTGCCCTAGTCCGAAGCTTTTTACATGATTACTCCAAACATCAACTGCATACGCTGGTTTTGCGTATTTACCAATGGTTCGCAGATAAACATTCGAAAAATAAGCATTACAGGATCTATAAATACCATTATGTAACTGGACAGAGCCAAAAATTTTACAATGACATTTTTGGAAGCGGCCACGACCATAACTAAAACCGCCTCTACATGAATAATTAGTATGCTCATTTACGACACCTTCTTGAAGTCCAACGAGTCCGGTCAGGATTTTAAATGGAGATCCTGGTGGATATTCGGCTAATAGACCTCTGTCATATAATGGCTTTGCGATGGAATCATGATATAAAACCGTATAGTTTTTTGATCTTTGTCTTCCCACTAAAATAGATGGGTCATAAGATGGTGCTGTAACAAGTGCTAATATTTCCCCTGATTTAGGTTCGATGGCTACAATTCCACCTCTTTTATTGATCATTAATTGTTCACCGTACTTTTGAAGTTCGGCATCAATAGTAAGATTTATGTCTTCTCCCTGAACCGCAACAGTGTCATATCGTCCCTCTTTGTAAGAACCAATTTCTCTGTTGTATTTGTCTTTTTGGAAATATTTCACTCCTTTTATTCCACGTAAAATATCTTCGTAGCTTTCTTCAACACCTTGTCTTCCAATTAAATCACCACTGTTGTAATAAGGGTTTTTAGCAACTAATTTCTCATTTACCTGAGTGATAAATCCAAAAACATTGGCTCCAAAATCAACTTCATAATCTCTCAAAGAACGTTTTTGGAAATAAAAACCTTCGAATTTTCGAATTTTTTCTTGAAATGCTGCGAATTCGCTTTTGTTTAATTGTGGCAAAAATACAGAGGGTAATCTTGGGCTGTATATTTTGGCTTTTGCCATTCTTTTTAAGAAGTCCTCTTTTGTAATGGCGAGTAATTGACAAAACTCTAAAGTATCAATGTTTTTTACATCTCTTGGAATAACCATGATGTCATAAGATGCCTGATTGGCAACTAATAATTTTCCATTTCTATCATAAATATAACCTCTTTCCGGATAATCATATTTTATTTTGATTGCATTATTATCTGATTTTAGTTTGAAAGAATCATCAATAAATTGCAAATAAAATATCCGTATTACCAGCAATAACGCTGCAACAATGATTAAAGAAGGTAGCAATACTTTTCTCATCTTCTGTTTGGCTTAATAAGATAGATTATTATAATACAAATTAGTAATGTAAACACCGTGCTTAATAATGTTCTCAACAGTACATCTAAAATAAAGCTAAACTGAAAAGCTTCTAAAGTAAACAAAATGAGATGATGGATTACAACAGAAAGCAATATAAAAGAAAATCGCTCAGGAGTTAAAACATCATTTAATTTAATAGTTTGGTACTCATAACTCAAACCGAAAGAAAATTTAAAAATAAAAGGTCTAAAATAAGCTAGAACTAAACAAGCAGTCGTATGAATACCACCCGAATTTGAAAACATATCCATAATAAGTCCAAGTAAGAAGCTGGCTACTAATAAACCAGATTTATTTCCGTTTACGGGATATAATATTATGAATAGTATGTATGGATATGGACTTATATAGCCCAAAAAATTCATATTATTGAAAATAATAATTTGGACTGCCAATAACAGAACGAACCGAAAAACATTGACTAACAAAGTGCTATTCATTTTTTTCTTTTTTTTCTAAATTAATAAGTTCGTTACGATCTTTACTTTTTATTATATATACATGACCTAAATTTGTCATGTCATTGAATAGTTTTACGGTTATTGTATAATAATGTGTTTGATTGTCTATTTCTATCTTATCAATCTTTCCTATGTTGATATTCTCAGGAAATATTACGGATTGTCCACCAGTTACTATAGTATCTCCTTTTCTGACTGAAGCTAGTCTTGGAACATCTATTAATTGCACAAAACCAGTACTTTTTCCATTCCAAATTAAAGAACCAAAATGATTTGATTTTTTAATTTTCGCGTTTATTTGAGATTTTGTGTTTAGAATACTTACTACAGTAGAATATCTTGGAGATGTGTTGTCAATAATACCAACTATGCCTAAGTCGTTAATTACACCCATGTCTGGTTTTACGCCTTGAAGTTCACCAGAATTTAAGGTCAAATAGTTTTCGTGCGAAGTATAAGAATTATGAATCACTTTAGAAACTATTATATCAGATGGTTTTACTCCTTTTAAACTGTCTAATTTCTTTATTGCAGTAGTGTCTTTTTTATTAAATAGAAGACTTTTTAACTTTGCGTTTTCAAGAGCAAGCGCCTCATTTTGAGTTTTTAAATTTAAATACTCATTTATATTATTCATTTTTTCGTAAACACCTCCGCTCAAAAAGTTAGCAGAACTAATTATTTTACTTCTATGAAAAGAATGAGATTGAATAGTTAGCGTTAACGAAATACCCAAAAGCAGCAAAAACAGTATACGATTACTGTTTTTAAAAATAAAATTAAATATTTGCTGCATTTTTTTAAGTTAAAAATTTTTTAAAATCAAAATCCAAGATTCCAAAAATATAAATTTATAAATTGGAATCTGGAAATTGGAATTTGTTATTTTATAAGGATACTTTTGAATTTTGTAATGTTTTTAAGCGCCATGCCAGTTCCTCTAACAACAGCTCTTAATGGGTCTTCAGCAATATAAACAGGTAAATCTGTTTTTTGCGAAATTCTTTTGTCAAGACCTCTCAACATTGATCCTCCACCTGCAAGGTAGATTCCCGTATTGTAGATATCTGCTGCTAATTCTGGAGGAGTTTGAGATAAGGTTTCCATTACGGCATCTTCAATCCTTTGAATTGATTTGTCTAATGCTTTCGCTATTTCTCTGTATGAAACTTCAACTTGTTTTGGTTTACCAGTAAGTAAATCTCTACCTTGAACAGACATGTCTTCTGGAGGAGTTTCTAAATCTTCGATAGCGGCACCAATTTGGATTTTTATTTTTTCAGCGGTAGTCTCTCCAACAAAAAGGTTGTGTTGAGTACGCATATAGTATACAATGTCGTTTGTAAATACATCACCAGCGATTTTTACTGATTTGTCACATACAATACCACCTAATGCAATTACAGCAATTTCAGTAGTTCCACCACCTATGTCTACAATCATGTTTCCTTTTGGCTGCATGATATCGATTCCAATACCTATCGCTGCTGCCATAGGTTCGTGTATCAAATAAACTTCTTTACCATTAACTCTTTCGCATGATTCTTTTACCGCTCTCATTTCTACTTCAGTAATGCCGGAAGGAATACAAACAACCATTCTTAATGCGGGAGTAAACATTCTTTTCTTCAATGCTGGGATGCTTTTTATAAACAAGCTTATCATTTTTTCAGAAGCATCAAAATCAGCAATTACACCGTCTTTCAAAGGTCTAATTGTCTTAATATTTTCATGCGTTTTTCCCTGCATCATGCTTGCTTCTTTACCTACAGCAATGATTTTGCCCGATACTCTGTCACGAGCAACTATTGAAGGGCTGTCAATTACGACTTTATCATTATGTATGATTAAAGTATTAGCGGTACCAAGATCTATCGCGATATCCTCGGTCATGAAATCAAAAAATCCCATAAGTTTTTTAGGGGTTAAAAAGTTATAAATTTGAGACGGGCAAAGTTAAACAAATTAATGTTTAAAATGACGCGTTCCAGTAAATACCATTGCAAGTTTATTTTCATTGCAATAATTGATGCTCAATCCGTCTTTTATTGATCCACCAGGCTGAATCACTGCAGTAATACCCGCTTTATTTGCAATTTCCACACAATCGGGGAAAGGAAAGAAAGCGTCACTTGCCATGACAGCTCCGTGCAGGTCAAAATGGAAATTATTAGCTTTTTCTATGGCTTGTAATAAAGCATCAACTCTTGATGTTTGTCCAGTTCCAGAAGCTATAAGTGTACCATTTTTCGCAAAAACAATTGTGTTCGATTTTGTGTTTTTGCAAATTTTAGAAGCAAAAATTAAATCTAGAACTTCTTGTTCTGAAGGAGCTATAGTAGTAACGGTTCTTAAGTCTTCTTTATTGTCTGTAATATTGTTTCTTTCCTGAACCAGAATCCCGTTCAAGCAAGAACGAACTTGCTTTTGTGGTAAAACTACATCATTTTGAACTAGTATAATTCTGTTTTTCTTTTCTTGTAAAATTGCAATAGCCTCAGGATCATATTCAGGGGCTATAACTACTTCACAAAATAATTTATTTATTTCTGTTGCGGTTTTAACATCTATTTTTGTGTTAGAAATTAAAACACCACCAAATGCTGAAGT
>Ga0209108_10000702_pt1 | contig 18655 bp, 10 predicted proteins | sample Rifsed10ft1_FD_184003 | JGI IMG/M metagenome (GOLD analysis project Ga0209108, IMG submission 184003) | Soil microbial communities from Rifle, Colorado, USA - sediment 10ft 1 (version 2) | ecosystem: Environmental > Terrestrial > Deep subsurface > Rock core/Sediment | place: Rifle, Colorado...
TTCCAATTCCGAATGTGAAAGATCGGCTACCGAGGCTCCCCGATGCGGGGAGAGGGTGACCAGTCCGTCAGATTCCAACCTGTGGAGTGCTTCGCGAATGGGGGTTCGACTGACCCCGAGTTGCTCAGCCAGCTCGCTCTGGACGAGTCGCTCGCCCGGCCGGACGGCTCGGCTGAGGATCAACGATCGGAGTCGATCAACGACAGATTGCGGAGGGGTGACCTGGGCAGGCTGGCGCCCGTCCTGAGAGATGGTCTTCATAGCTCTGTCGTCGGAGAATCCGCTAATCACTTTGCCAAACGGATTAACGATTGGCTATAGCGCAGGGCCGAGGTCTGATCTTAAGTTTGGATTGGATGCAAGAATGGATGCAATATCAGTATACAGCACGTCTTGGCGCCGGTCAATTCCTTCGCTTGAAGTCGCTGGCAAGCCGTCTCGGGCCCTGAACAAGGGAATGGTTCGTAGCGCGGGGTTCCGGCAGGCCGTGCGGCTGAGTTGAGCTGGGGACCCACAGTTCGCTGCGAAGGACAGCGGCTGGTCATTCAATCGCCTCCAGCGCTTGGGCGAGGTCGGCGATGAGGTCCTCCGAGTCCTCGATCCCGACTGAGAGCCGGACTAGGTTGTCTTTGATCCCCACTTGCATGCGTTCTTCACCGGACAATTCGAAGTAAGACATGAGGGCGGGTTGTTCGATGAGGGTTTCAACCCCACCCAGGCTCGAAGCAATCAGGGGCACCCGGACCGAATCAACAAGCCGGCTTGCCTCTGCCAGTCCCCCTTCGACCTCGAAACTTACGACTCCCCCAAAGCCACTCATCTGCCGGCGTGCCACCTCGTAATCCGGATGGGAGGCAAGCCCTGGGTACCAGACCCGTCGAATCTTCGAATGGGGTTCTAGGAATTCGGCAACCCGTTGGGCGGTCTCGTTCTGCCGACTCAGCCGGAGGGCCAGGGTCTTGAGCCCTCGGTAGGTCAGATAGGCCGCGTGCGGATCGCAAGTCGCCCCCATCACCCACAAGTTCTCGCGAATCAGCGCCACCAGATACTCGGACCCGGCAACTACCCCAGCCAGAAGGTCATTGTGGCCGGCGAGGTATTTGGTCGCCGAGTGAACCACCAGGTCGATGCCGAATTCAAGCGGCCGCTGGTTGATAGGAGTGGCGAACGTACTGTCGATGAGGGTTTTCACTCCAGCCCGGGTGGCGATCTGCACAAGGTGCTCGAGATCCAACACCCGCAAGTATGGGTTGGTTGGAGACTCCGAGACGATCAACTTCGTTTCAGGGCGAATGGCAGGCTCCAGCCGGTCCAACTGCGCGGCGGGCACCAGGCTGCATTCGATTCCTAACCGCTTCAAGGTGGTCAAACAGAACTGACGGGTTCGGCGGTAGGAGTCATCCGTGATGATCAGGTGATCGCCGGCCGAAAGCAGCGAGAGCAGCGTGGTGGTGATGGCCGCCATGCCGGAGGAGAATAGAATCGCCTCACCGGCGCCTTCCAGTTCGGCCAGTTTATCCTCCACCCGCGAGAGGGTGGGGTTGCCATACCGCCCATACTCGGTTCGCCCGTCGACCGGCCCCCAGAGGCGGGCCTGCATGAATTGGCTCAGGTCAGCTGTGTCGTCGAACGTGTACGTGGCCGTATGAAAGACGGGAAAAGTCAGGGCATGATGTGGGAAAGGACGTTTGTCGCCGGCATGGACGGATCGGGTTGACCATCCTGGCTGGCGCAATGGGAGCGTGGAATGAGCGGGCATGGGGTTCCTCCTAGGGATTACAGTTGCTCGGGTTGAACACGGTCCTGGCGCTGGCTAGGGCTCGACCAAGGCGAAGTCTAGGGCCTGGTCGAGGCTCATCGCACGACCGGAACTCAAGGCGGCCAGTTGCGCCTCGCGGGAGAGAGACTGGCGAGCTGGCTGGAGCAGTTTCTCGAGCCCCTCTTGTTCGGCGGGTGGCAATGGCGCTCCAATTGAGGCCCGCAGAGACTCTGCAGCTCCTACCAGCTGCAGGGCCTGTTCGGGATGGCCTTTGGCCGCATTGAGATACCCAATGTCTTCCAGCAGGTAGGCCAGCGCCCATCCGTCGCCGAGTTCGCGATTGATCGCCAGGCTCTCGTTGTACAACGACCGGGCCGCCGAGTACTCGCCCAACCCGCGGAAGACATTGGCCAGGTTGTTGACCGCGTTGGCATAATGCCAACGGTCCCCAACTTCCCGTAACAACTCTACGGCCTCCTCGAGCTTGAGGCGAGCCTCGTGATGCTTCCCTTGATCCAGGTACACGGTGCCCTGATTGTTGAGCGAGTTGGCAATCGCCCAGCGATCTCCGACCGACCTCCGGATCGCCAGGCTCTGCTCGTTGAGCTCCTGAGCGTGGGTGTAATCCCCTCGGAATCGAGCCACGATGCCCAGATTGCTCAGCAAGCTGGCAATGCCCAACCTGTCGTCGAGCCGTTGGCGGATGGCCAGGCTCTGCTGGTACAAGTCCCCAGCGGTCGAATAGTCGCCCTGCTGGGCGGCCAGAGTCCCCGAGAAGTGGAGGACTCTAGCCACACCCGCCTGGTCGCCCAGCTGCTGGAAGCTCGTCTGCGCCTGTGCTAGCCAGGCCGAGGCATCTGGGTAGGTCCCCTGTTTGCGGAAGAGCTCGCCGACCGCGGTTTGGCCGCGGCCCTGGGCTTCCAAATCTCCTTCGGACTGGGCCAGGCCGAGCGATCGGCGATAGGCCAGGTCGGCCTCCTTCCACTCCCCGAGCAGCTCGTAAACCTGGCCCAACCGCAACAGCGTGTCGATTTGCTGGCTGTCCCCGAGCAGCGGCATGACCTTCCCGAAATACTCGATTGCCGCGGCGTTGGCATAGTTGGCCTGAGCGGCCTCCCCGGCTCGCAAGAGGTACTCGCGGCGCTTCCCTTCATTGAGACTTCGATCGTAGTGGTACGCCAGCAGATCGAGCCGAAGGTTCAATTGGTCGGCGTAGATGCGCTCGAAGAAGAGCCCGATCGCCTCATGCAGCGTGCCACGTGTGTCAAAGGGGAGGCTCTCGTAGGCGACCTCCTGGATGACGCTGTGTTTGAAGAGGTAAGAGGGTGCGGGACCCGGCTCGAGTTCGGTGAACCCCTTGCGGGAAAGCTCGTCCAGGTTAGCCAGGATGCTCTGCTCCTCGCCCAGCTGCGGGTAAGCACCCTCAATTTCGGATGGCTTGAACGTCCTCCCCAGGACGCTGGCCACCCGCAACGTCATTCGTGGACGCTCCTGCAATTGATCGATGCGGGTCAGCACGAGGCTGTGCAGGCTGGCGGGCAATTCGACTTGGCCAAGCGCTTCGGCATCTTGGGGTGAGATCGAGTGGTCCTTGAGGTAGTTGAGCACTTCTTCGATGTAGAACGGATTCCCTTCAGCCCGTCCGATCAAGCGGTCGACGAAGGCCCGCAGCGGGCGAACCTCCGGACCGAACAGCCGCCTGAGCTTGATCATCGCCCACTGCTCGGCCTGGTCGGACGCCAGGTTCGAGACCAGGATCTCAGTGAAGTGGGGTAGCTGCTTGAGGCGACCCGGGTCGGCCGCCCCATTGACGGAGGATCGATAGGCGAGCAGGGCCAGGGCCGGTTGCCGGGCCAATCCCCGGCCGAGCACTTCCAAAAGGTCCTTCGAGAGGGGATCAATCCAATGAGTGTCTTCCAGGACGAGCAGCAACGGCCCCTGACTGGCTCGCGCTCTGAGCAGGTCTACCAGAAGCGATTCGAGGGAGGTCTTGCGAAGCTTTGCGTCGAAGGGTCGGGTGAGATCATTGTCGGGGATCGGGAGCTTGAGCAGCGGGCCGAGCAAGGGCAGGCGAGGCAGCAGCGCCGGGTTGAGCCGCCCGACCGCTGGGGCCAGGGCCGCGATCTGGTCCTGGGCCGAATTGGCCGGGTCGACCGCCAGCAAGCCGCGCCAGATGCTTCCCCAGATCAGGTATGAAGAGTGGGTCCCGTACGACTTGCACTCTCCGCTGAAGATGGAGAAATCCTCCTGTTGGGCGAGGCGCACGGCCTCGGTCAGCAGGCGGGACTTCCCCATCCCGGCCTCTCCCGAGATGCCCACGATCTGACCGTTACCGGCCAACACCAGGTTCAGTTTCTGATGGAGCAGTGCCAGTTCGGCCCCCCGCCCCACCATAGGCAAGGTCTCCCGGCCGGTGCTCGGAGGGAGGCCAACCTCCGCTTGCCGCCCAACCAAGTTCACTACTCGAATTGGATCCGGCTTCCCTTTCACGCGGATCAGCCTCGGCTGCTGCCAGCGGAATCCCCGGCCGATCCTTTCGCGGCTGGGGTCGGAAACCAGGATCTCTCCCGGCAGGGCGGCCTGCATCAGGCGAGCCGCCTGATTGGTTGCATCGCCCAGCACGCCGTAGGTCCGGCGGGTTTGGCCGCCGTAAGCCCCGGCTCGCATCAGGCCGTGGCTGATCCCAGATCGGATGCCGATGATAAAAGGCAGCTTCCCCGCAACCGACCGGAGATCGAGGGCAGCCGAGGCGGCGCGTTCTAGGTCGTCTTCATGAGCGGTCGGCGCGCCAAAGGCAATGTAGAGGTGGCTGCCCTTGTCTCCGGTGGTGATGTCGACGAGCGTCCCATCGTACTCGGCGATCACTCGCTGGGCGTGACGGACGAATTGATCGAGCTGATTCCCTGCCTCCTCACCGGTGTCGTAGTCGATCCCTTCGAAGCGCAGGAAGAGGGCGACCGCGGGACGCAGCTCGGCCAGGAACTCGCCGTGCCCGGCCTGCAGCCGCCGGTACACCGGGCCGAGCAACCATGGCCGGAGCTGCTCATCGGACAAGGCAGCTGCCGGAAGCGGGGACCAGGGATGGGACCTGGGTCTGGCTCGCAGCGCCCTGGCCAAGCCGAACGGTCCGTTCACGCCGGCGTTGTCCAACTGCCGGATCGTGACCGAATCGCCGACACTTTGTGCAGTGCTCGGTCCCAGGACTACTTCCCCGGGCGCGGCCTGATGCTCAGCCTTAGCCATCTCATCCAAGAGCTGGCCCGCCAGCACGTCGAAAAGCTGCTGCTCTGGGTCACCTACCACAAATCGCCGGACTTCTCCAGTAGCCATGCCGGCCTTCGCCGCCAGTGAGACTTGCCCGCCGGAGGGGAGCGCCACCGCGGCGAACTCACGCATGCTCTCCTGCATAGCCAAGGCGCAGCCAGCGGCGGTCAGGCCGGCGTCAGCCTCGAACCAACACGTAATCGCGTCTCCGCTGAACCCAATGAGGCTGCCACCGAAGCGATCGAGGTCGGCGACGAGCACGTCGTAGACCTGATTGAGATGCCGGGTGAGCTGCTCTGCGCCGCGTTGGGGTCCGAGGTCGCGGACGAGGGCGCCGGCCATCGGTGTGAAGCCGGAGATGTCGACGAACAGCGCGGTGCCGCGGGTCCGGTCTGGGAGCGGCTCGCCCCGGGCCAGCGCGTGGCGCCGGTCGGTGGGGAGATAGGCGATCAGGGATTCCATTGGAGAGGCGCCTGACCTTGAATTGTACTGAAAGGCATGTGCCGGTCAGGCTCACTCACAACCCAACCGGCACTCGTCACATTCAACGTACCCTAGACCGGCGAACTGCCGGTTCGGTCAGTCAGGATTGGTGGATTCGAAGAGCGCGCCTCCGTCGAATCCCTCGATGTCCCCACCTTGATCGTGGGGGGCGGTGGCCACTTCGATGCCATTGTCGTCAGGAGTCACTCGAGCGATCTGGCATGAAGCGCCGTCCACGTCGGTTGCCGTGAAAAAGATGTGGTAGACCCGGCCGTCGCCGGTGCCATCACGCTCGGCTCGCAGCAGGACGCTACTCGGAGGATCCTGGATGATCGCATCGGGACTTGTCCCGACCGGCTCGTCCTGCCATACCGCGCTGATCACGATGGTGAATGGGTTGCCTTCAGGATCGGCAATTCCCAGGATGCTGACCGAATGGAAGTTGTTGTCCGGCGGCCAGAGCGTGACTGATGAAGGGAACGCCGTGCCGCAAGTCGGCGCATCGTTCACGGCGTTGACTGTGAGGGTTACCATCGCAACGTTGGAGACGAGGACCCCGTCCGAGATCCGATAGGTGAAGCTGTCGCTCCCGCTGAATTCTAGATTCGGTTTGTAGGTGAACGAGCCATCGAGCTCCAGCGAGATCGATCCGTTTGAAGTCGGGGTAACGAGGCTTGCGGTAAGAGCGTCCAGGTCCACATCAAGGTCATTCTCCAATACTCCAGGCAAGGCGACGGAGAGCTCGGTGTCCTCGTCGGTCGTAAAGGCGTCATCCACTGCTATGGGAGCGTCATTGACTGCCGCCACCGAGATGCTTACGACCACTGCCAGACTGTCGTCCATCCCGTCGTTGGCCACATAAGAGAATGTATCGACGCCATTGAAGTTGGCTCCGGGACTGTAGGTGAACGAGCCATCGCTGCTCAAGACAAGCACGCCGTTGCTCGGGGCGGTCATGAGCCGAGCGGTCAACGGGTGGCCGTCGAAGTCCGTGTCATTGGAAAGGACGCCCTGCCCAGCCGACACGTTGAGCTGTTCATCTTCGTTGCTGGGGTAGGCATCGGGCTGCCCGTCCGGCTTGGTGTTGGCCAGGGTAAGGAGAACCGAAGCAGCCGCCGAGTTGTAGCGGGCGTCCGAGTGGCTGATCCCGAGCGAGGGGATGCTGCCGCTGAAGTAGGCATCGACAGTGTAGTTGCCAGGTGGCAACGGTATCTTCCCCAGCGAGGCGACCCCTAGGTAGTCCGTGATGACGGCATTGGCGAATGTGCCGCCTGGCCCGGCAACGACGAAGATCACAGTCTCCTCGGGGAGGGTACGGCCGTTGGGATTTGCCTCGCTGAGGGTGGCTCGTAGGAGCGCAGCCTCGCTGGCGAATCCGGTTGCCGGGTTCGGTGCAAGCACGAGCTGGGTGTCGCGCTTGAAAACCTGAAACGGGGAGGAGGCGCTCGAAGGCGCCAAGCCGGGCGTGCCCGGGTAGAAAGCGCTGAGCTCGTTTGTGCCGGGCAATGCCAATATCGGGAGCGTGACCTCGGCCCGCCCCGCTCCATCGGTGGCCGCGACCCGGCCGATCGATCCGAGGAAGAAGGTCACGACCTCGCCAGCGACGGGGGAACCTCCGCTGGTTAGGACTGCCGCGACGGTGGCTTGTGTTCCGTACTTGCCGCTGCTCGGCGGGGTCCCGTCGAAGGCCAGCCCGGTGGGGGTGCCCTGACCGGGCGCCATACCGGGCACATAGTAGTTTCCAAGGTTGGTGGTCATGGAAACCAATCCAAGCCCGTTGGCCGCTTGGACGATGAAGCGAGTGGCGGCCGGAGTTGCGACAGTCAGGCTGCCCTCCCAAAGCGTGGAATCGGAAGCGTTCTGCACCAGATCCAGCGATTGCCAGCTGCCACCAGCTGGATTGCTCACGTTGGTGTAGGTCACCCACACTTCCTGGATCCCGGCGGCGGGATTGTCGACCACGCGAACTCCGAACGAGATCACTGTGCCACTCACCGCGGACGAGACCGAGACGATCGTCGGGGGCGCGGCCAAGGCCGGTTCAGTTCCATCCGGGGCCGGGTCAGTGCGATTGCTGTAGTACAGCCGGAAGTCCAGGCTGTTGAATTGCCGCAGCGTGCCGCGATTGGGGTCACTGGGATCTGAGCGAAACTGAGCGGGAGTGGTCGCCAGGCTCGTGAGGCCATCGGAACCGTTGGAAAGTGCATCGAAGTAGTTCACGGACCACGGCCGCACCGGATAGAAGACGGCGGTTTGGAAGGGTGTGTGGACCCCGCGGATCTCGGTGGTGGGGGCGCCGGTCAGTGGGAGGATGTTCTGGCGATTGGTGTAGATCCCACCGCGGAAACCCACCCCCCTCAGGGCTGTCCCGGTCACAGCTACATTGCGAAGCTCGAGCGGCAGCGCCGGCTCGACCGGGTTGGTCAGCACGCCGTCCGATCCGCTGAGATAGAACGCCTCCAGGATCGCACCGGCGTCGTCGTAGTTGGTCAGGAGGAGCGTGTGCTCGCCGAAGGTGGGCGAGACCGTCAGGTCGGCGACGCTCAGGCCCAGGGTCAGGCCAGGATCGGCGCCGACGGCGACAGTGCCCGGGATGACCGGGCTGTCGCCGGGGGGATTGAACCGGGCACCCGGCATATCCACCTGCAGCATCGGCAGGCCGAAGAGCGTCGCTTCCAGGAACGCCTTGGCATGGATACCCCGCATCTGAGGCGTGCCGGCGAGGTAGGACTGCTTGGCGGCCACCAGGGCCCGTCCGACCGAGACCGGCCCCGACCCGGCCCGCAGTTGACGGGCAAATTCCAGGTACAGCCTCTCGCTGTACTCAAGAAACTCAGTGTCGCCGTACTGATAGCCGGTCCCGCCAATGAACGTGGCACGCTTTTGGGCGAAGGCTTGGGCCCAATCCGGCTCGAACGTGATGCCGGGCACTCCATGCGCGTTCACGATGTTGTAGCCTGAGTGGCAGCCGGCGCTGAACACGATCGCATTGGTCAAATCCACCGAGGAGAGGGTCAGGTCGGTGCTGATCAAGCTGGTGGAATAGTCGGCGGCGAGAGCGCTGCCGGCGCTGAAGTGGCCGGCGAGGAAAACCAGGTCGTGCCGTTTGCCCAAGAGGACAGCCCCTAGATCGGCCGCGGTCCAGGCCGCGGGATCCTGGGGAGAGATGTCCTTTGCTGCGATCAGCGAGTCCGACTGGCCGTCGGGGCCCAGACCAGCCACAAGCTCGCCGTGGACGGCGTTGGCCGCGTCTTCCAAGAAGTCATAGCCGGTGACCAGCGATGTGGTCGGCGTGGGGACCACCCCGGATCCGGTGCCGAGATAGGCCTCGATCATGCCGGTGGCTTCAGCGGCGGTCTCGACCAGCCGCCCGACCGCCAGATCCGGCACCGGAATCGTATCGCTCCCGAAGGAGATCTCGACGCTGGCCCCATAGTCTTCCTGGCTCAACAGGTAGTTGAGCCGAAGGCTGGCCTGCGAGGCGGTCGTGTCGAGGACCGGCGGTACGTATTGCTGCTCGGGACCCAGCAAGGCTTCGTCCGGATGGCGGAAGAACGGGATCACATTGTCGTTTCCGATCAGGACCACGTACTCCAATCCGGCCGGGCGGTAGAGGTCCACGATCCGGCGGATGGAATCTGCCACCAGGTTTTTAGCGAACGGGCACTCCGGGTGCAGATCGGCCTGGGCGTTGGCGTCGGCAACCCGATTGTCCGATCCGACGTCCACGATCACGCCAGCGACTTCCGCTCTTGCTGCAAGGTTCGCGAGGCGCTCCAGTAGGGTGGCCTTTTCCGCCGGGGTCCCCTCCATCCGGTCCAGGTGGGTCAGCAACAGGGTAGTGAAGCTGCCGGAGGCCGGCACATGACTGGTGGGCCTCAGGGTGTCCGCGCTCACGTTGCTGCACGAGCCGGGCTGGAGGACGATCCCGAGCGTGAATGGCGCCTCTAGGCTGAACGCCCCTTCCCGCCCCCGCACCCGGACGTAGAAGTCGCCGGAGTTGTTCCAGGTGTTGAGCACCAGCCCCTCGCCGGAGATGCCCTCGAAGGCCGACACGCCGATCAGGCTCTGCATCTGGGCGGATGAGAAGGCGGATGGACTGAAGGCGGAGGGACTGAAGGCGGACGGGCTGAACGCCGACGGGCTGAAGGCCGAGGGGCTGAAAGCCGACGGACTGAAGGCCGACGGGCTCCAGGCGTCGGGGCTGAACGCCGATGGACTGAAGGCGGACGGACTGAAGGCCGAGGGGCTGAATGCCGACGGGCTGAACGCTGACGGGCTGAAGGCGGACGGGCTGAAGGCGGACGGACTGAAGGCGGACGGACTGAAGGCGGACGGACTGAAGGCGGACGGACTGAAAGCGGAGGGGCTGAAAGCGGAGGGGCTGAAGGCCGAGGGACTGAAGGCCGACGGGGCGAACTCAGCCCCCAATCGCTCTAGATCCGCGGTGCTCGTGAGTTGCTGGTAAGCGGCGGCGATGTCCTTGTAGACCGTCAGATCGTAGTTGGCGGGCAGGGTGGTCAGGGTGACGATGAGCTGGCTGTCGGGCTGGACGCTGAACCGGTACCAGAGCGACTGGCCGAAGGTGTCCAGATGCTGTTCGTACTGGACCGAAAGCGGGCTTCCGGCAAAGGTCAATTCCAGGGCAAAAGGCCAGGAGTCATTCCCCGGACCGGCCACGATGCAAGTCGACCCCGCAGAGATCTGGCCTATGGAATCGGTGGCGGTCGCGACGGCGAATAGACCGTCGTCTATTGCGGAATCCAATATCAACTGGAAATAGACTTCGCCGAGCGCATCGGTGACGACCGTTTGCGAGCCAACCGGACTTGCGCCGGGGAGCGGCGGCTCACAGGCCTCGCTGCTGAATACGTCAATTGTGAATTCAGACCCTGCCGCGCCGACTAGTAATCCATCGACTATCGTCCCCGAGGCGCGAATCAAGACCGGCGGATCGGGCGGTTCGGGGAGGACGATCTCGACCGCGCCCATATCACACCGCACTCCGCTCGGGCGAGGCGTACCGCGCTGGTCCGTGGGCTCGCACGCCCCTTCCCCGCTGCCAGGGTCTGTAGGGCTGGCGGCGTTGATGACTGGGCTGCCGGTGAGCGGGGCATGAGTGAAGGTTGTTCCGCCGTTATCGCCTAAGATGCCCAGCTGGGGATCGAAGCCGAGCAAATTACCCAGCGTCGCGCCGCTGATCGCGCAACCCGCGGCAGACTGGATGAGGTTGTAGCCAGTCGAGCTGATCGTGCCGCTGCAATCGGGACGCTTGGTCGCGCTGCTGTTGTCGAAGTTTCCGCCGACGATCGTATTCCCAATCTTGAGCGTGCCGCCGGTGTGGGAGATTCCCCCGCCGTCCCCGCCGGAGGCACTGTCCGAATCAGCGGTGTTGGCCGTGATGGTGACGTTGTTCAATGTTGCGGTGCCGGCCGCGTTGGACAGTCCGCCTCCGTGGTTCTTAGCTTGGTTGCCGCTTAGAGTCACGTTGGCCAGGGTGAAGGTGCCGCGGTTGGAGATCGCGCCCCCGTTGGCGCCGGAAGTGTTACCCGACAGCGTGCTGTTGAGGACCGTGAGGGTCGCCAGGTTGAGGATCGCGCCGCCGTCGGCGGTGGGCTTGCCTCCCTGGACCGAGAGGCCCTCTAGGCTGACGGTGCCGCTGATCACGTGGAAGATGCGATCGGCGAAGGCGTTGGCGCCAACGGTTACCTGTCCGCCTGGCTGGGCGAAGATCTGCAGGCTGCCTTTGATGTCGAGATCCCCGGTCGAGCTAGAGTCTTCCTTCCCGGAGTCGGAGCGGGTGAGCAGGTAGATGCCCTGAGGAAGCTCGATCCGGTCCGCTCCGCTGCCGGCAGGGCACTCGCCAGGCTTAGAGCCGGATCGCGAGTCGCTGTTGGCGGCGATGACTGCCTCCCGCAGCGAGCAGAAACCGTCGTTGCTCTTGCTATCGAGAGTTGTGTTTACGACGATTGGAGTCAGGGTTGACAGCTCGCCGACTGTGGCCGTGAGTGCCAAACCAACCAACGAGATCGAGATCGAGAGCAGAAACCGGCGAGCGAGCGGGATTGAGGGAAGCCTCATTTGTCACCTCTGTAGCCCGGCAGACAGAATCCTCCCCCTAGGGGGGCGGCCCCTTGGCTGGTGAGGCCAGCGCCACGGGCTAACGTGGCGGGAGATTCGTGTGCTGCGGGATGGGAGATGCGAAATTATACCCAGGTTTTCGTGAGATCCCTGGAGAACAGCCGGGTGTATTTGGTTCTTCAGGAGCGGGTGATGGGAATCGAACCCACGACATCTTGCTTGGGAAGCAAGCGTTCTACCGCTGAACTACACCCGCACATGCAAGGCGTCCACACCCGGTGACCGGAGGGAGACTCCCGAACTTCCGGGCAACGCCCGCCTGGGGAATTATAAGAAGCGCCGGAACCACATGTCAAGCCGCGGCCGAGTATTGGCGCTCGGCCACGTAGACTCCCAGCAGGATGAGGGTTGCGCCGAACACCAGGGTTCCCGAGATCACCTCGTCCAGCAGCAGCACGCCCAAGAGTCCCGACACGGGTGGGGTCAGGTAGGTCGTCTCGGCCGCGGAGGTTGCGCCAAACTCACGGATGAGTTGAAAGAATGCCAGGAACGCCAAGACCGACCCAACCAGCCCGGTGTAGGCCACAGCGAGCCAGCCGGTCGGGCTGACCGTGGTCAAGTCGGTGCGAGCGAGGAACAGCCCGAGCGGAACCAGGACCAGGGCTGCCACAAAGGTCTGGAACGCGGTCAAGGAGATCACATTTGCCTGACCAAGTTGTCTACGGGCGTACACGGTGGCAAAGGAGCTGAGCAGCACTGCGGACAGGGCCAGAACGGGCCCCCGAAGATCCAGGACCGTGGGCAACCCACTCGTTCCGGTAAGCAGCAACACGACGACCCCACAGAAGGCGAGCGCCAAACCAGCTAGCTTCTGGAGAGTCAGCTTCTCCTGAGTCAAGCCAACATGCGCCATGAGTCCGGTGGTCAGCGGGATGAGGGCGAGGAAGAGGGCGATCACGCCACTGGACATATACTGCAACGCCAGGGTAAAGGCAGTGAGCGGGAGTGCGGTATTGATCACTCCGATGAGCGCGATGTCGGTCCACATCCGAGTGCCGGTCGGGAGGGGCGGCCGAAGAACGGCAAGGATGACCGCAAAAGCTCCGGCAGCTAGAGTCAGGCGTAGTGCGATCAGGGTGAAAGCCGGCATCTCGCCCAGGCCGACCCGGCTGATCACCACCGAGCCGCCCAGGGTCACACCCGCCAACCCCATAAGCCCGAGGCGTCGCTTGTTCATGAGCTCTCTGCCGTCATGTGTCGCCGCAGGTAGTCCAGCGCGAGACTCGTGGCCCAATCCGGAGCGTTGAGGGGAGCACCGCCATATGTCCGCTGCCAGTCTTGTGAGCCGCCCGGCCAACGCAGGGTCAATTCGATGGTTTGATGCTCTCCGTTCCGCTTGAGAATCAGAAGCAGGCCGACTTGAGCTCCAGAACTCGCCTGCACTCTTTCCAGCGCCTGGCGCCCCGCTTCGGCCGAAGGCACCGAACTCAAGACCTCTTTGCCGGCCACAGATTCGTCCGAGTGCTGGGCAAGCGCTGCGGAAAGCGCGCCTCCAGTGCCGGCTTCGACCACGGCCAGTCTCCAGCCGGCCCGGGCGACGACCTGCAGCGCGGCGGTCTCCAAAGTCTCCGAATCGATCCCGTAGATCCGGTCGGTCAGCCGACCCCGCAAAGTAGCTTCGATAACGGCCAGCTGCTCGTCGGCGATTGGCTCACTGGCTGCCTTGGCGGTGATGCGGATATCGACCCGGCCGGGATGGGCGGCCAGCCCAACTGTCGGGTTGGTCAGGCGTTCGAGATCGCCGATCCGCTCGTCGAGCCATGATTCGCCGACTCCTGCGGTACGGATCAGACGTGATTTGATGACCCCAGTCAATCCGCGCGTCTTGCGCAGAAAGGGAATCACGGAGACCTCAAGCAGGTGTTTCAGTTCGGCGGGCACGCCGGGTAGGGCGATCACCACCCGGTCCCTGCGCACGACCCGGAAAGCCGGGGCGGTTCCGACCGGGTTCTCGATGGCCACCGCGCCGGTGGGCAGCATGGCCTGTCGGCGATTGTTCTCTGGAGGCTGCAGCCCAAAGCGGGCGAACCGCTCTTGGATTTGTTCCCACAGGTCGGGGTGGAACTCGAGGTCGAGCCCGAAGGCCCGTGCGATCGCCTCCCGGGTATAGTCATCCACAGTCGGTCCCAGGCCGCCGGCTGTGATTACGACCTCGGCACGCTGGGAAGCCTCCCGCACCGCTTCGGCAATCCGTTCGACGTTGTCGCCCACGGCGCCGGTGCGATAGAGATCGAGGCCGATGGCCCGCAGTTCTCGGGCGATGGTCTGGGTGTTGGTGTCGATAATCTCGCCGAGCAGCAGCTCGGTCCCGATGGTGAGGATCTCGGCCTGGGTCACGAGTTTTCGTGGCGCCTAGGCTGCGCATAGCCATCAAGGCCGGATCGCGCCAGGAATTGAGCGCCAGTCATATGACGTTGTACTCCCGGACCGGCCGGCCAGCCTTGAAGCGGGCCAGGTCGAGCATCGACACGTCGACCGTGTAGGCCCGGCCCTCCAGCACGAACTCCGACATCAGTTTCCCGGAGACCGGCCCGTGCATGAAGCCGTGCCCGGAGAATCCAGCGACGATCCAGAATCCCTCGATCTCGGTAGCCCCGAAGATTGGATGGGCGTCGGGTGTGACTTCATACAACCCGGCCCAGCCGGCCAAGCGGCCGGCCCGTTCGAGAAGGGGCATCCGCTGCACGGCCGCTTCCAAAGCGGCGATTTCCCAATCGTCGTCGATCGTTTGGTCATAGCCGGGGGGTTGGTCCGGGTTGGACATTCCGGTGAGCAGTCCCTCGCCTTCCGGATGGAAGTAGAGCGAGCGGGCGAAGTCGATCACGAACGGGAAGTCGGGTGGCAATTCAGGGATCGGAGTTGTGGTCACCATCTGGCGCCGGACCGGCCGGATTGGGATGTCCAAGCCGGCCAGCTTCCCAACTTCCGCCGCCCACGGTCCGGCGGCGTCTACCACCTGCTCGCAGCGGACCGGCCCGCGGTTCGTTTTCACGGCGGCCACCCGATCGTGCTCCACTTGGATCCCGATCACTTTGGTCTCCATCGCCACCCGAACTCCTAGCTCGCGGGCTCGATTCAGATAGCCGAGATTGACGCTGGCTGGGTCGGCAAGGCCGTCCTTCGAGTGGATCGTGCCGGCCAGCGCATCTTCGAAGCTCATAAGCGGGACTCGGCGGCGGACTTCGTCCCCGTCCAACCACTCGGTGTTCACGCCCATCCGGTGCTGAAGTTCGACCGTGGTTTTGAACGACTCGACGTCCTGCGGGCGGGTCAGCACAAATAGATAACCGATCTGGCGATATTGTGGATCGATCCCCAGCTCGTCCTTGAAGCGCTCCAGCATCGGGAGGCTGATTTTGGAGAGCTCAATATTGACCGGGGTGGCGAACTGGTAGCGCACCCCGCCGGCGCAGCGGCTGGTGGCGGCGCCTTCGAGATGGGCGCTGCGTTCGAGCAGGAGTACATCCGAGGCACCGGCGTTGGCCAGATGGTAGGCGGTGCTGGCGCCCATCACGCCGCCGCCGATGATGACGATCTGGGCGGTGGGGGGAAGTTCAGCAGCCACAGTGGATTCTCGCCAATGACGAGCTGATTATAGCGAGGGACCCGGCCTCAACTCAAAGCTCGATGATTTGCCCGAGTCCGAGCTGCTCGGCGTGGGCAAGCGCCCGGCCGGCCGCGATCGCATCTTGGACGGCCACGCCAACCGACTTGAACAGAGTGATCTGGTCCGGATCGGTGCGACCGGCAATTGTGCCGTTCACCAGCTCGCCCAACTCGGCGTGAATAGGATCCGCAGCGATAAGCCCCTGCCGAATGGGAATGATCAAGTCGCCGGCCTCTGCCAGAGCCGCTTCTCTCGAATCAACCACCACCAGCGCCCTGGCGACGGTCGTGCCGTCCACTTCCTGCATCGCCGGGCTAAATCCGCCGATCGCATTGATGTGGGTTCCAGGCCGCAGGTCGTGACCGTCAAACACGGGGGTGCTCGAGCTGGTGGCCGTGCAGATAATATCGGCCTCCCGAACTGCCGCGGCAGGGGTGTCGGCGACGGAAATCGAAGCCGGCGCCCAGGTTTCCCGCCCGAGTTCTGTGGCAAATGCCTGGGCGTGATCGCGGGACCGGCTGAAGACCCAGGCCGCTTCCACTTGACGAACCGCGCACACGGCCTCGAATTGGGCGCGGGCCTGGACCCCGCTGCCGAAGATCGCCAACGTTCGCGCCTCGGGCCGGGCCAAGAGGTCGGTTGCGGCGCCGGATCCGGCCCCGGTACGCAAGGCGGTTAGAGTCGCGCCCTCAAGCAGACCCAGCGGGACGCCGGTCAACGGGTCGAGGGCGATGACCAAGGCGTGGAGGGTGGGGAGCCCACGCAGCCGGTTCTCTCCGAAGACTGAGACCACTTTGAGAGCGAAATCGCCCGACTCGGGCAGCAGGGCGGGCATGATGAGAGTGACCCCTGCCGCTTCAGGGAGTTCGATCCGGCTGCGCAGCGGAAGCCTGGCCCGGCCGGCGGAGAGTTGGCCGAAGGCGACCTTCATGGCTGCAACCGCGTCGCCCATGGGCAGTGCCCGGCGCAGATCCTCAGCTCCGAGGCAGCGTAGTTTCATACCGTCTGGCTTGGGTTGATTCTAAGACGGCTTGCTTGACCCAGTGATCAGCAGGGTGGTGCTTACCGTATCCCGAGGTAGGCTTTGCGCACCGTTTCGTTGGCGCGAAGTTCGGAGGCCGCGCCGCTCAGGACGATCTCGCCGGTCTGCATCACATATCCGCGGCTGGCCACTTGGAGCGCCATCCTTGCATTTTGTTCGACCAGCAGGATCGTAGTGCCGGCATGGTTTAGTTCTTGGATAGTCTCGAAGATGCTGTCCACGAGCACAGGCGCAAGCCCCATGGACGGCTCATCCATAAGCAGAATTCGCGGCTCCGCCATCAGTGCTCTTGCGGTGGAAAGCATTTGCTGTTCCCCACCGCTCAGTGTGCCTGCGACCTGGCCCTTTCGCTCCTTCAGACGAGGGAACAATGTAAACATTCGATCCAGGTCGTTCTGAATGGCCTCATGATTAGATCGAGTGTAGGCCCCCATCTCGAGGTTCTCCATCACGGTCAACTGGCCGAATACCCGCCGCCCTTCTGGGACCTGTACCACCCCTCGCCCTGCTATTTCGTGAGCGCGATATTGCTTGAGACTAATTCCTTCGAGTCGGATCTCTCCTTGCCTCGGACTGAGCAATCCGCTGATTGTCTTGAGCGTTGTGGACTTGCCGGCTCCGTTAGCCCCGATCAGGGTAACGATCTCCCCATCTTCGACCGTGATCGAAATCCCTTTAAGAGCATGCACGTTGCCATAGTAGGCGTGAACCTTATCTACTTCAAGCAGTGCCATCGCAGCTCACCCGTCGAACGTCGCCGTTGAAGCACTCCTTGGCTGAGTGTCGACAGATTCCTCCAGGACCTGTTCGGCGCTCCCTCGACCCAGGTAGGCTTCGATCACCCTAACGTCCCGCTGGATTTGGTCCGCGCTACCCTCGGCGATTTTCTCACCATAATCCAAGACTGAGATCCGTTCCGAAATCTCCATGACAACCCGCATCTGATGCTCTATCAGTAAGATTGTAATCCCGAGCTCGTCCCGCAGCCGACGGATATAGGCGATCATGCCCTCTGTCTCGAAAGGGTTCATGCCGGCAGTTGGCTCGTCGAGAAGCAGGAGCGTTGGTTTTGTCGCCAGCGCTCGGGCGATCTCGACGCGTCGCTGGTCACCATAGGAGAGATTCTTGGCAAGCGAATCTCCCTTGCCCTGGAGCCCGGCGAAGCGTAGGATCCGTCTGGCTTCTTCGTGAGAACTCTCCTCCTCGCGTCGTGTTCCGGGGGTCCTAAGGACCGAACCGATCCAGGTGGAGCGAAGCTTTCCGTGCAGACCTACGAGGATGTTTTCCAGGGCGGTCATGTTTGCAAACAGCCGAATGTTCTGGTAGGTGCGGGCGATGCCAAGATGGGAGATCCGGTCTGGGCGCAAGTGGTGGATCGGATGGCCATCGAATACGATCTCCCCCTCATCAACTGGGTAGAAACCTGCAATACAGTTGAAGAACGTCGTCTTCCCTGCTCCGTTCGGACCAATAATGCTTGCGATGGCGTTCTTTTCAATTTCGAAGTCCAGCGAGTCGAGTGCAACGAGGCCCCCGAATCGTTTGGTTACGTTGCTAGAAGCTAGTAAGGGCATAGTCGGATCGGGTGCCTGAGGTCAGGCAGGATTCGCGCCTGCCTCGCGTAGTGCCGTCGGGTCATCGCCGGCGCGGAGTTCCCTCCGGATCGTGGCCGAAGGCCAGAGACCTTCAGGCTTGGCCTGCATCATTACGATCAAGGCGAGGCCGTAGAACAAGAGGCGGTATTCGGAGAATTCGCGGAGCAGCTCAGGCAGTCCTATCAAGAAGAGGGCGCCCACGAACACGCCCGGGAGGCTTCCCATTCCTCCAACAATTAATAGCGCCACGACGTTGATCGAGACGAACAACTGCATGCTGCTATCGAAGATCGAGCCCACAAGCACGGCGAAGACTCCACCACTGAGGCCGGCAAAGCCGGCGCCGAGACTGTATGCCAGGAGCTTTGTGCCAACCAAGTTGACGCCCAGCGCCTCGGCCACGTCTTCATCCTCCCGGATACTCATCCAGGCGCGTCCCAAGCGCCCCTCGCGTAGCCGCCAGGCAACCAGCGCAGCAATCACTACACCCGCGACAACGACATAGTACATGGCCTGAGGCCCGACGAGTTCCAGACCGAAGCAGTCTCGGGGGACCCCTTCTGCAACAAACGGGCCAAGTCGCCCAACACACGGTTTCTGAATACCGATGATCCCCTGGGATCCGCCCAGCCAGGGAGCCAAGAAATCAGAACCAACCACAATGCGAGCAATTTCGCCGAAACCCAATGTCGCAATCGCCAGATAGTCGCCTCGAATCCCGAGAACCGGCATGCCCAGGAACAACCACCCCAGCATCGCCACCA
>Ga0209108_10000703_pt1 | contig 18649 bp, 16 predicted proteins | sample Rifsed10ft1_FD_184003 | JGI IMG/M metagenome (GOLD analysis project Ga0209108, IMG submission 184003) | Soil microbial communities from Rifle, Colorado, USA - sediment 10ft 1 (version 2) | ecosystem: Environmental > Terrestrial > Deep subsurface > Rock core/Sediment | place: Rifle, Colorado...
GAGGGATGGGTGGCGAGAGCACAAGACAACCGGCTATGGATGTAGATGCCTGTCGCGGAGGGTTTCCGGACGTGGGTTCAATTCCCACCGCCTCCACCAATCGGGGCCCGCAGCGTGAGAGCGCTGCGGGCTCTTTTGCTCCACCCCGGGGCCTCGATGAGGCCGGGCCCATCGGGTTCCTCGTCGTCCACGTCTACGCGCGGCTTGAAGGAGACGGCCCCCGCGCTTCCAGACAGAAACGTTGGTCGCCCATGGGGACCCCCATCTCCGCGATGTCCTACGACACCGAGTGCGCGGTGTCGCTCGCCCTCCAGTACTTGAAGAAGCCCGATGGCGCGCTCGTCGATTTCCAGAACGGCATCAACGACGAGCGCGTGGCCGCGCTGGCCGGGCGCGAGCGGTGCCTGGCTGCGTCATCACCATCGGGGCCGGCATGTACGAGCCCGGCACGCCATCCGCACCGACCGTAGCGGCATCGGGTTCAAGATCGGCGAGCGCGACGGCACGGTGACCGATCGCGCCGAGGGCCCCGCCCCCGTGACATAATCTTCCAGACTCGAACACCGGCCGCCCCAGGAGCCGCCGGCACAGCGCGGGGGGCGCGGCGGCGAAAGGATCAAGCGATGAGCGACCCGCCGGACGAGATCGAGCAAGAAGACTTCGCGACCCTGTTCGCGCGCGAAGGGGTGCGGGGGGCGCTCGAGGTGGGACAGGTCGTCAAGGGGCGCATCCTCCAGATTGGCGACGAGACCGTCTTCGTCGACGTCGGGGGCAAGGGCGAGGCGCTGATCGACCGCGCCGAGCTCGTCGACGACCACGGCGCCATGGCGGTCGCGGCGGGCGACGAGATCGAGGCCACCGTCGTCAAGACGGGAGACGAGGTGCGCCTCTCCTACCGGCTCCTGCAAGGGAACCAGGTCCGCGAGGGCCTCGCGGTCGCCGCCCGGACCGGTCTGCCCGTGGAGGGCAAGGTCGCGGCGGTGATCAAGGGCGGCTACGAAGTCACGGTGGGGGGCCTGCGCGCGTTCTGCCCCTTCTCGCAGATGGAGCTGCGCCGGGGCGACGCCCCCGAGGCCTACGTCGGGCGCGTCCTCGAGTTCCGCATCTCGAGATACGCGGAGCGGAACATCGTGCTGACCCGGCGGGCCCTGCTCGAGGAGCAGGCCGCCGAGGCCGCCGCGGAGACCATGAAGAAGGTGGTCGCGGGCGCGGTGCTCCCGGGCACGGTGGCCACGCTCGCCGACTTCGGCGCGTTCGTGGATCTGGGCGGCGTGCAGGGGCTCGTCCCGGTGTCCGAGATCTCGCACTCGCGCGTGGGCCGGCCCGCCGATCGCCTGCACGTCGGCGAGGAGGTGACGGTCAAGGTGCTGAAGGTCGACGAGGCCACGGGCAAGATCTCGTTGAGCCTCAAGGCCCTCGAGGGCGATCCCTGGGCGCAAGTCGCGGGCAGGCTGCGCGAGCGTCAGATCATCCGCGGGCGCGTCGCGCGCATGACCGACTTCGGCGCCTTCGTGGAGCTCTTGCCCGGCGTCGACGGGCTCCTGCACCTGACGGAAATCCCCCGCAGCCGGCACGGCGAGATGAAGCAGGCGGCGGAGAGCAGCGCCGCTGTCGTCGTGCTCGTGACGAGCATCGACCCCGGCAAGCGCCGCATCAGCCTGGCGCTGGCGCCTGAAGGCGCCAGCCCGGGCGAGCAGCTCGAGTCCACGATCGCGCTCGGCGCCGTCGTCACCGGGACCGTGGAGCGCGTCGAGCCCTTCGGCGTCTTCCTGCGGGTCGGCCCCGGCCAGGTCGGCCTCATCCCGAATGCCGAGATGGGGACGCCGCCGAACACCGATCACCGCAAGGAATTCCCGCCGGGCACCGAGATCAAGGTCGCCGTGCTCTCCATCGAGGACGGCGGCAAGCGCCTCAAGCTGTCGCGCACGCACGCGCAGCGCATGGAGGAGGACGCCGAGACGCAGGGTTACATCCGCGACGCCGCCCGCAAGGGCGAGGGCTTCGGGATGACCCTCGGCGAGGCCCTGCGCCGGAGCCGGCGCACGTAAGGGGGCGTTGCTGACGCCGGTTTTGAGGCAGCCCCCTGCGGTTCGGTAACACTTCTCAAGAAGAAGATCATCGCGAGTCAAGAACCGGACTGGCTAGCCGGAGCGCCGCGCCGGGAAGGTGACGTCGACGCCGCGGCCCAGAGCCCGGGCGATCTTCACCAGCGTCTCGAGCGTCATATTCTGAGCCGGGCTGTTCTCGATACGGGAGATGTTGGGGGCGCTCATTCCCGCTCGCGCTGCCAGCTGGGCCTGGCTCAGCCGCCTTTTCTGGCGCAACGCTGCAATCTGAGTCCCCACACGCAGGGACTCGATTTCCCCTTCGATGAGCTCGCGCGTCTCAGGGTCACCGAGCTGCTTCCGAAAGTAGAGATCCCAGTTAGTCGGCTTCTTCATGGTTCCACCCTCGTTTGCCGCTCGAGGTATTCCGTCATTCTGGCCTCTGCGATTGTTATGTCCCGCTCCGGCGTCTTCGGCGTTCTCTTCGTGAAGCCGTGCAACAGGACCCACTCGCGAGCCGCCGCCCCGAAGTACAGCACTCGAAGATTGTCTCGCCCATATTGGGTGCGCAGCTCTCGAATCCTTCCCCGCACTTGACTTGAGTAGGGGAACGGCAGCCCCGGCCCCTGTTCGGCGAGCAGCTGAATCAGCGCAAGCACCTTGGCCCGGGGCGGCCTGTCGAGCCCATGCAGAAACTCCTCGACTGGGCATCCGCCGTCAGTGCGCTCGTAGAACTGTATCTGCCAAGGCGCTCTTGGATCGGTCACGGAGAGTATACCATATGTGGTAAGTTCACTCGGGTTGGTAGCGTCGCCGCCGCCATGCTCTCCTGTACCACTCGGGCGGTGTCTGGCCAATGCCGTGAATTGGATACATCACACAGGGGGAAGGCGGTCTGATCGAGAGAGTCTGCCGGTCCCCCTTTGAGTAGGGGGCTCGCGCCGCGGCCCCAAGCCGTGACCCTCCCTGTCACAGCAGGGATTCACACTGGCCGTCCGGGTTCAGGGATCGAGCAGCGCCCTCTATTAATTGGAGGCCCTACATGCCCACAGTAGAGCGACAGGCTCCGCTCCGCGCCGGCATACTACGAATGGCGCGGCCGCGGACGCCCGCGCGGGATGTACTATAATCGCCCAGCGATGAAGATCACGAGCGTGGGGGCGACCTGGGTCCACGTGCCGATCCCGCTCGAGCGCCAGCACGTGAGCGACTTCGGCCGCATCGCGTCGTTCGACTCGGTCATCGTGAAGGTCGAGACGGACGGCGGCCTCGTGGGCTGGGGCGAGGCCAAGGCCGGTGTCGGCAGCGCGGCCTCGGCGCACGGCCTGGCCGCCATCATCAACCGGGACTACGCGCCGCTGCTCGTCGGGCAGGACCCGCGCGACGTGAGCCGGCTCTGGGACGTGCTCTACAACACGCCGCGCGAGGGCTACGCCGTCGAGCGAGGCCACGTGCTGCCGCAGCTCGGGCGGCGCGGCCTCTCCGTGTCGGGGATCGCCGGCGTGGACCTGGCGCTCTGGGACCTCCTCGGCAAGTCGCTCGGCGCGCCCGTCTGGCGCCTGCTCGGCGGCCGCCGCGCCGAGCGGATGCCCGCGTACGCGTCAGGGGGCTGGGCCGACGAGGCGCACATCGGCGAGCAGCTCCTCGGCTACGTCGAGAAGGGCGGGTTCCGCGCCGTCAAGATGCGCGTCGGCGTGATGGACGGCGAGCCGCACCGCTCCGCGGCCCGGGTGCGCGCGGCGCGCCGGGCGCTGGGGCCCGACGTCAAGCTGATGGCCGACGCGCACGGCACGTGGACGGTCGCCGAGGCGAAAGCGTTCTGCCGGATGGTCGAGGACTGCGACCTCTACTGGCTCGAGGAGCCGGTGACGGCCGACGACAAGATCGGGCTCGCCGAGGTGCGTCGCGCCTCCGCGGTCCCGATCGCAACCGGGGAGAGCGAGTTCACGCGGCACGACTTCCGCGAGATCGCGGAGCTGCGCGGCGCCGACGTGCTCCAGCCCGATCTCGCGATTGCGGGCGGCATCACGGAGGGCGTGCGCATCGGCGCCGTCGCCTCCGCCTACAACCTGCGGCTGGCGCCGCACCTCTGGTCGGGCGCTCCCGCCTTCGCCGCGGGGATCGCCCTCGCCGCGAGCCAGAGTGCCGGGTTCATCCTCGAGTATTCGCTCGGCGCCAACCCGCTGCTGCACGAGCTGGTGCACGAGACGTTCGAAGTGGTCGACGGGCAGATCGAGATCCCGGATCGGCCGGGCCTCGGAATCACGGTGGACGAGGAGTTCGTCCGCCGCCACGCGCGCGCGTGAACCGCGGCGAGCTCACGAATGCAGAGGAGAACAGCATGAAGGTCAAGGCGGCGAACGGTTTCGCGCGGATCCTCAAGACCGAGGGCATTCCCTGGGTGAGCTGCTACCCGACCAACCACGTGAACAACGCGCTCGGCGAAGAGGGCGTGCCGATCCTCATGATGGGCGAGGAGCGGTTCGCGGTGGCCGTGGCCGACGCGTACTCGCGGGTGACCGCCGGCAAGCAGATCGGCGTGTGCACGGTCATGGCCAACCTCAACGCTGCCGGCATCCAGATGGCCTACGGCGCCGTCGGCCAGGCCTGGGAAGACTCGTCCCCGCTCCTCGTCATCGCCGAGGGCGTGGGCCAGGGCGCCAGCCGCCACACCCACTACGACATGGCGGACGCGTTCAAATCGGTGACCAAGTGGGTGGGCAAGATCGACCGCGCCGATCTGGTGCCGGACTATGTCCGCCGGGCTTTCACGCATCTACGCTCGGGACGGCCCGGCCCCGTGCTGCTCGTCATCCCGCGCGACCTCGGCGAGTACGACGACGCCGAGCACCCGTACACGCCGGTGAAGGGCTGGCGGTCCGGCCCCGACCCAGACGACGTGAAGACCGCCGTCAAGGTGCTCCTCGCCGCGAAGGATCCGCTCCTCTACGTGGGCGAGGGCGTCTACTACGCCGACGCCATCCCTGAGCTCTTGAAGTTCGCCGAGCTCGCGCAGGTGCCCGTGCTGACCACGCTGAAGGCGAAGGGGACCTTCCCGGAGAATCACCCGCTCTCAGTCGGTGTCCGCGGCTCGCACGCCGAGCACTTCCTCCGCAAGGCGGACGTCCTCTTCTCGATCGGCTCCAGCCTGTTCCCGAACCGCTTCAGCCACGCCATCCCCGACGCCGACAAGAAGACGATCGTCCAGTGCACGGTCGACATCCTCGACATCAACCGGAGCTACGAGACGCGCCACGCCGTCATCGGCGATGCCCAGCTCACACTGCAGGCGCTCATAGACGAGCTGGCCAAGCGCGGCGCCCGCAAGCAGCCGGGGCTCGTCGAGGAGATCCGAAGCGCCAAGCAGGGGTTCGTGGCAAAGTTCCGCCCGCTGATGGAGTCGAACGAGACGCCGCTGAACCCGTACCGCGTGTTCGGCGACCTTGTGAAGGTGCTGGACCCGAAGAGATCGTTCGTCACGGCGGACTCCGGCAACACGCGCGACCAGACGAGCACGGTCTACGAGGCGCAGATTCCACGCGGTTACCTGGGCTGGGGCAACGTGTCCACGCTCGGCTTCAGCCTGGCCGGAGCGATCGCGGCGAAGCTCGCGTTCCCGGACCGGCAGTGCGTCCACGTCACCGGGGACGCTGGCGTCTGCTACATGATGGGGAACTTCGAGGCGGTGGCGCGCTACAAGATCGGCATCACGACCCTTCACATCAACAACGGCGGTTACTCCGGGTACGGCGAGGGCTTCTGGGGCGCCGGGCACGATCCCTATACCTGGAAGGTGTCCGATCACGCGACGGCGTGCATGGCGTCGATGGCTCGCGCCGTCGGCTTCCACGGCGAGGACGTGACCCAACCGTCCGAGATCATCCCGGCGCTGAAGCGCGCCGCGGACGAGAACGCCAAGGGCCGGCCGGCGTTCCTGGAGTTCATCTGCTCCCACCACCCGGTCCACGGCGGCTGGGTCAGGCCCGCGGCGGGCGGCCACTAGTGCCGGGCCAACTAACTTCGCCATACTTCGTTCTCGGTCGGCAGCAGCCCTCAACGTACACTCACGTACGTCTCGGGCTGCTGCCTCCCTCGGGCCTCGTCTGGCTCGTCACTTGGCCCGGCACTCTGCGGGCCCGCGTGAGCCGTTGGAAATACTCGTTGGAGGCGCGCTAGCTGCGCCGCCGGCTCCTGGGGCGGACGGCAGCCGAGTCTGGCACCTCATGTCACGGGGATGGAAGCCACGAGGGGGCGACCGCGCCCTCCGGCGGCGCGGCCGCCCCTAGCTATCGTGCTCGAACTCCCAGATCACGCGTGTTCGGCGGTCGCGGCCCGATTCAAAATGCGCTCTGGGGTACCCTGCAGCGTCGTCCCGGTGGTCCCGTAGCTCTCGAAGTCGGGCCCCCAGTCCTTCGCTTCCCAGGCCCGGTCGTTCGGGTCCCAGACGTTCGGGAGGGTCAGCATCTGGCCCGGCGTCCACAGGGTTTCGAACGCCCGGAATGCGTCGAGCAGGATCTGTCGCTGCAGCGCGGGGTCGTGGGCCTTGCCCGTCTGGTGGTTCAACGGGAAGTTGACGAAGACGGCGCGGGGCGGTCGCACCTCGAACGTGATGTCCCACGCCGAGCTCATCGACAGCGTCGGGATGCCGGCGCGCTCGATCTCGCGTGCGATCAGTCCGACGGACTGATGGCAGACCGGTCAGACGGGAACGAGGAGCACGGCGTCGACGCTCCTGGCCTTGAGCTCCGCGATCATGGCAGGCGCGCGCTCCTGGATCTCGCGACGCGGCGAGTAGACCATCACGAAGCTCAGCGCCACGTCGGCCAACTCGCCGATCGCGCCCACCGACTCCAGCTCGCGGAGCCGATCCATCGGAAAGACGCAGTTCGGGTCGCGATCGACGTCGGCGTCGCTGTACCCGTGGTGGTGGATCCGGAGCTCCCGCACGTCGACGGTCTTCGGAATCAAGCGGTACGACGTGTCGTTTTCCTCGAACGGCGGCTGCCCCTCGAGGTAGAAGCCGCCCGAGCTGATGAGCGCCAAGCGTGACTTGCTGATCGGCTTCGCCAGCGGCGCCCAGGGCGCGTCGGTGTGATGCGCCCACTTGTACGGCGGGTGCGCCGCGTACCGCTCACGGAGACGCTGGATGTAAGCGATCGGCATTTCGGTTCCTCCCGTTCCTCTAGTCCATTTCGGCGTTCATTGCTGAGCAGCATCCTAGGCCGGCACAGCGTCGCCGTCAACCGGCCGGATGGATCAGGCAGGGCGACACGCCCTTCTCATCTGCCCGCGAACAACTGCTCGGCAGTGCTGCCCAGCCCAGCCGCTTCGTCGCCTGGGAGGGAGGATCCCCCTCTCGCGCCGTTAGAGCGGGCGGAGGGACTCCTTCAGCACCTCGTAGACGGCGGCCGTGATGTCGTCCCGGCTCGGCAGCGCGGCCTGCTCTAGGGGCGGGCTGTAGGGCACGGGAACCGGCGCGGCACAGACGCGGCGCACCGCGGCTTTCAGGCAGCGAAACGTCTCGGGATCCTCGGTGAGAAGCGCGGCGATCTCCGACGCCGCCGAGCACGTGGCGGGCGCTTCGTCCACGATGACCACACGGCCGGTCTTGCGCACGGAGGCGCGCACCGTCTCCGCGTCCAGAGGCACCAGCGTCCGCGGATCGACCACCTCGACGGAGATGCCCTCGCGCGCCAGCGCCTCCGCCACCGCCAGGGCCTCCGACACGTAGTAGGCGAGCGCCACAATCGTCACGTCCATGCCCGCTCGCTTCACCTCCGCAACCCCGAGCGGCACGAGATGGTCGCCGTCGGGAACGGGACCGGTCACTGTGGCGAGCCGGCTGCACTCGAAGGACACCACCGGATTGTTGTCCCGGATGGCGCTTTTGAGGAGGCCCTTGGCGTCTGCCGGCGTCGACGGCAGGATGATCTTCAGGCCGGCGAGATGCATCCACATCGAGTACGGGCTCTGCGAATGCTGGGCCGCGAGGCCAATTCCGCCCCCGGTGGTGCATCGGTAGGTCACGGGGAAATCGGCCTGGCCGCCAAACATGTAGCGGATCTTGCTCGCCTGATTGACGATCTGATCCATGGCCACGAAGGAGAACGTCACCATCCGCCAGTTCACGATGGGGCGGAAGCCCGAGCCCGCCGCGCCCAGGCCCATGCCCGTCAGCACCGCTTCGGAGATGGGCGTGAAGCGCACGCGCGCCGGACCGAACTCCTTGATGGGGTCGCCGGTAAAATCGGTGGCCAGGAGGATGACCCGGGGGTCTCGCCGCATCTCTTCGGCCACGGCCTCGTCGAGCGCCTTCTGAAAGGTGATCTCGCGCATGTCGCGCTCCTCTTGGCCTCAGTCGGCGAACATGTCGACGAGCAGATCCTTCGGATCGGGGAACGGGCTCCGCTCGGCAAACGCCACCGCCTCGTCCAGATCGCTCGTGACGCGCTCGCGAATCGCGCCGATCTCGGCGGCCGAGAGCACGTCGCGCTCCAGGCCGTGCTGCTCGAGGCGCGCGATGGGGTCGCGCGCCTTCCAGGAGAGGATCTCGTCGGAGGAGCGCGTCTCGGCCGGCGGCGTGTTGCGCATGGCGTGGAAGTGCCAGCGATAGGTCTTGCACTCGAGGAGGCTCGGCCCGTCCCCGCGGCGGGCGCGGGCCACGGCATCGCCGGTTGCCGCATGGACGTTCAGCACGTCGTTGCCGTCGATGATGACGCCGGGCATGTGGTAGGCGCCGGCGTGGGCGGCGATGTCGACACCGGGATGCTGCACGGCCACCGCGTTGTTCGCCGCGTACTGGTTGTTCTCACAGACGAAGACGATAGGCAGCTTCCACACCGAGGCGATATTGAGCGCCTCGTGGAACTCGCCCTCGGCGGCCGCGCCGTCGCCAAAGAAGCACACGGTCGCGTCGCCCTTGCCCTCGAGCTGGGCGGCCAGGGCCGCCCCGCAGGCGATGGGCAAGCCGCCTCCGACGATGCCATTGGCGCCCAGCATCCCCACCGCGAAGTCGGCGATGTGCATGGAGCCGCCCTTGCCCTTGCAGTAGCCGTCCACCCGGCCGAACAACTCGGCCATCATGCGCCGGATATCCGCCCCTTTCGCGATGCAGTGCCCGTGGCCGCGGTGCGTGCTGGTGACGCGATCGCTCACCGTCAGGTTCGAGCACACCCCGACCGCGACCGCCTCCTGGCCCACATACGGATGCACCGTTCCGTAGATCTTGCCGGCCGCCCGCAGCTGGATCGCGAGCTCGTCGAACTCCCGGATCAGGATCATCGTGCGCAGCATTTGCGTCACCTGCGGCTTGTCTAGCGCCATGGTGTCACCTCCTCGGGATGAGCCCGCGAGCATTGTAGCTCAGGACTCGACGCTAACCGCTGGAGGGCAGCCGCTGTGACATAAGCTCCCAGACTCAGACACCAACCGCCCCAGGAGCCCCGGTGGCCCAGCGGGTTAATAGTTCACCTTCGCGGGAGCGCCGCTGTCTTCCGCGAAGATCTCGACCGCCATGTTGTGTGCGTCCAACGAAGCGGGAATGCCGCAGTAGATCGCGGCCTGGAGCAACACCTCGCGGATCTCGTCCTTGGTGCAGCCGTTCTTGATTGCGCCGCGCAGGTGGATGCGCAGCTCATGCGGGCGGTTCAACGCGCACATCATGGCAAGCACCAGCAGGCTGCGCATTTTGCGCGGTATGGCTTCGCGGCCCCAGATCTCGCCGTAGGCATATTGATTGATGAGCTTTTGCAGTGGCGCGCCAAACTCGCCTGCGCTGGCCATGCGTCGTTCAACCACGTCTGCTCCGAAGAGTTCTTTGCGGATGCCAATGCCCTTCTCGAGCATGTCGCGTTCATCCATCATGTGTGTCTCCTTCTATCGGGTGTGGTCAAGTACGCGCCGGATCGCAGCAGTGATTCGCTCGCGGTCTGGAAGGGCAGCTTTTCCCGGCGGTCGGCTACCGGGCACAGGTACGGGCGCCGCACACACGCGCTGGACAGGCGCTTTGAGTGCACGGAACGTCAGGCGCCATACTCAGGCACCAGCCACCCCAGGAGCCGACGGCACAGAGCGTACGCAACATAGCACGCTCCGGCGGCGCTCGCTCCGCCCGTGGTCCCATCCCCCCCGGCGTTCACGCTGATGGGGGCTTCCTGCGCCCAAACCTGAGCGAGGGAGCTTAGCGCCGGAGCAGAGAAGCGTGTGGAAGTAGGCGAAGGCGATCATCGCTCTTAGGGCTCGGATTCGTGCTCGGAAACCATCGGCTATCCGATCGCCAGGATTCCCCGGCCGGTGGCCTCTTTGACACGGGTGCTGGGCCCTGCCTAGACTGGTTGATGTCCGAGAGAATGCCCACCCGCCTGGAGGACAAATGCGCAAGAACAGATCCGGAACGGCCGGCGCCGTCGTGCGCCTGCTCACCCTCCTCGTCGTCCTGGCTGGGCCGCTCGCCTCCGAGGCGCAGAATCCGGGGAAAGCTCTGCCTGGAGCTCCCGCTTCGGGCAACGTAGTCCTTGAGCTCCAGCTGGCGCTGACGGTCGCGATTGAACGCTTTCAAGCCATGGACCGGGCAGGCATGCTGAGCCACATCTCCAACCAGTATCGAGATGACTCGCTCACGAAGGCAGCCATGGGTGATCAGCTTCGTGTGATGTTCGCCCTCTACGACAAGGTCCGTGCGCAGGTGCGCATTGACGAAGTGCGGACGGCGGGAGAACAAGCGTGGGTCTACTCCACGAGCGAGGTCTCGGGACGCATACGGGGGCTTGGCACGTGGATGCCCGTGCTCTCCTGGAAGCACGAGCCAGAGGTGGCTCGGCGCGAGCAGGGAGGCTGGCGGCTGTACGGCGACCAGCAGTGAGCGCCGCGATCGGCGGTGACCGAGACCGGGCCGCAGGTAGGCTGGGCTCACCTCGACGCCCTCGGATATCATGACCACCATGACGCTGGACCCGACCCTGGGCATCGATGCCGCGCGATTCTGGAGCACGGTGATGCGCTCCGGCGAGATCGGTCCCGGCAAGGCCGGCGGCCTGCGCCGGCTCGCGCTGACGGACGCCGACAAGGAGATGCGCGATCTCTTCGTCGTGTGGTGCACCGAAACGGGTTGCACCGTCGCCGTTGACCGCGTCGGCAACATCTTCGCGCGCCGCCCGGGGACGGACGACCACCTGCCGCCCGTCCTCATCGGCAGCCACCTGGACACGCAGATGGCGGGCGGGAAGTACGACGGCATCGTCGGCGTCCTCGCCGGGCTGGAGATCCTGCGCACGCTGGACGAGCGGCGCATCCGGACCCGCCGTCCGCTCGAGCTGGTCTGCTGGACCAACGAGGAAGGCGCGCGCTTCACGCCGCCGATGGTGGCCTCGGGCGCGTTCGCCGGCGTGTTCGACGTGGACTGGGTGCTCGCGCTCCTGGACGACGACGGCAAGCGCTTCGGCAGCGAGCTCGAGCGCATCGGCTACGCCGGCAAGACCGAGGTGGGCCGCCGCGGCATCGATGCCTACTTCGAGCTCCACATCGAGCAGGGGCCCCTGCTCGACCGGGACGCCGTGCCGGTCGGGATCGTCACCGGCGGCTACGCCGTGCGCGGCATGCACGTCGACGTCCACGGCGAGACCGCGCACGCGGGGCCCACCCCGATGGACCGGCGGCGCAACGCGCTCATCGGGGCGGCGATGCTCGCGGTCGCGGTGAACGACGTCGGCTGGAAGTACCACTCGACGGAGGGCAAGGCCACGGTACCCCGCCTCGTCGCGTGGCCGAACAAGGCCGGCATCCTCGCCGAGTACGCGCAGCTCACGTGCGATGTCCGCCATGCCGACACGGAGATGGCGGATCGCATGTGGGGGGAGGTCAAGGCGGCCATCCCGGACTGTGCGAAGCGCGCGAACGTCGAGATGCGCGTCGCGGGCGAGTGGCAGTTCGGAAGCGAGCGCTTCGATTCCGGATGCATCCGGCTCATCCGCGAGGCCGCGGAACGGCTCGGCGTTCCGCACCGCGACCTCCTGAGCCAGGCCGGGCACGACGCCTATTACATGTCGCGGATCGCGCCCACGGCCATGATCTTCACGCCCTGCCGGGACGGCATCTCGCACAACGAGGCCGAGCACGCCGACCGCGACACGACGGTGCCCGGCGTGAACGTGCTCCTGCACGCGGTCCTCGCTCGGGCCAACCGGTGATCGAGCGGGCGTGAATGATGGCTCGAGCACCGTGGCGCGAATGGACCTTGGTGCATCTGCTCCGCCGTCAGGCGGCCGATCACGGCAGCCGGCCCTTCCTGCGCTTCGAGGACGGCCAGGCCTTCACGTTCGGCGCGCTCGACGCCTGGACCGACGGGCTGGCCGGCTCGCTCGCTGCGCTGGGTATTCGGGCGGGCGATCGGGTGCTCGGGCTGATCGGCAACCGGGCCGAGGCGATCGGCTTGCTGTTCGCCGCAGTGAAGCTCGGCGCCGTGTGGGTGCCGCTCAACACCGGACTCCGCGGCGCCTTCCTTCAGCACCAGCTCCACAACGCCGAGCCGCGCGTCGTGATCGTCGAGGACCGGCTCGCCGAGAACCTGCGCGACGTCGCGGCCGGTCCGGTGTCGCCCGGGACCGTCGTCATGGTGGGCGATCCGGCCACGGCGACGCCGCCGTGCCTGAGCGGCGCGCAGCGGCTCATGTTCCAGGAGATGGCCTTCCTGCAGGCGCCGGACGATCTGGCTCTCGTCTCGCCGGCTCCCGGGGACACCGCGATGATCATGTACACGTCGGGCACCACCGGTCCCGCGAAGGGCGTGCTCATGCCGCACGGACACTGCTATCTCTTCGGACTCGGCACGGCCGAGGCCCTCGCCCTCACCGCGGAGGACCGTTACTACATCTGCATGCCCCTCTTCCACGCCAACGCTCTTCTCATGCAGCTCCTGGGCACCCTCATCGCGGGGACGGCGGCGGTGGTGGCCGAGCGCTTCCGCGCGACGACCTGGCTGGCCGAGATCCGGGACTCCGGGGCGACGGTCACCAACGGACTCGGCGTCATTCCGGAGTTCATCTTCCGCCAGCCGGCAACCGACCGCGATCGCGACCACCGCCTGCGCGCGATGATGGCGATCCCCATCGCCCGCGAGTGGGGCGCGGCGTTCCAGGAGCGGTTCGGGGTGCCGTTTCTGCAGGGGTTCGGCATGACGGAGTGCAACATTCCGGCATACGGGCGGCCGGGAGACCCGCTCATCCCCGGCTGCGCCGGATATCCACTTGCCGAGTGGTTCGACGTCGCCATCGCGGATCCGGAGACCGACGAGCTGGTCCCCGCAGGCGAGACCGGCGAGATCGTGGTGAGGCCGAAGGTGCCCGGCTGCTTCATGGCCGGCTACTTCCGCATGCCCGACAAGACGGTCGAGGCCTGGCGCAACCTCTGGTTTCACACCGGCGACGCCGGGCGCCTCGACGAGCGGGGCCGATTGCACTACATCGACCGGCTCAAGGACTGCATCCGCCGGCGTGGCGAGAACATCTCGGCCTTCGAGATCGAGCAGGTGCTCAATGCCCACCCCGCGGTGGCGGAGTCGGCCGTGATGGGGATCCGGGTGGCGGGCGCGGGCGGCGAGGACGAGGTCAAGGCGTGCGTCGTGGCGGCGCCCGGGGCGACGGTCGACCCGGTCGCCCTGCTCGACTGGTGCACGCCACGGATGCCGCACTTCGCGGTGCCCCGCTTCGTCGAGATCGTGGCCGGCGAGCTTCCCAAGACTCCCACCGGCAAGGTCCAGAAGACGGCTCTGCGAGAGGCTGGCGTCAACGCGACTACGTGGGACCGCGAGTGCGTCGGCTACGTGGTCCGGCGGTGAGGCGCCGGCTCTCGCGGTATGGTTTCGGCCCTCCTGCTCCTCACCTCGGTGATCATCTTGGGGAGCGGCTGCGCGGCGCCGTGATGTCCTCGTCGTAGAGTTCGACCCGCCTGCCAGGAAGTGTGGAGGAGGCGCCTCAGTTCTGCCGGCACTGACCCGGCCGTGGGCGAGGGAGCGCTTCCAAGTTATTGAACTCGTGGCTGTCTCCTATGGCATCTCCCTTGCTATCTGCCTCTTGAGGCAGTGGGCGGGAGCAGGCTGAACGGTGGAGCGGCGACAGAGGGCAGCGAATGGCACCGGTCAAGCCCGAGGACGTCGACGTCACACGGGTGATGGCGGGAGCCCGGCAGGATCAGGGGTAGCCCGGGGAAGTCAGGACGTGCAGGAAGCCGAGGCCGCGTGCAAGGCGGGGAATACGTCCTTGGCTGCGCGGAAGGCCACGAGCGCCGTGGCGCAGCTGAAGTAAAGGTAGGGCGGCAGGGGGAGGACACGGTATGGTCGCGACGGTCACCAGCAAATCGGAGGCGGCGCCTCCGCTCGCCACGGTGTATCGGGCCCCGGACGGCAGCATCTGTCACGCTTGGTGCGGGCGCCCGCTGCAGTTCCAGGGGTACCGCGGTGGCATTGAGCTGGACTTCTACTGCCAGCGCTGTCTGGAGCACGTGACGGTGCCCGAGTGCATCCTGTCGCGCGTCCCACGCGTCGTCACGCGTCCGCCAGCAGCCGCTAGAGACTGAACGCGGGCCCCGCCATTGGCCGGGGCGCAATGCTCGATCGGCCGAGCGCCCGTCTGTCCGTGCCCGGGCGCGCGTGCTGACGCCAAGTGCGTTAATATCGCGTCCATGCGCCTCGAGATTGGAAGCTTCCGAGTCACGGACGTCCGCTCCGGCACCGCCACTGCCCTCCGCGACGGTGTGTTGAGCCTCGACCGCGCGGCGCTCGCCGGCCATCTCCTGGAGGATGCCCGCCTGAGCCGAGCGGGGATCGAGATCGCGCGCCCCGGGGAGTCGACGCGCATCATCCACGTGCTTGACGCGGTGGAGCCTCGCGTCAAGGTCGCCGGCGGCCCCGACTATCCGGGGCTGCGCGGATGGCCGGAGCTCGTCGGCGGCGGGTGCACACATCGCCTGGACGGCGTGGCCGTCCTCAGCACGTGCGACGTGCCCGGCGCCACCGACAGCCAGGGCCTGAAGGAGGCGATCGTCGACCTTGCCGACCCCGGCGCGCTCTACACGCCCTTCGGCCGCACGGTGAACGTCGTCCTCGAGCTGGCCGTGCGCGAGGGCCTCCCGGTGCCCGGAGCGTGACGCGGCTGCGAGAGACGGAGGCCGTCGAACGTGTTGGAGAGGGAGAACGAGCCGACCAGTTGAGGAGGTCTGCCCGTTCAAGGCCTCGGCAGGGGCGGGGAGTCGGTCCATCTCGGAAAGCGCAGGGAAAGCTCGGCTTCCGCCCAACAATGGGCGGGTATCCACCCCCAATCGGCGATGCAAACCTGACGTATCACCCTGCAGGCGACACCCACGCGCATAGTTCAGAGCCCTTCTTGTAAGCGAACGCTGCCACGCCGGAGGGCCCTGGTCACGGTCTTGTCGGAAACCTTGAGCAGCCGCGCGATCGCGCACGCGGACATCCCGAGGCGGTGCAATCCGCTCACTTTTTCAGCGATTTGTAGGTAGACAAGAGATGGCGCGGTATCGACAAGAGGGAATCCAAGTGGAAGCTCGGCGAGGGTTCGAATTGGTTGCGATTGCGTCCACCATTTCCATGACCGTCCTGCGGGGCCCTGGATCAGCTCCAGGACCTGCAGGGCGGCTTCGGCTTCGTCGCGCGGCTGGCCAACGGCATCTCCTCCGCGTGACCCGCCCGACGTTCCGCCGCCCCGCCGCCGCCGGTCGAACTCGACGGTTCCACATAGCAAGGGCCCCATCTACGCGCTGCGCGAAGGCAAGCGGCCAATCTTCTAGACTGATATCCTTGCCCAAAGCCATGACGCGTGGGTTTGCTCTGCTGCGCAGCGCGCTGCGTCACCGTTTCTAGATGGTTCCGTCCAATTCACGTTGGGCAGACAGAGAGGACCGGCGTCGATGACGACTCAGCCAGTGGCGTGAGACCGACAATTCCCGCACTCGCGATCGTTCTGACGCTCCTTATCATCGCTACGCCGCTGCTCGCCTCGGCCCAGCAAGCGGGGAAGGTATACCGGCTCGGTTTCCTCGGTGGCGCCAGGTCGGACACGCCGGGGGGCGAGCGGCTGTGGGAAGCGCTTCTCGAGGGGTTGCGAGAGTTCGGATACGTGGAGGGACAGAATATTGTGGTCGAGCGCCGATACGCCGAGGGGCGCGAAGAACGGCTCCCCGCGCTCGCGGCCGATCTGGTCACTGTGAAGGTAGACGTGATTGTGGCGGCGGCCACCCAACCTGTTCATGCCGCACGGCGCGCCACAACGACTATCCCGATCGTCATGCCGAACCACAGCGATCCCGTTGGCAGCGGGCTGGTCGCCAGCTTCGCGCGGCCCGGCGGAAACGTCACAGGCCTATCTATCATCAATCCCGAGCTGACCGGCAAACGCTTGGAGTTGCTCAAGCAAGCGCTCCCGACGATTACCCGAGTGGCCGTGCTTTCGAATCCGACTCACCAAGTGCACCCGAGCATGTTGAATGAAGTAGACGTCGCGGCCCGGGTACTCGGCCTGCAGATTCGGCGCCTTCAGGCGCAAGGCCTGAGCGATTATGAGCGTGCCTTCTCGGCGATGACCAGAGAGCGGGCCGAGGCAGTCCTCGTACTGGGTGACATAACGTTCTGGCTCCATCGCGCCCGAATCGCCGAGTTGGCCGCGAATCGACGTCTGCCGACAATGTTTTCGCAGCGAGAGCACGTCGAGGCTGGTGGCCTCATGAGCTATGGGGCGGACCTTGCCGACAACTACCGGCGCTCAGCTAGCTACGTCGCGAAAATACTCAAGGGTGCCAATCCCGCCGATCTGCCGATCGAGCAGCCCATCAAGTTTGAGCTCGTCATCAACCTGAAAACCGCCAAAGCACTCAGCCTCACCATCCCCTCCTCAGTGCTGGCGCGAGCGAACCAGGTACTTGAGTGATATCGTTCTGCCCAACTTCACGCTCCAACGGACCAAGTGCTCGCGTTGCTCGCACCCGGCCGCTGAGCGTGAGCGTTGGGCAGACCCCGGCAGATATTGCGTGCTATACCGGGGGCCGTTATAATGTAGCCTGTGATACGGTCGTTCCGGGACCGCGGCACACAGGACATCTTTGATGGCGCCGATACCGCCGCAGCCCGACGGACGTGCCCGCGCGACTTGTGGCCGGTCGCCCGGAGGAAGCTCGATCAGGTGAATCGCGTGAGAGATCTCCTCGAGCTCGCTGCTCCCCCGGGGAATCGTCTTGAACGGCTGCGCGCCAAGCGGAGCGGACAGCGTAGCATCAGGATCAACGATCAGTATCGCCTATGTTTCCGATGGGAGGCTGGAGATGCCTACGAGGCCGAGGTCACGGATTACCACTAAGAGGCGCGCCACCGCGGGACGCCGAGTCCGCTCGGCGGAGATCATTGGTCGCCGGCTGCCTCGTCATCGGCCGCCCACGCACCCCGGCGAGATGTTGCTTGAAGAGTTCCTCAAGCCTCTCGGTGTTACGCAGTCGGAGTTGGCGCATCGGCTGGGCGTTTCATTTCCCCGGCTAAACGAGATCATCCGCGGGAAGCGAGCGATGACACCGGATACGGCTCTTCGAGTCGCGCACGTCCTCGGAATGTCGGCGGCGTTCTGGCTCGGATTGCAGCTGGACTGGGATCTCTGGCATGCCATGCGGGGTTCAAAGGCGGCCGAGATCTCCGAGCTGGCTCCACTGTGCACTCCGGCCTGATCGGCCACCCAACAACGGCATCCAGCCGTCGGCGCAAAGAGCGCGCCGCGGCTGATGCCGACCGTTGGGCTTCAAAGTTGCAGGGTTGATAGGTGTTCTCAAGTATGAGAACATCGCGGTGTGCCGTACTCCATCGAATACTTCCATCCCAGAGTACTCGCTGAGACCGAGTCGTGGCCCTCTGACATTCTTGCGGATTACGGCCCGAATCTTCGGCTTCCGCATTTGCGTGCGTTCGGAGGCGGTCTCTTCCGCAAACGCATGAGAGAGGTACTCCATGGCTGAGATCAAGTACAAACCCATTCGACACGATCACGATGCTTTCCTCAAGAAGGCGCGCAAGCGACGGGGTTTCCAGGCCGCATATCACGCGCGAGCAGTAGAGTATGCTGTCGCGAACGAAATGCTCGCCGCACGCGCTCGCGCTGGTCTCACGCAGGAAGTAGTGGCTTCCCGCATGGGTACCACGAAAAGCACGGTGTCACGTCTCGAATCAGCTGGCAAGCATGCGCCTTCGCTCACCTCGCTGAAGAAATACGCCAAGGCAGTAGGGTGCAAAGTCGAAATCCGGCTGGTTCCGCAGCGGCAGGCCAGGTGAAGCCCAATATCCCGTTGGAGCGGCCCGGCCCGAGCAGGTCTTCACTTCTTCCGCGCAGAGGAGTCATTACATGACCCGGATCGATCCCGTGTGGGCCGCCGTCGCCGAGCTGTCCCGCGCGTTCGGCGCGCGCACGCTCTCGCCCGTGGACGCCGTCGAGGCGCTGCTCGGGCGGATTCGCCGCCGGGACCCCGCCCTGCACGCGTTCATCGCCATCTACGAGGCCGATGCGCGTCTGGCCGCTGAGGGCGCCGACCGGGCGATCCGCGCCGGTCATCGCGTGGGGCCGCTC
>Ga0209108_10000704_pt1 | contig 18647 bp, 15 predicted proteins | sample Rifsed10ft1_FD_184003 | JGI IMG/M metagenome (GOLD analysis project Ga0209108, IMG submission 184003) | Soil microbial communities from Rifle, Colorado, USA - sediment 10ft 1 (version 2) | ecosystem: Environmental > Terrestrial > Deep subsurface > Rock core/Sediment | place: Rifle, Colorado...
CCCCCCGCCTGCTTGAGGTTCTCCACCACCTTCGCGCAGCAGCCCTGTGGGCCTCCGCCCGGAGAGCAGGAGACAGGTCGGCCGATCAATGGCGGAGTGGGGAAGAATGCGCACCGAGACCAACCCTTCCTTGGACCATTAGACTCTGGTCAGCTGACGCACGGCGCAGTGTGGCAGCGGCTTCTGATGCCGCCCACCGGCCCTCCCGGCAAGACAATTGTGGCGGCCGGCACCCGAGTGCTACAATCGCCGCATGCACGGCGCCCCGCTGACGCGCGACGGCGACCTCGTCCTGCTGCTCGACGCGAAGAACAAACCGTTCACCTTTCGTCTGCAGGCCGGGCAGGAGCTGCAGACGCACCGCGGCGTCGTCCGGCACAACGACCTGACCGGGATCCCCTGGGGAAGTCGCGTCGCCAGTCACCTCGGCCAGACCTTCTACCTCCTCAGCCCGAGCCTGCACGACTTGCTGCTCTACCTGCCGCGCCAGTCACAGATCGTCTTCCCGAAAGAGGTCGGCTACCTCTTGCTGCGTCTGTCGGTCGGCCCGGGCGCGCGCGTGATCGAGGCCGGCACGGGCTCGGGAGCCATGACCCTGGCGCTGGCCTGGGCCGTCGGGCCGGAGGGGCATGTCTATTCGTACGACCGTCGCAGCGACATGCAGGCGCTGGCCGGACGGAATCTGGCCCGCGTGGGGTTGGAGTCGAGGGTGACCTTCCAGCAGGCTTCGATCGAGGACGGCTTCGGCGAGACGGACGTGGATGCCTTGTTCCTCGACGTCCCCGATCCGCATCTGGCCCTTCCGCAAGTCCGCCGCGCCCTTCGCCCCGGATCCCCCTTCGGCGCCATCCTGCCGACGGTCAATCAGATCTCCGTGCTGTTGGCGGCGATGGAAGCCAACGAATTCGCCTTCCCCGAGGTCTGCGAGATCCTGCTGCGTTTCTACAAGACCGTCCCCCAGCGTCTGCGCCCGCTCGACCGGATGGTGGCTCACACGGGCTACCTGGTTTTTGCCCGCCCGCTGGCGGCCGGCGCCGGCCCGCCCTCGGCCGAGGACTGGGCCGAGGCGGAGCCCGTCTGACCTCGGCCTCGGCCGGCCCCGTCCCATGACGATCGATATTCCCGACCAGCTCGAGGCGAAGCTGCGCGGCCGGACCCCGGGGATATCCGCCGAGTGGTCCGCCCGCCCGGCGGCCGTACTCGTCCCGCTGGTCCTCGACGGCGGCCATTGGCAGCTGCTCTTCACCCGGCGCACCGAGAATGTCGAGACCCACCGGGGCCAGGTATCCTTTCCCGGCGGCCGGGTGGAGGCCGGCGACGCAGATCCCGTCGCCGCCGCCCTGCGCGAGACGCAGGAAGAGATCGGCGTTCGAACGGAAGACGTCCGCGTCCTCGGCCGGATGGACTCGCTGCTGACGGTGACGCAGTATCTCATCACCCCGGTCGTCGGGGTGCTGCCGTGGCCCTATCCGCTTCGACCGGATCCGGTGGAAGTGGCCGGGGTGTTCCAGATCCCGCTCGACTGGCTGGCCGACCCGACCCACCTCGAGCGTCGGACTCGCCCCGCCATCGCCGGCGGACCGGAGGTGCCGGTCTACCGCTATGCACCCTACCAGGGGAACGTCCTGTGGGGCGCCTCGGCCCGCATCACCCTGGATCTGCTCGACCTGCTCGGGCGGCGCCCGTGACAAGAAAAAGGGAGCGGCGGTCGCCGCTCCCTTGAGCCTCGCGTAGCGAATGCGCGGCTACCTGGCGCCCGGCTCCTTCCTACCGGAAGTCTCCTTCTTGCCGGAAGGCTCCTTCTTGCCGGGAGTCTCCTTCTTCGCCGCAGGGCCTTCGTCCCCGATCTCTTCCTCTTCCTTCTTGCCGCGGCCGATGATCTCCGGCTCGGGCGTGACGGCGATGGTTGGCGCCACTTCTTCCTCGAGCTTCTCTTCGACCTGGTAGATCACCCGGGCGACGACCGCCTGCGGGTCGGTCAGGACGCGGACGCCCTTCCCCAGGAACAGATCCCCGACGGTGATGCGGGCCTCCATCGTGGCCAACGGCTCGAGGTCGACGGTGATGTGCGACGGCAGATCTTGCGGCAGGGCCTCGACCTCAACCTCGGAGACGCCGGTGACGAGCACGCCGCCGAAAGTCTTGACGGCCGTCGCCTCGCCGGTCAGCTCGAGCGGCACCGTCGTGCGGATGACCACATCCATAGCAACTTTCATCAAGTCGACGTGCTCGACCGTCCGCCGCAGCGGGTGCCGTTGCAGCTCACGCACCAGCACCTTGTGCGTCAGACCGCTCAGCTCGAGGTCGAGCAGGGTCGAGGCGCTGGCCTGCTCCAGCACGCGCGTCGCCGCCTGGGCCTCCATCTCGATGGCCGTCGGCTCGGTGCCGCGGCCGTAGAGGATCCCCGGCAGCTGTCCGGTGCGGCGCAGGGCGCCGACCCGTTTGCCCGTCACCGTTCGCGGACGGGCCTGCAGCAATCGATTCTCGGTCATGCGGTTCTCCCCGGGCGCCTCTCACCCGCGACTCGGGTTACCTTCGCCCGTTCATCTGCGCCGCCGGAACAGGTCGATCATTTCCGGCGCAAGAACAGACTTCCTCCGATGAGCAGCAGCCCCAGCACGGCGCCGGCCAGGATCCCGGCCACCGCCGCGCCGCGGGTGTCGAGCACGGTCGCCACGTCGCCGTGGACCTCGCGGGCGAGCAGGATCAGGGTGCTGCTTTGATCCAGCTGGGCGGTATCGGCGATCGTCAATCCGATACGCGAGCTGTGCAAGCGGGCGTCCTGCGACACGACGGCGCCGACGAAGCTCTGCTCGGCGCCGATCTCGTCGCCGCGGGCGGCGATGACCGCCGACTGCTGGACGACGACGCTTTCAGCGTCAATCCGACCGGCGGCGGCTTGCCGCAGCTCGACTTCGTTCGCCAGGATGCGATTGGCGCCGCCCTGCTGGATGCGGACGGTCACCGCCTCGACGGTTTCGACCGTCCCGCCTTCGAGGTGGATGACTTCCCCCTCGATCGCCTCCAGGCCCTCGAGGCCCTCGACCTCCGCGCTATCGCTCATTCGGACCCTCGTGCGAGTCGACCTCGGCCGCGTTGCCGGCCGCGCGTGAACTCGTCCATTCTAAACGGACCTCGGAGGGACGTCAATCCGGGCCGCCCACTGCCGGCGTAGGGATCGCCAAAGAGGAGCGATGGGTCGATGCCGACTCGTTTCTTTGACCTGCCCGGGACCGGATGTTAGAATGACCGATTGCCCAGCCTGGGAGGTGTTGTGAACCGAAGGGTGATGTGGGCAGCGGTCCTTGGACTGCTGGCGGCCGTCGCGCCGGCGACGCCGCGCGCCGTCGCCCAGGCCCCCGGGTACGCCGAGGTCACGTCGCCCACGAACGGCCAGACCCTCGATGGCCTGGTCGCCATCGAAGGCAGCGCCGACCATCCCTCCTTCCTGCGCTACGACCTGGCTTTCGCCTACGACTCCAATCCGACCGACACCTGGTTTCCCATCGGGGAGCCCGTCTCCACCAGAGCCCGGCAAGCGACGCTGGCGCTGTGGGATACCTCGGATATGGCGCCCGGGATGTACCAGCTGCGCCTGCGTGTCTTTCTGGATGGCGGGACCGTTCTCGAAGACAGCGCTCGAGGGCTGCGGGTCGGGCTCCCGGCGTCCTCCCCCCTCTCGACCGGGGTCGCGCAAGCGGCGACTGCCACGGTCGTTCCTGTGCCCACGTCCACGCCGCTGCCGCTGCCGGCTGAATCTCCCCGTGCCGGCGACCCGGTGCTCCTGGCGCTCGGCATCGGGGGGTTCATGGCCGCGGCCCTGCTCGTCATCCTGGCCGCCTACCTTCCGCTGCGGCACGGTCTGGCGGTGTGGGCAGGCAGTCTCCGTATGCGCCGAGTCCTGCGACAGGATCTTCGGAGGCGCAGGACGCCGATCGATCGGGGACGGCAATGACCGAGGCCAAGGCCTCGCCCTACCTTTTCGTCGGTCTGGGAAATCCCGGCCGGCGTTTCCGCCTCAACCGCCACAACATCGGTTTCATGGTGGTCGACGCGCTCGCCAGGCAGATCGGGGTGAGCTTCACGCGGCATCAGGCCCAGGCCCTGCTGACCGATGGCCAGTGGGAAGGAGCGCGCGTCTACCTGGCCAAGCCTCAGACCTATATGAACCTGGTGGGTTCGTCGGTCGGACCCCTGGCTCGCTACTTTCGTATCCCGCCGTCTTCGGTGGTGGTCATCTACGACGACCTGGATTTGCCCCTGGGTTCGCTCCGCCTGCGCGGCGCAGGCGGTTCGGGCGGCCACCGAGGCATGGAGTCTCTCCTCGGCGCCCTGGGCGATTCGTTCCCGCGCCTGCGCCTCGGCATCGGCCGGCCGCCGGGGCGCAAAGACCCCGCCGACTTCGTCCTGGAGGATTTCGGCGACGAAGAAGCCGAGGCGGTGGAGGCGGCGATGATCCGCGCCGCCGACTGCCTGCGCGAGTTGATCCGCAACGGGCTGGAACGCGCCATGACGAAGTACAACACGACTCCGGAGTAGCGCCGTGGATCTGTCGTCCTTGATCAGCTCCGTGCGCGGCGCCCCCTCCTACCGCAAGCTGCTGCGGCAGCTGCGCCGGAACACCTCGATCGAGGAACCCCTGCGCCTGCCGCGCTCGGCCCGCGGCCTGCTGGCTGCGGCGCTGGCCGGCGATTTGGAGCAGCCGGTCTTGCTCCTGACCGCTCGGCCGGACCGACTCTTGACCCTCCAGGAAGAGCTCGGATCCTGGGCGCCGGGGCTGGGAGTGCGGACCTACGCCAGTCCTAACCCCTTGTTCTACGAGAAGGAACCGTGGGGACGGCGCACCATCCAGCAGCGCATCGAGGTCCTGGCCCACCTGGCGCTCGACGACCGAACCGGGTCGGCCGCCGGCGTGATCCTGGCCGCGGCCAAAGGGCTCATCACTCGCACGCTGTCGCCGGCGCAGCTGCGAGCCCATACCCGACTCCTCCGCCGAGGCGAATCCGTCCGCTACGACGTCCTGGTGACGTCGCTGGTCGAGGCGGGCTATCGGCCGGAATCGCTCGTGGTGGAACAGGGCCAGTTCAGCCGGCGGGGCGGCATCCTGGATGTGTGGCCGCCATCGGATCCGACCCCGGCCCGCCTCGAGTTCTTCGGCGACGAGATCGATTCGCTCCGACGCTTCGACCCACGGCTGCAGCGATCGCTGGACGACCTCGACCAGATCACCATTCCCCCGGCACGCGAAGGCCTGCCGGCCCTACTCCGGCCGTCCTGGCGGCGCTTCTTGCCCGAATCACCGGAAGCCGCCGAAGCCTGCTACGAGTTCCTTCTCCCGGCGATGGCCGACGAGCCGGCGACACTGCTGGACTACCTTCCACCGAAGGCGATCGTCCTCCTGGACGATGGCGCCGCGATCGAGGAAGCCGTCAGCGAACAGGAAGAGCAGGCCCTGGAGCAAGCCCGGCTGCTGAAAGGCGCCGGGGGCTTCCCCACGGGCGTCGAACGGCCTTACCTGCCCCTCGACGAGCTTCGGGAGGCCCTGCAGGCCCGGGGCGCCGTCGATCTCGGTTTCCTGACCGGGCCCGATCGCCCCGGCTGGCCGCTGGAGGACGCTTTCCAGCCGGGACCGCGTTTCGCCGGCCAGCTCAAACGCCTCACCGATCACCTGCTAGCCTGCCATGTGGATCACGAGCCGGCCGTGGTCGTCAGCCGTCAGGCCGATCGCCTGGCCGAGGTGTGGTCGGCCGAAGCCGGCGAGACGTCCGTCGTCGAAGCGATCCCGGAGCAGATCGAGCCCGGCGCCGTCGTGTTCCTGCGCGGTTCACTCAGCGACGGATGGACCTTCGACGCCGGAGCCGGCCGGATCCACCTGCTGACCGACGCCGAAGTCTTCGGCTGGGCCCGTCCCCAGCCGCGCGTGCGCACGACTCCGCCGGCCAACGCCCCCGAGTCGGCCTACGCCGACTTGAGTGCCGGGGACTGGGTGGTCCATTCCGATTTCGGCATCGGACGCTACAACGATCTGGTGGAACGCACGCTGGAAGGGGTCCGGCGCGAGTACCTTTTGATCGAATACGCCGAAGGGGGGCAGGTCTACGTCCCGATCCATCAGGCCGATCGCGTGACGCGCTACGTCGGCGCCGACGGCGGGGGCGTCGTGCCCTCCAGGCTGGGCACGGCCGAGTGGGAGCGGGCCAAAGGAGAGGCGCGCAAGGCCGTCGAAGGAGTGGCCCAGGACCTGCTCGACCTGTATGCCCGCCGCATGACGGCCGTCGGCTTCGCCTTCCCCGGCGACTCCATCTGGCAGCGGGAACTCGAGGCCTCCTTCCCGTACACCGAGACGGAGGACCAGCGCAGAGCCGTCGAGGCCGTCACGGCCGACATGGAGCAGCCGCGCCCGATGGACCGGCTGATCTGCGGCGACGCCGGCTACGGCAAGACCGAGGTCGCCCTGCGCGCCGCCTTCAAGGCGGTCGTGGGCGGGAAGCAGGTGGGCCTGCTCGTCCCGACGACGGTCCTGGCCCAACAACACTTCCGCACGTTCCGCCAGCGGCTGGCGGCCTTCCCGATGAAAGTCGAGATGCTGTCCCGCTTCCGGACCCGGCCCGAGATGGCGTCGGTCCTGGCCGGACTGGAGGACGGTTCGGTCGATATCGCCATCGGGACCCATCGGCTGCTGCAGCGCGACGTGCGCTTCAAGGATCTCGGCCTGTTGATCATCGACGAGGAGCAGCGCTTCGGGGTGACCCACAAGGAAGCCCTCAAGCGGATGCGGACCGAAGTCGACGTCCTGACCCTCACGGCGACGCCCATTCCGCGCACGCTCTACCTGGCGCTGACCGGGGCCCGCGACATTTCGACGATCAATACGCCGCCGGAGGAGCGGCTGCCGGTGGCGACCCACATCGGTCCGTACGATCCGCACCTCATCCGGCAGGCCGTCTTGCGCGAGCTCGATCGCGGCGGCCAGGTCTTCTTCGTCCACAACCGCGTCCACACGATCCACGCCGTGGAGCGGCGGCTGGAGCGCCTGCTGCCGGAAGCGCGCCTGGCCGTCGCGCACGGGCAGATGGCGGAGGCCGACCTGTCTCAGGTCATGGACCGGTTCACCGCCGGCGAAGTCGACATTCTGCTCAGCACTTCGATCATCGAGTCGGGACTGGACATCCCCAACGCCAACACGCTGATCGTCGATCGCGCCGACACCTTCGGCCTGGCCCAGCTCTACCAACTGCGCGGCCGCGTCGGCCGGGGGGCGGCGCGCGGCCACGCTTTCCTCTTCCGACCCGGCCAGGAGCGGGCCGGCGACGAGGCCTTGCGCCGGCTGGAGATCCTGGCGGAGCAGAACCAACTGGGGGCCGGGTTCAACATCGCCATGCAGGATCTCGAGTTGCGCGGCGCCGGCGAGATCCTCGGAACGCGCCAGCACGGTCACATCGCCGCCATCGGATTCCACCTGTACACCCGGCTTCTGTCGGCGGCGGTTCGACGACGACGCCAGTCGATCGAGGGGCCGGTTCCCGACCTGGAGGACCTGCCCGGCGCCGGAGAGTCGCTCAGCGCCGAGATCGACCTGCCGCTGGCGGCCGTCCTCCCGGCGGGCTACATCTCCGATCGGGCGCTGCGGCTGCGGCTGTATCGCCGGCTGGCGATGCTGCGGAGCGAACGCGAGCTCCCCGAGCTGCGCCGAGAGCTGGAGGACCGCTTCGGCCCGCCGCCGCCGGAAGTCGACAACTTGCTCTTCCTGCTGCGGACGAAGATGCTGGCGGCCGAGGCGCAGGTCGAGGGGATCAGCATCGAAAATGGCCAGATCCTCGTCCACGCTCCCGGGGCCGAGCAGCGCTATCGCGCCGCCGAGGTGCCGGGGGCCGTGCGCCGCAGCAAGCGCGGCCTGTGGATCCGGCGGGCGGCCGATTGGCAGGAGCGTCTGGAGGAGTTGTTACGGGCGCTTGGGCGAGTCCCTGCCCGCCGCTGAGTCGGCCCGGGCCAGGTCGTCCGCCCGCTCGACGCGGACGAAGGCGCGTTCGGTGATCCGATCGACGACGCCGGGCAGTGCGCCGGCCAGCCACAGCAGCGGCCGCATCCATCCGGGGACCACGCGGACGCGCCGGGGCCGTTCGGCCAGCTCGGCCACGGCCTCCCCCACCTGTTCGGCCCGCAGAACCCATCGCCGCGGCGTGCGAAAGCCGGAACGGCGCCGCGCCACCGACTCCGCCCCCAGGGCGGTGTCGACCGCCCCCGGGAGCAGCAGCGACACGCGTATCCCCCAGATGCCGACCTCGCGCCGCAGCGCATCGGCAAACCCCGCCAGTCCGAACTTGGTCGCGGCGTAGATGCTGTAGGTCGGTGTTGCCACCCGGCCGGCCAGCGACCCGATCAACACGATCGTCCCCGAACGCTGGGTCATCATCCAAGGAAGCACGGCGCGCACCAGCAGGATCGTGCCGGTCAGATTGGTCTCGATCTGCGAGACGACACCCAGCGCCGGATCGAGGCGATCGAGGAAGTCCATCACGCCGACGCCGGCGCTGGTCACGAGCAGGTCGAGGCGCGGGAAGCGGCGGCGGCACTCCGCCACGGCGGCGTCGACCTCCGCCGGGCGGCGGACGTCGAAGGAATAGGTGGAGAAGAGGCGGTCCGGGTGGGCCCGCTGCAGATCGGCCTGCAGTCCGGCCAGCCGGTCGAGGTCGCGCCCGCCCAGAAACAGGTCGAATCCGCGGCGGGCCAACGCCCGGGCGGCGGCCTCCCCCAGCCCGGCCGAACTTCCACTGATAAGAGCGACCTTGCGCGACGGGCGTTCCAAAGGCAGACCTCTCGGCCGTTCCGGTCCACGCTTCACCGGACGGAGCCGGCGCCGGGGGGCGGCACCGGCCAGTGCCTTATCTCAAAGATGCGCGAGCCGATTGCGTCTGGAAGGCTTGCGGTCTTTCAACTCCACGGGGACTGCCATTTCAAGCACCCCCAGGGAACCGGACAGCGGTCACCGTTTACCCGCAATCTGCTAGATGCCGGCGCGAAGCTGCACCAGGTGCGAGACGTACGGTTGGTTGTCGACGTACTCGACTCCGACCAGCCACGTCGTCCAGGCATACTCGTTGCCCGTGGCGGCGGCCGGCCGATGGAGGGCGTAGTAGTTCAGGTTGCGGTATTCCGCCGGCCAGCGCGCTTCTCGCAGCGCCGGGCCGATCAGGACTTCGTTGCACCCAAACTGGATGTCGCCGACGGCAATCTGGTTCAATCGCGGGAGGACGACGTCTTTGAAGGAGCCGCCGATCGGACCCCCCGATTGCTGCGTCCCCCAGTCGACCGAGGTATCGCTGCCGATGAGCGTGAGGATATCGTTGCTCCGGTAGGAGACTTCCGGATTCCACCAATCGAAGCGGACCGTCAGGCCGCGGCGCGGGCTGACGAGGGCCTGCAACCCTTGCGGATCGCGGTTGGCGATGCTGGCGCGAAGGGCCTCCATCAGGGTCAGGACGCGGCCATCGGTACAGAACGCCTCGCCCGGGACATCTTGGGTCAGAGCCGCGGCGCTGACCCAGCCGGTGCCGCCCCCAGGGCGGATGATTTCCACCCACGTGGAGCTGCCCAGATTGGTGGCGTCCCCGGTGAGAAGCAGGCCGCGCTGGTCGAAGGGGAGCTCACCGACGTCGCCGCCCGAGACTCCCGCGACCTGCCGCACCGTCAGGGTCTCCCCCTGGGAGATTCCGAAAACCGCGTGGGAGAACTGGAATCCCGGCCCGGGCGTGAAGAGGTACAGCGGCGTGCGGGTGACCGCGGCGGCCGCCGTCAGCGTGGAAGGCAGGATGGCTGCGCCCGGCAGGATCGGGATCGACCCTCGTGCGCAGGCGAGGACGGCGGCTGCGGTGAAGGCGGCGAGCAAAAGCAGGCGCGGGGCGTGGCGACGGGAGGACTCCAGGTTGCGGCGGGGCAAACCGCGCATGGCAGAAGGCGGGCCGGCCTAAGCGGCGCCGCCGGGGCGGGCCTCGCCGGATGGCGGCGCCGGCCTTCCGCTACGGGGCGGGCGAGCCGCCCCGCGCACACGGGCCGGGGCCAGAGCCAGATCGAGCACCATGTCCATGTCGCGCACCAGGCGCACATTCAGTTCGCGCCGGGCCTTGCGCGGGATCTCCACAAGATCTTTGCGGTTCTGCACCGGCAAGATCACCGTCTTGAGTTTGATCCGGTGGGCCGCCAGGACCTTTTCACGCACGCCTCCGATCGGCAGCACCCTCCCTCGGAGCGTGATCTCGCCGCTCATCCCCACTTCGTGGCGGACAGGGCGATGGGTGAGGGCCGAAGCCAGTGCGGTCGCCATCGTGATCCCGGCGCTGGGGCCGTCCTTGGGGATAGCGCCCTCCGGGACATGGATGTGGATGTCGGATTTCTCGAACGTCTCCGGGTCCACGCCCAGGTGGCGCGCCCGCGACTTGATGTAGGAGACGGCCGCCTGCGCCGATTCCTGCATCACCTCGCCGACCTGGCCGGTGACCTGCACACCGCCCTTCCCTTCCACCAGCAGCACCTCGATCGCCATCGTCTCTCCGCCATTCTCGGTCCAGGCCAGACCCGTGGCGGCGCCGATCTGGTCCTTCTTCTCGGCTTCGCGCGGGTTGATCTCAGGCGGACCGAGCAGGCGGCCCAGGGTCGAGCGGGTGAGGGTCGGAGGCAGGGGCCGTCCCTCCGCCTTGCGGCGGGCGGCCTTGCGGCAGATATTACCGATCGACCGTTCCAGATTGCGGACGCCGGCCTCCCAGGTGTAGTCGCGGATGATCGTGAGCACGATCTCCTGGGTGAGGGTCAGATCTTCGGTCGACAACCCGTTTTGCTCGAGCTGCCGCGGGATCAGGAAACGCTCGGCGATGACGACCTTCTCTTCCTCGATGTAACCGGGGAAGTCGATCACCTCCAGCCGATCGAGCAGGGCCGGCGGGATGGAGTTGAGGCTGTTGGCGGTGGTGATAAAAAGCGTGCGCGAGAGGTCGTAGGGCACTTCCAGGTAGTGGTCGGAGAAAGCGTTGTTCTGCTCCGGGTCGAGGACTTCGAGCAGCGCCGCCGCCGGGTCGCCGCGGAAATCGTTGCCCAACTTGTCGATCTCATCCAGCATGATCAGCGGGTTGACCGTCTCCGCCCGGCGCATCGCCTGCAGGATGCGGCCCGGGAGGGCCCCGATGTAGGTCCGGCGATGGCCGCGAATCTCGGCTTCGTCGCGGATGCCGCCCAGTGACATACGGACGAACTTGCGGCCCAACGCTTCGGCAATCGACTTCCCCAACGAGGTCTTGCCAGTGCCGGGGGGGCCGACGAAGCACAGGATCGGCTGCCGCTGCTTCTCCTTCGCCAGGCTGCGCACGGCGATGTACTCCAGGATGCGTTCCTTGGCTTTCTTCAGTCCGTAGTGGCCGCGCGCCAGGACCCGGGCGGCGTGGGCCACGTCCAGGTTGTCGGGGGTCGAGGACGTCCAGGGGAGCTCGATCAACCAATCCAGGTAGGTCCGGATGATCCCGACTTCGGGCGACATCGGCGGCATCTGGTTGAGGCGCGAGACCTCCTTGAGGGCACGGGTCTGGATCTCGTCCGGCAGCCCCAGATGGGCAATGCGCTCCCGCAGCTCGCTCAGCTCCTGGGCCCAGATATCGGCCTCGCCCAGCTCGGTCTGAATCGCCTTCATCTGCTCGCGCAGGTACATCTCGCGCTGCGAGCGGTCGACCTCGGTCTGCACCTTGTTGTGGATCTGATCCTCGAGCTCGAGCACGTCCAACTCGCGGCCAAGCAGGATGCTGATGCGCTGCAGACGGGTGATCGGGTCGAAGGTCTCCAGCACCGCCTGACGCTCGGCGACGCTCAGGCTGAGGGCCGAGGCGATCAGATCGGCCAGCCAGCCCGGATCCTCGAGATTGACGGCATAGACGTAGGCTTCGTCCGGCAGCGAGCGATTGAGCTGAACGCATTTCTCGAACAACGTCAGGACGGCGCGCATCAGCGCCATCATCTCTTTGGTGCGCGGCGTGCTGTCGTCGACGGCCCGCGCCCGCGCCCGCAGATAGCTTCCGCCCGGCAGGAACTCGAGCACCTGGATGCGGCGGCGGCCCTGGGTCAGAACCGAGGTCGTGCCGTCGGGAAGCTGCATCAGACGCCCGACGGCGATCTCGGTGCCGACGGCGTACAGGTCTTCGGCGCCGGGGGTTTCCAGGTCGGGGTCCATCTGGGCGACGGCGATCATGGTTTCGCGGGCGCGCACGCTGTCCTCGATGGCGGCCCGCGTCGGCTCGTGGCCGACGAACAGCGGCGTGACCATGTTCGGATAGAGCACGACGTCGCGCAGCGGCAGGACGGCGCATTCGATCAGCCCTTGCGGGTCGGGCAGCGCATCCTCCACGTCGTACAACTCGTCGGCGCGGCGGTTCATCGAGTCGCCGTAATCGACCGGCAGATGGGGCCAGCGCCCGAGCAGGCCGCTCATCGCCGCCCGCCGGGGGGGAGGGGCTGGGGCCGGCCGGCCGTCATCGCCGCAGCTCGCGGTTGACGGAAGGGCGAACGCGTTCCCAGGCGGCCAGGGCTTCGCCGGCGACGAACAAGCTTCCGGCGCTGACGATGACCTCGCCGGGCCGGGCGCGCTCGATCGCCCGACGCAGCGCCGCCTCGACCGGTGCGATCACCTCCGCCCGAGCGCCGTGGCCGTGCGCCAGCCGCGCCATATCTTCCGGCTCGGCCGCCCGCGGGTGTACCGCCTGGGTCAGGATCAGTCGCGAAACGCGCGGCAGCAGTTCCTCCAGCATCCCGGCGATGTCCTTGTCGGCCGAGGCGCCGAAGATCAGCGTCGCCGGAGCTCCGGGGAAGTAATCGTCCAGCGCCAGGCGCAGCTTGAGGGCCGAGTCGCGGTTGTGGGCCGAGTCGATCACCACCGCCGGGTCCGATGACAGCACCTGGAAGCGGCCGGGCCAGCGCACCTCGCCGAAGCCGCGCCGTACGGCGTCTTCCGGCAGCGTCAGGCCGGCCCCCCGCAGGACCCGCAGCGCGGCATAGGCCACGGCGGCGTTGACGACCTGATGATGGCCGAGCAAGGGAATCTCGTAGCGCGGCGGCGCCCATTCCTCGCCGCCGGCCGATTCAACGAAGGCGTCCATCAACGGCTGTTCGGCGGCCGACCAGATGTGCAGGCTCTGATGCGCCAGGTCGTGCCCGCCGGGAGCGTACAGCCAATCGCGGCCGACCTTGATGAGCGGCGCCCCGCGCTCGGCGGCGATCTGTTCGACGACGTGCTCGGCCTCCTGCTGCTGGGGCGCCAGCACGACCGGGACTCCCGGCTTGAGGATGCCGGCCTTCTCGCGGGCGATATCCGAGAGGCGGTCCCCCAGAAGATGCATATGATCGTAGGACAGCGACGTGATGACGGCCACCTGCGGTGTGATGACGTTGGTCGCATCCAGGCGGCCGCCGAGGCCCACCTCGATGACCGCCTGCGTCACGCCCGCCCGGGCGAAATACAGGAAACCCAGCGCCGTCACCAGCTCGAAGGTCGTCAGCCCCGATATCGCCGCCACTTGCGGTTTGAGCTCTTCGACCAAAGACGGCAATTCGTCCTGCGGAATCTCCACCCCGTCGACCCGGATGCGCTCCGTGAAGCGGACCAGGTGGGGCGAGGTGTACAGGCCCGTGCGGTGCCCGGCGGCGCGCAGGCTCGATGCGATCAACGACGAGACCGAGCCCTTGCCTTTCGTTCCGGCGACGTGGATCGTGCGGTAGGCCGATTGGGGGTCGCCCAGCCGCTGCAGGAGTCTGCGTACGCGGTCGAGGTCGAAGACCTCCGCCGAGTAGCGGTAGCTGCGCTCCTGACTGTAGTCGACGAAACTGTAGAGATAGTCCAGGGCTTCGTCGAAACCGGGGGGGGACATGGCCGTTTCATTCTAATCGGCACGACCCGGCGCGGCAAGAAGGCCGGCTCGGAATCGGGCAAGAACCGTGCCGCGTGCAACCAGGTCAAAGGGGGCCCGGCGTCTGCTTGCAGACGCCATCGAAACGCGCTATGATGTCGCCGTTCCCCGCACCGGTGAAGGAGGTGAACCCCGCGCCACGCCCGTCTCAACGGACCGTATTCCAATCCCCCGCCATGCGACTTTCCAGAGGAGGAAAGAGCCCGATGAGTAAGAGATACATCTTCGTTGCCGTCAGCCTGCTCGTTCTGGCGGCGATCGCCCTGGGCGCGTGCACGCCGGCCGCGACCGAAGCCCCGGCCGTGGCGACGGCTGCCCCCACCGAAGCCATGCCGGAGCCGACGGCCGAGCCGATGCCCGACATCGGCAGCCCGGAACACCCGATCAAAGTCCTGTTCGTCCCGTCCGTCGATGCACAGGTGATCGTGGCCGGGGGCGAGATCATGGCCGAAGCGCTGAACCAGGCGACCGGCCTGACCTTCGAGGTCAGCGTCCCCACCTCGTACGCAGCGACGATCGAGGAAATGTGCGCCTCGCCGACCGACACCATGGGCTTCATCCCCGGCCTGGGCTACGCCCTGGCCAGCCAGCTGTGCGGCGTCGATGTGTCCTTCAAGGCCGTGCGCTTTGGCTTCGACGTCTACTGGGCGCAGATCCTGGTGGCCCGGGACTCCGACATCGCCAGCCTCGACGACCTGGCCGGTTTGAAGTGGGGCTACCCTGATCCGGGATCGACCTCGGGTTACATGGTCCCGCTGGTGATGCTCCAGGAGGCCGGCATCGAGCCTGGCGAGCAACTCCAAACGGGCGGCCACAACCAGTCCGTGCAGGCCCTGTACAACGGCGAGGTCGACTTCTCGACGTCGTTCTACTCGCCGCCGACGCTGGTTGACACGGGCGGCGTGGCCTGGGAAGAAGGCCAAGATCCCGATATCCCAGCCGACCTGGTTGATAGCTGCGGTCTGAATGCGGACGGCAACCTGGTGTGCGGCAACTACCGCGTGCGCGATGCCCGCGCCAACATCCGCGAAGCGGCACCGGACGTCGTTCAGGAGACCCGCATCCTGATGATTTCGCCGCCGATCCCGAACGACACATTGTCCTTCGGACCGGAGTTTCCGGCCGACCTGCGTACTCAGATCGAAGACGCCCTGGTCGCCTTCGCCGAAACCGAGACGTGGGGCGCCTCGATCGGCAGCCAGGACTTCTACAACTGGACCGGCCTCAGCGTTGCCACGGATGAGGAATACGACTTCATCCGCGCGATGGTGGCGGCCGTCGGAATCACCATCGAAAGCCTCGGGCAGTAACCCGCCCGACCGAATCACCGACGTGGCCCCGGGGGGACGTCCCCCGGGGCCACGTCCCCACCGAACCCGCCGGGTGCTTCCTGAGGGAACCCCCTGATCCTGGGAGTCCCCAAATGCTGAGCGTTCGCAATCTGACCAAGGTCTACGAGGGCGGCGTCGTGGCGCTCCGAGACGTCTCCTTCGACGTACCCCAGGGGCAGTTCCTGGCCATCATCGGCCTGAGCGGGTCCGGCAAGTCCACTCTGCTCCGCTGCATCAACCGTCTGATCGAGCCGACCTCCGGTCAGATTCTGTGGAACGACCTCGACATCACGGCCGCCCCCCAGGACGACCTGCGCCGCATCCGGCGGCGCATCGGAATGGTGTTTCAGCACTTCAACCTCGTTCATCGCTCGAAGGTTCTCACCAATGTCCTCGCCGGGCGGCTCGGCTACGTCAACCCGGCCTGGAGCCTGGTCAACCGATTCCCGGCCCGCGACGTGGAGCATGCCATCCTCCAGCTCGACCGGTTGGGCATCGCCGACAAGGCCCAGCAGCGCGCCGATGAGCTGAGCGGCGGGCAACAGCAGCGCGTCGGCGTCGCCCGAGCCATGATGCAGGATCCAGAGATGATCCTGGCCGACGAGCCGGTCGCCAGCCTCGATCCGGTGCTGGCCCACAGCATCATGCAGTACCTCGAGCAGATCAACAAACAGGACGGGATGACCGTCCTGTGCAGCCTGCACTTCCTCGACCTGGTCCATCGCTACGCCGACCGGGCCATCGCCTTGAACGAGGGCATGCTGGTCTTCGACGGACTGCCCAAAGAGATCGACGACGCCAAGTTCAAGGAGATCTACGGCAAGGAAGCGGAGCGAGTCGGATGAAACCGCCAGCCTCTGGCGGCCTGCGCCGCCTCGCCCGCTCGCTCGGCCTCGGCCTGGCCGTCATCCTGGTCGTGGTCATCTATGCCTATGGCTTCGAGGTCACCAAAGTCGACCTCGAGGAAACCCGATCGGAGCGGCGGCAGACCCAGTTGGTTCGGATTCTGCGGGCCTTGGCCAAGCCGGAGATCATCGAGTTCCGCCAGGACGAGTTGGCGGTGGCGGCTCCCTTCTTCATGCCCTGCCCACCGACCCCGGTGCAGTTGCACGAGCCCAATCCCCTTCAGCCCTACATCCTGCTGAATCCATCCTGCGCCGAGCCGGGAGGAGAGATCCAGGTCGAGGGCTTCAACTTCGTGCCGAATTCGACGGCCAACATCTTCCTGGTTCCTCCGAGCTTGGTCACGCTTCGCCTGAGCCAGGCGGTGGCGGAGGCCGACGGCCACTTCTCGACGCACGTGGAACTCCCGGAACGCTCGAGCTCCGAGGTGCAGTCGATCCGGGTCATCGTTCGTCAAAATGTCGGGAGCCCGACGCTCACCCGAACGGCATACGATACATGGGACAAGATCATCGAGACGGTGTTCCTGGCCCTGCTGGCGACGACGTTAAGCACGGCGATCGCCGTCCCGCTGAGTTTCCTGGCGGCTCGCAACTTGATGAAAGGCATTACCAGCCCGCTGTTAGGGGTGGCGCTCTCGTTGCTGGCCGCTCCGGCGGGCTTCGTCCTGGGGGCGACTGCGGCCCGCCTGGCGGGCCAATGGGGCGCCATGGTGGCCGTTGGCGTTCAGGCGAATCTGGCGGGCGCCGTCATTGCGCCCCTGGTCGCCTGGGGCGCCGCGCGCTGGGCCCTGCCCTCGGAGGAATTGTCTTCGCCATCGTTAGGCATCCGCCTGGCCCGCATTTTCGCCCTGGTCACGGCGGCGGTCGCCGGCATCTTCATGCTGGTGTTTATCGCCGAATTTCTCCTGCAAATGGGCGACCGCCTGGAGGCGACCCTCGGGAACCTATCGTTCCTGGGGAGCTTCATCTTCAACCTGGGCGAGATCCTTCAGATCGCCCTCGGCGCCGGAACGGCTTTGGCCGGGGCGGGCATCCTGGCCAGCTTTGCCGGTCGACTGGGGAAGTGGCTGACGACGACCCTGCCTCGGGCCGGAGTCCGACTCGCGGAGTTCGGCCTGGCGGCGGCCGCCGGGGCGGCCCTGCTCGCCGGCCTGGGCGCGGCGATCGATTGGTTCTACCAGGTCGGAGAGCCTCGCTGGACGCTCTATTGGCCGTCCGCCGTCGGTGCGATCTGTGGGCTTGCCCTGAGCCTGCGCCTGGCGGGCCGCGACACCCTGCCGGTGGGTCTGGTCATCTACTACGTCTCCCGTACGATCTTCAACGCGCTGCGCTCGATCGAAGCCCTGATCATGGTCATCGTGTTCGCCGTCTGGGTCGGCATCGGTCCGTTCGCCGGGGTCCTGGCCTTGTCGCTGCACAGCATCGCCGCGCTGGCCAAGCTGTACTCCGAGCAGGTCGAGAGCATCATGCCCGGGCCCCTGGAAGCGATCACCGCCACCGGCGCCACCCGCGTGCAGACCATCATCTACGCCGTCGTTCCGCAGATCATCCCGCCGTACATTTCCTTTACCATGTACCGTTGGGACATCAACGTCCGCATGTCCACCATCATCGGCTTCGCCGGCGGCGGCGGCATCGGCTTCCTGCTTCAGCAGAACATCAATTTGCTCAACTACCGGGCGGCCAGCGCCCAGATGCTGGCGATCGCCATCGTCGTCGCCGCCATGGACTACCTCAGCTCGTATTTGCGCGAGAGAGTCGTCTAGCCGTTCGTCGGGCCCCACGCCCGGACGGGATGTTATAATCCGCCGGATTGCGCCAGGCGACCGATGAACGAGCCCGTCCTCGTCATCAATGTGAATTACGAGCCGCTCAACGTGTGCTCGACGCGCCGCGCCTTGGGTCTGCTGCTCACCGGCCGGGCCGAGATGGTCGCCAACGGGCGCGGCTATGTCCGCACCGTCCGGCTGAGCATTCCCCGCCCCTCCGTCATTCGCCTCGATCGCATGGTCCGGCGCCCGCGGCCGAAGGTGCGCCTGACCAAACGCGAACTCTTCCGGCGCGACAACTACACCTGCCAGTACTGCGGCCAGCGGGTGGCGCGCCTCACGATCGATCACGTCGTTCCCCGCCATCGGGGCGGCGAGCACATCTGGTCGAACCTGGTGACCGCCTGCCCGGCATGCAACCTGCACAAGGGCGGGCGCACGCTGGGTGAGGCGCACATGGCGTTGCGGCGGCGCCCGTGGGAGCCATTGGCGACGACCGCCTACTTGTTCGGCCCGATGATGGAAACCAACCAGGAGTGGCGCCCTTACTTGGAGGGCTGGTAGGGGTTCGCCAGGCGTACCTCGTCCGATCGCGTCGTAGGGGCGAAGCACCCAGCACCCCGTTCGGGCCGCAAGCCCCCGTCCGGGCCGGCGGCCCGCCGGGGCGAGACGGCCTGCGGTTCTGGGCAGGTGTGCTTCGCCCCT